>Ga0172369_10001617_pt1 | contig 32330 bp, 20 predicted proteins | sample LakKiv25m_FD_114539 | JGI IMG/M metagenome (GOLD analysis project Ga0172369, IMG submission 114539) | Freshwater microbial communities from Kabuno Bay, South-Kivu, Congo - kab_022012_11.25m | ecosystem: Environmental > Aquatic > Freshwater > Lake | place: Democratic Republic of the Congo... | reverse complement strand
TGTAGGTGACCCACAGGTAGAGCTTCATAGCAGGGCGAAGGTTTTCTACCAGGAAGCCGCTCTGTGTGCCGTGGCCCAGCGCCACCGCGCCGCGGCCGTCCGGGTTGACGGCCACCCACACGTCGTAGCGGGCAGCGGCCGGCGTTTCGGTGAAGTTCACGTGGGTGCGCGTGCCGTCATAGCCCCAATCCGGGTCCTTCACGCCCAGCAGTTTCACCGGCGCCGGCGTGTTGTTTGCCATCGCCGTGATGGGGTTCGCCTGGTCGCCGGCGGAGAACAGCGGCATGCGCAGGTGGTTCAGCCGCACTGCCTCCGGCGTCGCGTCGGCGGGCGTGGCATATTCTGCGATCAGGTCACCGAGCAACACGTTGCCCGGGTCGGCTGGCTGCAGGTCGTTGACATACATCACGTAGTTGCGGCGCTCGACGATTACTTTCTCCAGCGTCAGCGGCAGATCCACCACGCCGTCGCCGTCATAGCTGCCCCACCAGGTGGCGCCGAACTCGCGGAAGGAATCATAGGGCGCGCTGGCCGGCAGCTCAAAGCGCAGATAGCGCCAGCCGTCGAAGTTGAACTGCGACCAGCCATGTTCGTCGTTGTTATTCCAGTCGTCCTTTTTGCCGCAGCTCAGCCACAGCTCGCCCTTCGAGTCGCGCAACTCATACACCACGCGGCCCCAGTCGGAGTGGGCCTTCACCCACACGCCCAGCGCGCACGCCTTGCCGGGGATGGCGATGGGCGCCCTGGGCTTGAGCGTGGTGTAGTAGGGCATGACATAGCGCTCCGTATCCTGCTTTTCCAGGTGCACGGACAGGAACCGGCCTTTCCGCTCTGGATCAGTCGCCGGCGCCGTGGTCATCCTGCCCGGGAAGCGCTTCACATCGAAGTTGTTGGTTTCATAGGTCTCGTCGCGCTCGGTGGTGTTCGTCCAGGTGCCGTCCCCGAAACCGGCGAGGGTGATTGTCTTCTGCACCGGCCGCGGCTTCACCGCCGGGCCGTCGTGCCAGGTGTCCTCGTTGCGATCGCGGGCCCAGTCCACCGAATCGCTGTTGTCCGGCTGGCCCAGGGAGACTGACTGGATGTCGCCCGCCCCGGTGACATACACCGGCGCGGTGCCGACTGTGAAGGTGGCTTTGCCGCCCGCGGATTGCACCGGCGCGCCGTTGTCCATGCCGTCGATCACGGTGATCGTCGCGTCCCCCGCCAGCGTGAGGGTTGCCGGGCGGGTGCCGCGCACCGTCCACAGCGCATACACGGTTTCTGTCTGCCCGGCGCGTGTCCATGACGGCCGGATGAACTTCAGGCAGTAGACGGTGTTGGAACCGGTGGGCAGCCACTTGTCGAACTTCGAGCGCTCCAGCAGGCGCGTCATCGTCGCGTAATTGGCATAGCCCGGCTTGGGGTCGGCATAGGGGATACGGCGCTGAATGCCGCAGCCGCCGTAGTGCTCGGCGCCATAGTAATCGCCGCAATCGAAGGCGAACCAGCCGGAGTGAAATTTCGTGATGCCGTAGGCCAGCGAGAGCAGCGTCCAGCGGGAATACCGCTCCGCCTGCTCGTCCCAGGTCAACGCTCCCGGCTCGGTGGGTGAGAAGATGCCTTCGGTGTAGACCAGCTCCGGGTTGTCGATGCCGGCCTTTTTATACTCGTTCTTCAGCACCCACAGCCGGTGGGTGCTCATCTGCGCGAGCTGCTGCTCGGGCAGGCGCTCGAAGCCGATCATGTCCAGCCCGCTGCCGTCGATCAGGTTCTTCGGAAAGCCGGCGCGCAGCAGCGCCACCGCGAAGAGCGGATCGCCCCACGGGATGAGGATCTTCGTATCCTTCCACGCCGCGCGCACACCCTCCGCCGCCGCCTTCGAGGTGTTGAAGAATACCCGCAAGCTCTGCTGCTCCTGGTCGGTGAGCGTATATTTCTCGCCGAAGTAATCGGGCGGGCAGGCGCCGGAAGTCAGGTCGCGCGAGATATGCGGTTCCGGGAAGAAGGTGACATAAGGCGGGTTTGTCGTTTTCATCGCCTTCTCAATCAGGCCGGTGGCTCCCGCTTTATACGCGTCATATTTCGCCAAGTCCAGTGGCTCGTCGCCGGCCCACGTTTGCGGGGTGATGGGCCAGGCGTTGCCGGGGTGCATCGGCGCTCGCGCGCCGGCCATTGTCATCAGGCGCTGAATCTCTTCCCTTGGCGGCGTGTAGTGCCCACCCATGTAAGACCAGAAGCCGAACTGTGGGCCGTCGCCTTCCTTCCACTCCGGCGCGCGGGTGTCTTTCGCCAGCCGGCAGAAGTAGCGTGTCTCCGTCCAGGCGGTATTACCGTCCTTCAGCGTTACGTCGAGCTGGTGAATGCCGTTTTTCTTCACTGGAAAGAAGAAGGCAATTTCTTGCGCCTGGCCGGGGGCCAGGGTCACGGTTTTGGCCTGGTTGGCGGTCTCCCCCTTGTCGTAGCTGGTATTCTTCACCGCCAGTGTCAGTGCGCGCGGCTTATCCGTATTGTTGGCGACCGTCACCGTGTAGCCCGGCACCTCGGGGGCGGTCCACACGTGGCCGAACACGCTCGGTTCCAGGCTCAGCTCCACCGGCGCCCGGTGCAGCGTCACGGCGTAGACCTGCACTCCGCTGGGCAGCCCGGCGCCGTGCCAGCCATACAGGTAGGGGTCGGGGTAACTGCGGTATTGATAGACCTGCTTCGTCAGCTCCAGCTCGAGGGTGTCCATATCGGAGAAGCTGGTCAGCCGCGCCGGATCGAGCGGGATCTTCACCAGCCACAGGTTGGCCGCTTTCCCGTTCTCCAGCTTCACCGGCAGCCGCACGGCGCGGGCGGTGCGGGCCGTCACCGCCGGCACCTGCGTTTCAAAGCATTGCGCGAAGCCGGCGGTCGGGCGGTAGAACAGGGCGGAAAGGATGGGGATGCGGTCTTTGCCGCCGTCGAAGCCGGCGACGACATACAGGGCATCATACCGGTCGTTGGGCACGCGGAGCTGCAAGCGTGCCGGGTCCACCGTCCAACTGCCGGCGTAGCGCGGGCCAGAGGTGGGGAAGTAGCCGGCGATCGATCCCTGGCGCACCAGGCTGCGGCCCACATCGAGGTGGTCGGGAGCGGTCTTGCCGTTCCGGTCGGCGAAGCGGAAGGGCACGCCGTCAAAGGTCGCCGTCTTCCCGAAGGGCAGCGCGCCATCGGCCACCGCCGCCGAACCGAGCAAGGCGCGGTCGCGGGCGTAGCCGTCCAGGCCGATGGTTTCAAAAAGCGCCGGGTTGGTTGTCAGCGGGCGGATCGCAATCTCTGCCAGCCGCGCACCCGGCTGCAAAGCGAGCTGCAACTGGCCGCGCGCAAGCAGATCCGCCGTCTTCTCGACTAGTAGGCGATCATCCACCCACACACGCAGGCGGGCGCTGCCGAACTCCACGCGCAGGCGCACCCACTTGTCCTGGCTCAGCGGCAGGTTCTGCATGTCCCGCTCGGTGGGGATGCGCGCGGCATCCGGCCAGGTGGGCGGGATGGTATCGTAGGCGCGCAAGTCGTAGGTGGCGCGCACCCCGGCCGCGCTCAGCGTCAGGTTCCCATTGTACGCGCCGGCGATAGCTGTCTCGACCTTCTGCTTCGGGTCGGCGAGATCGGTCAGCGTTAATTTGCACGTGCTGTTCTTCCGCTGCTCGTCGGTTGCCAGCCGCACCAGCGCGCTGATCTCCACGTTCTGCAACACCGGGCGCGCGGTAAGCGTGAGTGACTTCTCGGGGCACGCCAGCGCCGGCCTGCCCAGCAGGGCATCGTCTACGATACTGAAGGCGCCGGCCAGGTCCCACTGCGCCCCGGCGTTGGCGCCGAGGATGGCAGCGAAGCGGGGGTCGGCCGACAGGTCGGCTCCCCGCGTCGCCGCCGGTTGGCACACTGCCGCCGCCAGGCACAGGACAAGACAAGTAATTAGTGCACATGCTCGAGACATGGGGAATACACCTCGAATTGGATTATCCGTTATAGTACGTCCTCAACCGGCAGAGCGCAAGCCCTGGGAGCGCCTTCCCTGGGAGCGCCGGCATCTCCTGCCGGCTGATCACGAGCACGGTATCGACTTTCGCGCCTTTCGAGAGCCGGTTTTCGACAGGCGCGAAAAAGCCGGAGCGGGCGCGTGATCAGCCGGCAAAAGATGCCGGCGCTCCCAGGAGTTCACCGCACGCTTGCGCCACCACCTCACCGACGTGCGGCTGGTAGCCGAAAAGGCCGCAGTACAGCGGGCAAAGGGAGGCTTCGTAGTGCTCGATGGCAAAGGCGTGGCGGTCGGGGAAGTAGCCCTCGCTGCCGTTGGTTTGTTCGGAGATCAGTGTGACGGGGGAGGGCGAGGCGGCCTTGATCTGCCGGCCAAAGGCGGAGAACAGCTCACCGGGGATGCCGGCGATGGCCGCGGGGCCGAGACGCAGGGCTTGCAGCGTGATCGGGTGAGAGGTGGGTTGCGGTTGTCCGGATCGCAGGAAAGCCAATGCCTCTCGCGCCCACTCCAGGCGCGTTTTCGCCTCGCAATATTCCCAGCTCAAGGGACCGGGGTTCGGGATCTGCGGCAGCCGCGCGGCATATTTCGCGATTGTCTCCTCCAGTTGGCTCTCCGGCGGCAGCGGGGCGAGGGGGAGCGCGCACTCCGCGACGGCGCCGGCCAGTTGCCCGGTCCGCTCGCTGCGCGACCGCGCCAGCGCGTGCAGTGCCGCCGCCGCCAGCGCCTGGCCGGTCTGGCGGCAGACCAGCGGGGCCTGCTCCGCGTTCCCGAAGTCGAAGCGGGCCGGGTTGAGGTCGCCGGATGCGCCGGTCAGGTAGAAAACCTCCACATCCTCGCCCAGCGCCCCACGGATCTCCTCGCGCACCAGGTGCGGGAAATCCGGCGTGATCAGCGCGTGGAAGCCGTGCAGGGTCACCGGGTGGCAGGCGTAATTCACCAGCGCGGCCAGCGGGCGGCCATCCGCGGCATCGATGCGCACCACGCCCACCTGTTCGTCGGTCGGCCCACCGTCTACCACGCGGTTCACCGCAACCCCGGCGCACTCCCCATATCCGGCGCCGATCTCCACCGGCTCCGGAAAGGCTGCCGCCCGCGCCGCCAGCTCCACCAGTTGCCCCTGCAGCCGCTTCCGATAAGCGGCGTCGGGTTGGCCCCAGTTGCGATAAGTGGCGGTGGCCGGGCCGCCGTGCGTGTGGGTGGCCGCCAGCATGACGCGCTCAACCGGCACCCCGCAGCGCCGTGAAATCGATATGCGGATTGCCTCCGCATACGGTGTGTCGAACCCGACCACGTCCGCGGAGACCAGCAGCGCGCCCGAAAATCCGTCGGTCAGAAACAGCGCCCGCGCCGTCAGCGGGTGCAGCACCCCCGACGACGCGCCGAACGCCCCGCCGGCCAGCTCCATCCCCACCGGCGGCGTAATGTCCGCCGACGCCACCCCTGCGCAGATGATGGGCATAAAAATCCTCTCCTCCCTGGGAGCGCCGGCATCTTTTGCCGGCGCGATCACGAGCACGTTATCGAATACAGTGCTTTTCGAGAGCCAGTGCTGCGCGACTGGCGCTATTTTTTGCGACCGAGCACGTAATCAGCCGGCAAAAGATGCCGGGGCTCCCAGGAGGGGTGTCACTTTACCAACTCCCATTCGTCGCCACTCTTCACCAGCCGCGCGTCGGGTCGCTTCCCTTGAAACGGCACCAGCGCGATGACGAACTCGGTGGTCTCGCCTGTTCCCGTCTGCCGCCAGGTCAATTGAGTAACTTCGCGGATCGATCCGGTGCCGCTGCGTTTGCTGGCATCCCATAGCCGCCACTCCGCCACCGCGGGGTCGGGCACGGAGGCGGGCACTTGCTTCAGTACCGGCGATTCCAATACCTCAGGATTGCCCGCCAGGATGAGCAAGCCATCGCCGGTCAGCACGCCGGGGGCGAGCACCTCCAGCGCGAGGGGCGTGTGCAGCAGCCAGTCGAGTTGCCGGCCGTCAATATTGCCGCTCAGTCGATCGTGGATGATCCACCCGGCGCCCTTGATGAAATGGATGGTGCGGTCGTGGACGATGCCATAGGCGTGCTGGTAGGCGTGGCTGCGCATGGACAGCACGTCTTCCTCTTCGCCGGGGCGCCACGCGGTCAGCTCGACCGCCTTTTCCGGTTCCACATCGCCGATGGCCACCACGTTGTGCGCGCGAATGTCGCGGTACCAAATCAGGTAGCGCGGGTCGTCGTAGGTGGCGCCGATGCCGGTCTCCAGCGCTACGGGCCGGCCAAAGGCGTAGGCGATGAAGCCCATGGTGTCCACGTGGCTGTGCTGCCCACCGAGCGGGCCGTGATCGACCGCCATCCAGAGGTCGCCGTCGCGCATGACGGTGAAGTGCGAGGGCAGCGAGATCGACGCCGTAGGCGGCTGCCGCAGCTCGGGCCGGTTGAAGATCGCCGCCCCACGCCGCAGGTCGCGCCGCATCGGGTTGGCGCTGAAGTCGCCGAAGGCCGGGATGGCGCCGTCCGGCGCCAGCATCTGCCGCAGCCATTCGTGCATGCGCGCCAGCGCGTCCAGCGTGTCCGCGGCCACCAGGTCGCCGAAGCGCGCCTCCTGCCCGTTGGCCCGCACCGCCGCCAGCGCCTGCACGATGGTGTTCATCGCCACCCAGTGATAGCCGCAGCGCTCCAGATACGCGCCATCGGGGTAGACCTCGCGTTGCAGGTGCAGGCGGATGGCCCGCGAGGCAATTTGTGCCCACTCGTCGCTCTCCGGGAACTCGGGGAAGAGTGCCGCCAGCGTGGCCAGCGCGCTGCTTTCGTAAATCTGGTGGTTGCCGTAGTTATACGTCGTGCTGATGTTGAAGGCGGCAAAGCGCCCGGCGCGCAGCATCGTCCACAGCATCGTCGCGTGGGTCTCCGGCGACAGGACGGCGTCGCGCATGGTCAGATACACATACGCCGCCACCGCCGCGCGCGTGATCTGGTAGTCGTGGTACGGGTGCCGCGCGCTTCCGACGTGGCCGTGCAAATCATCGGTCTGCGCCAGTATCCCGCGCAACAGCGGCCCATGAATCGCCACCGCGCGCTCGAACGCTTCCACGAACCGCCGATCGCCGGTGAGCAGCCAGGCATCCCCCAGCGGCTCCAGCCGTTCCAGGGAAAAAGCCTCCGGCTGTCCCGCCTCCCAGCCGGCGATCTCCTCGACCAGCTTTTCCGCGTGTCCCAGCGCGATGGGCTGGTCGATCTCCGGGATCTCCTCCGGCGTCACTCCGTCCCACCGCATCGGCAGCGGTCGCTCTCGCCCCGCCAGGTACGCGCCCCAGGCTGCCCAATCCGGCATAGTCAGCGCTTCGAGGACCTGCGCATCCGTGATCGTGTTGATGTGCGCGCGGAAGTAGACCAGCCGCTCATGATCGCGGAGAATATAGGCGCTGATCTGGGCCTGCCGGTCTCCTGGGATCGCAGGCGCGGGACGCCTGCGATCCCAGGAGAAGTGGAGTGTGCCGAACAATTCGGGCCGCAGCGCGTCGCCGAAGGTGGGCGCCCATTGCACGTAGCCGCCGGGCTCGACGGGGTTCACCCGCATCACGTTCAGGCCCCAGATATCACCCGCTGCCGGCGTTTGTCCGAGGATGGCAAAGGGGAAGGCTGCCTCTACCACCCAGGCATCGTCTTCCAGCGTCACGTGAAAGTCGAACTCCGGGTGCCACCCCTGCTCCTGCCGGTTGTTGTACCCGCGCAGCGTCACCGGCACGCCCGTCGGCGGCAGGATGAAGTGCAGATACTCCACGCGGGTCAGTCCGGGATCGATCTGCACCTCCAGCGCGTCGTTCCCCCAATCGTCCCGCCCGTAAGCCGGCTTCCGCTCCGCCAGTTCCCGCACACGCCCCATGTCCGCCGCCGCGCACCGCGCCCGCAGGCGCAGCGCCCGCTCGTCGCGCCACACCGCCACTTCCGTCGCCTCAACCGCGACGTCGTTGCCGTCGCCATTCATCAATTGTCCGAGCGCGCCCGGCGCCACGGCGGATGACGCCGGCTGTGTGAAGGAGCAGGGGAAGCCGAGCCAGTCGGCGGAGAGAGTGTCAGTATGTTGCATGTTTGAATTATTCGTGAGAGGGTGGGGGATTCCCTCCTGATGAGCACCGGCAGCAGAACCAGAGCTACTTTACAACGTGAAGGTGCAACCGCTACAACCAGAAGTTATGTAGTAATGTTCAGCCGGATTCAATGCTATACATAGACGCGCTTCAGTCGTATAATGGATTGGAGAACGAATATATTCATGAAGTGATTGATCACCCAGGGAAAGGCGAACAATGGCTAAAGATACGATAACGCTTGCATTAAACGGCGACGTGCCATTCCGACTCTTCGCTGAAGCGATGTCCCACCTGAATGGCCTTGTTTCATCGCTCTCGGAAGAATTGGGGGTAGACAATCTCGTTGATTGGTCGGTGGATGACCTTCAACACGGAAGCGCCATTGTCACCATGAGGGGGGTGTCGCCAGCGGTTGAAAATGTTGAGCGAGTCGTTGTGGCTTATGGTCAAGTCGGAACCTCGTTGGAACGGGGGGTACGCCCCACGTTTTCCGAGCGCACGATCAGAGAAGCGTACGCTATTACAAACATGTTGGATGGTCGAATAACCTCCGTTCTTTTTGAAACTCCTGATACCGATGCTGAGATCGCCAGCCCTTTAGTAATAGCGAAATCTGCTGAAATGCAGAAGAAAACCTTTGGAATGGTTAAAGGACGAATAGACACTATAGGGAGACATGCGGGGCTGCGGTTTACGCTATATGATGTGGTATACAACAGAGCGGTATCTTGTTATTTAGAAGAGGGGAAAGAGGATATTATGCGCGAAATGTGGGGGAAGGCCGTGATTGTCGAGGGGGAGATCAGGAGAGATGCTAATGGCAGACCTGTGACGATCAGGCATATCCATAATATATGCGAAATACCCGAAAACAAGCCGGGAAGTTATCTCGCGGCGCGTGGGATCGCCCCCAGGGCGCCTGGTATACCTCGGGCGGAAGAGATAATAAGGCGGTTACGAGATGCCTGATCAACGTAAACGGATATATTGGGATGCTCCCGTTTGGCTCGCGTATATTAATGGGGACCAGGATCGCCTGCCCATCATCGATGGAGTGATGGCAGATAGTGCCAGCGACAAGGGTGAGTGTAAGTTATACACGTCGGTATTATCTGAAATCAAGGTTGCGTTCGGCGAGTTGGAACAGAATAACCATATACTTGACCCCGATATTGAGGATAAGATTAACCAATTATGGTCGGATAGTAGTTTGTTAGTTATGCTTGATTTTCATGAACTTATCGGAAGAGAAGCCAGGGGATTAATGAGGCAGGCATTGGTAAATGGGTGGAGTCTGAAACCAATGGATGCCTTACATCTGAGTACAGCAAGGTATCATGGATTAGACGAATTTCATACTTATGATGATCATTTACAAAAATATGCGCAGTTAATCGGCATGCCTGTTGTAAAACCTTACGCCGGGCAGTTAACATTGCTGACGGATTCTTCGGCGCAGAAAGAAATGAAATAAATATCACCTCATACAATGCCGTCCAAAATACTCGTTTGCCTATCTTAAACAGCCACCTGAACGTAGCAAAATGGTGACATACCCGCGTGATCGGGCTGATAAAGGGTGATAGTTCGCTTTCTGCTATCTAAAACGTAAGCGGCGGAAAATCACCCCTCAACGCGGCTTCACGCACAAATCGAGCGTGAAACAAACAAGTATTTTGGACGCTATTGCACCTCATACAAAATCACAAACAGGATGCCGATCCAGCGGGCAGCCTTCGACAATCTTCGGTTGACCTCTTGATGAACTGGTTCCATGCGCCGCCTCCTATGATCCCATTATATAAACTGTCTTACCCAAACGTCTCCCGGCACACCCGCAGGAAGTTCAGGCCGAGCACATTTTGCACGTCCTCCTCGCTGTAGCCGCGGTCGAGCAGGGCTTGCGTGATGCGCGGCATCTCGCTCAGGTCGGGGATGGCCCACTCGAGGTTGAAGGTGTTTTGATCCTCCTGCAGCTTGCGCCACGCGCCTTCGGTGGGGAAGAAGTCGCCGCCGAGGGCGATGTGGTCGATGCCGACGGTTTGCGCCACGTGGTCCACCTGCTTCACCACGTCCTCCGGCGCCGGGTGGTCGCCCAGGTAGGTGGTGTAGAAGTGCGCGCAGAGCAGCCCGCCGGTGGCCGCCAGCGCGCGCAGCTTGCGGTCGGACAGGTCGGTGGTGACCGCGGCGCAGGCGCCGTGGGAGACGATCACCGGCTTTTCGCTCGCCTCCGCCGCGGCGAAGAAGGCGGCATCAGGCAGGTGGGTCAGGTCCACGATAATCCCCAGTCGGTTGCATTCGGCGATCACCTGCCGTCCGAAATCGCTGAGGTTGCCGCCCGGCACGGCGTGGTTCGGGTAGACCCACGCCAACTGCAGCTCGCGCAGGCCCAGCCGGTGGAAGAGCCGTAACGGCGCCAGGCTGCCTTCCAGCCAGCGGCTCCCCTCGCAGCCGAGCATGATAGCCGCCTTCCCCTCCGCCTTCGCCCGCTCGATATCGGCGGCGGCGCGGACCAGGATGCTGCCGGTAGCCTCGATGTCCGCCAGCGCCGCCTCCATACCTTCCGCCATCCGCCGCAGCCACCCCTCCCGGATATGGGCGGACGCCTCGGTGCCCGCCTCGACATCGACGTCGAGGGACACCTGGAAGCATTTGCACGTCACCCCTCCCGCCAGCATGCGCGGCACGTCCTCGGCAATGGGCCGGTGGTCGTGCATGACGGCGATGAGAGAGCGGTGATGAAGATCAGTCATGGCTTCTCCCTGGGCTCGCAGGCGTCCCGCGCCTGCCCTGGTAAGAAAGCCTTTAGCTATAGGGGCAGGCGCGGGACGCCTGCGGTCCCAGGGGTATATTACCTCGTAGACTGCGCTTTCCCTGCCTCAACCTGTTATGATTCATAAATATTGGGCTTAACGCCTTGCCGAATCGAAATTGCATCAAGACGGTAATAGTGTATAATGGTTTTTATGGCAACCTTTCGACGCATCACTTTCGATCCGCGCGTGATGGGTGGAAAGCCATGCATCCAGGGAATGCGTGTCACCGTCGGCACGATCGTCGGCCTGCTGGCTTCCGGTCAATCACCCCAGGATATCCTGGTAACTTATCCCTATTTGGAAGCCGAGGATATAACAGCAGCGCTGGCATATGCCGCGTGGCGGTCCGAAGAAACCGAAGTACCACTCAGCGCATGAAGATTCTCATTGATGAAGTCCGGCATCGCGTTCGGCTTTTACCCCTGCGTTAATTCGTTCACCCGCTCGCCGCAGCCATCTCACCGTATCGCCGCATCTCCCCGCTGCCATGATTCGTAAATATCCGCGATCACCTCGTCGATCGATCCCCGGTGAGATTCGACGTCGAGCACCTCGGTTTGCGCTTCCGCGGTCTTCAGCAAATCGGTGAGCCTGGCCGACCCGGCATCGTAATGATATTCGTGGCTGCCGTTCTCACTGGAGATGAGTTCCGCGCCGGGGAGTGCCGGTGCGGTGTCGCCGGTGGTGTGCAGCACCAGCACCCGGCGGTCGGCGTAGGTGCGGCGCAACTGCGCGAAGTCGCTGTCGAAGGCGATGCGGCCTTGCGCCAGCATGACGATGCGTCCGGCAAGCTGCTCCAGCTCCGCCATGTCGTGGCTGGTGAGGAGGACGGTCACCCCCTGCTCGCGGTTCAGCTCCTTAATGAACTGAATAATCTGCCGCTTGGCGAGCACGTCCACGCCGATGGTCGGCTCGTCGAGGAAGAGGAGCTCCGGCTCGTGCAGCAGCGCCAGCCCGAGGTCGGCGCGCATGCGCTGGCCCAGGCTCAACTCGCGCGCGAGGGAGTGGAAGAAATCTCCCAATCCAAGCAGCTCCTTCACCGTTTCACGCATGCGCTCGAAGCGCGGGCGGGGGATGTCCCACACCACGCGCTTCCACTCGAAGGTGGCGGCGACGGGGTGGTCCCACCACAGTTCGGTGCGCTGGCCGAAGACGATGCCGATGCGCGAGACGCACGGGATGCGCTGCTTCACCGGGTCCATGCCGAGCACGCGCACCTGCCCGGCGTCCGGATGCAGCAGGCCGGTGAGCAGCTTGACGGTAGTGCTTTTCCCCGCGCCGTTGGGGCCGGCGTAAGCGACGATCTCGCCCCGGCGGATAGTCAGGTCGACGTCCGCCAGCGCGTGCACCTCGCGGATGCGCGGGCGCAACAGCGTGCGCAAGGCGTCGCCCAACCGCTCCGAGCGTTGCCGCTGGCGGTAGGTTTTGCAGACGCCCTGCAACTCAACTACGATGTCCGTAGGCTGAATATCGTGATGAACCGGTATGGACATAATGACGCAATCCTCGCGAAAAGACGAAGGCGGCGAGCGCCACCCAGGCGACCGCCAGCAGCGGGGTGAGCAGCAGGCCCGCCGCCGGGCGCAAGCCGAGCAGTGCTTGTGACGGGTACCAGGCGAGCAGGCCGATGGGAAAGACGGTGACGAAGCTGCCCAGCAACAGCGGCCCCAGCCCGTCGAGGGGAAAGACCTTGATCTGCTCGAGGGCGCCGTCAACATCGGTGTTGATCTCCTCCGCCGCCCGCGGCGCCCAGAAGGCGATGCTGCCCCAGAGGAAGGCGACCGCCACCATGATCAGCACGGAAGCGAGCAGGTTCAACAGGAACAGCGCCACCCAGCCGGGCGTGACGTTCAGCGCCAGGCGGGGGATCGACCAGCACAGCAGCGCGCTGCCCGGGATGAGGCTGCATGAGCTCTGGATCGGCGTGAAGCCCTCGGTAAGCAGGATCAGCCACAGCGGCTGCGGGATGATCAGCGTATGGTCGAGCTGCCCGCGCCCGATCCGCCGGCTGATGTGGAAGATGTTGAAGCCGCAAAAGATATTCACCACCCCGCGGACGACGCTGCCGTAGCCGAGCATGAAGAAGGCCTGGTCGCGCGTCCACGGGCCGATGCCGTCGAAGCGCGCCGCCACCAGCAGCATGGCCGTCACCGTGCCGATGTTGATGATGGTGTCGCAGATGAAGCAGATGAGGAAGTAGCGGGCGTCCCGCGTCATCCACAGGAAGTCCAGGTAGGCCTGCACCCGCCACAACCGGAAGAGCTGCCTGATCCTACCCGCCATAGGTCACCAGCCTTTCCCGCTGCGCGTGCCAGGCCCACAGCGCCAGCGGCCACAACACCACGCACCAGCCACACTGCAGGGCGATCAGCGGCAGCGGCGGCCCGGTCTCCGTATAGATGCGCAACGGCGCGGAGGCCATGGACGCGAAGGGCAGCCAGGCGAAAACCCGGTCCAGCCCCCACGGCATCACCCCCAGCGGGATGACGGCGCCGGAGAGAAGGATGGTCAGCGCCATGCGCAGGTTGTTGACGACGTAATCGCCCTGTCCGAAGGCGATCACCAGCGAGCCGAAGAACAGCTCGAGCGCCGCCCCCACCAGCACCGCCAGCAGCAGGCTGAGCAGGAACCAGGCGGCAGCGGAGGCGTGCGGCGGCAGCGGATTGACGCCGAGCAGCGGCGCCAGCAGCAGCAGCGGCAGCCGGAAGAGCAGAAACCCCGTTCCCCACACCGCCAGCGCCTCCGCCACGTATTGCGGGAAGACCGGCATGGGCCGCAGGAAGCGGGTGACGATGGCGCTGTTCCACAGCTCGTTGGCGAAGCTGGTCTTGAAGAACAGCAGCCCGCCGAATACCTTGGCGATGAGCGTGTAGGTGAGGATGGCGGACAGCGTCATCTCGCCCACCATGCCGTGCCGCGCGCCAATCATCCGCCAGATGGAGAGCAGCACCACCATGCGCAGAATGGAGATGACGTGCCCCAACACGAAGAGCGGATTATCGCCGAACGTCGCCGTCGCTGCCATGGCCGCCGTTTTACCGTATTGTCGGAGAGCATGTGTAAACATAAGAATGGATGGGTGGATGAGTGGATGGTTGGATGAATGGGAATGGGAGAGTGGGAGAATGGGTGAAAGGGAGACCAGTTTTCACCCGTTCTCCCTTTCGCCCATTCTCCCATTCCCATTCATCCACCCATCCAACGACAAAGGCACCTGCTCAACGCGGATCGCCCGCACGGTCAGTGCGGTTCCGCGTTCAACAGGTGCCTCATGGGCCAGGTGCACTCCTGCGGGAGTATGGTTTTTTCGCCGGCTGGCCGGAAAACATGCTAACGCAAGAGAGAGCCCGCCGTCAAGAGCCTTCCTGGGACCGCAGGCGTCCCGCGCCTGCCCTACGGCGATACTCCGCCGCTATATCTAGGGAAGCCTATTCCCGCGGTTGTACTCAACTGCGATCTCAAGAGGCAGGCGCGGGACGCCTGCGATCCCAGGAAGGACAGCAGGAGATCGCCTCTGCCGAATAGAACTGCCAGTTCGAGCATGCCATACACCACCTATGCCTTCGTCGCACTGATCATGTTGCTGGCCAGCATATTGCAGAGTCTGGTCGGCTTCGGGTTCGCCATCTTTGCGGTGCCGCCGCTGTTGATGCTCGGGCTGTCGCTGCCGGAAGCGGTAGCCATCGCGCTGGCGGGCACCCTCGTGCAGGGCGTGTCGGCGGTGATCAAGCTGCGCGGGCACATCCAATGGCGGGCCATCAGCCTGCTGACGCTGATGCGCCTGCTGATGATCCCCGTGGGCATCGCCATCATGATGTTGCTGGTCGAGTTAGGAGAGGCGCGCACGAAACAGGGCGTGGGGGTGGTGCTGCTGATCTCGCTGATCCTGTGGGGTGCGGTGCGCGTGCAGCCGCGTGACCGGCTGGCCCCCGGCTGGGGGGTGGCGGCGGGCATCGGCAGCGGCTTGCTGGGCGGCAGCGTGGGCATGGGCGGCCCGCCGTGCGTACTCTGGGCATTGAGCCATCGCTGGAGCAGCGAGCAACTGCGCTCCTCACTCTTTACCATCTTCTGCTCCACGGTGCCGGCGGAGTTTCTGCTGCTCTGGTGGAAGTTCGGCCTGAAGCCGGTGCATGCGTCCTTCCTCGGCCTGTTGCTGACCCCCCTCGTCGTCGCCGGCACGACCCTCGGCCTCTGGCTCTCCACCCGCCTTCCCACCACCCACCTCCGCCGCGCCATGGTCGGCCTGCTGGCGGTAACGGCGCTGTATGCGGTGGTGCAGCCGTTCATCAAGTAGGGGATGAATGGAAGGATGGATGGTTGGAAGGTTGGGAATGGGAGAGTGGGGGGATGATTATTGCGTTAGCCGAGTTGGTCCACGCCTCCTGCGATCGTTGCGCCGACGTCCTGTCGGCGCGGGTATATTGGTAGGCTTGCCTCCCAGGGGTTCCGCTTCGCTTCACCCCTGGCTATTGACTTTCAGCCCTTCAGGCTGATATTCCGCATCCATGCGGAATAGGGAGCATGGTAACCTTTTAGTGCATTGAGCACCTTTCATCAAATCATACCAGCGAATATATTGCCTGCGCCGGGTCGGCCTGGTTGGGGTGCAGGAGAATTTGTGTGCTACCCTCCGAATGTTCTAATGTCAGCAGCAGTTCCTCTCCTTGATCTTTCAGCTTAGCCGTTACGCGCGGTTCTTCACCGGCGAGGTGGGCGTGGAGGAGGGTGACGAAGAGGACACGGCGCTGTGGCGCGGTGTTGGCGACGGACAGCGCGTCGAGGTTGTAATCCGGGTGGTGGCCGCCGTGGGCGCCTTGCAGTTGATCGACGAAGGGACGGCCCTGGCAGGGGGTGGAGCCCAGCGCGGTGAGGCGGAGGACGTTGTGATCCGCGGTCATCGACCAGGAGGATGCGCCGGCGGGGGTGAAGGGGCGGGGGGCGTGGAAGCGCTGCTCGAAGGTGGAGGGTTCTTCCGCTTCCAGTTCATCGACCAGTACCCACACGTCCGGCTTCAGGTAGAGCAGGTGACGGAGGAATTTGGTCAGCCGCGCTTCCGGCTTGTAGGGTGGCGCGGCGTCGGCGATGATGTAATCGAGCGCTTCGCCCGCTTCTGCGCGCAGGATACGGCCTTCCGGGTGACCCTGACGGAAGGGCAGGTCCTCGAACCAGGTTCCGCCTTCACCGAGCTGCCCGATGCCATTGACCAATACGGTATTCTGGTAGGCGGTGAACTTCTTCGTGTAGCCGTCGTCGATGAGCAGCCAGTCGCCGCCGGCGTGCAGCACGACGTGCCCGGCGTCCGGGTGCATGTGGCCGCCGCCGACGTTGTTGCGGTAGCGGCGTGTTGCGTGGTGGCCGTTGCTCGGCCCGCACTTCAGCGCCGCCACCGCGGCCCTGTCATCCCAACCGCTGCGCAGCAGCACCAGGTCTTTGTCGGTGAAATGCCGCAGGATGGGCAGCTCATCCGGCGGCTCGGGGGCGACCGTTTCGTCGTACCAGAGCAGGTTGAGGAAGCAGGAGGTTTCCCCGTTCACCCCGGCGCGCGCCGTCTCGTCGGCAAGCCACTGCGCGTGGCTATCGCGGAAGCGTCGGGCCACCAGCCGCAGGTGCGAGTCCGGCCCATACCAGTGCGAGCCGTTGGTGTCGCTTAAGGAGAGGAAGGTGGAGTTCGGCGACCAGCCGGGCCGCGGCAGCATGTGGTAGAGCAGGTAGTAGGGGAAGGCGCGGAAGAACGCGCTGTCGGTGAGGGTGTCCAACCCCAGTAATTGCTCGCCCAGGACCATCGATTTCAGCAGGAAATCGGCGTGGTACTGCCCGTAAGCCAATCCTTCCGCGGAGGCGCCGTCCTCGCCCAGCGCGTCGGCCATCAGCCGCAGCTTTTCCAACCCCATGCGCAGCCAGCGACCGGGCCCATCCACGTCGCCCCACAGCGCGCAGCAGGCCGCGATCAACCCGCCGTGCACGACGGCGGAGTGGTTCCACGCGTAGGTGGTGGGGTAAGCGTTCTCGTAATTCCCCCAGGACCGGAAGACACGCTCCGTGTGTCGGTACAGCGCTCCCCGCACGGCGTCTCGCAGCTCGTCCCCCAGCTCCTCGTATAGCCAGTCATACGCCACCGCGGCGCCGTGCGCCCAGTGGCCGTACTGCAGGCTGGTGGTCCAGTCGTCGCGCGCGGCCATCTCGGCCAGCACCTCGCGCAGGGAGGCCAGGTATTGCGGCTCGCTGGTCAGCCGGTAAGCCACCGCCAGGTGCGCCGTGCCGCAACCCACCCCGCGCAGATCGTCGCCGGTGCCGGGAGCCGGCCGCCCCCGCCGTACGGCGGCATCCGCCTGCGCGCACACCCGGCGCAGAAAGCCGGTCCACGGCTCCCGCGCGCACTTCTCACGCAAGGCGTCGATCTCCTCCACGGTGGCATACAGCCGAGGATGCACGCCCGCAAAGCGCATCTCCAGCGGGGTGGCGGAATTGATGATATCGGTTTCGGCGATGGTGGTCAGGGATGCTCCCATACATTAATTACCCGGGAGGTTGCATACGCCCTGGCTGGTCGTGCGCCGAACCGTTTTTCCGACACGCACCGTCACCGTAAAGCGGGCGGGGCTGCGAAATGCCAGGCGGGTTCCCGTTTCACCCGTCGTGCAGGTGATCTCCAGTGCACCGCGCGGTGTCTCCACCACCTGCCGTGCCGGCCAGCGCGCCGGGTCGTCGACGGGGGCCAGCTCGACGCCGTCTCCGGTCCAGCGCGCGCCCAGCGCCAGCGCGTCGATCCAGCGCGGGTCGGTGTAATAGGGCTCGGGCTTGCCGCCCTGGCGGATGAATTCCTCCGGCGGGCAGGGTTCGTCCGCGCGCGCTTTAGCCAGTTCGGCGCGGACAAGGGTATCGTCGCCGGTCAGCCGCGCCAGGCCGGTATACACGCGCCCGGCATGCAGGCACCAGGCGGCATGGTGGTCGCCGCTCCACTGCGCGCGCGGCACCGCGTAAGCGCTGGGGAAGGACTCGACGTCATCGCGCATGAAATGCGGGGTGATGGCCCGCAGCATCGCCGCCACCCCACGCGCGCCGTCAGGGTCCCCGCGCTCCCACATGGCATCGGCGGCGTCCGCCAGGCTGGTCATCGCCACCCCGGTCATGTAGAGCGACGGGTGATAACCGGGGTGCGCGCCGGCGCCCATCTGGCCGCCCACGTTGCCGCGGTCCTCGAGCACCATGCGGTTCATGCGCACCAGCTCGCGTGTGCGCTCCGCGGCGTGCTCGTCGTCCAGAAACCGCCAGAGCAGCGCCCAGCCGGTCAGGCCGGCATCATCGCGCCCGATGGCGTTGCGCGGCCAGTTGGTGCGGAACCACGCGTACCAGGCCTCCGCCGTCATCTCCGCGGTATCCAGGTAATACGGGTCGCCGGTCTCCAGGTAGGCGTAGAGCACATCGTGAAACTTGGTGTAGGCGCAGGATTTCCACGGCCACGCAATCTCCTGGTGACAGGTGAAATCGGTGTGGTCGATCATCAGGTCCGCCCAATAGGCGCAGGCAGCCAGGCCGTCATGGTAGGCGGCCGGATTGCCGGTCAGGTAGGCGTCGATGAGCAAGGCGCGGCCGGTGTCGCCTTCATTCATGCCCACCTTGCCGGCGTCGAACTGGCCGTGCGTCATGCCGGCCATTTCATGATCCAGATAGTGGCGGCTGACCACGCTCATCCGCCCCTCGACCGGCAGGTAGTCACCGGCCCACAGCTCTCCGCAGCGCGCATACCACCAGCCGGGGGCGCGGTAGCGGGCGATGACCGGCGCGGCGCCGGACAGGCTGAAGGCGAAGTTCACCGTGCGCGCCTCGCCAATGAGCCATTCGACCGGGGGCGCATCCTTGCGGCGAGAAACGGTGCGGGTGAAGGGAAACCAGAAGAGGCCGTCGTCGTTCGTCACCAGGCGGCCGGGCATTGCCGGACTGCAGGTCTCGGCGGCGTCCTGCAGATTCAGGTCGAGCGCGCCATAGCGGTAGCGCATGCCGTCCACGGGCAGGCGCTTTTCGGCCGCCGGCAGCGTGCCGAGGTCGCCGGTGAGGCGCACTACGGGCAGACCCTGGAAGTCCAGCCCGCGCACGGCCAGCTTCGTATTGACGAAGTGCGCCGCCACCTGCGCCACGCCGTTGCGGTAGAGCACCAGGTAGAGATCGGCCCACAGGTAGGTGTCGGAGTTGTAAATGGGCCCGCCCACGCGCAGCGCCTGCGCCGTCTCGTTCGCCCACAGGCGGTCGATCTGCACGTTCTGCCAGTAATACAGCCCGCCCGGCCCCGCGGAACCGGCGTCCGGCCCGGTGGCGCCGATCTGCAGGCCGACGGTCTTCCCGGCATAGGTGAGCTGCAGGCGGCCCTCCACCAGCGTGCAGTCCGCCGCCGGGTAGCCGCGCATGGCGTCGATGTCCCACCTGGTGACATTTTTGAAGGGCAGCCGCTCGACGGTGGTCTCCAGGCGGGCGGTCCAGGCGGCGGACGGCGCCCCCGCCTTGCGCCCCCGCGCCAGCGACAGCGTTTCCGGCAGGCCACGGTCGCCCAGGATGCTGAAAATCACGCGGCGCGGCACATGGTTGCGCTCCCACCAGCCCACCGGCTGCGCCCCCAGCGCGGGGGCGCCGGGCGACAGGCGCGCATCATCGCGCGGCAGCGGCAGCGAGATCACCCCCACCGTCGCCTCCGCCGGCCCCACGCGCTCCAGCTTCGGCAGTGGAGTCCTCCCCAGGGCAGCGGCGCCGGCCAGGCAGCAGAGCAACAGTGCAATCATGGATCGATGCAATGACATGGCGAATTCCCTTGATGATGATCGTTATGCCCGCTGCCGCACTCCGGCAACGACAGTCTTATCGTAATTGCGCTTGTTGTAATCTTTCTTATAATGGATGGGAATGAATGGGAGAAATGGGAGTTTTGGCCATCTCATTCCACTCATCCATTCATCCAATTCAATACACCGGCACCTTTTCCAGCTCCGGCTCTTCCGGCCAGCGGTAGGGGGTGGCGAAGCGGGCTTTCATCTCCTGGTGCGGCAGGAAGGGGTCGTCCAGGCGCTGCAGCCAGGCGTCCAGCTCGGCGTGGAGCTCATTCGCGACCGTCTGGTACTCGGGGACGCCGACCAGGTTGGTGAACTGGTAGGGGTCGCGCTCGTTGTCGAAGAAGAGCCAGGGCTTCCGGTCGCAGGTTTCCGCGTAGGTGTAGCGCTCGGTGCGCACGCCGCGCCAGGGAGGCGTGGGCTTGTCCGGGCGGAAGACGTAAGGCGAGTAGAAGGAGAGGAAGGCCGAGGTTGGGCGCGGGGCATCCGGCCGGCCCTGCAGCGCCGTGGACAGGTCCTGTCCCTGCATCGTCTCCGGGATGGGCAGGCCCATCAGGCCGGCCAGCGTGGGCAGCAGGTCCGGGGTGTTCACCAGCGTGTCGCAGACTTCCCCCCTGGGCAGGCCCGCCGGCCAGCGGACGATCAGCGGCACGTTCACCGCTTCCTCATACGGCACGCACTTGTAGAGCAGCCCCTGCGACCACATCATGTCGCCGTGGTCGGAGGTAAAAACGATGATGGTGTTGTCCGCTGTGCCGTCCGCCTCCAGCCGCGCGACCAGGCGGCCGAGCAGGTCGTCCATCGAGGTGATAAGCGCGTAGTAATCGGCGGTGGTGGGGCGGTGCGCCCACGCCGGGTCCAGGCTGTCACGCGGGATGATCATGCCGTTCTGCCGCAAGCGCAGGCTGTCCGGGTCATACATCAGCCGGTACTTGTCCGGCACGCGCTCATACGGGTTGTGCGGCGCGCCCCAGGAGAGCACCAGGCAGAAGGGGCGGCCGTCGTCGCTGTCCAGGAATTCCTCCGCCAGGTCCGTCTGCACCTCCGGCTCGTAGCCCGGCACGCGGATCATCTCCGGCGTATCCCGATAGAACATGGGCATAAAATATTCGTGGTTGCAATTGTGCACCGCCCAGAAATCGTCAAAGCCGGCGCGGCGATGGCCCGGCGGGGTGAACTTTTCGCGCGGCATGCCGTCGATGTGCCACTTGCCGATATAGCCGGTGCGATACCCCGCGTCGCGCGCAACCGTGCCCAGCGTGGGCAGCCCGCTGTCCCAGGTGGTGTCGTTGAACATCAGCCTGTGGGTGGTGGGGTAGGTGCCGGTGAGCAGCGTGGCGCGGTTGGGTGAGCAGATGGGCGTGGTCGCCAGCCCGTGCGTGCAGCGCACCCCCTCCGCCGCCAGCCGGTCCAAATTGGGGGTGATCATGTCGGTGTTGCCCGCGCAGCGCATGTCCATGCCGCGCATCTGGTCGGTGTAGACGATGAGCAGGTTCGGTCGGTCGGTGGACGGCATCGGTGTCTCCTTCACGGGCATTATAACTTGGAAGAGTGGAAGAGTGGAAGAAGGGAAGATTGGAAGGTTGGAGTTCAGGCCTTTTCAGGGTTTGAATGGTTACTTCTCAAGTGTTAACAATATAAATAAAATAATATTGGTTAACTAGTTCTCTGTGAAATTGCGGTATTTTGCGGAGTTTCTCGGTGTGAACCCCTTTATTCTCGCAAAATGGTATGGGGCGCGGGTGAATCTTCGCCCGGTCATGTAGCAGTGTCACCCAAAAAATAGCATTGTTAAATCTATAGGTAGTCTCTATCAGCATTTTTTGCACCAGTGCGGTGAGCGAGCGGCGGGGGAGGAGGAAGGAGGTGAATGGTGAATTGCGAATGGTGAATAACGCACCGAAGGGGAGCAGGCGATGACGTTTTATGAGAACCTGATTTACGCGGAGCTGGGTGGAGAGGCGCTGGGGCTGGACATTTACCGTCCGGAGGGGGACGGGCCATTTCCGGTGCTGATGCTGGTGCATGGCGGGGGATGGTGCCAGGGGGACCGGCAGGCATATGCGGAGCACGGACGGTATTTCGCCGATGCGGGCTACCTGGCGGCGGCGATCAGCTACCGGCTGGCGCCGGTGCACCCCTTTCCCGCGGCCTGCGAGGACGTGACGGCGGCGGCGGCGTGGCTGACGGCACACGCGGCCGAATACGGCGGCGACCCGGCGCGCTTTGGCGCCTACGGCGGATCCGCGGGAGCGCACCTGGTGACCTGGCTGGCCACCGCTGCCGATACGCCGCTGACCTGCTGCGCCGAATGGGCGGGACCGATGGACATGCATCGCGAGCCGGTCACCTATCCCTACCGCAGCTACGGACTGGCCTTCATGGGCGCCTGCCAGCATGACGATCCGGCGGCCTATGACGCCGCTTCGCCGCTGCTGCGCCTGACGAAGAACACGCCGCCGCTGCTGCTCCTGCACGGAGAAGCAGACGCCGTGGTGTCCGCCGACCACGCCCGCTGGATGGCGGAGAAGGCGCGGGAGCTCGGCGCGCCCGTCGAGATGGTGCTGCTGGACGGCGTCGGCCACACCGGCGGCGCGCCCGACATGCCGGAGTTGGCGGCGGGGTGGGAGGCGATGATGGGATTTTACGATAGGCATTTGCACGGGGTCAGCGTCGTATAATTTCCGTAGGGCGCGCCGTCCCTGGCGCGCCCTAACAGCTATTCATTACCGTCGTTTCTCGTCGCTCACAAATGGCGAGAAAAGCCGGTTACCATTGCGATTGGCGCAGAAATCGCCGCACATGCTGCAGGTATCTTCCTTGGCCGGTCGGCGCGAGTCGCGGATGCTTTTCGCCAGTTCGGGGAAGAGGGCGAGGGAGAATTGCTCGTCCCACGCCATGTCACGGCGGGCCAGCGCCATAGCGCGGTCCTTGGCGCGGGCGCGTTCACCCAGCTTGCCGATATCGCCGATATGGCACGCCAGGCGGGCGGCGCGCACGCCTTCACGCACGTCCTGCTCGCTGGGCAGCGCCAGGTGCTCCGCCGGGGTGATGTAGCAGACCAGGTCGGCGCCGGCGCGCGAGCTGATGGCCGCCCCGATGGCCTGGGTGATATGGTCGTAGCCGGCGCCGATGTCGGTGGGCAGCGGGCCCAGCATGTAATACGGTGCGTTGCCGGACATGCGCTTTTCGATGATGATATTGGCCTCGATCTCATCCAGCGGCACGTGGCCCGGCCCCTCCACCATCATCTGGCAGCCGAGCTTGCGCCCTTCCTCCGCCAGCTCGCAGTTGATGATCAGCTCCGCCATCTGTGCACGATCGTGGCTGTCGTCAATCGCCCCGGCGCGAATGCCGTTGCCCAGCGAGAGGACGGCGTCATACTTCGCGAGAATGCCGGCCACGCGGTCGAACTGTTCATACAGCGGATTCTCACGGCCATTGGTCAGCATCCAGGAGACCATGAAGGTGCCGCCCTTGGACACCAGCCCGCCGTACCGGTACCCCTGTTTCTTCAGCCGCTCGATGGTGTAAAGGTTGATCCCGCAATGGATGGCCATGAAGCTCATGCCGTCGGCGCACTGCTGCTCGATAAGGTCGAACAGGTACTCGGGGTCCATCTTATTCGGGTCGTGATACTTGCGGCTGGCCTCGCAGAAGGCCTGGTAGAGAGGCACGTTGCCCACCGGCAGATCGGTGGCGGCAAGCACGGAGCGGCGGATCAGGTCGAGATCGCCGCCGGCGGAAAGCTCCATCAGCGTGTCGGTCCCCTCTTCCTGCGCGGCGACGGCCTTGCGGCACTCGGCGTCCACGTCGCAGAGGTCGCTGGAGGTGCCGATCGAGGCGTTGACTTTCGTGCGCAGCCCGGCGCCGATGCCGACGGCGCGCTGGCCGGGGCGGTTGGGGTTGTTCGGGATGACGATGTGCCCGGCGGCGACCCCGGTACGGACGAACTCGGCGGAGATGTCCTCGGCGACGGCGACGGCCTGCATCTGCGGCGTGATCTGCCCTGCGCGGGCGAGTGTTAATTGGGTTGGCATACAGCCTCCTTTCGGTCTGTCGGGAACCCGGCCGGAGGGTTACCAACGAAAAAATCCCACCAGGCTGTACGGTCACTCGCGGATTAGCAATCCGCGCTCCATACAGACTGATGGGATTGTTTATGGCATGACAATCCGGCGCATCACCCAGCACGGGGTTATCGCCAGGCAGGATTCCGGCAGGTCTTCTGACTCGCGGATCGCCTTACTCCCCGCGCCTTCCCGCCCGTAAAGGCAGTGGCATCGGCAGGTTTCATCCCCGCTCACAGCGCCGGCCAAACGTTGCGGACTTGCACCGCATTCCCTTTTCACCCCGAAGGGCACCGGACTCCCGGGCGCCGGTTCAGGCGCCGGGCGCATTATACGGCAATCGGCCACCTGAGACAAGTGTCCGTGCCGTGACCTTAGTTAGGAATCGTTTTGAAACCGCAGATTACACAGATTAACATTTCCTTGCTTCGCAACAGGTAAAAGACCGCCGTGCTTATAGGCAGCGAAGCAATTGATCTTTAATCTGTGTAATCTGCGGTTCTAAAACGATTCTTAAGTCGCCGTCTCGATCTCCGCGTAGACGGCATAGTGGTCGCTCGCGTAGACCCCGTTCACCGGCTCGTTCAGCGCCACCTCGCAGCGGGTGATGCGGGCGGGCCGGGCGTAGTCGTGGAAGCTGCCGAGGAAGACATAGTCGATGCGGCGGGTGTTGCGCATCTGGTGGAAGCGGCGGGCGACCATCTCGGCCACGCCGGGGTTCTCGCTGGTCCAGGTGAAGCCCTCAGTGCCGTCGCCGGCTTCCTCCCAGGCGTCGCGGAAGTGCACGCTCTGCCCGTTCAGCGACTGGCGGCCCGTGAGGAAGCGGATGCTCGACCGGTCGGGCGCCGCGTCGAAATCGCCGGCGAGAATGGGCGGCAAGCCGGCCGGGTCGGCGTGGCGAGCGATCATTTCCGCCATCGCCAGCGCCTGCCGCTCGCGCTCGTATTCCCGGTTCAGCTCCCACGAGGGTTTCGCGCAGACGAAGAGCAGCGGCCCGGCCGGCGACGCAGCGCGCACCGCCAGCGCGGCATAGGGGTAAGTCAGTGTCCGTTCGGTGAGCTGCAGCGACTGCACTTCCACCAGCTCGAACGGCCATCGGCTGGCGACACAGCAGGCGTTATCCTTCACGGTGGACGGCGCCACTTCATACTGGTGCAGGATGTGGTAGCCCAGGCCGTCCAGCACCTCCGCCACCTGGTGCCGCCCGCCCGCATACCCCGCCTCCTGAAAGGCGAGCAGGTCCGGTTGCAGCGCCTCGATCCCCCGCCGCAGCACCGCCATACGGGCGGCATAGGGCTCGGTGAAGAGCCAGATGTTCATGGTCAGCACGCGGATGGTCGTCGACATAGCAGTTCTCCCTCTTTCTCTTTCTCTTACTCTTACTCGCCTCCTTCCCCAGGAAGACTGAGGAAAAGAACGGATAGAGTTATCATCGCTCTATCCGTTCTTTTCCGCCGCTGGCTTTTTTACGCAGGGGGAGAAAGAGTATGAGTATGAGTAAGAGCACGAGTAAGACTTTAGCGGCACCGGGTCATTGATAGATATCAACGTCATACGCTCGCGCCAGGGTAGCGACAGTGGGATTGTCAGGGAGGTAGAGCACCGTCTCCTGCAATTCGCTTTCTGCGGGCGGTTCGGCAGCCTGCGCCACGGCAAGGCTGGTTTCAATGATCCGCCTGGTCACCGCCGGCATGATCTTTCCGAGTTTCGAAAGGGCGCCGGTCATCACCCCCACACTCAGCGGATCGGCTGTTATGCCGTGGGTCTGATTGTAGAATATCCGCCATGCCGGCTTGAGCTGGTCGGTGGTGTAGACCAGCTCACCGTGTTTACCCTCGGCAGTGTTGAAACGGAAAGTCAGGCGGCAGATCGGGGGGCCGACTTCGTGTCGCCGATACCCGGTGTGCTCCATGGCAACGAGTGTCCCTACCGCGGGCAGGCCGTAGCGCAGCAGACGCAATGAGCGCAGCCCCGGGATGAATTTGGCGAGGATTAATCCCAGCCCAATGCCCGGAAAGATGAGCACAACCAGCCCCGCCCATCCCGAACCTTCTATGGGGGCAGAACGCAATCCGTGAATGCGCGAATAGTGCGGATGGCCGGTACGGTATTCAACGGTCACCCGGCCCGTGTGGTATTTACCGGAGGAATAGGAGATGCCGTTCACCGGTTTGCCGCCCGGTAGACTGAAGGTGTAATCAACGGCGTAAACAGTCGTTTCGTCTTGCGAGAGTCTGGTCGCATGGACCCGCGTGATCATCCCCCGGGCGGTCGACAGCGGCCCGATGAACTTCCAGAACGTCGAAGCCTCGCTGAACGTGAAGACCAGTACCGTCAGCAACAATCCGACGATGAAAAAGATCCACCTGAAGACGCTTTGCCCGCCGCCGAACAAAATTGGCAGTCGCAGCGACAGTGGAACGTTGCGAGGCAAGGTCGGTGACGACTGCTGGATTTGGGTAAATGCGCTATCCATTCAGAAGTCCTTTGCTGGCGGTTCGATAATTCTTTCTCGTGCTCTTACTTCGTAAGCAGGTGAATCCACGCGCACTCGCCGCAAATCACCAGTATGGGCAGGATGGCGGACAGGATGCCCCACACGGCGTTGCCGTGGATGTTGCCCCGGTCATCGATGGTGATGCCGGCGCCAAATGACCGCGGCAGGGCGGCGACGGCGGGGTTGGCGGGGTGGTAGAGCACCGTCTCCTGCAACTCGCGCTCCGGCGGTGGCTCGGTGGCCTGCGCCACGGCAAGGCTATTATCGATACCCTGCTGTATCCCCGCCGGCACGAATTTCCGGACGGTAGAAAGGATGCCGGCTATCTTCTGCACTCGCGACAGATTGTACGTCACGCCGTTGGCCTGATTGTAAAAGATCTCCCATGCCGGTTTGATCATGGTGGTGGCATATTTTAGCTCATAGGGTCTGCCGTCGGCGGTGAAACGGAAGGTCAGGCGATAGACATCAGCCTCGTTGATGCTATAGATGGTCCGCTTCATCGCGATGAGTGTTCCCACCGCGGGCATGCCGTGCCGCATCAGGTACAGCGCGCGCAGCCCCGGGATGTCCGCTCGGGGACTGTCCCGAGCCCGCGGGGCCAGTGCCGCTCGTCTTCCTCAATGCCCGTTCGTATCACCACGGGACTGTCCCCCCCGCGACGATAAGCTTACCTCGCGCACGCGGGGGGACAGTCCCGTGATTCCATCTCTGAGCGCTAGATTCGCAAAACGGGCTTCAGTCTTGCGGGCGCGGGACAGTCCCTGAGCGTTTTTACCGTTCTATCGAATACAGCAGCGTCTCCCCGAATCCCGCATCCACCGCAAAGCGATCGGAATTCCGTGCCACCACCTGTCCGCTCCGTTCGTCCGTCCAGTCGGCGGGGGAGGGGAGGGTGAGTACTTTCCTACCCGCCGATGTCGTGTGCATGCCCACATAGCCGCAGCCGGCCAGCAGGTTGTCGTCGCTCTCCAGGTAGACGTGGGCGCCGGCCTGGCGGAAGAGGCGGCGGAGGATGGCGGCATCGAGGGGCGGCTGCGGGCAGTACCAGGTGTTGCCCGCTTCCGCCACGCCGTCGGGCGCGTCGAGCAGCGCCGGCGGCAGGCTGGGGTGGGGCGGGGGGGCGTCGCTGAAGCGCAGGGTCATGCCCAGCAGGTCCTGCATGCGGTCGAGAGAAAGGCCCCGCGGCGAGGCGATGCCGGCGGCGTAGAAGAACCCGAGCTGGGCGCCGCGCTCCCGCAATGCCTTGATCTGCGCAAGCTCCTCGTCGGTGAGGAACACGGCATCCAGAAAGACATAGGATTTATACTCCGGCACTTGCGCCAGGTCGGAGAGCAGGTACATGTCGAAGGGCACACCGCAGCGAGACAACTCGCGGATGGCGTGGTGGTTCAGCCGCAGGAGGGCTTGCTCCTCCGTCCAGTCGGAATCCACCATGTGGAAGGCGCTGCGCAGGTCGTTGATCACCGCCACCTCGCTTTTGCGCAGGCGCGGCTTGGCGAGGGAGGCCTGCCCGATTGCCGTCATGCGCGCGAAGGTGGCGACGATGTCCGGGTGGCGGTAATAGGCATTGGCCGGGTCATCGCCGTACCACAGCGCCCCCTGGTCCATGTACCAGAGGCCGTCGGCGTGGGTCAGCGCCTGCGCGAAGCCGCGCCAGAGAATCTCCACGCTCTCTGCCATGCTCGTCACGTGGGTGTAGTTCTTTTGATACGCCCGGGGTGCCAGCACCGTGCGGTCGTCCTGTTCGTCGAACCACATCTTCCCGTACAGGCGCATCGACCCCGGGTAGCCCCGCAGGATGGCGTCGCCGCCCGGGGCGCGCCGGCGGTAGGTGTGCGGGCTGGCGCAGATATCCACATCGGGGTTCGCCAGCACGCGTTCGAAGGCGCGGTGGTCCAGCTCGTGATTCACCCCGGCATCGGGCAGGTAGCCGTTGAAGGCCACCACCAGCCCGCCGGTCGTCTCCTTCACGATGCGCGCGAAGTGGCCCAGCAGGTCGGCGCCCATCTGATGAAAATAGGTAAAGTAGGCGATCGTCTCCTGCCGCCGCGCCGGGTCCAGTACGCCCGCCCACTCCGTCTGCTTGCGTTCCGCCACCGACGGCGGAGTCGGCGCGAATTCCAGCCCGTTTTCGCGCAGCCAGTCCGCATACGCCTGCATGAACGGCTTCGACAGGTCGGGGTAATGCACGGCGTTGAAGTAGTGCCACTCGCCGTACAGCCCGGAACCGATATGCCAGCCGATCACCGCCGGTCCCCACGGCTGCGCGGCCGTGTGCTCCAGCAAGGCGCGCAAGGCATTACTCGCCGCCGCCTTCCACGGCGCCGACGCCCAACTCGCGTGCCGCGACCCGCCCCAGCTCGGGTCCGCCTCCGTGTCGGCGGTGGCGTAGACGATCAGCTCCTCCGGGTGGGCATCCATCCAGTCGCCGGGCGCGTCGAGCTGAATCCGCGGGATCACCAGCGCTTGCGGATCGACCGCCAGCAATTCCGCCAGATGCGCGTCGAACTCGGTGAAGTCATACCGGTCGCTGCCGACCCACCAGTTCGGCGGATCGACGGTATACAGGTGGCTCCCTTCAAAGCCCAGCCTTTGTAGCTCGCGCACCCCCTCAGGCGTGCTCATCAGCAGCAGCGGAAAGGCGGGCGCCCCGTCGATCCACAGGGCAGGGGCGCCGTTGAGCGGACGCAGTTCGGCGGTTGGCATGAGAGACTCCCGAATGGTTGGATGAATGGATGGTTGGATGGATGATATTATACGGCACAGGCGACCAATTTGTCAGCAGGGAGAAGGCCTATTCTTCGGAGCGGATTGGAGCTGGTGGAGGACAGCATCGCGCGTTGAGCGCGTAAGTAGTCAGCGAACCGGTGAGCGTGCTGATGCCGATGAGTGCTGCAGCCCAATTGATATCGTATTCATGGTGCATACGGACGGGGAGTAGTATGGAAACCACGATGATAGCGATAATTCCGACCAGCATCATTCCCCAAAAATATAAGAGGAAATCAGGATAAAATCGGCGAAAAATGCTTTGCGAAATTAGTGAAATGATTAACCCGCAAGGGATGGTTATGATCAGCGCGAATAACCCGAAGGAAACCATATCACCAATACCCATCAGACCACCTTGCCAATGCGGCCACGTGCTGACGAACGCATCGATAAGGATGCAACCGAGAGTAAAGAAGAACGGCGTGACGCCGACCACCAGCGTGCTGATAAGCATCACCTGCCAGCACTTCCATTTTTGTCCTGCTGGGGGCATGGCGAATCCCTCTATGCGATACTATTTTATTGTACCACAGATATCGTGGATGACAACCGGATAGGCGACAAAGGCAATGGAGTAAAGCGCTTCCTATTGACACAGATGAACGTTACCTCTAAACTACTATTTTGGTTGGCCACGAAAAAAACCATAACCCCGCAGGCGATATTCCAACTATTCAGGCGTCTGCATATACCTGCATGCACGGGTAGACCGTGTGAGTGCAGGTATATGCAGGCGCTTTTCACGTTTTGTCCGGCAGGATGTTTTCTTCGATAGAGGAAAGGTGATTTCGCAACCGGTTACCTCGTCCGGTGGCTGGGAGAGAGGTGGCCCCCGGATGAGACAACAGGTTATGAATTACCTCCTGAGTCAAGCAGTAAATAACAACCTTGACAATGGGGTTGGCTTGTGATACCAGTAAGGGTATGGCAAAAGACCATTACGGCGGGGCATCGGGGGGCGCGGTATACGGGTTGGGCTTTATCGGGGCATTACTTTATTTCGTGACCCATACTGCGGGCTTCTGGATGATTGTGCTGGGCATTCTGAAAGCGATCGTCTGGCCGGCAATACTGGTATATGAGCTGTTCCGGTATATCCGGGGGTGATGGCTCCTGAAATAACTGCGCAGGCGATATGCCAATCTTGCAGGCGCCTGCATATACCTGCGCGCGGGTATATGCAGGCGCCTTTTGCCAAAAAAGGTGCTTTCTTCGATAGAGGAAAGGGTGGTTGCCCGGCCCGGACGTGCCGGTGAACTTTTTTGCCGAGATGAAGCGTCTATCAAATGGCAGCCCTTCAGGCTGCGAAAGGATGGCAGACATGAAGATCACTCGTTATTCTCGTTCCACGGCGCTGCGGCTTTTCGTGCTGCTGGGCGTGGCCCTGCTGCAGGCGGCGGTGCTGGCGGTGCAGCCGGCATTGCGGGATTACAACACGCGCATGGGCACCTTCAAGGCGCAAATTCCGGCTATTGTCAAATCGGCGCAGGCGGCCGCGGAGACGATGCTGGCGCACCCGGAGGCGAACCTGGACGTACCGTCCTACGAGCAACTGGGGTTCAACCAGGAGTTGATGAACCGTTCCGGCGGGCTGGCGCATGTCTACCCCACCGGAAGCTGGGGGCGCAACCCGACAAAATACGATGTGGTGCTGCTCTCCGTGCGCTCGTGGGAAGACCAGTCGGCTCTTATGCGCAAGCGGGTGAAGGAATACCATGACAAAGGGTGGACGGTAACCATCATCGGCTCGAAGGTGGGCCGGCCCCGCGACCTGGGCGCCGATTATGTTATCGACAACGGCGCGCCATCGGGGGCGGCGAAATACGGGCGCATCAACGCCATGGCCAATATCACGCTGGGGTGGATGTGGTGCTGTGAATACGCCGCCGCCATGTCGCGCAAGGGGAAATTCCCCGCGGTGCTGCAGAGCATCTGCATCAAGGGCGGGGAGGACTACGACGCGACCGTGCAGAGCCCGTCGGGACGCCGCACCGTGGTAGACTGCCCGGAGGCCATTGCCGCCGGAGAGCTGTCGAAGATTTACCTGTTGCGGGTGGAGACGATGGTGAAATACCTGAAGTCGGATCACGTGCAGGGGCAATTGGCGAAGGCCGCCGACGTGATCGCCGATCGGCTGGCGAAGGGCGGCCGCGTGGGCATGGTGGGCATGGGCCATATCATCCTGGAAGAGGTGAAGATCGAGAACAGGACGCCGTGGCTCGGTTTCCGCGCGGTGGGCAACTCCGACGTGGCGATCAAAGCCTATCTGCGGCCCGGCGACCTGCTGGTGTGGATGTCCTACAACGGCATGAACTCCCTTTACGAGGATTACCAGAAGAGCATCCTGGATGCGAAGGTAGACCTGATCTCCTGCTACGCGCCAGATCCGGAATGGTCGAAGAACCCGCCACCCACGCTGGCGCACATCGACCAGAGCTGGAAACTGCCGGACGCCGAGTTGCCCATCCCGGTGTTTCCGAATTACATGGCGCCGATCAGCGGCATTGACGTGACACTGCTGCTGCGCATGCTCGACGACGAGACGGCTTCACGCCTGCGCAAGGTGAAGGTGCCGCCGCAGGCGCCGGTGGTGTTGCCGCCGGAGTTCTGCCAGCGCATCAGCGAGCAGATCTACGAGGGCGAGTCGGAGAGTGTGGATGCCGTGCGCAAGTGGGGGTTCGTCGATGGGACCGGTAAAGAGACGGCAAGCCGGCGCTACGACGAGGTAGGCTCCATGGAGAACGGCCTGGCCCCGGTGCGCCGCGACGGCAAATGGGGCTACGTCGACGCGAAAGGCGTTGAGGTGATCCCCCCGACCTACGAGAAGGCCGAGCCTTTCTCCGGCGACGGCAATGTGGCGAAGGTCAGCATAAGCGGCAAAATGGGGCTGATCGACAAAACCGGCGCGGTGGTGCTGCCGCTGCAGTATGACGACATCGACACCATCCGCTGGTGGCAGCCCGTGCCCGACTTCCTGTTCGTGAACACCGGCGGGAAGTGGGGGCTGATCGACAGGACCGGCAAGGAGCTGTGCCCCCCGCGCTACGAGGCGCTGGAGATGTTCGCGCAGGACAAGGTGATCTTCAAATCCGCGGGCAAGTTCGGCGTGGCCACCCGCACCGGCGAAGAGGTGGCCCCCGCGAAGTATGACGAAATCTGGGGCGCGTGGGGGGGAGCGAAATTCGCCGTCATGTCCCGCGACGGCAAGTGGGGCCTGCTGGACACGGAGGGCAAAGAGACCGTGCCGCCGACCTATGAGACGATTGCCGGCTCCGTGGAAGACACGGTTATCATCAAGC
>Ga0172369_10001609_pt1 | contig 32376 bp, 30 predicted proteins | sample LakKiv25m_FD_114539 | JGI IMG/M metagenome (GOLD analysis project Ga0172369, IMG submission 114539) | Freshwater microbial communities from Kabuno Bay, South-Kivu, Congo - kab_022012_11.25m | ecosystem: Environmental > Aquatic > Freshwater > Lake | place: Democratic Republic of the Congo... | reverse complement strand
TCCATCTGCCGTTGGAGCCGCCTCCGGACCCATGTCGACGTTTCCATCTGCCATTGGAGCCGCCTCTGGACCCATGTCGACGTTTCCATCTGCCATTGGAGCCGCCTCTGGACCCATATCGACGTCTGCATCTACTGTTGGAGCCGTGTCCGGAGCCGGCGCCACGTCCGGGACCGCGTCCGCTGGCCCGTCGTCCGCCGAGCCGTCGATCGCATCCGCGTCGCCCTGCGCGACTTCGGCCGCCGCGTCCGCTGCGTCCGCCGCCATCGTCTCGCTGCCAGCATCGGCCGGGGCATCTGGCGCCGCCGGTTCCGCATCGGCGTCGGCGCCGGGCCCGAGTTCGCCGGGCGCAGCGACATCGGCGTCGGCGTGGCCAGCGGCGCCAAACCGGTCAGCGGGCGGCACGCTGATGCAGCCGGCCAGCGCCAGCAAGACGCAGAGCGCTGCGATTCTGGTTTCTTGGGTCGTGCGCATCCATCCCCGCGGGCCCAGCAAGGCGCTGATTTGTAGCAGATCCAGCGGGCACGTCATCTTCTGCCCGCACGTGGCAACTGATCAGCCGTCGTTACAAGCTCTTCTTCGTACTGAGCGGCCGCAACCGGGTCGAGACCGGCGATGAGTGCGGCGATGTCGTCGAGATCACGGCCAGCCTGGTCCATGCGGATCCGTCCGGCACCGTCCACCGCAGCGGCCGCGGCCGAAGCCGCACACCCGCATGGTTTTGCCTGCAAAACAGCCCGTTGACGCCTCGGAACGCGCAGCGTACAAGACAGCCGGATCGCTACTGCGAACCCCGGACGATTCGGGCACGGCGTAGCGGCCTTCGGCAGCACCAGGCGGCCATCTCTGAGGGGAACGGAAATGATCTTCGGCAAGAACATGTTCGTCCTTTGCGCAAGCTTGCTTGTCGTCTGGCTCGGCGGCTGCACCACCACCGGCGGAGCCGGCGGCGTGTCGGCAGTGGGCGTGGCCGGCAGCGCTTGCAACATCGCGTACCAGAACCAGACCTGCAATTTCGTCGCCGGTGCACCGCCGCAGCGCATGCAGTGTCAAGGTGGCGTCTGGAGCATCGTCGACAGTTGCAAGCCGAGCCAGACTTGCGCTGCGCTGGCCGATCCGGCGGCGCCCGGTACAGGAAAGATGCTGGCGCAATGTCAGGATGGCGGGCAAGCGGACGCGGCGCAGGGCAATCCGGACGCTTTCGCGCTGGACAGTGGTGCGCTGCCGGACGCTCCTTTACTCCAACCGGATGTGCCGCTCTTCGATGTGCCCGGCCCTCAAGCGGATCTCTGGTACGCTGACAACGGCTCTGTCGATGCGGCTTACGTCTACGATGCGGCGACCTACAAGGACATACCGCCGTATGGGACCGACTATTCGACGAGCTACGACACATCCGTCAAGAAGGACGTCACCACGGTGGACGTGCCCTGCGGTGGCTGCCCGATCGGCTACGTCTGCGACCCGTACACGTCCAAGTGCACCAAGAAGCCCGCGTGCAGCAGCCCGTGCAAACCGAACGAGACGTGTGGCGAATTTACCGGCAAATGCGTGAGCTTGTGCAGTCCCGCCTGCCCTGGCACGCAAACGTGCAAGGTCGTCAATGGGTCCGGCGTGTGCGCCGCGCCTGGCTGCGCCTTCCCGCAAACCTGGGGCCCGAACTTGCAGAAGTTCAGCAAAATTGCAATCGCCGACGTCACCAAGGGCTGCGACCTCGACGGCGATAGCAAGGTCAACAATGTGCTCGGCAAGGTCGTTTCGCTGTACAAGGATGCCAACGTCAAGCTGGCCGAGTCCGTGGCCGATGGCACGATCGTCCTGATCCTCGAAGCGCCCGGCTACAAGACTGATACGACGCCGTTCGACATCAACCTGTTGACCGGCAAGTTCGACAAGAATTCGGGTTGCGACCCGACGACCGTGACGTGCGAATACATGGTCAGCCCGTCCAGCTATGACATCAGTTCGACCGCGGCGAACTGCCCGGCGTTCGTGACCTTCCCCGACGCCAAGGACAACGGCGGGGCGCTGACCACAAGCGGCAAGGACGTGTTCCAGCTGAACATTCCAGTGGTCGGTATGGGCCTCGACCTCAAGATCACCCAGGCCAGCCTGCAGGGCACGACGACCGAGGACGCGGCGTGGAAGAGCACAAAATCCGGCCTCATCTGCGGCGTCATTTCCAAGGATGACCTCAATGCGGCCATCGATGCCCTGCCGCCAGACGTGATCGCGCAGATTGGCGATGCGGCGACCGTCAAGGCCCTCGTGGCGGGCATTCTCAAGCCGGACATCGCGCTGACGCCTGGCGGGCCGAAGGATGCGCTGTCGGTTGCCATCGAGTTCGAGACCATCGGCGCTTTGGTGACGGGTCTCGCCCCCTGAGGATGCCGGCGAGACCCCGACCTCGCCCACGGCGGAGAACCCATATGCCTGCCCGCGACATCGATGATTACCTGGCCAGGCTCGACGAGCCCAAGCGCTCGACTCTCACCGCGTTGCGCCGTACGATCCTGGAAATCCTGCCCGACGCCGAGCAGCGCATCGCGTACGGCATGCCGGCGTTTCGCGTCGGCGGCAAGGTGGTCGCGGGGTTTGCCGCTTTCCAAGCGCACCTCAGCTACTTTCCCCACAGCGGCACGGTGTTCTCGCAGATGGCGCCGGAACTCGCCGGCTACTCGTTCTCGCCTGGCGCGCTGCGGTTCCCCATCGACACGCCCCTGCCGCGGCCGCTGGTCCGCCGGCTGATCGAGGTGCGGCAGGCGGAGATCCGCAACGGCAAGCGGCGCTGACGAAACCGTCACGGGCGATCCGGTGCCGAACCCGCCGCCCCGCCCGGCTGACGCAGGAAATGCCCGCAATCCGGGCCCAATGCCTTGACAGCGTAGCAGTACCCGCGCTAGGAGACTCCCGTCTTATCGCCGATCTTGGCGGTACGACCGGCAGGCTCTTGGGGCAGACCTGCCGTCGCGTGGAATATCCCCCTCTGATTTGGAGTCTTCCATGACCAGAACGATCAGCACCTTTGCACTCGTGGCACTGGCCACGATGACGATGGCTTGCAGCACCGCCACCAACAGCGCCGCAACCACCGGCGATACCGCCGCGCTTGCCAACCCGGACACGTCCGGCAGCGACACGGCGGCCACTGCCGGCGCCGACACGGCAAGCCCCGGCGGCAAGCTCAAGTGGTCGGCGGCCAGACAGGGAATGGAGAACCAAACCCTGGAAATGGCAAAGGATTACTGCACGAGCGTCGGCGGCAGGTTGCCGACCATTTCCGAATTGCGGACCCTGGTCAAAGGCTGTCCCGCCATCGAGCCGGGCGGTTCCTGCAAGGTGACAGACACCTGTTTGTCGAAAAAGACCTGCTTGGACGACGTCGCCTGCAAGGCCTGCGGAGCCAACGGCAAGAACTATTCGGTCAATGGCGACACCGGCCTATACTTCACATCCTCGCCCGTCGGCGACGCCGACTTTCCAGACATGGTTTGGGTGATCAGTTTCTACTACGGCATGATCGCCCCGGGCGGCAACGGTTCATTCAGCAACGCCCGTTGCATCCTGCCCTGATCGCCGCCACACCGCGCGGCGCGCGTCCGATGCCGGACGATGTTCAGCAGGCGCGGGATTTGCGGGTCGAGCGGCGCAGACCGAGGGCGAGCAAGGCAAGGCAGCACAAGCTCCAGCCACCGAATGAGGTCGATGTCGGCGTCGCGCTGCAGCCGCCGCTTTTCGCGCTGGACGTGGTGCTGGCCGGCTTGGTGGTGGTCGCATCCTGCGGCGAGGCTGCGTCGCTCTTGGCCGCGACGTCGCTGCCCGCAGCGCTGTCGTTTGTGGCGGCGACCGTGTCGGTGCCGGTGCCGGTGTCCGCCGCCCCACCGGCGTCGATTCCGGTGCTGGTGTCACCCGTCGAGCCTGCGTCCGGCGTGCCGGTGCTGGCGCCGGGCGTGCCTGCACGGATCACGCTCGGATGGCCAAATCCCGGAATGCGGAATGTCGACGCGTAGGCGACCTTGGCTGACGCGAAGACGATGGAACTCGGGTCCGCCCAGCCGGCCGGCAACGGTTCGTTGGTCCAGGTCGCGCCGCCATCGACGGTGCGCAAGATGTCGCCCTTCTCGAAGGCGATCAGGCCAGTGTTTGCATCGAGGAAGTCAAAGGTTCTGACCTCCCCGGTCGGATTCCCGCTCGGCACCGGCACGGTCACCGGCGTCCAGGTCAGGGCGCCATCGCTGGTCTTGAGCAGCTTCTGGTTCCACGTATAGGCCACCTTCGCATCGACGATCTTCGTGTTGTACACGCCAAAAGCGTCCACGTCTTGCCACGTGGCACCGCCATCGGCTGAGCGCCAGCCCCCGGCGCCCATGTTGCTCGGGCCCTTGATGCCTGTGGCAAGGACAATCTTGTCGTCGAACACCCACACCTGCGAGAGTTTCATGGCCGAAGCCGGCACGCCGGTTTCCTTCCAAGTTTCACCGCTGTCCGTGGATCGAACGACCAAGCGGCCACCCGTGCCGCCCTGCTTGTCGCCGACCGCGTAGCAGATCGAGCCGGCGCAGTGCACGGAGGTCGGCGCCGCCGTCTGCGGCTTGGCGATTCCCAGGTCGTTGGGCTTCCAGTTCTTGCCGCCATCGGTCGTCCGGTACACGCCAACGCTGGCGACAAAACCGGTCATCGCGTCACGCCAGTAGAGATTACCTGGCACCGGGAGTGCTGCCGCGCTCCAGGTCGCGCCGCCATCCGCAGTCTTGACGAAGGCGTTGGCCTTGCCTTGGCCGCCCAGGCTGCCGATGACCGTGTTCTCGTCGAAAGCGCTCACGGTGACGCAACCATCCGGACTCTTGGGCAGGACGCTCCAAGTTTCTGCGCCCGCGCGCGATGGCGTGAGGCTCAGGCCGATGGTGGCTGTCAGCAGGGTTGCACCAATGGTTGCGGCGTGTGCGCCGCGAATGCGGCGTGGGGCAGGAATGATGGACATGGGACTCCAGGGGTTCGGCCAGCACCGAACGGATGATTCCGCGCCACCCAGGTGATCTGGAGCGCGCTTGGCTGGGGATTGTGCGCCCTGCCAAGCTCGACCGCAAGCGCTTGGCAGCCATCCGATCGCGAAACGGCGCTGCAGGGCTGCATGCGTTTGCCATTTGGAGTTCAAGTTAGGAGCCGTCGAAAAACAAGTCGATCGACTTGATCGACGGCCGTCGCCGCGAATCCGCATCGGTGAGCTTGGCGACCAGACAAGAAGCAAACGGAGTTCGTCGCAGTTATTCGGCGACAGCTCCTTATGGCCGCGGCGGCGGGCTGCGCCTCACTTGAACTCGTCGACGCCCGACTCGACCTTCTTTTGCTCAACGCGCGCCCGCACCGTCGCATCGATCTTGGGCAACGCCAATTTGTAGCCGCCCAGTTCCTGCACGCCCACCTCCACATGCGGAGCCTCCAGGACGATCTCGCTCAGGTCCTGGGTGTCGAGCCCCGTCGCCTCTGCGAACCACTGCGTGTAGTCGCTGGTAATCCGGCGGTGAATGCGCAGCGCCGCCACCATCTTGGCCAACTTGGCGTCCGCATCCGCCGTCGCGGCCTCGCGCACCAGAACGCCCGCGTAGCTCTCGTGCGCCTGGTCATTGAGGTACGCCATCTCCAGCCACACGTCGTGCGCCGCCATCGCCAGCAGGTTGGTCGGGTCCAAGGTCATTTCCTCCTTGTGCCCGAAAATCTTGCCTTCCGTTGTGATCTTCTCGGAAATCGCCCGCACGGAAATCGGCATCTGGTATTCCACGCCCGCCACGCCAATGCCGCCGTGTCCAGAGAGGCGGTAGCCCACCTCCTGCGCTGTCACTGTCACCTCATCCGACTTGTCTTCGACGTGCTTGTCCAGCGAAAAGCTCGTGCTGCACGACTTCACCGTCGCGTACTCCGGCTTGATGGTCGTGGTGGTCACGAGCGCGCTGTTGCGGCTCAGGTACTGCACGGATTGCTTGGTTTCGCCGGCGCGCTTGAGAACCGTATTGTCCGAGCAACTGGTGACCGACGACGGCTGATACGTCGTCTGCATCCACTTGCGGCTCTCCACCCGTTGCGTCGGCGGCCGCAGCGGATCGCAATCCACTTGCACGGACACGGAGACCGGCAAGCCTCCAGCCGGGCGCGGGCTGAAGTAGTGGCCCATCGTGTCGAGCGTGGCCCGAAATGCCGGGGCAAATTGCGGGCACTTTGCCGGCCTATCGAACTCCAACGCGAAGTTGAACTCCGTTTCGGCCTGCAGCGCCTGACGCGCCGCGTCGCTCGGGGGCTTGTGATCCAGCCGCGCCGCCAAGGCATCATAGAAGTACCCACTGGCGGCATGCTTGGCGGCGGCGCGCTGCTGGGCAAACAGCGCCACGGCCGTTTGTTTGAGCGCCAGCCACTTCTGTCGCGACGCCGAGTTCGCCGGCAGGTAACGCGTGAGCCGCTCGCCGGTGCGCAGCGATTGCCACAGCGCTTTGGGGTTGTCGCTCGCCACCTCGCCGGGCCAGATGGCGGCGACGGCGCGATCCAGAGGCCCGACGACGTGCTCGGCCACGCCTTGTTGGGCGCCGCGCTTGTTGCCTTCCTCCGCCAGCTGCCACAGCAGGGCTGCGGCCTTGGCTGGCGGCGTTTGCGACGCTGCGTCCGGTGCGGCTTGGGCCAACCAGTGGGCCGCCGCGTTCGTGCGCCGCTGTGTCAGCACCGCGTCATTGGGAGCTTCATCGTGCGCCGCATCATACGCCGCCATTGCCGCACCCCATTGACCGGCACTTTCCGCATTCTGGGCATTTTCCAGATACGCCTGCGCCGGATTGCCGCCGCAACTCACCGCCACGACGGCCGGCACCGCCAAGAACATCCACCTGCTGCTGCGCATGGATCACCCCGCCGTCTTGCGGCAGAAATTGTCCGCCTTCTGCAGCTTCTCCAAGATGCTGGGCGGGATGGGCTTGTCGGACTTGCCAAAGTAGATGATGCGACCGAACTCGAACGTCTGACCGCCCATGCCCTCGATCTTCTCTTTGGTCGCATAGATGCTCATCAACAACACAGGCTTCTTGTCGGAATCGAGGTTTTGCTGCAGGTAGAAATTGCCCCAGCGCGACGTATTGCAGTCGCGGTTGCCTTCGGACCACGACCCATTGACCGCAGCGGGCACGAATTTCCCTGCGCCGGCAAAAAGGTAGCGATCGGCAGGCGTCGGATTGCCATCGCGCCACGTCTTGAGCGCCTCGGCCGCGCGCTGGCGCTCTTCAGCGCCCGGCAGATGGTTGCCCATCGAGGTCACTTCGAAACTCGTCAGCGGAATATTGGCGCGCGTGTCGCCGAGCGCCACCAGGACGCGCAGTTCGTCGCCTTCGCGGTGGACCACGGCAATCGCGCTCTCGGACGCGTCGTTCCAGACCCCTTCGACCTGATCGTCCACTTCGACCTTCTGCGACGTCATCAGCTTGCTGACGGTCTTGTCGTAGTCGCTGTTGGCATTGGCGCCGGAACAAGCAACCGCCAATGCCGCCACTGCCGTGACTGCCAGCCAATGCCCAATACCTTTGGTCGAACTCCGCATGTGGACGCCCTCTCGATCAATCTGGTTGTTGTTCACGATGAAGTGGACCCGGCCGCTTCATGCCTGCCGCGCCCCCGGCAGCAGCAGACGCGCGAGCATGCGGAGGTCGGATTTCCCTGTCAACACTTGCGCTTCACGCTCTGGCAGAGTCTCTCACAAGTCTCGGTAAGGACTTTCATAGTCGCACGCCACGGCGTCGGATCGCGTACCCCAGTCGCGATTCCCCGTCGTCAGTTCACGACAGCGACGCCATCGGGCTGCCACCTCAACAGGCCCAACGCCACCAGCTTGGCCCGTTCCACCAGCGAATGCGCACGAATCCGCTCATCGAACGTGTGCGGCCCCGCCCCGACCGGCCCGAGGCCGTCGATCGTCGCGACCCCGAGCGCAGCCGTGAAGTTTGCATCGCTGCCGCCGCCCGTGTCCTCCGCGCCCAGCTCGATGTCGAACTCCGCAGCCGTCTTCTGGAAGTGCCCGATCAGCCGATCACAAGCCGCCGCGCGCTGCCACGGCGGCCGCCCGATACCGCCCAGCACCTCGACGCGCGCACCCGGAATCGGCGCTGTCTCGCACAACTTGCGCACTGCCCTTTCGACACGTTCGCCCTCTTGAGGCGTCAGCACGCGCACGTCCACCTCGCAACGCGCCTCGTCCGGCACGATGTTGCGCTTGACGCCGCCGCGAATCACACCAACATTCACAGTCGTGCCGCGTGCCGCATCGGCCAGCTTGCCCAGCTCGACGACGATGTGGCACAGCCCGACGATCGCATTGACACCAGCGCCAGGATCCATCCCCGCATGCGCAGACTTGCCGTGCACGGTCACGAAAAAGCGCCCGACGCCCGCCCGCGAACGCACCACCGCCCCCGTCGCACGCCCGATCTCGAAGTCCAGACAGAGATCCCTGCCTACCGCCAACTGCTCGATCAGCTCGCGCGAGGTCGGCGATTGCACCTCTTCGTCGGCATTGTGGCAGCACGCCCAATCAAACGCATCCAATTGCCCCACCGCATTCAAGGCTTCCAGCGCGGCCAGCCCGACAATCAGCCCACCCTTCATGTCGCCCACGCCGGGGCCGTGCAGCCATTCGCCGCGCTGCTCCATGCCCAGAAAGGTCGTCGTGCTGTCGTAGACCGTGTCGAAATGCCCCAGAAACAGCACTTTCGGCGCGATGCGCCCCTCCCGCACCTTGGCCGCCCGCCGCGCCACCAGATGCACCATGTCGCCCGGCTTGGGCACGCGTTCGCATTGAAACCCCAGCAGCGTGTAGCTGCGCTCCAGCTGGGCGAGACACGCCAATCTTCCCGCTGGGTTGTCGAGGCCGCTGTTCTGATCCACCAGGCGCCGCAACCGCTCGACGTAGTGGTCCTGGCGTCGATCCAGCCAGTCGATGATGCGCAGGTCAAACTGAGAAGTCGTCATATTTTCCTTCTTACATCAATGGACTGCGCTGCTGTCGAAGCGCGAGAGCACCGGCAACTGTGCGATATCGGCTTCGCCCTGCTGGCCATCGGAGTCGAGGTACAGCGTGTGTTCGGAAATCGTCGCGTTCCATTCCATGCTGCGGCTGCCGACCGACTCCAGCCACACCATGAACTCTTGGGGAATGCAGTGGATTTCCAGGCGCTCCAGGTTGCGCGGCTTCTGCGCCACGATCTGCGCGCGCACGGCCAGCGCCTCATCCCGGCCGGCGACGAGCACGACAAAACGCGCGTCCTTCCACTTGCCCAACGCGCGCGTCAGCCGCTTCATCGGCGGCATCCCGCACTCAACCCACAAGGTCAACTGCCCCGTCAGATCCAAGGCGTGCAGGTCCGGCTCATGCGGATCGGTATACCCATGCGCATCTGCAAGCGCTTCATCGAAGAACAGCACATGGCTTAGAAAACGCAGCAGAATGTGCTCATCCGGTTCTTCAGGCGATTGCGCCATCACGATGCTGCGCTGACCGTACACGCCGCGATCGAGATCGCTCAGTTGGAGGCGCACCTGGCAGCGAAACGCACCGCTCATGGCAAGGCTCCACGGCTGTCCTGCAATCAGCGTAGCGCTTGCCCGGCCGCGATGCCCGCTCGGCTACTCAGCACCGACCAGAGTCGCGCACAAGTAATCGCGATTCATCTCGGCAATGACGCGCACGCTGATCTCTTTGGGGCAGACCGCTTCGCACTCGTACTGGTTGGTGCAGGAACCGAAGCCTTCCTTGTCCATTTGCGCAACCATGTTCAGGACGCGGCGCTTGCGCTCCGGCTGGCCCTGCGGCAAGTGGGCGAGCTGGCTGACCTTTGCTGCCACGAACAACATGGCCGAGGCGTTCTTGCACGCCGCCGCGCAGGCGCCGCAGCCGATGCAGGCCGCCGCATCCATCGCCAACTCTGCATCCACCTTCGGGATGGGCGGGGCATTGGCATCTTGGGCGCCTCCGGTAGCCACCGAGACAAAACCGCCCGCTGCGATGATGCGATCATACGCCGCACGATCCGTCACCAGATCGCGCACGATCGGGAAGGCGCCGGCACGAAACGGTTCGATCGTCACCGTCTCGCCGTCCTTGAACTTGCGCATGTGCAACTGGCAAGTGGTCGTGCCCTTCTCCTTGCCATGCGGGATGCCATTGATCACCAGCGAGCACATGCCGCAAATGCCCTCGCGGCAATCGTGATCGAAAGCGACCGGCTCCTGGCCCTTGTCGATGAGCCGCTCGTTGACGACGTCGAGCATCTCCAGGAACGACATGTCCGGGCTGATTCCGGGCGCGTCCAAGGTCTCGATGCCGCCGTTGTCGCTCGCATTCTTCTGGCGCCAGATTTTAAGTGTCAGATTCATGTCTTTCCTCAGTTCGTCGCGCCGGGACGTTGCCTGGTGCTGTAGCGCGGGGGCTTGTCCCCCGCCATGACCGGCGGGCCACAAGGGCCCGCGCTACTGATAGTTGCGTGTCGCCAGATGCACGTTTTCGAACTCGAGCGGCTCTTTGTGCAGCACCGGCGCAGCCAGGTCGCCCGAGTACTCCCAAGCGGCAACATAGCGGAACTCCTCATCATTGCGCAGTGCTTCGCCGTCTTCGGTCTGGTACTCCTCACGGAAGTGACCGCCGCAGCTCTCGTTCCGGTGCAGTGCGTCGCGGCACAGCAATTCGCCGAACTCCAAGAAGTCAGCGATGCGACCAGCCTTCTCCAGAGAGATATTGTAGCTGTCGCCATCGCCCAACACATTGAGATTCTGCCAGAACTCTTCCCGGATCAATGGAATGCGATCGAGAGCTTGCTGCAAGCCCGCCGCGTTGCGCGCCATGCCACACTTGTCCCACAGCAGCTTGCCCAATTCCTTGTGGAATGAGGTCGGACTGCGCTTACCCTTCACATTCAACAACTTGTGAATACGCGCCTTCACCTCTGCCTCAGCTGCCTTGAACTCCGGCGCGTCCGTCGTCACCTTGGGCTGCTTGGCCGTCGCCAGGTAGTTGCCGATGGTGTACGGAATCACGAAATAGCCATCTGCCAGGCCCTGCATCAGCGCGCTGGCGCCGAGGCGGTTGGCACCGTGATCGGAGAAGTTCGCCTCGCCGAGCACGTGCAATCCCGGAACATTGCTCATCAAGTTGTAGTCAACCCACAGGCCTCCCATCGCGTAGTGGATGGCCGGATAGATGCGCATCGGCACCTTGTAAGGGTTTTCATCGGTGATGCGCTCGTACATCTCGAACAGATTGCCGTAGCGCTCGCGGATGACGTTCTCGCCCAACCGCTTGATGGCATCGGCAAAGTCGAGGTAGACGCCCAGACCGCCCGGGCCGACGCCACGGCCCTCATCGCAGACCATCTTGGCATTGCGGCTCGCGACATCGCGCGGCACGAGGTTGCCGAAAGACGGGTACTTGCGCTCCAAGTAGTAATCGCGCTGATCTTCTGGAATCTGACGCGGATCCTTGCCGACGTCCGCTTTTTGCTTCGGCACCCAGATGCGGCCGTCATTGCGCAGCGATTCCGACATCAGCGTCAGCTTGGACTGGTGATCGCCGCTGACAGGGATGCAGGTCGGGTGGATCTGCGTGAAGCACGGATTCGCGAACAAAGCCCCGCGCTTGTGCGCACGCCAGGTGGCCGTGACATTGCAGCCCTGGGCGTTTGTCGACAGGAAGAACGCGTTGCCGTAGCCGCCGGTTGCGAGGCAGACGGCATCGCCCGCCCAGGATTCGACCTTGCCGCTGACCAGATCACGCGTCACGATGCCGCGCGCATGGCCGCCGACCAGCACGAGATCAAGCATTTCCGAACGGTTGTGCATGATCACGTTGCCCAGACCGATCTGGCGCTCGAGGCCGGAGTACGCGCCGAGCAGGAGCTGTTGGCCGGTCTGGCCGCGGGCGTAGAACGTGCGCGAGACCTGGGCACCGCCGAAAGAGCGGTTGGCGAGTTGGCCGCCGTACTCGCGGGCAAACGGGACGCCGGCCGCGACGCACTGGTCGATGATGTTGGCGCTGACCTGTGCGAGGCGGTAGACGTTGCCTTCGCGGGCCCGGTAGTCGCCGCCCTTGACCGTGTCGTAGAAGAGCCGCCAGATCGAGTCGCCGTCGTTCTGGTAGTTCTTTGCGGCGTTGATGCCGCCTTGCGCCGCGATCGAGTGGGCGCGGCGCGGGCTGTCCTGAAAGGCGAAGCAATGGACTTTGTAGCCCAATTCCGCCAGGGACGCCGCGGCCGAGGCGCCGGCGAGACCGGAACCGACGACGAGGACGGTAAACTTGCGCTTGTTCGCAGGGTTGACCAGCTTCATATCGAAGCGGTGCTTGTCCCAAGCTTTGTCGATCGGGCCACTGGGAATCTTGGAGTCGAGCTTCATGCCGGACCTCTGGGTAGAAAGCGAGAAAAGATGGCTATTTCGCAGCGCAGCTGCAGCCCAAGACGAGCGCCGCGGGAATCGACAGAGCGGCGAGCGCGATGGCCCACGCGACCACAGGTCCGGCCTTTTGCAGGAGCGGCCGATACTGCGCATTGGTCACGCCCAAGGACTGGAACGCGCTGGAGATTCCGTGGGCGAGGTGAATGCCGAGTGCCGCCATCGCCACCATGTAAAGTCCGCCGTAAACGGGATTGGCGAAGGCATCGACGACCATCTGGTGGACATCGTGGACGTGCTTGCCGTCTTTGAGCACGTACTCGATCGCTGGCGGCGGCGTAATCGTGAAATGAAACAGGTGGTAGACGATGAACGCCAGCAGCGGAAAGCCGGTCCAGCGCATCAGCAACGACGGCTTGGACGCCGCGACCGTCGCCTGATGCACATACGCCACCGGCCGCGCGGCACGGCTGCGCAAGGTCAGGCGCGTCGCCGCCGACACGTGCAGGACGGCCAGCGCGAGCAGACCGCCACGCGCCAGCCACTTGGCGCCGCCCAGGTTCTGCAGCATGTCGGCGTAGTGGTTCAGCGCTTCCTTGCCCTGGAAGACCTGCAAGTTGCCGACGGTATGGACGATCATGAAACCGACAAGGCCCAGGCCCGTCACAGCCATGATGTACTTGAGGCCCAGGGTCGACTGCCAGATGCGCGACCAGAGTCGGCCGATTCCGGCGGGTTGCAGGGTGGCGACAGCTTCCATGTTCGTCTCCGTCTTGTCTCGCGCGTCTGCGCCGCCCCCGCACGACGCGAAGGCGGCGCAGCGCGCGAACGTAGCGCTACTTCAGCAGATCCGCGACGACGGCGCGCTCGCTGAGCAACTCGTCATTCGTGGCCTTGATCTTGGCCTTGGCCCAATCGCTGAGCTTGAGGCCCTGCACGACGCTGTAGCCGCCCTTGCCGTCCGACACGCACGGCATCGAGGTGTAGATTCCCTTGGGCGCATCGTAGGATCCGTCCGACCACACCGCGGCCGAGAAGAACTGACCGGCGGGCGTCGCGTTCTCCAGGTCGATGATGTGATCGATGGCCGCCGAGGCCGCGGACGCCGCGCTGGACTTGCCGCGCGCCGCGATGATCGCCTTGCCGCGGTTCTGCACGGCGGAAACGAAGGGGCCGCGCAGCCAGTCGAGATCGCCGATGACATCCGTCGCCGGCTTGCCCTTGATCTTGGCGTTCTCGAAGTCGGGGTACATCGACTCGGAGTGGTTGCCGAACACCGCGACATTGCTGATGTCCGCGTTGGTGACGCCGGCCTTGCCTGCGAGCTGCGCCACGGCGCGGTTCTCATCGAGGCGGGTCATGGCAAAGAAGCGCTCCTTCGGGACGCCATTGCAATTCGAAGCTGCGATCAGGCAGTTCGTGTTGCAGGGGTTGCCGACGACCAGAACGCGCAGGTCCTTGGCGCCGCGCTCCAGAGCCTTGCCCTGGGGCTTGAAGATGCCGCCGTTGACGGCGATGAGATCGGCGCGCGCCATGCCCGGGCCACGCGGCGTCGCACCGACGAGCAAAGCCCATGAAACACCGTCGAAACCGGACACCGGGTTGTCGTGGCAGGTCACGCCGGCGAGGGTCTTGAAGCCGCAGTCAAGCAGCTCCATCGCGACGCCCTCTTGGGCCTTTTGCACTTCTGGAATCGGCAGATCCACCAACTGGAGGATGACCTGACGGTTCTTGCCGAAGGTCTCACCGGAGGCGAGGCGGAACAGGATGCTGTAACCGATCTGGCCGGCGGCGCCGGTGACCGCAACGCGGATGGGGCTGCTCATGACGATTTCTCCTGTAATGGGAGGTGGTTTCGCGGTTCGGCGCGGCGCAGGCGGACTGCGGGGCTGGGCGGCGATCGCGGGGCTCGGTGGTGGGCTCGGGCGGCGTCGTCCTCGAACGGATACGCGGGACGGGGAAACTGCCCCGATCCGGTCGGGCCGGGATCATCATCTCTCAGGCTGCACTGTCAAGCCCCCGGCCGCCCTGGCTCGTCCGGCACCGCGCCGTCGCCCAGGGCGCGCGAGCGCTCGAGCGCGTCCGCATGCAGGATGTCGTCTGCGGCGGCTTCGGCGGCATCGCTGCGCATCTGCCCGCGCGCAAAGACAGTTACGCCTGCGAATTCGATCGCCTCCCAGTCCTGCCCGGTGAAGGGTTCGCGATCGCGCAGGTGCTCGCCAAAACGTTCGCCCAGGAAATCGTAGAGCAGATCGATGGCCTGCCGTTCGCGCAGCCGCTGGGCGTGGAGATCGACGCGGACCTCGACGGCGTAGACAGATCGTCGGTCAGAATCCGCCAGTTCCCACAGGACGGACAGCCAGTTGCCTTCACAGCTGCCGGCGACGTGGATCGCCTCACCGCGCCGGAACTGGCCGAGATAAAGCGTATGCAGCGTCCGCTCGACACGACGGGCTTCGAATTCAGAGATCGCGATCTGCGCAGCCATTCGCTAGTACCGCCACCACAGGTCGAGCAAGGGCATGACGGGCAACGTGTGTGCGCCCTTGACGAAGAGAAAGGGTTGAAAGTTGAAGCGACCGACCGACAGACCGGCGATCACGCTCAAGGTGCTCCATTCGTGCACCCAGGCCAGCGTGCCGGTGGGCAGATCATTGCGGCCGAGGGTGATATCGTAGCGGCCGAGCAGACTTGCCATGACAACATCCCGAGATCCAAGCAGATAGTGCGTCTGCAAGGACACGCCGGGGCCGAGCGTGGTGCCATAATGGCCGGATCGTCCGAGGCTGGTCGATGGTGGGATCCACTCGTCGATGCGCATGGCAAAGGCGGGGCCACCGGAAAATGCCAAGCGATCACCAAGATACCACGTAGCCACGGCGCCGACGTTGAGTTCGCCTTGAGTCGGCCCGGAACCGACGGACTGGCCATAGAATGACTGCTTGTACGCAAACGTCGCAGAGGCAAGGGCCGTGCGCCGCTCGACGAATCGGTAGCGCGCGGCAACATTGGGTACCAGCAGCAGATCGAGGATCGGGTGTGACTCGACGGTCAGCCGCTCCGACACGCCATAAGCAATCGGCGACAGAATGCCGAACGTCAAGGCGCCGGGTTCGAGCACCTGCGCCGTACCCAGTGTAACTTGCTGCACGGACTTCCAATCTGCGTGAGCCGGCCGAGGCGCCAAGGCCAACGCCAGCACCAGAAGCGCGGGCCGCCATGGCTGGTTGTGCTGTGCGTTGCCGTGACCCATGAATACTCCGCTGCGGGCGAGGCCCAGGGTAGGCGATGGGCGGCGCGCAGGGCAACCGACGTCTGATCGCACTTGACCAGCGACGTTGGCAGCGCGGCCGTAGCCTTGTACGACGCGATATCCGTTGACACCCCACCCTTGTTCCCCTAATCTCCCGTTCCCTCGCTGCGGCTGGCTTGTCTCGCTGCGACCGAGGCGCGATCGCCTACCTGGCGGCCATCGCAGCGTTCTTTGCGAAAGGATCGACAGGCGCGTAGCTCAGCTGGTTAGAGCACCACGTTGACATCGTGGGGGTCAGCGGTTCAAATCCGCTCGCGCCTACCCAACTTCTGACTAGATCGCCGGGCACTGCCCCGGCAAACCACCGGGCCCGGCCTGGCGAAACACTTGGACGCATGGCCATACCCGTCAACAACCCCGCCGCCGCCGCCGAAGCCGCTCGCAGTCGCGAACCGCGTGTCAACTACCGCATCCGCGTTCCGGAAGTGCGCCTCGTCGGCCTCGAAGGCGAGCAGTTGGGTGTCGTCTCGATCGAAGAGGCGATGCGTCTCGCCCAGGAAGCCGGGGTTGATCTGGTCGAGGTCGCGGCTGCCGCGCGCCCGCCGGTCTGCCGGATCATGGACTACGGCAAGTTCAAGTACTTGCAGAAAAAGCGTACCGCCGACGCCAAGCGCACTTCGACCCACGTCGAAGTCAAAGAGGTCAAGCTGCGGCCCAAGACCGACAAGCACGACTTCGACACCAAGGTCGATCAGGCGCGCCGCTTTCTCGCGGAAGGCAACCGCGTGAAAATGACAGTCATGTTCCGTGGCCGCGAGATGGCCTACGCGCACATGCAGCGTGAGCGGTTGATGGAGATCGCGACCTCGCTGGCAGACTGCGCGGCGATCGACGTGCTGCCCAAGGTCGAAGGGCGCAACATGTCCATGATGCTCAACCCCAAGCGCGGTGGCGCGGCGGCGACTACGGCTGCCAAGCCGGCCGAGACCGCGGCGACCACGCCGCCGCCCGCGGCACCTGCGGCGCCTGCACACACGCCGCACCAGCCCGTCGTGACGACACGCGGCTCGACGACACGCACCGAGTGATTTTTCCCTATGTTTTCGCGACATCAGCGATGTCGCAGCGGAGATGGCTATGCCGAAGATCAAGACAAGGCGCGGCGCTGCCAAGCGTTTCAAGGTGAATGGCAGCGGCAAAATCAAGCGCGGCTCGGCCTACCGGCGCCATATCCTCGTCACCAAGACCACCAAGAACAAGCGACAGCTTCGCGCTAGCGCGTTTGTCGACAAGACGCAGCATCGCAACATCAAGGCGCTCATCCCGTACGCGTGAAGGTTGCAGGTCGGGTCGCCGCTCGTGCCAAGCATGGTACAGAAGGGGGGGTGACAAACCCGATGTGATCCGGTAGCTTTCCACCCGACGGCGCAGTTCGGTGAATCGGCGCAGGTTGTCCAGGCCAAAAGACTGGGCGCTCAGCACCGGGTGGCAAGGCAGAAGTTGTTGAAATAGTTTAAGATCGAAAGGTCAAGCGGTCAAGGAGAAGGGTTCATGCCACGCGTCAAGAGAGGATTCAAAGGCCGTCGCCGCCACAACAAAGTGCTCAAGATGGCCAAAGGCATGCGGGGAGCGCGCTCGCGCCTTTTCCGCACCGCCCGCGAACAGGTCTACCGAGGCCTGAAGCTGGCCTTCAAAGAGCGCAAGCGCAAGAAGCGTGAGTTTCGCGCCTTGTGGATCGTTCGCATCAACGCGGCCGTCCGTTCGCTCGGGTCCAAGTACTCGGTGTTCGCGGGCTGGCTGGCCAAGTCTGGCATCGGCCTGGACCGCAAGGCCCTGGCCGAACTGGCCTTGACCGACATGGAGGCCTTCAAGGCCGTCTTTGACAAAGTGAAATTGACTGCACAGCCGCAGCGCTCCTAGCGGCGCCAACATCTCCTCTCAGGCGCACTGGGCGCCTGGACTTTGCATCAGAAGGAACAGACCATGACGAAGGCAGACATCATCGAGGCCGTGTACGAGAAGCTGGGTGGGTTTTCCAAGCGCGAGGCAGCTGATCTGGTCGAACTCGTGTTCGAGACGCTCAAGGAGACGCTCACCAAGCAGGAGAAGGTCAAGATCTCCGGCTTCGGCAACTTCGTCGTCCGCGAGAAGAAGGCGCGCATGGGCCGCAACCCGCAGACCAAGAAGCCGATCGAGATCTCCGCGCGCCGCGTGCTCACCTTCAAGCCCTCGCAGGTCTTGAAGCACACACTGAACGGCTAAGGAGACCGGCGAGAATAGCTCGCCAGCGCTCCGTTTGCTTGTTGTCTGGTCGCCAGGCTCGCCGATGCGGGTCTCGCGGCGACGACAACGCATCAACTCGATCGAGTTGATTGTGTTGCTGTTCTAAGCGCGACGGACCTTTTGCGCCGCGTACGAAGTCAACCGCGGCCAGGGCGGATCCTTCGGGACCGCCCTGGTCGTGTGTTGCTTTGACGGCCAACGCCATGTGAAGACAGCGGCTCCGGGTTTGCCCGAAGCTGCTTGACTTGCTGCTTGTTCGGTCGTCAGGCTCGCCGAGGCGGTCGCGCGGGGACGCGAAGCCGACAACTCGTCCGAGTTGCGCCGGCTACGCCTTGACGCGTGGACCGCAGGAGGCCAGCGTGGAACTGCCCGACAAACTGCCCGACAAGGTGTACTTTCGCATCGGCGAAGTCGCGACGCTCTTGGGCGTCGAGCCCCACGTCGTGCGTTTCTGGCAGGCGCAGTTTCCGCTCGTCAGACCGGATCGATCGGCTGCCGGTCGATTCCTCTATCCGCGCGTGGCCGTCGAGAGGCTGCTGCGCATTCGAACCCTGCTCTATGATGAGGGATACACGATTGCCGGCGCCAAGCGCGCACTGGCAGGCGGCGCGGCGCCGGCGCAACCGACGCCCAAACCGCCGGCGCCTGCTGGTGAGGACAAGACGCGCGAGTCGTCGGAATTGCAGGCGGAAGTCGATCGACTGCGGCGCGAGATTCGCGGCTACGAAACACGGCTTGATTCGGCCAAGGTGAGCGAGGCCGCGCAGCGGCTGCGCGAGACCGGCATCCGTTCGCGGCACAAGGCCGAGTTGCAGGCTGCGCTGGCCGACGCTGAGGATCTCGTCGCGCTGCTGACGCGCTGACTGGGAGTCTGTCGGAGAACCTCCAACAGTGATGGATATGTTGGCGAAACTACGCGTCGGCGCCAAACCCGACAGACTTCTTGGGAGGCCGCGGCTGCGGACTCTCATTCGCATGAAGAACCCAGTGAATGACTTCATGGCTTTTCTCGTGCGAATGCCCCAAACATCAAGCACCGATGGAGCTTGGACGGACGGTAGTCCGACACACGCCTAGTCCCGGGAATCCGGAGATCGATGGAAGACCTCGAGACGTTCGCCACCACAGCGACGCCCGCCCGCGCCGACGCCGAGCTGGAAGTTCGGGCCGAAGAGGTCTGCGGGCGCTTGCTCATCGATCGCTACCTGCCCAAGCGCGATTACCGCGACTTGCTCCTCGATGATGCCTTGCGTGCCATCGTTGCGCGGCGCCTGTCGGGCGTCGGGCTGCAGTTGGTGGAATCCTTTACTTCCGATTACTTTGCCGTTCGCTTGAAGCGAGAAGTCGAAGCCGACATCGCCTTTGACTGGGCCACGAACTCGCGTCTGCCGCGCGGCGCTGTGGCCTTGCTCGTGATCCTGTGGGCCAAGCTGGTGCTGCCAAAGCGCGTCGAACCGGCAGAACTGGCTGATTCGGGGACCGATTCCGCTGCAGCCAAGACGCCCGCCCGTGTTGTCGTCACGCGCGACGCACTCTACGCCGAATTCGGCCGCAAGTTCGGCAAGACAGCATTTGCTCGCTATTTGGGGCAGTTGAAGAGCGCCGCGTTCGTGCGCGAAGATCGCCTCGGCAACCTGAGTGAAGGTCCGTTGCTCGATCTGCTGATCGATGGCGTGGAAATGGCTCAGAAACTTCGCGATTCCGTGTTGTGGGACCTGCTCGAGCGCGGGCCCGGCAGCGGCGATGATCTCGAGGCCCCTGACCCGGAAGCGGGCGGCGACGACGACGCAGAGTACGAGGATTAGTGTTTACTTTCAAATGGCTGGAAATGATGAACTGGGACTTCTGGTCCCACGTGCGCTTGCCGCTCGACGAGCAGGTCGTCCTCATCGCCGGCCCGAACGGCTCAGGCAAGACGACGCTGCTCGACGCCATCCGTGTGCTGCTCAATGCCCGCAAGCTCTCGACTTCACGAAAGATGCCGCAGTACCTGCGCGATGACACGGGGGTCGCGATCGTCAAGGCCGTGGTGACCAATCCGCTGCGGCGCGGCGCGGGGAAGCGGCCGTTTTCGAACCGCGGCCTGTTCGACGAGGAAGTGACACTTGCCTGCATTCTCGAACGAAAACAAGGGACATGGCAGCGACACTACCAGATTGCCGGTGGCGACGCGTCGATCGAGACGCTGCGCGCGATGCCGCATGGCATGGGTCCGGAGGAGTATTCGCGCGCCCTGGAAGAAGCCCACGTTCCGCGCACCTTGCTGAAGATATTGGCTTTGGAACAAGGCGAAACGCACAAGCTGGCTTCGCGCACGCCAGAGCAACTGCTGGAATATGTGCTGGAACTGCAAGGTGACAAGCAGGTGCTCGATCGCTACGCCGATGCGCGCACCACGTACCTTGCCGGTCAGAAGGACTTAGAACAATTCGACAATCGCCTCAAGATGATGGCCCTGCACGTGGACACGCTGCGCCGCGACGCCGACCAGTACCGCGAGTTGCAGGCCCTGCAGGACCAGGAGCGTGAGTTGCGCGAGGTCAAACTGCCGGCGGCACGCTTGAAGGCGGCGCGGCGCGATCTCGCCGAACAGGAACGGGATTTTGAGAGAGCGGAGGGCGTTCTGCGTTCCGCCGACGCGGTGCTGGAGAGCTTCGAACGCGATGCGGCCCTGTTGCGCGAGGAAGTGGACGGTGTTCGCGGCGGCATCGACCGCCAACGCGTCGAGTACCAGCAAGTATTGAAAGATAAAGAGAAGTTGGATGGGCAGTACCGTGACCTGAAGCGCTCCGAGTCCGAACTCGCCGAGTTGATGTCGAGCGGAGCGAACCTGCAAGATGACATCCATCAGGCCAACACCCTGCGCGACGAGCGACTGCGCCTGGTGGCGTCGGAGAGTTCGACGCGTCGCGATCTAGCAACAACTGTCCAGAAGATCAGCGACTTGCGCGCGGAGCTATCGACGCTGGATCGCGGCGAGAAGCGGGCGCCGCCGGATTGGGTGCGGCAGATGCTGGGCGCGCTGCAACAAGAAGGCATCGAGTCGCTGCTGGTGGCCGATGCCATCGAGATCCAGGACGCCCACTGGCAAGTCGCCGTGGAGTCGATCCTGGGTCGCGAGCGCTTCACCGTGCTGGTGCCTGCGGATCGCGCGCTCGAAGCCCGCAAGATTGGGCAGCGCCTCAAGTATCGCTGCTATGTCGAGGCCTACGGGCAGCCGCGGCGGCCACAGGTGCGGACGGGATCGGCGCTGTCCGTCGTGTCCCTCGCAGACCTGCGGGTACCGGACAATGTCATCCAAATGCTGAACTCTGTTCAGCTTGTCGAGAGCGTCGATGAGGGACATCGCCTGGGCAAGGCGACCTCGATCACGCCAGACGGCTACCGCCAGGATGCGCGCGGCGGCATTTTCGTCGGCACGTCGGACCTCTACTGCGGGTCGTCGGCAGGCGGGCACCGCAAGTCGCAGATCGAGGGTGAATTAGGACAGTTGCGACAGTTGCGCGACAGCGTCGAGGCCACGCTGGCGCCGACGTCGCGCCGGGTTGCGCAGATTGATGAATTGCTGGTGGCCAGTCAGGTCAAGGACAAGCTCCTGGCTCGCATCGGCGATGCGACAGATCTTACTGAACGTATTACTGTTCTCGCTGAGACGCGGCGCCAGATGAGCGAACGGTTGATGACGCTGCTGAGCGACATCGATGCCGCGAATGCCGTGGTGCTCGACAAAGAGCGGCGCATCTCGCTGCTCGAGTACCGCAACCGCGAAGCCATTGTCGAGCGCGATCGGGCGCGCGCCAGCGTGGGCACGGCGGCGGCCAAGAAGAGTCGAATCGCTGTCGAGATCGAGGAGTTGCAGGCGAGCGTGCCGGCCGACTTCCAGTCCGGCGCGGCGCAGGAATTGCTCGAGTCCGAGATTACGCTGATCGAGCGGCTGAATCTGCTCCGCGAGCGCATCACGAAGTTCGAGGGCAGCCGCGACCCGCGTTCCGTGGCCGTCTGGGAGAGGGCGGCGGCGGATCTGGCCGATCACGAACGCAGTCTGACGGCGCAGCGGCGCGAGTTGACGCTCGGCAGCGAGGAATTGCAGCTGGCGCGCCAGGCGTACAAGCGCGTCGTCGGCGAGACGATCACGCGGTATCGGCGAAATGTGCTGCGACTGGGCGAGCTTTGCCGCGTCGAAGTGCAGGTGCGCGTGCCCGGTGCAGAGATCCTGCGCGACGAAAGCGACGATGTGCTGGGCAAAGCCGGGCTGGAAGTGCGCATCGGCTTTGACGGCAAAAAGCCGGTCGCGGTCGACGATCCGAAGCTGTCGGGCGGGCAATCCGTCGTGGCCTCCCTGATTCTGCTGATGGCGCTGACGATGGAGGAAGGTGGCGACGCTGCAGGCTTTTTCATTCTCGATGAGCCTTTCGCGCACTTGTCGGTGGAGCGCATCGACGAGGTTGCGCGCTTCCTGCAGGTGACCCGTGCGCAGTTCATCATCACGACACCGACGACGCACAACTTGCTGGTCTACAACCCGGCGAAACTGACATTGAATCTGCGGAAGAAGGCCGCGCTGGAGCGGCATGCGCCAGTGCCGACGTTCTTGCGGCGTTGACGGCGGCCGCCGTCGTGCGGTCGATCAGGACAGGCGTGTTTGCAGCCGCGGGCCGAACAGACGCTGCGCATTCTCGGTCGTGGCGGCCATCGCTGCGTCGAGGGGCATGCCCCTGATTTCTGCCACCTTCTTCAGTGTCTCGACGACGAACATCGGCTCGTTGCGTTGGCCGCGGTGCGGCATGGGCGCAAGGAACGGACTGTCGGTTTCGATCAGCAGTCGATCCAAAGGCACAGCCCGTACAGTTTCGATCAGTTCGCCGGGCTTCTTGAAGGTCACAATCCCCGGAATGGACACGTAGAATCCCATCAATACGGCCTGCAGGGCAAAGTCGCGCGTTCCAGAAAAACAGTGAATGACGCCGCCTACGGCGCGCGCACCCTCGTCGCGCAGGACGCGCAGCGTGTCGGGCTCTGCGTTGCGCGTATGGATGCTCAGGGGCTTGCCCAGGCGCCGCGCCAGGCGGACGTGGTCGCGGAACACGCGTTCCTGATCAGCCGGCGGCGAGCTGTTGTAGTGGAAGTCGAGTCCCGTCTCGCCGACGGCAACAACTTCAGGCAAAGCGCAGACTTGCTCAATGCCGGCCCACAGTGCCGCATCGACGCCCTGCGCTTCGTGGGGGTGAATGCCGCAAATCGCGCTCGTGCCTGGCCAGCGCTGTGCGACCGCCACGGCGCCTTGGGCTTCGGCCAGGTCCGCGCCGGCGCCGACGCACAGGACATGCCGAACGCCGACCGCGGCCGCCCTGGCCAAGACTGCGGCGGTGCCACCGTCGAATCCGTCCATCGCGATGTGGGCGTGTGTGTCGATCATGTTGATCTAGCTAGGCTTCTACGGCGTGGTGAATCGCCGGATGCTCACCGGTCGCACGCCGCTCGGCAATCTTCTGGCTGGTGCCGCGGCGATCGCGCTTGACTTCCGCTGGTACTTCCTCACCCGTCGAAGCCTTGTATTTCTCCGCATCTTCGCGAATGAGCACGTCCATTTCCGCCACCGCGCGCATCAGCATGTCCTGCCTGGTGCGATAGGGCTGAAAGGCACTCTTGAAGCCATTGATGATGACCTCGCGCACATCGCTGATCGACGGACCAAATGTATTGATCCACAACATGAATTCGTCGGTCACCGTGGTGTTGGTCACGAGGCGGTTGTCGGTGTTGATGGTCACGCGGCAGCCGAATTCAAAGTAGAACTGGATGGGGTGGTTCTCCACGGTATCGACCGCGCGCGTCTGCACATTGGATTTCAGGCAAATCTCCAGCGGAATCCGGTGATCCGCGACGAAGTTCAGCAAGTCGCCGTCTTCGCGCAGCCGCGTGCCATGACCGATGCGGTGGGCGCCGCAGTCATGCAGCGCCTGGTGGATCGACTCGGGGCCGAAGGCTTCGCCAGCATGCGCCGTGCAGTTGACATTGTTCGAACGGATCAAGTGGAACGAAGCCGCGTGCTTGCGTGCTTGGTAGCCATCTTCGGCGCCAGCCAGGTCATAGCCGACCACACCGCGGTTCTTGTACGCGACGGCCAGCTCGGCCAGGCGCAGCGACCAGCGCGGATCGATTTGGCGCATCCCACTGATGATCAAGCCAGAACGCACGCCGTAGCGCTGTTTGCCGTCGCGCAGACCCGCCAGTACGGCCTCGACGATCGTGGTCAGCGCGAGACCCTGCTTCATGTGCAGCATCGGCGAGTACCGCACCTCCATGTACTGGACATTCTCTTTCGCTGCATCTTCAGACAGTTCCAGCGCGGCCCGGTACAAGGCGTCCTCGGTCTGCAGGACGCTCAGCGTCACGTCAAAGCCGCGCAGGTACTCGGTCAGCGACGTGCACACATCGCCCGCCATGATGATCTTGGCCAGCTTGTCCGGATCGTCGGCAGGCAGCTTGATCTTCTGTTCCTGCGCCAGTTCGAGAATCGTCGGAACCCGCATGGATCCATCCAGGTGGACATGCAGGTCGGTCTTGGGCAAGCGCTGGATGAGTTCTCGGGTCGGCTTGTACATGGCATCCTCGCGACGCGCGGCGGCGTCCGGGCCCGGCGGCAATGCGGTCGGAAATGCGCCGACGCACTGCGCCAGGGGCGTGGATTCCGACTTCGCCAGTGGGCAAAGTCCAGGGAGTGTAGCGCACAAGGCCGCTGCGGTCGAGAATGCGTGAGTGCTTGCGCGTCCTGCCAAGGCGGCGTTACACTCGCCGATCATGGATCAGCTTGTACCCCGACAGCTTTTTTGCCCTGCGGTGAAGTTGGCCGTGCCGCTGCTGGCACTGGGCGTTTGTCTCGGATGCAGCGGTGCGCCGGCCGCAGAGCGCGCGGATCGGGATCGCGGCCTCGCCGACACGCCCGTGCGCGGCGACATCGAGATCGAGCCGGTGGTCGGCGACCTCGCGGCAGGCGTGCGCAATTTCAAGGACGGCGAATTCGACGACGCGGAGACGGCGCTGAACCGTCACCTGAAAGTCAACCCGAAATCGGCCCTGGCCTGGTACCACTTGGGCCTCATCGCCATGGAACGTAAGGCTTTTGAACCGGCTCGCAGGGACTTTGAGAGGACTTTGGCCTTGAATCCTCAAATCCACGGCGCTTCCAGCAACCTTGGTGTGCTGTACCTGCAGGCTGGGGAAGACATCGCCGCGCTGCGGGTGCTGACCGATGCCAGGGTGCTGGCGCCCAAGGATCCGCGCGTGCTGGCGAATCTGGCGACGGCGCAGCTGCGGCGAGGGCTGTGGTCACAGGCGATGGATACGTTCAAAGAGGCCGTGGCCTTGGCGCCCGGCCACGCCTCGCTGCTCTACGACTACGCGACGGCGCTGCTCGATCGCTTCGAGTACGAGGAAGCGCTCAAGATTCTGGATGAAGCGCTGCTCTACCGGCCAGGCTTTGCGCTGGCCAAGGCGGCGCGCGTGGCGTGCCTGCAAGGTCTTGGCAAGGTGCCGGAAGCGATTGCCTATGGCGAGCAGGCGCTCAAGGATCTGCCAGAACCGTTGGCGGAAAACCTCATCGTTCTCGGCCGGGCGCTGGTGGCCGGCGGCGCGACGGACGATGGACTCGAGACTCTCGAGAAGGCGATCAAGTTGAAGCCAGACAGTGCGGCGGCGCAGTTGGCGCTCGGTGAACTGCTCGACGCGTCAGGCAAGAAGCGCGAGGCCATGGTTTTGTATGGGAAATTCCTAAAGAATCCCGAGCGTTCGGCGGCAGACTCCCGGCGGATTCGCGACCGGCAAAAGCAGTTGCAGGCGACCGCCACACCCTGAGGTGTTCATGGCACGGCCAAGGCTTTCCTGGCTCTTGTGCGCCGGTGTGGCCGCGGCGCTGTGCGGCTGCCCCAGCGCCGGCCTGTACCGCTCTGCCCGCACCCTCGAACCGCGCGAAACCGACCTGGGCATCAACTTGAGCGCCGCCCGCGCCGCCTGGGCAGCGAGTTCGTGGTCCGACGGCACGGGGTCCAAGCCCAAGTCCGCTGGAAGCGCAGTGTTTCTTGGTGGTCCAGAGGTGCACGCCCACCGCGGCTTGCTGCCCGATCTCGAGGCCGGCGGCCGCATCGCGCTCGGCGGACCCTACGTCGAGATCGACGGAAAATACCGATTCTTGCACCAGGATCAGCTGCATCTGGCCGTTGCGCCGCTGGCAGGGTGGACGCCCGGCTACGCCCTGCGCGGCGGCCGCATCGCCTTGCCGCTGCTCGCCAGCTGGGACTTCACTGAAAACTGGGGCGTTTCCGCCGGCATCCAGGGCGGATATCGCTGGGCCAACCCCGATCCGCTGTCCGTGCATGTCCAATCCGCAACGATCGACGACCTGCGCTGGGCTTCCGGGACTGGAGGCTGGAACTTCGGCGGCGGTCTGTCCGTCGACTGGCGCGGCGACAACGCCTATGTGCGGCCGGCGATTGAAGTTGTGCGTTCGACGAGCGAGACACCGGGTGTCGGTGCGGACTACGGCATCGCGACGTGGAATGTCACCCTCAGCGCCGGTTGGACCTTCGGCCGCAATCTGGCAGCGCTCGACAATACCGCAAAAGAATTGGACAAACTGCTACAGACTCCCTGACGGCGATGCTTGCTCCAGCACGCGCCGCATGACGTCGGGGTGCTTGACACTGAGTTCCAGCCAGCGTCGCCGCAGTGCGTGGCATCGCGTGGGATCGATATCGCCGATGTTGCCAAGCTGTGCGCGGCGCCGCGGCACGGTGGACTGCAGCGAAATAGCCAATGCTACCGAAAGGTTGTAGGACTGGACCATGCCGTGCATCGGCAGGATGTAGCGTTGATCGGCCGCTTGGCGCATCGGCTCGGAGATGCCATCGACAGCGTTGCCGACGACGAGCGCGATGCGCCCTTGAACTGGCAATTCGTCCAATGTTTTGTCAGCTTGCAGATCAGAGACCCAGATGGCAAAGCCCGCCGCGCGCAGGGCATCGACACCGGCCTGGGTGCTGTCATAGCGGTGCACGTCGATCCATTGATCCGCCGACTTGGCAACGGTCGACGAAATGCGGTGGCCGTGCTGGTTGGTGATGCTGTGCACGTCCTGCAAGCCGAATCCTTCGCAAGTGCGGATGCAAGCTGCAACATTGTGCGGGTCGAAGACGTCTTCCATGACGGCGCAGATCGATGCGATGCGACGGCCCAGAACGGCGTCGATGCGGGCGATTCGCTCCGGCGCGACATACGGTTCGAGAACATCCGGTGCGTTGGCAGGGCTGGGTGCACTCACGGTTGCGAACTCCTCTCGGGTCTTGTCGGCAAGACTGCGACGCGCTCGCCGCGCAGGATCCAGTGCCGGTAGCGGTCGATCTGGCGCGTCTGCCGATGGCGCAACAGCTTGAGCTGCGCCTTGGCGACATCGCCGCCCGACGCCGTGATCGCCGCAGACAGGTCCAAGGCGCGTTGATGCAGCGCCTGACGCAACGCCGCCTCCGTTGCGGTTTGCGGCGCCGCGAGCGGCCGGCCCGACACCAGCACGCCGAGCTTGGAGGGAATACCGAGTGCTTCCGCCATCGTGCGATCAGTTCGGGCACGCAGCGCCTGGTCCGGATCCACGCGGTCGCGCTGCCAACGCGCCACATCGCCGCCTTCGTGGTCCAACGCAGCCTGAATCGCAGCGACGGTGAATGGCTGGCGCAATGGAGCCAACGCCTCTAGGACCGGCCAGAAACGGTGCTGCACGTCGAGCGCCACAAAGGCAGCGGCGACGTCGATCGTGCGCGACTCCTCTTGCGCGCGGTTCAGGAAGACGATGCGGGTGTCGTGCCGACCGGGCAGAACCGCGCGCTCGGGGTCGTCGCTCTGCCACGCAATGAGCCAACCCAGCACGGCCCGGCACTGCGCGTCGATCAGATCGCAGGCCAACACCGCCTGCAGCGGTGCGTCGATATCGCCCAACGCCAGCAACGGCGCGAGCGCCCCTTGCGGGGCACGGCCATCGGGCCGCAACGCCGCGAACAGAAAGCCATGGCGTTCGAGCCAGGCACCAGCGTGCCGTTCGGCGATCCACCAGCCCGCGCAGAGCCACGCGCAGAGGCCAAAAAATACTGCAAATCTCAATGCTTTCGGCCGGCGCCGCGGCTCGGCATGGCCGTTGTCAGGCGCTGCAGGTCTCGGATCGCTGGACATTCGCCTCTCGCGGCTGGAAGGCTGACCATCCGCGATCGCGCGGTCCAATGCAACACCAGGTTGGGTGACCGCGACCGGGCGATGTGCTATGCAGCGCGGCCGTTCGCCCCTCCCTTCCGCCCACGAGTCCGCCATGCATGTTCACCCGCAGCTCTCTCTCGATGCCTTGTGCGCCGCCACGATTCGCGGCCTTGCCATCGATGGCATCCAGGCCGCCAACTCCGGGCACCCGGGCATGCCGCTGGGCATGGCCGACGTCGCGCACGTGCTGTGGTCGCGTTTCTTGAAGTTCGACGCGTCCGCGCCCGATTGGGTCGACCGCGACCGCTTCATTCTATCGGCGGGCCACGGTTCGATGCTGCAGTACGCGCTGCTGCACCTCTACGGCTATCCATTGACGATCGACGATCTCAAGCAGTTTCGGCAGCTTGGCAGCCAGACGCCGGGGCACCCGGAACGCGGCCACACCGCCGGCATCGAGACGACAACCGGCCCGCTTGGCCAGGGCTTTGCCAACGGGGTGGGCATGGCCATCGCCGAAGCTCGACTTCGCGAGGAATATGGCGCCGATCTGTGCGACCACCACACCTACGTCATTGCCGGAGACGGCTGCTTGATGGAAGGAATTTCCGCCGAAGCCGCGTCCCTGGCTGGACACCTTGGGTTGGGGCGGCTCATCGTGCTCTATGACGACAACCACATCAGCATTGATGGGCCCACTGAGATCACGTTCACGGAGGACGTCGCAGCCCGCTTTACCGCCTACGGTTGGCAGGTTGCCAAGATCGATGGCCACGACATGCCGGCGATCGACGCCGCCCTGCGGGCCGCCATCGCCGAGACGACGCGGCCGTCGCTCATCCAGTGCCGAACGACGATCGGCTTTGGTTCTCCCAAGATGGCGGGAACCGCGAAGGTCCACGGCACGCCGCTCGGCGCGGACGAAGTGGCGGCGACCAAGCTCGCGATCGGTCTCGATCCCAAGGCCGCCTTTGCGGTCGCGCCGACGGTTTATGCGTTTCTGCAACAGCGCGGCGGCCAGCGCAAGAATGTGCGCGAGGCGTGGGAAGCGCGCATGCGCAGCACCAAGGGCCAGGCCTTCGCCGCGCGCATCTATCCGGATTTCACGAATATCGCTCAGCACGTCGCCTGGCCATCGCAGCCCGCCGGCACACAGTTGTCCACTCGCAAAGGCGGGGAGCAGGTCATTCAGGCACTGGCACGTGCCCTTCCTGGTCTGGTCGGCGGCAGCGCGGATCTCGGCCACTCCGCATTCACGGACATCGCGGATGGTGGATCTCTTCAGAAGGATTCCTATTCTGGCCGCAACATCCACTTCGGCGTACGCGAACACGCGATGGCGGCCATCTGCAATGGCCTGGCCTCGCACACGGGCCATGTTCCCTACTGTTCGACGTTCCTCGTGTTTCACGACTACATGCGCCCAGCGGTGCGCCTCGCTGCCTTGATGGGCCTGCAAGTCGTGTTCGTCTACAGCCACGATTCCTTCTTCGTGGGCGAGGATGGCCCGACCCACCAACCGGTCGAGACACTGCAGGCGCTGCGCCTCATCCCCAACCTCGTATTGCTGCGGCCTTGCGACCTTGCCGAGACGTGTGCCGCCTGGCAGATCGCCGTGCAGCGCACCAACGGCCCGACATCGCTGTCGCTAACGCGTCAGAATCTGCCCGAAATCGAGAGACCGGCCGCGTTCGATGTGGCCGCCGCAGTGGCCAAGGGGGCGTATGTGCTGCGAGAAGCCGGATCGGCGCTGCGCCTGGTGCTGCTCGCGACCGGCTCGGAGGTGGCGCTGGCGCTGGGTGCGCGCGACGTGCTGCAAGCGCAGGGCATCGGCGTGCGCGTCGTCAGCATGCCCAGCTGCGAATTGTTCGACGCGCAACCGGCGGACTACCGCGCCGCCGTGCTGCCTGCCGGGACCCCAAAACTAAGCATCGAAGCTGGATTACGACGCGGATGGGAGCGCTACGTGGGCCAGGACGGCGACGCGATCGGCCTCGACCACTTCGGGGCCTCGGGACCCGACAAAGTGCTGGCCAGACACTTCGGTTTCACGATCGAGCATGTGGTCGAGCGGGCTCAAGCGCTGCTGGCGCTCTAGGAGTCTGCCTCGACGCCGCTACATCCGGACGAACTGCGCGGCGATCTGATAGGCCAGACCCAGTACACCGAAGCACGCCGCGATCACGACCACCCGCTGCGTCGCGCTTGGCTGCGGCGCTGGCGGCAAATCGCGGGAGAGCACGGTTCCGGCAACAAAACCTACAAGTAATCCGCCAATGTGCGCGGCGTTGTCGATTTGCGGCACCATCATGCCCAGGCCGATGTTGACGGCGGTGAAGAACACCGAGATTCGCAAGAGGCTCTTGTACACCGGTGCTGGCACGGACTGTCGCCGCGACAGGGCGAATCCGAGCAGGCCGCCCATCACGCCAAATACGGCACCGGACGCGCCGACGCTGGGCATCCGTGGATCGGCCGACAGGGTCCACGCGAGCGACGCGATCGAGCCGCCGAGGCCGGCCAAGACGTAGAGCACGAGAAACAGGACCGAACCGAACAGTCTCTCGGCAGTTTCCCCTACTGATTTGAGCACATACATATTCATGCCGACGTGAAGGACGTTGGCGTGGACGAACGTGCACGTCAGCAGACGCCACGCCTCGCTTTCCCCGACCGTAGCGGCGGCAACATTGGCACCGGCTGCCCGCAAGATGTCCGGGTCGAAGGTCGTGAAAAAGGTGCCGCTTCCGTCGCGAAACGCCGTCATCGCGATGAAGACCAGCAGGTTGAGGCCGATCAGCAGCAGCGTCATCGGCGCACCGCGGCCGGCCCGGCGCAAACGCTCGAAGAACACTTCTGGATTGCGCGGATCGCCCAGCGCCGACAGGTGCTCGAGCGGGTTCACCGTCTCGAGGACGTGCAGTTGCTGCGGTTGATAGAGGTCGCTCAGGACGGTCGCGGCGCGCCCCCCAAATAGTACGCAATCACTGGCGCTTGCCGCAATCAGTTCGACACCGAACGCCGCCGACAAGGGGGCCAGTTCTTCCGCGGGCAGCCAAGCCTGCGCCATCACGACGACGACATAACGCGGCAGCGGACCTGCGGCGCGCAGACGCTCCAGCCAGGCCTCGAGCGCCGCGACTGTGGGTCTATCCCACGGCAACACCAGCCATTGACCAGCGTCCAACTGCCCGTTCGGCATCTGGATCGTCGGGGCGGCGAGCGCCACCGGCACGTGCTTCCAGCTCTCTTCGGAAGCGCGGCTGGTGTAGCGGGCGCCATGAAAGAGCAGGAAATGCTGCACAAGCGCAGATGTATCAGCGACCGTCGTCGGCGCGGGTGTCGTCATCGCCGCCAAGTGTAGCGGGGCGGCTGCGGACTGGATAGGCGGGGCGAACCAGGGGCGCGGCGCTCCCCAAACCCGTTCAAACTGGTGTAGACTCTGCCGCGACACGCCCAGAGGCGCGCCGGGGTGGCCATGGCGACGAGGACGAGGACGAGGCTGGCGGCGTTGGGCTTTTTCGGTACGGCCGCCTGCGGGGCGCCCATGGTGACGCCGGCACCGCCGCCCGCGAAGCCACCGGTGGTTCAGGCGGAACCCGATGCTTTTCGTGATTTTCGCGGTGAACATGGCGCCGCCGGCAAGGTCTTCCGCTTGGGCGGCAAGCCGATGGCGGTCGACGGTGTCGAGGTCGTGGTGACGCTCGTCAAGACCGAGTGGTCGACGATGGCCGCGCCCAATGGCAAAGACATCCGCGAGGCATCGGCCCAGCTGCTGGTGCAGAAAGGCCAGGAAGAACGCCGCATTTCCATGGGGCAGGGCGAGACACGGCAGGCCTTGGGCGCGACGATCACGGTCGTGGCGGCGGGCGAGAACTACGACGCCACGCGCCTGCTCTACCTCGCCTGGGTCGATCTGCGCGTCGAGCCCGCTGCACAATAGTCTTATTTTTCAAGGATATCGCATGACCGCCCCAAGCCTGCGCAGCCTGTCTGGCATCAAGCCGACCGGCCAGCCCCACTGGGGCAACTATTTCGGCATGATCCGCCCCGCCGTCGCTCTCGCCCAACAACATGAAGCCATGTACTTCATTGCGGATCTGCACGCGCTGACGACGATCCGCGACGCAGCGGCGTTGCGGCACGACAGCCTTGGCATCGCCGCCACGATGATCGCTTGCGGATTGGATCCAATC
>Ga0172369_10001605_pt1 | contig 32488 bp, 34 predicted proteins | sample LakKiv25m_FD_114539 | JGI IMG/M metagenome (GOLD analysis project Ga0172369, IMG submission 114539) | Freshwater microbial communities from Kabuno Bay, South-Kivu, Congo - kab_022012_11.25m | ecosystem: Environmental > Aquatic > Freshwater > Lake | place: Democratic Republic of the Congo... | reverse complement strand
TAGAATTGTAAAGAGGGGTGAAACGTTAGATTAATTTAATACTTCTCTGTATAAATTCGATTTGGCGGACAACCCTGGGCCGATAATTTTGTGCTGACGGCACTTACCGATCAAGCTATAAACTCTAAATAATTATCACGATTAATCGTCTTATACTTGGCCTCTGGATAATTTTCCGTCCACAAGCTGGGAGTTTTTGCTCTACCTTTTTCCGACCACTTAAATTCAAAACCAAAATAATTACCGTCCCGCTCCTCGATCAGATCAATTTCTTGACCTTCGTGCGTCCGCCAAAAATAGAAATTTGAAGAGATTTCTTTATACGCACGCTTTTTTAGACGTTCCATAAAAATAAAATTCTCCCATAATTGACCGACGTCATTTCTTTTATCTAGACCATTAAACTGGGAAATTACGCCGTTCCGTACCCCGTTGTCCAAAAAGTAGTACTTACGTTTGCTGGTAACTTCGCGACGTAAATTCCGACGCAAACCGGAAACACTCACAATAATAAAGGCCTTCTCCAGCAAATCTAAATACCGCCCAACAGTCTTTACATCAACGCCTAAGCTCCGACTTAATTCGTTTAGCGAGACTTCACAACCAATCTGGAAAGCCAGCAGTTTAGTAAGATCGACAATAACGCGCGAGGATTTAACGCGATCAAAATCCAAAATATCGTTAAAAAGATACGAATTAACAATCTCTTTTAGAAAATTTCTTTTTCCTTTTTTAGTTTTGGCTGTCAGTACTTCGGGGTAAGATCCAAAAATCAAAAACTCCTCCAGCTTATCCTTTAATTCAAGGCTGTTGTACTCACTCTGCAGTAACTCCAGTTGAGAAACAGGGTACAAGGTAACTGTGGTTTTGCGACCCACTAAAGGCTCCCCAATCTGATTCGCCAAATCAAAGGAAGATGAGCCTGTTACTACCACTCGTAATCCGTTCAGCTGATCAATCAAAATTTTTAAACCTACACCAATGTTAGGGATACGTTGCGCCTCGTCTATAGCCAATAACTCATAACCTTCTGCGTAGGGAATTATTTCCTTAAAATCCTGTGAGCTTAACCGATTTTGAGTTTCGATATTATCTCCAGAGTCTAGCTTATACTTCCAAGCAGTCTGATTTAAATAATTGTTGAGAATGGTTGTTTTGCCAACACGACGTGAACCGTATATTACTAAGGCTTTATTAGGTCTTATTAACTTTTCCAAATCATCGTAGATTCTTTTTATCATCAAAAATTATAGTACCACAACTCCATAAATTAGTCAAATTTTATGGAGCCAGACTCCTTAAATTAATTAGTACTTCTCTGTATAAATTCGATTTGGAGGACAACTCCCAGCCAATAATTTCGCGGTGACATCCGTAACCATATATTTATTTCCACAGAGATAGGCAGAACAGTTACTAGCATCAGGAAAATCTTTACAAACGTATTCGGTAACAAAACCGACGTCGCCTTTCCAAGCATCACTCGGTTGATGAACAATAAGCCGGTATTTAAAGTTAGGATGATCTTTTGACAATTCTTCAAAGTAACTTGTTAAGAAAACGTCGTTTACGGTCTCGAAGCCTAGATACAAGTTGACGGGTAATTGACTGTTTTTAAGCGAGGTCTCGATCATTGCTTTAAGAGGCGCTAAACCACAGCCTGTCCCTATGAATAGCAGTTGACCGACCCCGTCATTTGGCTTCAAAGTGAAGACCCCGGAAGGGCCTAAAAAGTTGATAGTGTCGTTAACTTTCAAGTGTTCAAAAAACTTAGAGCCGGGACCGCCCGGTTTTATATCAACTAACAAGTTGAAACGGTTAGACGAAACGCTACCAGCCACCGAGTAGCAATTAAATCTGGTTTCGGCCACTTTAACGCTTACAAATTGCCCCGGCAACCAGTCAAACGGATCTTTAGTCGTCATTTCAAAATAGTGGTAAGTACTAGCAAGTACCTTGTGATTGGAAACAATAGCCGTCTTAAGTTGCGGTGAGGCGACGGGAGTTTTTTCACCGAGGATGACTTTGCCATCAACCGCCCACACGTCGTTTTGGGTAACTATGACAGGGTTTATTTCGATATCGGTAACGTCCGGCAAAATTTCGATAAGTTGTCCTAGTTTGACGAGTAAACTGTAAAGTTTATCTAAATTTTGGCCTTCTAGTAGGTGATAAATTTTTGACTCTTTCACAAGAGCTTCGGCTTGAGACAAGTTGACCGGTAAAAGTCGTAAGTTACGGTCGCTAACAAGTTCCACCAGACTGCCACCCGCCCCAAAAAGCAGCACCGGCCCGAAAGTCGGATCGCGTTTAACTCCGATTATGACTTCGATTCCGCTCACCACTTCCTTTTGAATTTGAATCCCCACTTGTTTTTGAATGTCAACATCCAGGTGTGTAATTTTTCTCTCTAACTCTCCCCAAGCTGATTCCAAAAGATCCTCGTTTTTGATACCGGTGACCACACCTCCAATTTTTCTCTTGTGTAAAAGTCCCGACGACGACAGTTTTAAGACCACCGGGTAACCAAATTTAGAAGCGGTCGACGAGGCCTCGGCTACGGTTTTGACGATGCTAGTTTCCGGCGTGGGAATGCCAGCAAGTGACAGGACATTGTTGGCCTCCAAATTATCAAGCGTTTTGTGCCCGGCATTAAGAGCTTTCTTAACAATTTCTTGAATCCCTCCGATTTCCCCTATCTTCCCCTCTGAACCCAACTCTACAAGCTCTGCAGGCGCAAGTTGCCTCTTCTTAAAACGCCACATTGCTCCAATCACGCTTATAGCTCTTTCCGGAAACCGAAATGAGGGAATGTGGTAACGATTTAAAGTTTGCTCACCCTCGGCCACCAGTTTACCGCCAATGAAAGAGCAAAAAATTAGCTTTTTATATTGTTCTGATAGTTTTCCTAAAACCTCGGCCGTTTTTTCGACCTGGGTCATTACTTGGGGCGTTAGAAGAACAACGACAGCGTCAACATCCGGTTTTTGTAAAATAATTTCGGTGGCCTTATTGTAACGATCGGCCAAAGCATCTCCCAAAACGTCAATGGGATTAGCAATCGCCGCTGACCGGGGAAGAACATCTAACAACTCCTTATGAGTCTCCTCGTCGAATTCCGCCATCTCTAGACCTTCTTCAATAATGGCATCAGCACAAACAACAGCCGGTCCGCCAGCGTTAGAGATGATAGCGACTCTTGGCCCGGTTGGAAACCTGCCCCACGCCAAAGATTTGGTTAGATCAAAAAAATCTTCAAAAGTATCAGCCCGTATTACCCCGGCCTGTTTTAAAGCTGTTTCCAAAATCGCGTCTTCCCCGGCAATTGAGCCGGTGTGAGACTTCATAGCCGTTGCCGCCGCCGGCGTTTTCCCGGGTTTAAGAATAAAAATCGGGGTCGTCTTCGATATTCGACTGATAATCTTCATAAACTCCGGACCATTCGCAATTGATTCTAAATAAAGACCTATCGGGTTGATGCCAGATTGCCCCTTTGTTTCCGCAAAATAAGTTAAGACATCGTTTTCGTTAAGCGTGGCCTTATTACCCAGAGTGATAAATTCGCTAAAACCGATATTTTGCGACTCGCACCAATCAAAAAGACTGGCCGCTAATGCGCCTGATTGCGAAATAAATCGCAAATTACCAACTTGACTTGAGGGATTACCAAATGTGACGTTCAGAGGACATAAATTGTTGACGTAACCAAAGCAATTAGGACCAAGGAGATTTAGTTGGTATTTTTTAACGAGGTCGATCAATTGCTTTTCAAGTAAAGCACCTTCTTGACCGGTTTCCTTGAAGCCGGCCGTATAAATGACGATGTTCTTTATTCCAACTTCTCCAATTTGTGACAACACCGCAAGAGCCGGCATTGTAGGAATAGCGACGATTGCTAAGTCAACAACTTCCGGCAGACTTTTGACGTCCTTAAAGCATTTAAAATTACCAATTTTATCGGAAGTTGGATTAACGGGATAAATCGCCCCCTTAAAGTCCGAAGTGACAATATTATTAAGAACAATCGCCCCTACTTTTTCTGGGCTACTTGAAGCCCCAATAACAGCTACAGATTTTGGGGAAAATAAAGCAGTTAAATTTGCAGCCACACATCAAGAGTATAAGTTTCTACTTGACAAATCAAATGACTTGTAGTATACTGCAAGAAGATTGGGAAGTGGGAATACTTCCGTCCTCCATTTTTCATCTATAAAACAGTATGTATAAAGGGCGTTCTCAAAGCGTCCGCCAACTGGCGGGTCGTGGCTATTTTGGCCACCGAAATAAAAATGGAAGAGCTAAGCCTAAATCAATAGGTTTACACCCGAGTCTCTTTGTAAAAAGAGCTCAGACAACTGTTTCTATACCAGCTGTGGCAGTAAAGAACCAATTCTCTGACTTTGAAATTATCGATGCTCTAAAAAATAATGTTACTAGACATGGCTACACCACTCCAACTGCTATCCAGGACCAAGTGATTCCCCAAATTTTAGCCGGACGGGACTTAATTGGACTTGCCAATACCGGTACCGGCAAAACTGCCGCTTACTTAATTCCTATTGTTAACAAACTCTTTAGTAATCGTTCTAGTAAGGCCTTGATTGTGGTGCCGACAAGAGAGTTAGCGTTGCAAATTCGCGATGAGTTAAAGGTATTAGCGCAGGGTATGCCAATTTATTCGGCTTTAATTATTGGCGGAGCCAGTCAGTGGCGTCAAATTCAAGATTTGAGCCGCAATCCTCAAGTTGTGATTGGTACTCCCGGCCGCCTTAAGGATTTAATTCAGAGAAAAATCCTTGTTTTAAAAACTTTTTCGACTTTCGTTTTAGACGAAGTTGACCTAATGGCCGATATTGGTTTTATTAATGATATTAAATATTTTATGACTCTTCTTCCCAAGGAGAGACAGTCACTTTTCTTTTCGGCCACTTTAAATCCCAAAATTCAGGAGGTCATTCGGGCTTTTGTAGTAAACCCAGTAACAATTTCCGTTAAACAAACGGACACTTTGGGAAATATCGACCAAGATATTGTAAAGGTGGTTAATAAAGAAAAGAAGGTGGATCAGTTGCGTGACCTACTAATAAAGAAGGAGTTCGAAAAAGTCTTAATTTTCGGCCGCACTAAACATGGTGTCGATCGCTTAAGCAAACAACTTGTCCTTCGAGGCTTTAAAGCCGACTGTTTGCACGGCGATAAAACTCAATACAACCGTCAGAAAACTCTAGAGAGCTTTAGACGAAGTGAGATCAACATTTTATTGGCGACTGATGTGGCCGCGCGGGGTCTTGACATTAACAATGTCACTCACGTTATTAACTTTGATCTTCCGGAGAATTTTGAGACCTACACCCACCGTATCGGTCGTACTGGTCGCATGGGTAAACCCGGTACCGCTTTGACTTTTGTTGATTAGTTAAGTTACCTCCTTAATCTAAAATTCCCACAAAGGCTACTAAACTAATGTGTATAATTAAACTGTGTACGTAACTATCTTAGTATTCCTTACGAGTCTCACTGTTCTGCTCTTCTCTACCCAGAGATTTCTTAAAATCGCCGAAAAAATTGCTACAGCGCTTAGTATTTCACCGCTAATTGTTGGCCTAACAATTGTGGCTCTCGGAACATCTCTGCCAGAATTAGCTGTTTCTACAACAGCGGTACTAAAAAACGATGCCGGCTTAGCCCTTGGAAACATTGTCGGCTCAAACGTGGTTAATATACTACTAGTTCTTCCAATAAGCCTACTTATTGGGAGGCTTAGAATTGGTACTACCAAAACTCAACGTAGTGCGCTCCTTCTACTGTTCATAACCGCTCTTTTTTACCTAACGCAACGGTATGAACCAGCTAATAAGATAAGCAGTATCCTGCTGTTAAGTAGCGCTGTAGCAATAACTTTTCTGGAGTACTGGTATGGAATCAAAGGAAGAAACAAAGAGGATAAAAAAGAATTGAAGTCTTTGACAAAAGAAAGATTGTCTACTAAAGACGCTATTTGGGGAGTATTTTTATTAATCGGGATAACCGTAAGTAGCTTCTTAATCGTAAATTCGGTAGAAGAATTATCTCTGCTAACCGGGTTATCAACAACTTTACTCGGTCTTACTCTAACCGCCGTTGCTACGTCGCTTCCGGAACTACTCACAACGATTTTTAGCCAAGAAGAGGATCAGGAAAAAATCACCATCGGTAATATCATTGGAAGCAATATCTACAACCTAACCTTAATTGGAGGGGTTACAGTGGCATTTTCTGGCAAGGTAAGTATACCGACAAAAGAGTGGCTATGGCTCCTCGCCACTACTTTAGGGTTTGTGGCCTTCTTACACCTTTATAAAGGCAGGACTACACCAAGGTGGCTGGGACTATTACTACTTCTCCTCTTATTTACCTACCTTGTTTTTCAGTAAAAGTAATTGTTTTACATGGCTGGGGAGCTAGGGCTCGAACCTAGAGTCTCCACGTCCAGAGCGTGGCGTGTTACCGTTACACTACTCCCCATCACGTAACGACGACATTTTACCATCAAAACTCGGCTAAACACCGAGGAAATTCACCTCTTGCATATTTGTGTTTCCTTCGGTAGTCTAATTATGTGGACGAAACGAAGATCGCAATCTTTAAGGGTAAAGAAATCAGAAAAACCTTACACAACGACGAGTGGTGGTTTGTCCTAGTTGACATAGTTTCTGCGCTGACAGATCCTGTCCAACCGGAAGGCTATATAAAGGATATGCGTCAACGTGACGAGGAGCTGTCAAAAGGGTGGGGGCAAATTGCCACCCTCCTTTTAATTAAGACTGCGGGAGGTCAACAACTGGTTAATTGTGCCAATACTGAAGGCGTTTTTAGACTTATCCAGTCTATCCCCTCCCCTAAGGCTGAACCATTTAAAAGGTGGCTCGCTAAAGTGGGTTACGAACGCGTCCAAGAAATCGAAAATCCGGAACTAGCCACCAAACGCACTTGAGCACTTTACAAGCTAAAAGGGTACTCCGAAGATTGGATCGAAAAACAGATGCGGGGAATTGCTATTCGAGAGGAACTAACCGACGAATGGCAAAAACGGGGCGCTAAAGAGCAAAGAGACTACGAAATTTTAACCGCCGAAATCTCCAAAGCCACGTTTGGGATTACTCCCAGCGAATACAAGAAACATAAGAACCTAAAACGCGAAAACCTACGGGATCATATGAACGATTTAGAACTAATTTTTACGATGCTTGGCGAAAGATCTACCACCGAAATTCATCGCGTCGAAGATTCTAAGGGTCTACCAAAACTTAAAGGTGACGCTAAAACTGGCGGTGATATTGCCGGTGGCGCTCGCAAAAAGTTAGAAAAACGCCTTGGTCGTTCACTAGTTTCCAAAAAGAATTACCTCCGCGAATCCGAATCCGTTTCTCGTCGAAAAGAGTTAACTTAACGTGATTATAAAAATAAACAAGCTAAGAAAGCCCCTATGACAATAGGTGTATAACAACTAACTATGGAAATTAAAGATTCTTTTAATGACATTTTCGGCGCAAAAAATCGGGTAATGGTAGTGGTCGCCCATCCCGACGATAATGAAATTATTTGCGGCGGAATTGTAGCCAGACTTATTGCTGAAGGCAAGCAGGTTCGATTGGTGGTAATGACTACCGGTGGAAAAGGATTTCAGAATCGAACAGACGTCACCGAATTAGGGCCCTAACTCTGGCAAATAACTCTTCAAAAGAAAAGGGTTTAACCATGTAATCATCGGCTCCTGTGTCTAGCCCTTCAACTTTATTTTCTACCTGACCCTTAGCGGTTAAAATTAAAATTGGAGTGTGAATTCTAGCGTTCCTAACTTGCTTACAGATTGAAAGCCCATCAATTTTCGGCAACATCAAATCAAGGATCATCAAGTCGTAGGTTTCTCCGGTGGCAAAATCAAGCCCCGCCTCGCCGTCGTAAGCTACGTCAACAACATATTTTTGAAGCTCCAAAGCCCGCTTTAAGGCATTAGCCAACTTAATTTCGTCCTCAACAACTAATATTCGCATATTGGCAGTATATACCCGCACTTTCTTAAATTCCGCTTAAAGATAATAAAAATGCTAAAATGACAGCACTAATTAGGGGAGTCTTTAACCTCAAGAAACTAAAGGTCAAAGACCTTAGAAAGGAGGTCGGAGATGGGTGGGAAAACATTTACTAGTGACATGGCTTGGGATGTGTTACAACATTGTACTCCTGAGACCATACAAGAAATGGACGAACTCTTGAAGTTGCTGGATTTAGAATCTTTGGCAACTTTAGCGAGAGGCAGATCCAGACGACCGTCAATGCCTGTGTTTGTCGGCTCTGCCTTGGCGTTTTCCGGCGGGGGTGGTCCAACATCGTGGACACGAATGAAAACCAAGCATAGAGAACTTCCAAGCTTGGGCACCAAAACCCACGAAGCCGGTAATGAATCAGATTGAAGAGACTCCCCGGCGGCTAGACAATAGCAACAACTTGTCTAGCCGCCCCCTCACCGAAAATTCGACGCCAAGAACCCCCTCATGATAAAGTAGTCCATATGAAAAAGTTAATTTTGGCGGGCCTCACAATTGTTGCGATTGGTAGCGGGATTTTTTTCCTTAATAACCAAACTCAACCAACGACAAATCAGCAGGTGTTAAAGGCTAACGGAGAGGCGAGCAGTTCCGGAACAATTCTTTACTACGGCGACACCTGTCCCCATTGCAAAGACGTCGAAAAATTCTTGCTGGACAACCCAATAATCGGTCAAAAAGTACAGATTGACCAAAAAGAGGTTAACCAAAATAGAGATAATGCAGAGGCTTTAGTAGAAGCCGCCGCTACCTGCGGACTGGACACCAACAGCATCGGAGTCCCCTTCTTAGTCGAAAGCGGGAAATGTTTTATGGGCAAGGACGAAGTCATTAACCAACTCAAAGTCGCTGCTGGTTTAAGTCAATGAAAAAAACCCTGCTCTCCCTTATTACCCTTATTACGCTTCTAAAACTGACTCTAGCAAGCGCTCTCGCTTTTTGCCCTATTTGCACTGTGGCCGTCGGTGCCGGTCTTGGACTCTCTCGCTATTTAGGGATTGATGACAGTGTGTCCGGCATTTGGGTGGGGGCTTTAATTTTATCAAGCGGACTGTGGTTTAGCACGTGGTTAAAAAAGAAGGGCTTAAGAATTCCCTACCGAAATATTTTGATCACGATTGCCTTCTATATTTTGACACTGATTCCCCTCTACTTCGCCAAAATTATCGGCCACCCTTTTAACGTCATCTTGGGAATCGATAAGTTAATTTTTGGAACGATCATGGGTTCGGGACTTTTTCTGTTAGGACTTATAATTGATAAAGTACTACGTAGCAAAAATGACGGTAAAGTTTTTTTTTATTATCAAAAGGTTATAATACCAATGACTTTATTGATCAGTGGTAGTATGTTGTTGTTCTTTCTGACTAAAAAATAATGGAAAATTACCAGGATTTATTAAACAAAGTTAAAGAGGCCGAAAAAGGCCAAAAACTTGACCTTTCCGCCAATGAAGATCTTTCAATTGCCATTATGAATTTAATAAGTATTGAAGAGCACCTATTTTTTAGCGGTGCTAAAACCGACAATAAAACTTATTATGACTTACTAAATCAGGTCAGAGAAATGCGAAAAGACTTACTAAAAAAGATAATTACAGAATACGAAGGTGAAGTGTGGTGTATTAGTAAGCATCTTTTAGCCGCCTCAATGCGCTTAATGGAGGTTGGCACCAAAGCTCAAACTAAAGGTGATCATCAGGAAGCGACTAACTTGTTCAAGAAATCCTACCAGCTCTACAGTTTATTTTGGGGTTTAAATCTAGGGTTAGTTAAAACTGATAATTTATTAAAAGAAAATCTAGAAAACGCTACTAAAAGCACTTTCGTTAGCGAAAGCGCTGTTCCGAAAGCAACAGGCGAAGTTAGCCTGTTCGATAAACTTGGGCAGATCGTCAAAAAAGCCATCGACTGCTGTAAGGAATGATTCCAACCGCCATCGTCTTCTTCGTAATATCCTTGGCAAGACTGGCGACAATTCCAAACTTCCCACCGGCAATAAGTTGCGATGAGGCCGCCATAATCCTTAACGCTAAGTCTGTAATTGAAACCGGCCGTGACGAGTGGGGCGTAGCCACTCCGCTATTTTTTAAATCTTTTGGCGATTATAAAAGTCCGATTTTTGTCTATTCAACAATCCCCTTCGTAAAAGTATTAGGACCAAACCTCTATGCAGTGAGGCTAACAAGCGCCATTTGGGGATTGTTAACGCTAGTGGTGACGTATCTCTTAATCTTTAAATTGACCAAAAATCGCTTGACTGCCCTTCTTAGCCTTCTGCTACTTGGTTTTATGCCCTGGCATTTTCAAATCAGTCATCTCGGTTACGAGGTGGTGACATTACCATTCTTTATGACAGCATCGCTACTTTTTCTGACAATGTTTTACCAATCACGAGCAAAGTGGTCTCTCATTCTAGCTGCGTTGACGATAGGCTTAATAATCTATACCTACCCAACAGCAAGACTCTTAACTCCCTTTTACGCTCTACTCACCCTTTGTTTACTGGTTGAAAAACCGGTCGACAAAATAATCTTTAGTGGCATTTTGGCGGTGACAAGTCTCCCCTTGATAGGCATACTGGTAATAAACCCCTTCGCAATCTTTAGCCGTTTTGGCGAAATTAGTGTTTTTAACCAACCTAATTCAATTTTGACAATCTTTGGCAATTTAGCTAAATACTTTTCTCCGAATTTTCTCTTTCTAAGAGGTAGTGACGATTTATGGCTGTCTACCGGCCAAAGCGGTCAACTCCTTCTGATGACGACAGTACCACTCTTGATTGGGATAGCTATTTTGATAAAGCAAACCCGTCAAAAAAACTTACTGTCACTCTTTATGTTAATTGGGCTACTGACCTTCCCTATGGCCGCTATTTTGACGTTCGACAACCAACCCCACCCCCTAAGATCAACCAACGCCATACCTTTTCTGGCGGTGACAATAAGTCTGGGAGTTAATTATCTTCTTAAAAAAACGTCAAAAAAAGTTTTATTAGCTGTGGGAGTAATTTTGACAATAGAAGTCGGCTTGTATTTATGGGATTTTAAGACTTTGTACCCTACCCGCTTTAAGGATTCGATAGATGTCAAAAAAATCGAGGTGAGGGGTTTTAAAAGAACCGACCTGCTAAAATTTTACAAAAATTAGCCTTTTAGCTCTTCGAGGAGATATTCCTTAAATTCGGCTAGTTTAACCATTACTCGATCTTTAATGGAAGGAGACCGTTCTTCAAGGAAAACCCAGTGCGTGGCGTTATCCTGATCCAGGTGGAAAATACCCAAAAAGTCGCCGTGATACTCTTCCGGCAGTTCCTCCAAAATTAAATCTAAGGTTTTAGCGTGCAGTAGCTCTTCAACCTCTCGAAGTAAGTCGAGTAACTCCTCTTCCGAAACAGCTCGTTCTTGAAAGTGGTTTTCGAATTCAGAAAGCTCGATTATTTCGGCAAAAAATGGTTTAGACATAATTCATAGCGTTCACGAAAGGAATTGGGCCCAACGGTACTTTATTATCAGGATCATCCACAAAGAGTATGACGACAGGGCCTTTACGCGGGCCACTTTGCAAACCCACCGCGTCCATAACTTCGGGACTGCCGCCAAAAACTTTACCGGTCCAAGTGCTAGGTCCGCTATCCCCCACCACCGCCACGCAGGCTTGATTAGTTTCCGTATTCACTATAATAACTTTCCGGTATTTGTACCAGCTCTTCATTAAATTCCAATCCGTTGACCAATTCGGTAGCAGGAAGGTTTGTACGGCCACGTAGTATCGTTCATTCGCGGCCAATTCCGGAGTCAAATCCTCTTTAGACGAGGCAAAATAGCCCCACGCCCCCTTCCCCGGCGCCATTCCGGAAGGCAAGAACTTGGCAAAGTCTTCGTCGTCCCGCATGTGCGCTAAGGTCGTGTCTCCCGGGTAACGCATTAAATGCTGTTCTCCGCCCATCAAACCGTAAATAGCTGGTAGGGTGTTGCCGGACAAGGTGGTCACGGCTCGCACGCCGTAAGCCGCCGACACCCATTCGCTCACCTTTTGCTTTTTTTCGTAAGATAACAAATAAACATCTTTCGGCAAAAAGGTTTTTAGGCTTTTACTTAATAGCTCGCTTAAGCTAACTTGTTTAGAAACGCTCGAGGCTGGCGCCGGCAGTAAAAAACTAGGAGTTGGTAAAGATAAATGGGAAGCGGGACTAAGAAGCAAAGCCGAGCTAGCCATCGTTCCTCCAAGCAATAATTTAAAACCGGCTTTCGAAACTTTCTTGTCGAGCGACTCTTTGGCTTCAATCTTCTTGAGAGCCAGCTTGTTCTTGATGACAGAAGCCGGATCTTTTTTGGGCAGATTCTTAAATTTCATAAAACTTTCTTAAGGCGGTCTAACACTCTATCTTTGCCAATTAAAGCTAAAGTGTCAAATAGAGGCGGGGTAGCTTCCTTACCGGCTACGGCAATTCTTATTGTCATAAAAGCCTCGCGGGGTTTATAACTTTTTTCCTCGAGAATTTTATGACCTAATAAGTCTAGTGTGGTCACTTGCCAATCGTCAACTGATTCAAAAGCCGTGATAAAACTTGTTAAAATTTCTTTGGTTTTAGTGGCGTCTTTAGACTGTTTGACAAGCAAATTAACGTCAACTTCTGGCTCCATAAAGAAGTAGCCGGTTAATTCCACCCATTCTTTAAACGTTTTTAATCGTTCTTGAATTAGTGTAATGACTTTAAGAACATAGTCTTCATCAAAGCTTCCTGTAACTAGAGCAACATTATACTTTTCTGACCACGCCAGCAATTTTTCGTAGAGAGCTTCGGTTGCTAGTTGACGAATGTAAACTCCGTTAAACCACAGCAATTTTTGGCGATCAAAAGCGACGAGATCCGTTTTATGAACTCTATCTAAACTAAATTCTTTGACGAATTCTGGAAGCGTCATTACTTCTTTATCGTTTTCCGGCGCCCAGCCAAGAAGCATCAAAAAGTTAAGGACCGCTTCCGGCAGATAGCCCTCAGCCAAAAACTCTCTCGCTGCCACGGAGCCGTGCCGCTTAGAAAGTTTTGTGGCTTCGCCAATGTCCCTCAAATTAGGCAGATGAGCATGCGCCGGAAATTCCCAACCGAAAGCCTTGTAGAGGAGAACATGCTTAGGAGTTGATGGCAACCAGTCGATACCCCGCATTACGTGGGTAATTTCCATCAAGTGATCATCGATAACAACTGCTAGTTGGTAAGTAGGAAAACCATCTGACTTGAGTAAAACCTGATCGTCAACGTCGTTGGAGTTAAAAGACACCTCTCCTAAAATCTCGTCTTTAAAAGCTATAGTTTGGTCGGCCGGAACGTTTAGGCGAATCACATATTTTTCGCCAGCCGCTAATTTTGATGCGATCTCTTCCTTTGACAAACCTAAACAATGCTTATCGTAACGAGTAGCCGAAAATCCTTTGGCCTGTTGCTCTTTCCGAAGCAGATCCAGACGTTCGGGAGTGCAAAAGCAATAGTAAGCCGCGCCTTTTTCGACCAGCTCCTTTGCATACTTTTTGTAGATGTCTAAACGCTCCGACTGAACGTAAGGCGCAAACGGGCCACCAACCCTGGGGCCCTCGTCCCAAGTAAGGTCATAGTCGCCAATGACATCTAAAATCATATCAACTGCACCGGGCACATATCGCTCGCGATCAGTGTCCTCTATCCGCAAAACAAACTGACCGCCAGTCTTTTTTGCCAAGGCATAGTTAAAAAGAAGCGTTCTAATGTGACCGATGTGATACTCACCGGTGGGGCTAGGCGCCATCCTAGTTCTGATATTTTTAGCTGTAGTCACAATAAAATTATACCACTCCTAACCACACCATTTGACACCCCATAGTAGATATGTTAACGCGGGTAACATAACACAAAATATAAAGGAGGGTCAACAAATGAGAAAGTTCCGAATGTTAATACCAAAAGGTAACTTCGGAGACGTTAAACTGGAAGTTATTACAGACGATCTAGAATTGCCAGAAACACCCCAAGATGGAGCTACCATTGAATTCAAGGGGGTAAGTTACCAGGTGATGCACTGCAAGTATGTGCACCAAGATCCTATGGTGACAATCCTCGTTAACAGGCTGGCTTAACAAGAATCTCAATAGGGCTCGCAACGACAAAGACGTTTTGCGAGCCCTCTTTTTTATACTTTCCGCTATAATAAGGTTGTGAATTTGACCGACACCGCCATACTTGTAAAACGAATCGCTATAATTGGCGTGTTGTTCTTTTTTAGTTTTTTCTTTTTCAGATTCTCTTTGACGATATTAAAAGCGATTTATCTGCAAATTAATCCCCCACCCCCGCCACCGGTGACAACTATTTTCGGCAAATTGCCGGCATTAGCCGTTCCCAAATTACCAATAGAAAACGGCGAAAATATGACATATACAATTGATACCCCTACCGGAAAATTTCCGGCTCTGCCCGCTAAAACCAAAGTTTATCGAATCGAAATACCAAGCGCTACTTTGCTTTCGGAATCAAGAGCGAGAGCCTTGGCTAAGTCTCTTGGCTTTAGCAATGAGCCAACCAGAGTTTCTTCGAGCGAACTTCACTGGGACGATGTACCAACCAGTCGTTCGTTTGATATTAATATCGTCACCGGAAACTTTAATCTAAAAACCGATTACGCTAAATTGGCTCTAGATTTAACCCCCGGATCAACCCCAACCCAAGCCCAGGCGATAAACACCTCGCTAACATTCTTAACAAATAAACAACTTCTTTCGAAAGATTACTTGGAAGGAAGTCAAACTACGGCGCTTATTAAGACAGCCTCCGGCAACCCGGTGGAAGCGGGAAGCTTATCGGATGCCCAAATAACCAGGATCAATTTCTGGCGTCAAATCGATAAAGTAAACATCACGGGACCTAATCCCAAGGAGGGACTTATCCAAATGGATATTGCCTCTTCCGAAGGAGTTGCCGGAATTCCGGCTATTAACTACAACTCGTGGCTTCTTAATACCGAAAAAGTAGGTGAGTACCCCTTAAAGGCCGTGGATAAGGCCTATATGGAGTTAAAGAGCGGTCAGGGTGGCTTTACTTACCTAAAATTGCGCGGTCAAGATTACTTTGCTAGCTACCAGCCTCTAAATTTAAGTACAGCGTCGGTTCGCCAGGTGGAACTAGCTTATTACGATACTTTAATGCCTCAAAGCTTCCTACAGCCAATTTTTGTCTTCTCCGGAATCTTTAAAACTACCGGCGGCAGTGAGGGCGAATTTGTGGCTTACGTCCCGGCGGTTGATCAAAATTGGGTTGAAAGCGCTAGATAATCTATGCCTCGTTTTTTATATTCCGTAATAGTTTCGACGATTTTGGCGTTAATTGGCCTAATGTTCATTATCTGGAAGTTATCGCCGGAAATGATGGTAAATAAACTATTATTTTTTGTGGGTTTGACGATTGTTGTTACCCTGGGCCTTTCCACAATCTTCTATTACTTAAATGCCACTCGCAAAAAACTTTTTGTAGAACCTCGTAATCTTTACCGAAAACAGCTTCGACGCAGTTTCTTGATCGCAATTTTTTTGGACGGCCTACTAGCACTTAAGTTTTGGGGCGGTTTTACTAAACTGAACATTCTCCTTTTTTTCTTGTTTATTTTAGCTCTAGAAGTCTTTATTAACCGCAGAAACACCACGCAAATGGTAAAATGATAGTTGGTCCCATTACTATGGAAAAGTTGATAAATCGCTACGAAAACATATTCAAGAGGTTTTTTGAGATAATGCCAGGCGCCTTGGCTTGGCTAGCTATCCTCTCACCTTTTTTGCTATCTCTTAGAGTCCCCGCCTTTGTAGCTTACGCAGTGCTATTAATGGATACCTACTGGCTCTATCGAAGTCTTCGAATTTCTCTAGGAGTTGCGATTGGTTACAAAAAAATGAAGGCCGCTGAGGCGGTTGATTGGCAAAAGAAACTACAACAACAGTTCCCAACCGATCTGGAAAGAATTAAACATTTAGTAGTTATTCCAACCTACAAGGAAGAGCTGTATATTATTCGACCAACCATTAAAGCTATTGCCGAATCCCAGTACCCTTTAGAAAAAATCTGCGTGGCCTTAGGATTTGAAGCTAGGGATGACCAAGTTCGGGTAGAAAAAATAATAGAGGCCATCAAAAGTGAGTTTGGCGAAACCTTTGGAAAACTTTTGTTGACGATTCACCCCCTAGCCTCCGGAGAAACGTCCGGTCCCGCTAGTAACCGTACTTACGCTATCAAAGAGTTTCTTAAGGAAAACACAACTGACCCTAAAGATATTTTATTGACAACGCTTGATAGTGACTTCTGCATCCATCCTTTATTTTTAGCTGGCGCAACATATCGTTATTTGACTATCCCTGAAAACGAGCGGGATAAAAGAAGTTACACTGGCGTCTTTTTGTACAACAATAATTACTGGCAAACTATGGCTCCAATGCGGGTAAATGCTGTCAGCACAGCTTTTTGGCAATTATCGGAAATGGTGACCTCAACTAAATATATGAATTTTGCCAGTATGACGATTAACTTAAAATCGGTAATTGAGATGAATTTTTGGCCGTTAAATGTTGTAAATGATGACTCGGCTTTTTACTGGCAAGCCTACTACCACTTTAAGGGCGACTACCGAGTTGTTCCTCACTTTTTACCGATTTCGGCCGACGCTGTCCAAGATAAAACGGTTTGGTCGACTTACAAAAACCAGTACAAGCAGTATCAACGCTGGGCTTACGGAATTGAACATTTGCCATTTGTGGCCAAAAAATTTTTTACTAAGAAAGATGTGCCATTTCTTGGCAAATTGGACCGCCTAATTTTCCTGGTACAATCAAATGTCTCCTGGGCCGCTTTAGGTTTTATAGTGACCTTTGCCGGAATTCTGTTGCCGCTTCTAAATCCCTACTTTAAACAAACCGTAATGGGTTACAACTTTCCAAAGCTTTCGAGTTTTATTTTAACGGCGGCTCTCCTGGGTCTTTTTATCTCCATATGGGTAGAATCCAAAATCACGCCGCCAAGACCTGCCAATTGGTCGTTCTTAAAAAAATTTAGCACGCTGTTTCAATGGTTTTTAACGCCTTTCCTAATAATTATTTTTGGAACTTTCCCAGCCCTAGACGCCCAGACCAGACTTATGATGGGACGTTACTTAAATTTTCGCGTAACTATAAAAGAACGAAAAAATGAAGCTTAAAGCATTCTCGAAATTATCGAAGCTTGCAAAGTACTTTACGTTAGTTGATATCTTAAATTTTGGACTTATTGGGGCGATGGTGGGCCTTATTTGCTACGCGCTACCGAATCTTCCCGAGACCGTACCTTTTTTTTACACCCTACCTTGGGGTGAAGTAAGACTTGTAAATAACAATTTTTTATTCGCAATACCACTGATAAGTTTTTGTTTATGGTTATTTAACCAGGGAGTAAGAATTTGGGCTACCGAAATTAAATATCTAAACCTAACCGTAAGTTTAATTCTGCTATGGTCTCTTTTTAAAATTATTGCCGCAGTTAGTCCCCTTTGGCCTCACGCTTATTTTGATTTTAAAAATATTATTCTGCCGGCAGGGCTTGGTTTAATAACATCCTACCTACTAAGCCGACCTCTTATTAGTCTAGTTAAAAAACTGGGGTTAATTGATGACCCCAAAACTCACCAACATCCGGGAATGCTTTTAAAAAAACCAACACCCAGGGGCGGATCATTAATATTCTTTTTAAGCTTCCTTATCTGTTCTTTGGTAGTAGTGCCGCTTGGAGAAATTCCTTGGGGAATACTTGTTGGAGGAGCTCTGTACACAGGGCTAGGCCTTCTTGATGATAAATTTGATATTAATCCGTACGTGCGTTTTGGTATTTTAGGTCTCGGGGCGGCGATCGTTGCAATCTCCGGCGTCGGTATAAAATCTTTCGCTACTCCTTTTGGTAGTATCGGCTTAACCAGCATCGGTTTGTACTTGCCTATCTTAGCGGATAACACCTATCTGTTGACGGATATTTTCACAATTTTCTGGATTTTATGGGTTAGCAACCTTCTATCTTGGAGTAATGGTATTGATGGGCAATTCGCTGGCGTAACCGGACTAACAGCTCTGTTTATTGCTTTCCTTTCGCTTAGACTTATTCCCTTGGATCATAATCAAATCCAGACGACAAGAATTGCGGCTATAGCGGCCGGCAGTAGCTTTGGAATGATTCCGGCTACTTGGAACCCCTGTAAAGTCCTCTGGGGCTTCGGGGCAACGAGCGCCGGGTTAGTTCTGGCTAGTCTATCAGTAATTACCGGTTCTAAAGTAGCCACTGCCACACTTGTTATTCTAGTGCCATTTCTGGATGCGATTGCCACCTTTATTAGAAGGGTTTCACTCAGGAAATCGCCATTTTGGGGAGATCGCGGACATCTACACCATCACCTTTTGGATGCCGGATTTAGCCAACCGCAAATAGCGCTTATTTATTGGGGAATAACTTTAATTTTAGGATTAGTGGCAGTATTTACTTCCGGAAAAATTCAAACACTAGCAGTGATGACTTTTGGTATTGCCGCCGCCTCCTTAATAATTCTCACTAATTTAAAAGGAAGAATAAAAATCCCCCGGCTGTTAAAAACGGGACCACTAAACCCCAAGGAAGAGAAGACTTAAAATGAAGGCGTTTCTGGATCTTTAACACTAAAGCACCGAAAGGAAAATTAGAATTCCAAAAAATTATCGGGACTTCAAAACCATCCGGTAAACAGGCAAAAAATGCCGCGCCTACGGTATTTAAAGCGTTCGAAGGAGCCACCAACGCAAAGTAAACACCAAAAGCTAAGCCTACTAAAAAATCGCCGTAACAGGCGAGTTTTTTTAAGGGTGTTAATTTAGTCCCGTTAGTAAAAAAATCCCAGTGCGGACACAAATCAAGGATAAAATGGCTAATTAAAGCTACTGGCCAAGATATAAGCGGGTTTGGAATAACTCTAGCAATGGTCACGCCAGCTAAAGTGTGGGAAGTTAAAAGCACAGGCGAAAGCCATTATACCAAAAAATCCCTAAAATGGTAAAATGCCAATAATGACTAGCTTGGTCTTAAAACTGCTCAAAATTCACAACAACCCCTACTATAAAGTCCTAAGGGTCAGGCAGTGGTTAAAAAACGGTAGCTTATTTTTAGCTATTCTTTTTGCCGGTCGCTTATTTGAACCCGAGTACTTTAAACCGGTGTTGTTAGGAGTAGCTGTTTTTTGTATTTTAAGCTCTGGAACTTACATTCTTAACGATATTGTGGATCTAGAATCAGATCAAAAGCACCCACTCAAAAAGAATCGACCGATTGCTAGTGGCAAGGTATCGATTGGAAGCGCTCAATTCCTCTCAATTGCCTTAATCACGGCAGGGCTTGGAACAGCCTTAATGATGGATAACGGCTTCTTTATGGTCTGCGCGCTTTATGTTTTAACAATGGCCGCTTATAGCCTCTTCTTAAAACAAATCCCGGTGATTGACGTGTTGACGGTAGCTTTCGGATTTTTTCTTAGAGTTTTTGCGGGGAGTTTTATAGCAGGAACTCCAATCTCTGCTTTACTTGTGTTGACAACGATATTCACCGCCCTATTTATCTCTTTTGCCAAAAGACGGGCGGAAGTGACACTGCTCTCTGATTCAGCTAGTCAAAGTCGGCTGGTACTTAAGGATTATCCAGTGGAGTTAGTAGATAAATATTTGACCTTAACGTTTGGTGCCGCTTTTATTACCTACTCTTTCTACACCTATCAAGCAGGCCCCAGAACTACCGGAAAGATTTTAGAACTACTGTTACCACAAACTTTAACAAGACCTAATTGGTTGATGTTAACTATTCCAGTAGTTTTCTACGCCCTTTCCAGGTATATGTACTTAATTTACGAGAAGAGAGAGGGTGAATCACCAGAAAATATTATCTTGACAGACAAAACTCTCCTTGGCACTAGCGCCCTGTGGTTAGCAATGATAGTCTTCCTACTCTACGGATTGCCTCTAATTTAATCGCCACCCGAAGTAACTAAAACCCAAAAGTGAGCGCGGGATTGATCCGCAGAATCGTTTGATAGAGCCAAACTAACGCCAGACTCCTCGAGAGGCTTAAGTTTTATCTCTGACTGACCGTTTTTGAATGTCCAAGCGGAAGTTTGTTGGTTGATAATAGTATCACTAATTACTTTAATTTTGAAGGTCTTAATCACTCCAAAAGTATTCTGAACAGTTAAAACACTGTCGTAAGTGGCGGTTTTCCCACTAAAGGCTGTCGCCCAAACCTCCCTCATAAAAAGGGGTTGCACCTGACCACCGATAGTTAGATAACCACTATAGTCCGTGTTTTTAGCCGAGAGGACAGCGCCTTTGTTAGTAAGGCCAGGAAGCGGGGTGATCAAAAAAGTCGCGAAGGGTAAAGCAAGCAAAAACATAAATCCCATCAATAATGACGAGTTAAATATCAATTTTTTGCCCGTTAATTTCGTAAATAACATAAATTATTCCGAAAGAACAAAATCAGAATCTTCGCGAATCGAAAACTCCTTCTCAATATCCAAAATAAATAACACCGTTGCCAATAAGGAAAACGCTGCAGCGGTGTAAAAAATAAACCCCAACACTAGACCAGACATGGCCATTAAACCTAGGATTGTAGCGCATAACCACGAGTACGATAACCAAATAAAAGCTTGGCTGTACAATTTAAAGCTGTTCTGAATCAAAAAAGTTAAACCCCCACTTACAAGTCTGGCGGAACTAGCTGGAGAAATGTGTGAGTCGTGAAGAAAGTGTGACTTAAAAAGGACCCATAAAGTAAAGGCGAAGATTGCCCCAAACATAAAAAGTGACGAATAGGAGTTTGCCAAGACAAAATCAGCGAAAGAACTATAAGAAATCCCAAAGCCCTTAAACTGCCAAGACAGGTTTAAGGCCCTGTTGACGACTAGAAGCGAGGCTATTTTAGCGACGATTAAGATAACCGCCGGTAAAATCGCTTCATCGATTAATTTAGTAAGAGTTTTGGAAAACATATTAGCCTGGTACAATACTAATCTAGACTATGGAAAAAGTAAATGCAACCCTCGAAAATCTGGAGGAGTTATTATTACTCACGCTTTTCGGAGTTACTCCACTCCTTGTAACTACTTTTACTTATGAATTATTTGAGTTTCCAAAGATGATTTTCGTCTATATTGCCGGAAGTATTGCTATTTCTTTATGGTTTACAAGGTTTTTAATTAACCAATCGTTAAAAATTAAAAAATTTGACGTTTTGACGATCCTGATCACTATTTTTTTGTTAATTAATATTATTAGTAGCGTTGCTTCACCTTTTTTGTATACCGCTCTCTGGGGTTATTACAATCGCTTTAGTGGTGGCCTAACCTCTGTCGTCATTTACACCGGAATCTTTCTAATTCTTAGGAGCCGTAACAACCAACAACTTCAAAATGTTATAAAAACAGTCCTTTTAGCCACATTTATTGTTTGTTGTTACGGCATTGCCCAACATTTCGGCTTAGAGAAAAATCGCTGGGTGCAGGATGTGGGGGCTAGAGTTTTTAGCAGTTTTGGTCAACCCAATTGGTTAGCTGCATATTTGACATTGATAATTCCTGTCAACCTCTACATACTTCTGACAGAGCGACAAACTCTCTCAAAAATATTCTTCTTTGTGGCACTCGTTGCCAGTTTAATCACCGTTTGGTTTACTTTTTCGGTATCCGGGATTTTAGGGGCTCTTCTAGGACTCGCTTTGACGTTGCTTTTTACATCAAAAGAAATTTATAAAGAACAGTGGCGGTGGGTTGTCGTGACGGGAGTTTTGACAGCTGTAATTTGCGCCGCGCAACCGGGTATTGCCACAGGCCGATTTGAGGATACCGTCAATGTCGTTAAAAATAAATTGAGCGAAATTGCGTTGACAAAAGCGTTTGCCGCAGACATCACCCCCAAAGTCGGTGACACCGGTGACATTAGACTCGAAGTTTGGCGCGGCGTCCTAACGTCAGCCACCAGCTCCATCAAACAGCTTTTAATTGGATCGGGACCGGAAACGGTGGCTTATACTTTTCTACCTTTTAGGCCACTAGGGATGAACAACACTTCCGAATGGAGTTTTCTTTATAACAAAGCCCACAATTATTTTCTCGACCTTCTTAGTAATTTGGGGGTTTTTGGGTTGTTGACGTATTTAGCCATGAACTTTTTGGCTATAAAAAAAGCTGTACTTGACAGAGGAAAAGCGCATCTCGGAGCCGCGCTCATTGGAAATTTAGTCACCAATTTCTTTGGTTGGCCAACGGTAATGACCAATTTAATTTTTTATTTGTACATAGCGCTAATAATTAATAATTATGAGTAAAAAAAGGAAGATACTACTTGTCGTTATCTGGCTAATCTGTTTGTACTATCTATTTACCGTCACCAACAATTTCTTAGCGGATGTGTCTTACACCAAGGGAACAAGTGAAGGCAGTATTTCGGACTTGCAAGACGCTATTAAACTTAATCCTAATGAACCGGCGTATTTGAGAAATTTGGGACTAGGCTTAAGCAGTGTATACAAGAATGAGACGGAGACTACTTCGAAAGAAGCAATAAAAAATCAAGCCGTACTTGCCTTGAAGGCCGCTTATAACCTTAATCCCAGAAATCTGTTGACGCTAAAAAGTGTGAAACTGGGTCTTGAAAATTTAGATGAGGCCAAATCAGCCTACGCGTTAAGTTTTGAAATGATCGAAATTTCTCCGACAGATCCAACATTGTGGTACGAAAAAGCCAAAAGTGAAAAAATACTGGGAATGCTAGAGGAATCCGCAAAAAGTTATGAGAAGACGCTAGAGTTAAGACGAGATCTTACGGCGTTTCCACCGCTTTAACGTAAGAGGAAGATACCCAACCGGTTTTGTTACCGTCAAAAACAATTTCCGTCCAGCCGTTTTGCTCGGTAATTTTGGTATAAGTCTTCCCAACATCTGCTTTACCAACCTCTACACCATCCGGCGTTTGTCTTATTCGAAGCCACGTTTGACCGGTTGGCAAAATCTGAACTAACGACGACTGGTTACCCCCAACTAACTTACTAAAAGCTACTACTCCAGCAGGAGATACCGCTGTCTCCCCCATGTTTGGTAAGTAGGCAATAAGCAGATTTTTAGCGGTGGGGGTCGTTGGAAGCGCTGTGAATTTTTCCCCACCTCGATCAAATAAAGTACCGTCGCTACTCACAAAGTAGTCAAAGGTGGCGCTACTACTTGCTTCTTGCTGAATTTGCCAATAAGAGATAGCCTTAGCCCACGTCCCAAAATCAGAAACGAGAAGGGGCTCTTTACCAATAACTCTAAAAATTTTGGCGGTGGTGGCACTAGGACTTGCCATTTCGATGGCCTCTACCAAAGGCAACAAAAACAAATGGCTATTTACATTAAGCGCGTAGCCGCTTCTAGTCATAATATTAAGACTACGACCTTGGTAGTTATCTTTAGTAATTTTTATAGTATGCGCTCCGGAAGAAATTTTGAGGTTTAAGGGGGTTGTGCCGACATCGGTGCCGTCTAAATTTACTAAAGCTCCGCTAGGATCGGAAATAACATTTAAAACCGGTTCGCCACTTTGACGACTAAGCCAAACCACATCACCACCGGAAAAGAGTGGGGAGACACCAATTTCCAAATTAACCGTAGTTTCGGTACTAGGAGTAAAAGTTAAGGCACCTTCCCAGGAATTGGTAGCACCGGTTATTTTAGCTAGGGCGGATTTATAAGAAACACCTTCTTTTCGAAGCGGAGTAGTTCCCTGAAGCTTACCATTGAGGTAAACTTGCGCCGCCCCATCGTTAACGTTGACGACTAAAGCGCTACTTCCAAATATAGAGATTTTTGGCAAGACTTGGGTGTAAACAAAGTAGCCTAAAGCTACAAGAAAAAGGAAGGAAAAAATGGCAGCGATTAAAGTCTTAATGTTCACATCCTCATTATAGTAAATTCTAACCAAATTGCAATATTATCGGTCACGACCTGTCGCAGGTGTTGCTGAAAAAACTCTAAGGCTATATTATGTGACCCAAGAGGGCCACGTCGCCAAGTGGTAAGGCAAGGGTCTGCAAAACCCTTATACGGCGGTTCGATTCCGCCCGTGGCCTCCAAAAACTAATCCCAACTCACACTAGTTTTTAGCCAGTTGATGAGGCGAATGGTTTCCCCAAAACGATCGGGACTGCCAAGGAGCACTATTAGAAAATTACGATCTTTAACTTTGAGCGCGGTGACGAGGCATTGCCCCGCCCCATCCGTTTGACCGGTTTTAACGCCGTAGACTTCAGGAATAGCTCCCAAAAGTTGGTTGGTGTTAACGAGGTTGTGAGTTAAACTACCGTCGAAAGAAGTAATTGCTCTAGATTTAGTCCCCACAATTTCTCTAAATAAGTCGTCCTTTAAAGCCTCCTTCGTTAGAACCGCCAAGTCGGTGGCCGAAGCGGTGTTGCCAACCCAACTACCCACTCCGTCAAAACCAATTGGGTTGCCAAAATAGACCGATTGCAAATTCAAATCGGAAGCTAACTTGTTCATCTCGGCTACAAACGCCGGTAAGCCACCGCCGTTGACGTAAAGAGTACAAGTGGCATCCGCGGCCGAATCAATCAGCATCGCCCGCAACACGTCGTCAAAACGCAAGGTTTCGCCAGGCAGAAGTCCAACATTGGTGCCGACCAAATTGACGCAACTAGTCGGAACGGTTAGCAAATCGGAAGCCACCCATTTTTTCTGGGCCACTAAAGCGGTAACAATCTTAGTAGTAGAAGCGATCTCAGCTGACGCTGTGGCTTCTTTAGCAAACACCGGTTTTAAAGTTTCCAAATCGACAATTAAAGCTTCTTTGGCAAAAATTGCCGATGCCGTGGCTTCTTTTGCAACTTGAAAATTAATTGTTTCCTTAGCAAGGGTTGTTGGTACTGGTACATCAATCTGATAACTCCCTACCCCGGTCGCTCCATTAACAAACGTTTGTTGCCGACCTCTACTCAAAGTAACACTTAAGACTAAAGCGAAAATAAAAGCGCCTAAAAAGAGTAGTAAATTGTTTTTGCTAATTACAAATATCTTCACTAGTAATTAATCTATCACTTTTAGGAATAGTTCTTGAAGATGTTTATCATCAATTGGTCTTGGTCCGTCCATTACCGAAATTTTTCCGGTTGAGCTCATTGGAAAAGCAATTGTCTCCTTTAGAGACTCTTCTCCAGCCAGAAGCATAATAAGACGATCAATCCCAAGAGCAATTCCGCCATGTGGCGGAGTGCCAAGAGTAAAGGCTTTAAGCATATGCCCGACACTATCTTCAATCTCGACGTCGGTATAGCCCATTATTTTAAAGGTGGCTTTAAGAACCTCTGGAGTGTAAGCTCTAAGACTTCCTCCGCCCACCTCGTAACCATTACAAACCAAGTCATATTGAGACGTTAAGATTTGTTCAATTTTTTGACCTTTCAAGTGCCAATCCAAATGCTCGTCAATGGGACGACTAAAAGGGTTGTGTGTAAAAGTCCAGCCACTTTTACCATCGTCAATCTCGGCTTTTGACTTCTTATTGATTTTCTTAAAAAACGGGAAGCGACGGACCCAAGCAAAGGCTAAGGTATTTGATTCTTTGTCCTCATCTAAACGCAAATCGAATTTATCAGCGTCAAACTTCTTAATAGCTTCTTCATAAGTAAAAGTCGGAAATGGGTCGGACTTGATCTTCCCACCAACTGCTTTGACGGCTTCTTTAATAGTGGTTTCGACAATTGACATTACCTCTTCTTCAGAAGCAAAACTCATTTCTAGATCAAGTTGTGTAAATTCGTAACCCCGATCGGCCCGCAAGTCCTCATCGCGAATACACCTAGCTACTTGAAAGTATTTTTCGACACCGGCTGTCATTAAAAGTTGTTTATATTGTTGAGGCGCTTGCGGTAGGGCGTAAAAACAACCTTTGTGATATCTTGAGGGCACCACAAAATCCCTAGCCCCCTCTTGAGTAGGAAAGGTGAGAAGGGGCGTTTCCACCTCTACAAAATCTTTTTTATAAAGCGAGTCTCTTAAAGCTCTTGTAAATTCTGACCGCATTTTGAGTATCTTATGAAGTCTATCGCGTCGCAAATCTAAATAACGATATTTAAGCCTAGCCTCTTCGTTTATCTCCCGACCATCAGTATCGATAGGAATTGGCAATTCTTCGGACTTATTAATAATTTGGTAAGATTCAACTTGAATTTCTACTTTACCGGTTGGAATGTTGGGGTTAATAAGGCGTTCCGAGCGTGCGACGACGTTCCCTGTTACTTCGACTACAGATTCTGGTGTTAACTCCCCCATTTTACCAACACCAATAACCTGAACAATACCAGTAGTATCTCGTAAATCAATAAAAGTAATTTTTCCGTGATCTCTCTTAGAACCAACCCAGCCTTGTAAAATGATAGTTTTACCAATATATTTTGGGGTGTCAGCGACTTTAACCCTTTCCATATGCGTAACTATAGCATAAAATGGTTATTAGAAAAATGACTACCAAAGAGTATTTAGAAAAATTTATACGCGACGCGACAGGTCACAAAGCCATAATTTCGCATCCGCCAAATGACGAATTTGGTGATTACTCCTGCAATCTTCCGCTAATCCTCGCCAAAGCACAGGGTAAAAATCCGCTGGAAGTGGCTGAAGAGTTGAAAAGTAAGTTGAGGGAGAATGACATTGTCAGTGAGGTGGCCGTGGCCAAGCCCGGCTTTCTTAATTTTAAATTAAACGCCAAATATTTGAGTGACGAGGTTAATAAAATTTTAACGGAAGGTCAAAAATATGGAGATTTGGTCCAAGAAAACCCTCAAAAAATTCAAGTGGAATTTGTATCCGCCAATCCCACGGGACCGCTTCATATAGGCAACTTCAGGGGAGGGCCATTAGGTGACACTTTAGCAAAAGTTTTGACGAAAGCTGGGCACATCGTTGAGCGTGAGTATTACCACAACGACGTTGGGAATCAAGTAAAGCTTTTAGGCGAGTCAATTTTATGCCGCATTGAAGGTCGAGACGTTCCAGAAGGCGGATATCAAGGTGATTACGTCAAGAATTTATCCGTAGGGGCGACCCGTGGGTCGCCTGAATTGACCCCAGAATCCCTTGGAAAATGGGCTGTTGACTACTTCCGCGACGAAGCCCTAAAACTCTGCGAGGAAGTCGGAATCAAATTTGACAAAGTGGTAGCTGAATCAGAAGTTCGCGATTCCGGCTGGACCCAAAAAGCCTTGGATAGTTTGAAGAAAAAGGGCTTCCTAAAAGAAAGCGACGGGGCCACTTGGTTTGCTCCCAGTGACGATTTTCTGAAGGACCGCGAGTCGGTGGTGATTAAGTCTGACGGCCAATTTGACTATTTTAGCAACGATATTGGCTACCATTTTAATAAATTTGATCGCGGGTTTGATAAGGTAATTGACGTTTGGGGCGCTAACCATCACGGCCACATAGCGAGGATGAAGGCCGCCATTCAAGCGCTTGGAATTAACCCGGAAAATTTGACTGTCGTTCTTTATCAATGGATTACGATGCTAAAGAATGGTGAAAAATTAAGTATGAGTAAACGGGCCGGGACTTTTGTAACTGCCAAAGAAGTGATTGACGACATTGGCAGTGACGCTTTCCGCTTTACGTTTTTAACCCGTGACGCCAACACCCCACTCGAATTTGATCTTGACCTGGTTAAAAAACAGGCTCGCGAAAACCCTGTGTATTATGTGCAATATGCTCATGCAAGAATGAGTAGTATTCTAAATAAAATCCCCGTTTCCGTAGGGGCTTTGCCTGCAAAGCCCGTCAAGATGAACACAATTGAAGAAGCCCGTTTGACGAAGCACTTGATAAAATTCCCCGATCTCATTGCCGACATCTCTCAAAACTACGCCGTTCATCAGTTGACGAATTATGCTCTAGAGCTGTCCGACAGCTTTCACAAATTCTACGAAAATTGCCCCGTTTTACCCACTCGCGATAATACCGTTGACGAAGAAACGTCCCAGTCTCGTGTGACCCTCGTGACAGCCGCCAGAATTGTCCTCGCCGAAACGCTAAACCTCCTCGGCGTCTCCGCCCCAGAGAAGATATAACAAATGTTTGTGTGTTTTTGTAGAGACGCCACATGTGGCGTCTAACCAATGCAGGCGGTTAACGATGATGAGCCGCGCCGTGGCGCGGCTCTACAAAGGGCCATTATTTTTAAACAACATTTAAATCACGTATACGCATTTCAATCGTCGAGTTGCCGTTCCAATCATTTTTCGATAGCGAATAAGCGACATCGATTTTATTACCCACATTTAATTTTTTAGCCAGTTCTCCTTGACCAAAAACCACCGCTTTGATAGAACGACCGTCTTTTAGAAGACTTAAACCTAGGTGCTTATCCCCCGCTCCCATTGTTCTAAACCCCGTGACCTCTAAATCTTTGGAAAGAAACACCGGTTCAGGATTGCCAATTCCAAAAGGCGATAATTCTTGAACGGCCGTAAAACTTTCGTGGTTGACCATAGCAAGAGGCAATTCGCAATCAACTTTAGTAATCCGACAAGCCTCCTCCCACACAAAAACTTTTTTAGCGTACTCCTGTAATGCAGTTTTGAAAGTGGCTAGTGACGATGTTTTAACGGTAAAACCGGCGGCGAGAGGGTGTCCGCCGACGTTTTCTAGGAGGTCATTTTGTGACCGCAAGGCAGTGACAACATCAAAGCTCCCCAGACTCCTTGCTGACCCTTTGGAGTAGTCTTGACCTCGGCTGATGGCGATACTCGGTCGGCAGTATTTTTGACTCAATTTGCCGGCAATTAGTCCAATAATGCCTTCGTGATAGCTGGGGTCGTCGACAATTATCAACGGTTCTTTTAGCGATTCCTCAGAAATAAAACTCTCGGCGTGTTCGAACATTTCCAAAGTTTTTTGCTGGCGTTCGGTGTTTATCTTCGTCAATTCAGTGGACAATTTTGACGCTAAATCTTTATCTTTAGTACAAAGAAGACGAAGGCTTACCAGACCGTCCTCAAGGCGTCCTGCGGCGTTGAGACGAGGCGCTAGCATATACCCCACCTCGTAGACCCCTATTGGCTTGCCAGCCAACCCCGCCGCCTCCTTGAGAGCTATAAGACCTATTCGAGCCGGTTTTGACAGCTTCACCAAGCCCTGTTTGACAAGTAGTCTATTCTGGCCGGTTAAAGGCTGTAAATCAGCAATTGTCGCTAAAGCCGCAAGATCGATCCCTTGGAAATTAGGGGCAAGTTGCTGGGATAGAAAATAAACAATTCCTCCACTGCAAAGCTGATCCGTCCACAAAATTTCCGCTTCCGGGAGTATTTCCGGCTTTTGGTGGTGGTCAATAATTAAAACATCGAAGCCCAATTCTTTGGCGTGGTTGACAGCATCATTAGCAGTAATTCCGCAATCGACAGCAATCAGCAAACCTCGATTTTCCGAGGTTAGTTTAGTTGCCAGTTTCTGACACTCCTCAACAGACTCGTTGGACAACCCATATCCGTGATCAAAACGATTGGGAATAAACGGCAGACAATTTTGATAATTTAAGCCGTTATAAATTGTTTCCCACAAAATGGCCGTCGCCGAGATGCCATCCACATCATAATCACCGTGAATTATTATTGGCAAACCAGCAGTAATTGATTTCTTGACGGCCTCAACAGCCGTTGTCAAATTGTCTTTAAATGTAGGGGCGAGGTCTCCTCGCCCGTCAAGTTGACGAGAAGCGTGCAAAATTTCTATTAAAGATTTAACGTCCGTGGGAACGCTTTTGTTTAGAAGCGATAAAGTCATGCCAAATAGCTAAAATCGGAGACGCTGTAAATAAAGATGAGTAAGTTCCGGAAATAGTTCCGATCAGTAGCGCTAGCGCGAAATTTTTAATTGACGCCCCGCCAAGTAGCAACAAAGCCACCAACATAAAAATCACCGTCAAAGAGTTGTTAAGTGACCGGACAATGGTCTCATTTAAGGCCATATTAATTAGCTCCGTAAAAGGCTTTTCCGGGAACATTTTAGTTAGTTCTCGAATCCGGTCATAAACTACCACCGTATCGTGGGTGGAAAAGGACAGAATGGTTAAAACGGCTGTCACATAAAGAATGTCTACCTCTATCCCCAAAAAATGGCCGAGAAGCGAAAAAGTTCCTAGCATTACCAAAGTGTCGTGCAACATCGCAAGAATTGCCGCAATTCCAAACACTCTGTCGCGAAAGCGGTAGATAATGTAGAGCATTATTAAAATGGCGGCCAGAACGACAGCGGTGATTGTTTTGATAAGTAATTCTCGACCTAGAAGCGGCCCCACCGTCTCAAACTGCACCTCCGTAAACTCGCCAAATTTTTCTTTAAGCGCGGTGGCTAGTTCCAAGTGCCTAGCTTGCGTTAACGGTTTAAATTTAAGGCTAAAGCTACCGGTGCTAGTTTTTACTACTTGGTTAAAATCAGGATCTTGCCTATCGGCAAAAAATTGAATTAAATCATTCTGGATAATTTCGACTTTATTTAACTTTATTTCCCAAACACTACCGCCACTAAAATCAACCGCCGGTTTTAAGCCAAATCTAGCTAAAGAGTAAACACCAGGAATTATAACGAGAAGGGACAAAGCAAAATAAATGTATTTGTATTTTAAAAAATTAATCATTTGTAAAATATCCTTACTAGGGTTCTTGTAACAACAATACCAGTAAAAAGCGAGACGGCAATCCCAAGAGCCAGAGTCAGCGCAAACCCCCGCACCACCCCGGAACTGTTTAGAAATGACCAATTGAAGGGGTTAAAAAGGACAAAACAAGTAATCAAGGTACAAGCGTTAGCATCCCTAATGCTATCCCAAGCTCTTTGAAAACCTAATTCCATCGACAAGGTTAATGGACGACCCGAGCACCGTTCTTCTTTAATTCTCTCGAAAATTAAGATATTGGAATCAACCGCCATGCCAATCGAGAGGAGAAAACCGGCCAAACCAGCCAGTGACAAGGTGACAGGTACCAATTTATAGAGAGCTAAAGAAATTAAGCCATAAGTTAGAAGCGCTATAACCGCCAGGAAGCCGAGGAAACCATAATTAAGAACCATAAACAAAGCTACAAGTACAAGACCAAGAAGTCCGGCGTAAAAACCCCGCTGGACGGATTCTTGACCTAAGGTGGCGGAGATTTGTTGTTGGGAAATTAAGCTAATGGGTGTTGGCAAAGCACCGGCATTTAAAGTGATCGCAACATTTTTGGCATCTTTAAGGTCAAACTTCCCGGTAATCACAGCGCTACCACCAGTAATTTCGGCGTTGACTGTTGGCGCTTGCAGAAGATTATCATCCAAGAAAATTGCTAAAGGACGGTCGATGTTTCTTTTAGTTATCTCGGCAAATTTTACCGCCCCCTCGGTTGTAAACTCCAGAGAGATTTGGGGGGCGTTAGTGTCGGGCGCAAAAGTTACTCCGGCGCGCTTCAAATCCTTGCCGGTAAGATCTGTTTTTTGAAATTGAGAAACATCGGCTGTTTCAAGTTTAGTGTCGGGAGGCAATTCGCGAAAATCAAGCTGGGCGGTTTTCCCAACTAAACTCAAGGCTTCTTCCGTATCCGTAATCCCCGGAAGCTCCACAATCACTCGAGAGTCGTCGCCTACTTTGGAGGTTTGAATATTAGGTTCGCTAACACCATAAAAATTGATTCGGCGGTCGATGACGTTTCTGACCCCCTCAAGAGCCGACGCTTGTTCGGTCGCGGAGACACTCGCCATATCCGCTTTGAAGGTTAGTCGCACACCGCCACTTAAATCCAAACCTTTTTTAATTTGCAAATCTCGGTTTATCCCTAAGATGCTTAAGCTGTAACCACCAAGCGAGGTGTCAATTTTGATAGGGCCGTAACTAAACTTTATTGGAGTTTTCGGCAAGTCGATTAAAAGCGACGCTACAGCTATAGCCGCAATAAACAGCAGTGTCAGATGTTTTTTGGAAAAGCGCATAGCGAGAATAGAATACCAATAAATTAGACCAAACCGCAATACTTCTGCTCATCTCCCCACAAAACAAGCCTAGCTTGGCTCAAGGTGCCCATCAGAAGAGGATCGCGTCGCTTTTTTTGAAAATTAAATTCGGCCTCGGTAAGCGTCATATAGTTTATCTCGTGATCAAGGCGCCCTTGTTCGGCGGAAATTATCGGCTCCAGAAGAGTTTGGTTAATATTACCAACTATTAAAAGGTCAATCTGGTTAGAATTAGAAACACGACCCTTTAAAAACTCCAGCGATATTAGAGCAAAACGAGTCTGACCTAACTTCTCTTTATTTTTTATCAAAGTTTTGCCAAGACCGTAATCAAAAG
>Ga0172369_10001602_pt1 | contig 32505 bp, 21 predicted proteins | sample LakKiv25m_FD_114539 | JGI IMG/M metagenome (GOLD analysis project Ga0172369, IMG submission 114539) | Freshwater microbial communities from Kabuno Bay, South-Kivu, Congo - kab_022012_11.25m | ecosystem: Environmental > Aquatic > Freshwater > Lake | place: Democratic Republic of the Congo... | reverse complement strand
GGCCACTCCACACTGTGGCGTGGCTCCGATCCGGCCGCCACGAGGCCACTCCACACTGTGGCGTGGCTCCAATCGGGCCGCTGCGAGCCCACTGCCTTCTATGGGGTGGCTCCGACCCCGCCGCCGTTCTCCACGGCTGGCCGCCGCCCGCCCGGGCATGCGTTCCGCATGGCGTGCGCCTCCCGCGGCCGCTACCCATCCTGCGGGAGGAGGCAGAACCTCCGGGAGTCGACACATGGGAACCGAGTCGCTGGACAAGCTGGCGGGCACGCTGGTGGACAGCTTCTTCCTCGAGAGGGACCGGGTGCTCCTCGAGAAGCTGCGGGAGTTGGAGAGGGTCAAGCGCACCAAGCAGGAGCTGTCGCGCATCTCCGGCATCCACGACGACGCGGTGCTGGACCGGCTGGTCGCGCTGAAGGTCGATCCGGCGGTGCTCGCGGCTCTGGAGGTGCTGCCGCTGGTGCTGGTGGCCTGGGCCGATGGCGAGGTCGACGAAAAGGAACGCCACGCGGTGCTGGACGCCGCCGTGCACATGGAAATCGCCCCGGACAGCGTCGAGTACGCGCTGCTGGCGCAGTGGTTGGACCAGAAGCCGCCGCCCGCTCTCGCCGAGGCCTGGAGCCACTACGTCCGGGGGCTGTGCGCCGCGCTCGGGCCGGCGGAACGGGAGGCTCTCCGCAAGGAGCTCCTCGGATACGCGGAGCGCATCGCCGCGGCCAGCGGCGGGCTTCTCGGGCTCGGAAACCGCGTCTCCGCCGCCGAACGCCGGACGCTCGCGGAACTGGAGCGCGCTTTCCGCGCATGAGGGGGACACGCCGACCGCCCGCTCCGCGGATGGTCGTGGCACTTGCGCACCGAGCGGTCTACCAGATGCGCCGAACCCCGTACGCGTCGAAAGCCTCGTCGCAGCCCAGCACCGAGAGCCGTCCGGACAGAGCCTGCGCGACGAGAAGGCGATCGAACGGATCGCGATGGTGGAACGGCAGTTCCTGCACCTTCAGCACGTCGTCGAGGCCGATGGGCAGCAGGACGATGCCCTGCTCCGTCTGCCCCTCCGCGACCAGGTCCCGCAGCGGCATGGGGAGCGCGAGCTTCCCGAGGCTCGCCTTGATTGCGATCTCCCAGACGCTCGCGTGGCTGAGAAACGCGCGGTTCCGCTGGTCGAGCCACGTGCTTCGTGCGCGCTGGCTCAGACGCTCTTCGGCTCCGGCAATCCACAGAAACGCATGCGTGTCGAGCAGGAGGTCCACCCTACGGCCTCGTGTACTCGTCGAAGTCCGACGGCGCCGCGTCGAAATCCGGCGCGGTCGTGATGCGTCCGCGCGCCCATCCGACGGTCCGTTTCGGCTTGGCCTCGCGCACGACGGTCAGGCGCACCAGCGGACGGTTCCGTCGCGCGATGACCACGTCCTCGCCCGCGAGCGCCCGGTCGATCAGGTGGGACAGCCTCGCCTTCGCATCCGCGACATTCACCTTCGTCACGGCACACCTCCGGCAAAAAGCATGACAAGACCATCCGACATGGTCAAGTCCGGGCAAGGCGACTTGCAGGCCCGTCCGCCGCGCCCCGTTCAGCCGCGCGCCGTTCCGCGCCTGTGCTGCACGGCCCAGGCGACGACTCCCGCGGCGGCGGCGACGGCCAGCCAGACGAGCAGCTTCGGCTGGTCGGCGAAGGCCTTCCAGAACATGAAGACGCTGGAGGCGACGTAGACGATCGCCGCGCCCAGTGCGAGCGCGTCCGGCCGCGGAGTGCGCCCGCGCACGCGCGCCACGACGAGCCCCAGCGCCGTCAGCGCCGCGAAGAAGACCAGAATCGCTCCGACCTGAAGCAGAATCGCGCGCAGCGGCTGCGTGTACACGATGGCCAGCGCCAGCGCGCACTGCAGCCACACCGCCGCCGCCGCCGGCCGCCCCTCGCGCCCGCACAGAGCGCGCGGCAGGAACCCGTCGCGCGCCATCGCGGCGTACACGCGCGGCCCCAGGAAGATCATCGCGCTCATCGCCGACAGGAACACCAGCACGGTGGCCGCCGACCACACGGCGCCCGCCCTCGGGCCCACCAGCCGCGCCAGCACCGAGTGGCCCAGCGTCACCTGGTCGGTCTCGTAGCGGAACACCACGGTGGCGTCCTGCGGGGTCAGATTCGCCACGAACACCCAGTTCACCGCGAGGTACAGCGCCGCGACCGCGAGCGTCCCGTACACCATCGAACGCGGCACGTTGCGCTCGGGGTCCTCGAACTCCTCGGCCGCGTACACCGCCGCGTTCCAGCCGCTGTACGCGAACGCCACGTAGAAGAGGCTTCCCGCGAACGCCGCCATCGGAATGCCCTGCGCGCCCGAGGGAGGCGTCCACCCGGGCGCCGCGGTGCTCCCCAGCGCGAGGCCCGCGAGCACGAATCCGCCCAGAAGCAGTGCTTTCACGATCACGAGGCCGTTCTGTGTGCGCACGCTCGCGCGGCCCCGCAGCGCGTGGACCGCGGTGAGCGCGATGACGAACCCCGTGCCGACCGTCGTCGGCGACACTCCCGGCACCAGCGTGCGCGTGAACGCTCCGGCGGCGAGCGCGTCGGCCGCGATGGGTGCCGAGAACCCCACGAGCAGCGACGCCCATCCGGCGAGGTATCCCAGCGACGGGTGCAGCAGTTCCGACAGGTACCGGTACTCGCCGCCGGATTTCGGCACCATGCGCGCGACCGCGCCGTAGGCGATCGCCCCGGACAGCGCGAGCACTCCGCCCACGACCCACGCGAGCAGAATCGCGCCCGGGCCCATGTCCTGCGCCATGAACCCGGCGGACAGGAACACGCCCGAGCCGATCATGTTCGCGGCGACGAGCCCCACGCCCGAACCCAGACGCAGCCGCGCCTCGCGCACGGGCTCCGCGGCGCCGGCGGCCGGCGCCGCGGCTGCCGCCTCAGCGAGCATCCGCGCGTCCCGGCACCGCCGCGGACGCGTCGCGCCGCACCGCCAGCAGCAGGTTCGAGTCGGTGATGCGCCGGTACCCCACGAGGAACGGAAGCTGCGTCGGCGGACCCGCGGTCGTGAACGCGTCCGCGAGGTCCTGCTGGAACGAGCGCGAGAACGGCGGCCGCGGCGCCGCGTAGACGCCGAAGTAGGAGAAATCCCAGTCCGTGCGACGGAACGCGGCGTACGGAATGCCCGAGTCGTCCTGGAGCAGCGCCGCGCTGTTCTGCAGCAGGAAGGACCGCGTCGTCGAGAACGCCTTGTTGTGCAGGATGAACGACGCGGCCTTGAGGAAGCCGTTGGCCGGCGCGAAGGTGCGCGCGTACGCGAGGAATCCCGGCTTCTTCGCGAGCGACGCGTCCGACAGGTCGATGCGCACGTACGCGAGCATCTGCGGCGGCTTGCCCTCGCGCTGGAAATAGACGCGCACGCCCGGGATGCCGTCGCCCCACTCCTCGCCGTCGGGCTTGTCGCGCACGTTGCCCTTCGGGTCGATCTCGATCGCGTGGACCTCGAGCATGCGTGCCCTGGTGCGCGCCAGGAACAGGTACACGATGGGCATGACGCCGCGGATGTCCTTGCCGCGCAGGTCTTTGCCCATCTCGTTGGTGCGGAAGAAGCTGGCGGGAATCGCGGTGCGCAGCGCGTGGCGCAGGCTGTCGAGCGCCTGGTCCACCTCGGCCGGCGCCAGCTTCTCGGGAGGCGCCACGTCGCCCACGGGCTCCAGTCCGCACAGCAGATACGAGGGCGCGTCCGGGAAGAAGTGCATCACGTGAAGCGCGTCGGGGCCGCCGAAGAAGTAGAGCAGGTTCAGGTCGGGCTTGACGCGCGGGGCCAGATCCGACGCGACCCAGCCGTCGACGATCGAGATGCGGCGCATGAGCCGCTTCCACGCGTCCTCCATGGCGGCGGCGTGGGCTTTCCAGTCGTCGGTCTGCTCCAGCGCGGCCAGCGGCGAGGTCGCGGGCACGGGAAGGCCCGCGAGGAAGTGCGCGCGCTCGTCCGCGATGGCGCCCGACTCGGTGACCGGAGCGCGATCGGGCTTCTTCGGCTTTGCCGCCTTCGACTTGGCGGCCGCTGCGGGTGTCACCGAAAGCTTGCAGCAGAGGTCGAACATGTGTTCCGAGGCGCGTTTCGCAACGGCGGCGGCCGGGGCCGGCACGGTGGTTTTCGCTGCGACGGCGGGCTTCTCGACGGCCGCCGGCGCCACTGCCGGACCCGGCGACGCGGGCGGGGCTGCGCCAGCGGGCTTCGCAACGGCGGCAGGAGGGACGCCCGGAGCCGGCGGCGCGGGCGATGACGCCGGCGACGGTGCGGGAGCCGCAGCGGGCGTCACCGAGAGCCTGCAGCAGAAGTCGAACATGTTGTCCGAGGCGCGCTTCGGAGCCGCGACGGGCGCAGCGGCCGGAACGGGAATGGCCGCCGGTTTCGCCGCGGCGGGCGGTTCGGCCGGTGCCGGGGCATTCGCAGGCGCCGCACGCGGGGCGGTCACGGGCGAGGGTGGCGCGGGTTTTGCCGCGGGAACGACGGCAACCGCGGGCGCCGGGAGGATCGCCGCCCCGGGCGGCGTCGCGCCCGTCGGGGGGGCGGTCGGGGCGGCCGGCTTCGTCGCGGGGCCGGTCGCGGTCGGCGGCGTCCTCGCGGCCGCCGTGCCCGTCGCCGTCGGAGCCGGTGCGGGACCGATCGGCTTCACTGCGGGCATGGAAAGCGCGGCCGCGGCAGAAGGCTTGGCACCCGGACCGGCCGCAGCCGGCGCCGATGCAGCCGCGGCATGCCCGGGCGCCGGCACAGCCGATGCGCCCGGCTTCGCAGGAACGGCGTCCGCGGCGGCGGGCGCGGTTCCGGGTGCCTTGGTGGCCGCGGGAGCCGGGGCAGCCGCGGCCGGCGGGACGGCGGGCCTGGCCGCGGACGTCGCCGCCGGTGCCGGAGCGGGTGCCTTCTTCTTCGCGGCCGCCGCGCCCGGAAGCTCGGAAGCACCCGATATTGCTGGCTTTTCTCCCGTCTTCGCGACGGCCGGAGCGGCGGGCCGAGCGGGGGGGCGCCGCGGGCGGCGGCTCGGCGCGGGCAGCCGGCGGGAGGAGCGACAGGAGGACGGCGGCGGCCGCGCGGAGGGGAGAATGCTGGGACATGCGCTCTCGCGGAGGCGAATCGGCCCGGGATGCGGCAGATCGCTGGAAAGCGACAGTACCGTGGCCCCGGGGATCCGACAAGAAACCGGCCGTCGTCGGCTTTCGGCTTTCGACCCTTCGGCAGGCTCAGGACAGGTTTTCGGCTTTCGGAAAGGCCCCGGGGACCGAGCCACGAGCCCGGACGCCCCGCTCCGACTGCCCGGGCCCGATGCCGGCGCCGCGCCCGGCTCGGCGGCCGAAGGTTTCTTGCGCCGGGCGGATCCGGCGTTAGGCTCCGGCGCGCGATGCGCGTCCGCCTCCAGGTCGCCAGTGCCGCCCTCGCGCCGACACTCCGCGCCGCCGGGGGGCGCGCATGAGCCCGGGCGCCGTCGTGGCCGCCGCCGTCGCCGCCGCCGCGCAGGCCGGAGCCGTGCCCGGCCTCGAACGCATCGTGCGCGACGCTGCCGCGCGATCGACAGCCGTCGCCACCGTGCTCGAGGCGCCCGAGACCTACCGCGCACAGCTCCTGCTCGCGGTCGTCGACGGGCACCGCCTGGCGCGCAGCGGCTTCCGCGCCGACGCCGAATACTTCTATCCTGCGAGTACCATCAAGCTGGTGGCGGCCGTCGGGGCGCTCCAGGTGCTGCACGAGCTGGCGGCGTTCGCGCGGCCGGCGCCGGACGCGGACACGCCGATGGCGCTGCGTCCGCTGTTCGCGGGCGACGCCCCGGACGAGGCGGACGGGGCCGTGCCCGTCACGGTGGGGCGCGAGCTGCAGAAGCTGCTGGTGGCCTCCGACAACACGGCGTTCGACCGGCTCTACGCGCTGGTGGGGCAGCGCGGGCTCAACGAGCGGGCCTGGCGCGCGGGGCTTTCGTCGGTGCGCGTCCAGCACCGGCTGGCGGCGGCGCGCACGCCGGACGAGAACCGGATGACGCCGGCCGTCGAGCTGAGGACCGGCCCGCAGCCGCTGCTGCTGCCGGCGCGCACGAGCGACCTCCTCCTGGCAACGCCCGAGGTGCCGGGGCTGGCGGTGGGGCGCGCGTTCTTCGACGGCCGGCGCGACGTGCCGGGGCCCACGGATTTCTCGGGCCGCAACCGCATCTCGCTGTCGGATCTGCAGAACCTGCTCGTCGCGATCGAGCAGCCGTCGCTGGTGCCCGGGGTGAACCTGGAGCTGGCCGGAGCGGATCTGGAGCTGCTGCGCGGGGCGCTGTCGGGGCGGGCGGCGGAGCTGGGCGACCCTCAGTATGCGACCGAGGAGTACACGGAGGAACGGCTGCGGCCGGCGCTGCCGGGCGTGGCGAGGGTGGTGCCGCGGGAGGCGCTGGAGGCGGCGGGCAAGATGGGCTACGCGTACGGATTCCTCTGCGACACGGCGTATTTCCGCCGTCGATCCGACGGGCGGGCCATCTTCCTGGCGGGGGCGATCTACGTGAACGCGAGCGGCGTGCTGAACAACGGCGCCTACGAGTACGACACGCTGGCGCGACCGTTCTTCGCGGACGTGGGCGAGGCGGTGGCGCGCGAGGTCTTCGGGCGCTGAGAAAAGCGGTTCACCACGGAGACCACGGAGCCCACGGAGGTCGGTTCGGTTCCTATGGCGACCGGGGCCGGATCCGGCTCGACCGGCGGGCAAAGGAGGCCGACAATCCCTCCGTGCTCTCCGTGGTCTCCGTGGTGAAAAGCTCTTGCACTTCCGCCCGTTGCACCGCGGCGTCCCGCGCCGGCGTGCGGGAGAGCGGTGCGGCGCCGCGACTACTTCTCCTGCAGCACCTCTTCGGCGACCTTGGCGTTCTCGACGGTCTTGGGGCCGACGCGGTGGAAGTAGTTCATGAACACGTAGCCGGCGAAAATGAGCGTTCCGAGCACGACGATGAGTTTCTTCACGACGGGTTCCTCCGGTGCCGCCGCCAGCCTACCACCGGTCCGAGGCCGCGGAGAAAACCCAAGGCCCGCGCGGATTTGCGCGGGCCCCGGGAAATTGCCTCAGCGTGTCGCCGCTACTCGCACACGCCGGCGGCGATGTCCAGGAACGGGTGGTGTTCGCCCTCGGGCCGCGGGTCGGTCTCGTTGAAGCACTGGGCGGCCGATTCGGCGGCCGACGCACGAAGCGTCTGGACGGACCCCGACGAACCCAGCCACGTCAGCATCAGCGTGCCGGACGTGACCTTGAGCAGGCTCCCGCGATCCTGCGTCCCGCAGTCGGGCGGGGAATCGTCTGTTCCGCCGTCGGATCCGCCGCTGCAGTCGACGTCCGCCCTCTCCGGAATCAGCACGGATGGACTCGCGGCACCGTCGAGCTTCACCTGCTCGGCCCCGTTCATCGCCCACGCATCGATGTCGTCGAACTGGTCTGCAATGGCGTTCAGGTTGTGCAGGAACACCAAGTCGAACGACGGCGACACCGTCAGCGACACCCCGTCGTCGCCGTGCGCGACAGTCAGGTCGAACTTGCGGCCGGTGTCCTTGTTCAGGTCGACGGCGAAGAGCGTGCTGCCGCCGAACCGCACGGTGCTCGTGCTGCCGCCCAGGCCCAGGCCGGTGACGTGCACGGTGTCGTTCTGCGCCAGGAAGCTGCCGGCGGCGCTCGCCCCGGCGACGTGGATGTCGAGCACGCCCTGCTTGGGCGGCTTGGCGGGCGGCGGGTTGCACGGCGGCGGGTACGGGTCGTTCGGGTTGCTCGGCTCGCACACGGTCTCCGAGTGATCGCCGGCGATGAGATCCAGCGCGACCTTCAGGTCGAGCGCGCCGGCCTCCAGCGCGGCGGTGAGCGTCTTCGCCGCGCCGGCCACGTTCAGCACCGCGAGCCGGGGCGACACGCCCACCGTCACGTCGAAGAAGTCCTTGTCGCTCGCCGTGCCTTCGGACACGCGCACGGCGTCCTCGACGGCGAGCGTGCCCGTGTAGTCCTCGGCGCCGTTGCGGTGCAGGGTGAAGCGCACGCGGCCCTGGAAGATGTCCGGCGCACCGTTGTCCGTCTGCCCGTCCGCCTTCTGCAGCGCGAGAATCGCCTCCTTCGCGTCGGCCAGCACCGCCGTGAGCGACGCCTCGTCGGCGTGCAACGCGAGCGTGCCCGGCGACCACGTGCGGTGCGTCGCCAGCTCCTCGACCTGCACGGCGATGTCGACGTTGCCCGTCGCGGACGACGTGACCTTCAGCCGGATCGCCACGGCCTCCAGGACCTTCTTGCAGTCGGGGTCGGGCTGCTTGACGCCGTTCTTCGTGACCTCGGGGCAGAACACGTCGTACTTCAGCCGGAACGTGACCGACGTGGCGTCCTGGCTCTCGACGTTGGCGGTATTGAATACATGATCGGCGAGATTCTGCTCCAGCTCGGTGGCGCCGTCGGTCATGTCGAAGCGCTCGGTCTCCTCGGGCGGCGGGCAGTCGGGCGGCTCGCCGGGGCGGGTAACGCAGTCGGGCTGGGCCGGCTTGCCCAGGATGTCGTCCGCCAGGTCGGAGTCCTTCAGGAACAGGATGGCCTTGGCCAGGCTGTCCAGGTGCAGCTTGATGTTGGCGTTGGCCTCGATCGCCGCGGTCTTCGCGTCGATGGGCCGCAGCCCCGAGTTGTCGTTGTCCTGGGGCGGATTGGTGCAGGCCCCCAGCGCGAGCCCGAGCGTCAGTGCGACGGCACTCTTCCCGAGTTTCATGGCGACTCCTTGCGCGGGGGTGCCGCGCGATTCCGGTCCGCCCGGCAGCAAGCAAGCGCCGGGCCGTTCGACGCGTCGGGGCGGATCGGGGCTCCGACCCGCTTCCGGAGGGCCTGCGCGGCTTCCGCGGCGCCCGCCGGCGGGGAAAAACGTGCCGGCGGCGCGCCCGAATCCTGACAGCCGTGTCAGGGCCCGCCCGGAACGTGAGCGGTATCACAGCGGGCAGAAGGGGGCAAAGGGGGTGCGGCCGGCCGCCGCACCTGCGGCGACGGCAGCGTAGGATGCCCCGCATGCCGGCGCCCGCCGCCCCCGACGCGCATCCGCAGGCGCCCGAAGTCCGCGGGCGGGCCGTGCTGGAGATCGGCCGCGCCGTCGCCTCGACGCTGGATCCGGACGAACTGCTGGGCATCGTGATGGCGCGTCTGGCCGCGCTGCTCGACGCCGAGAGGTCCACCCTGTTCCTCGTCGACCGGCAGACGGGCGAGCTGCGCAGCCGCGTCGCGCTCGGCGAAGGCATGACCGAAATCCGTCTGCCGCCCGGACGCGGGCTCGCGGGGCACGTCGCGCAGACCGGCTCCGTCGTGAACGTCCCCGACGCCTACGCGGATCCCCGTTTCAACCCCGAAGTCGACCGCTTCACGGGTTTCCGCACCGCGTCGGTGCTGACCGCGCCGCTGACCGGACGCGACGGCAGCGTCATCGGCGTCGCCCAGGTGCTCAACCGGCGCGGCGGCGGCGCGTTCGGCCCCGACGACGAGGGCGTGCTGGCGTCGGTGGGCGGCCTCGTCGGCATGGCGCTGGAGAACGCCTCCCTCTTCGCCGCGGCGCAGGCCCGCAACGCGGAGCTGGAACGCACCCAGCAGCGGCTGCGGCGCAAGATCGCCGAGATGGATCTCCTGTGCGAAATCGAACGCGAGATCTCGCGCGCCGACGCACTGGACCCCATGCTCGCCGCAATCCTGGACCGCGCCATGGCGACCGTCGGCGCAAGGGCAGGAGCAGTCCTGCTGCTGGACGAGGGTTCGGGCGAGCTGCGCGTGCGGCGCTCGCCGGGCGCGCCGCTGGAGCTGCGTGCGCTGGGGCCCGTGCACCCGGCGGGCGTGCTGGCGCAGGCGCTGGAGAGCGGCGGGCCGGCGTCGGGCGCGGCGGGGTCGCTGCTGGCGCTGGCGGGAGTGGCCGCGCCGCGCGTGCTGTGCGTGGCATTGCCCGGTGCAGCGCCCGGAGCGGCGCCGGTCGGGGCGCTGGAGCTGGCCGACGAGCCGGGCGAGCCTTTCACGCCCGACGAGGGGACTCTGGCGACGCTGGTGGCGGCGCAACTAGCCCGCGCGGTGTCGCTGGCGCGCAGCCGGGCGGAGGCCGAGCGGGCGGGGCGCCTCGCGGCGCTGGGCCAGATGCTGGGCGGCATCGTGCACGACCTGCGCTCGCCCATGACGGTGATCGGCGGCTACGCGGAGCTGATGGTGCGCGAGGCCGACACGATGGCGCGCGAGCAGTACGCGCGACGCATCCAGTCGCAGTTCGAGCACGTGAACGCGCTCACGCGCGAGGTGCTGGCGTTCGTGCGCGGCGAGCGGCGTCTGCTGGTGCGGCGCGTGCCGCTGGGGGCGTTCTGGGAGGAGCTGCGGCCGGCGCTGGCGCGCGAGCTGGAACCGCGGCGCGCGGAGCTGACGATCGAGCACGTGTCGCCCGACGCGGCGCGGCTGGACGAGGCGAAAATCCGGCGTCTCGTGACGAATCTGGCGCGCAACGCCGCGCAGGCGCTGCAGCCGGGCGGGCGCTTCACGGTGCGCTGCGAGGCGGACGGCGACGCGCTGCTGCTGACGCTCAGCGACACGGGGCCGGGCATTCCGGCGACGGTGGCGGCGAGGCTCTTCGAGGCGTTCCGCACCGCGGGAAAACCGGGAGGGACCGGGCTGGGGCTGGCGATCGCCAAGGAGGCCGCCGAGGCGCACGGCGGCACCATCGAGCACGTGCCCGGCCCGGGGACCACGTTCGTCGTGCGCCTGCCCGCGGCCGTGGCGACGTAGCCGGGAGAGCCGAGGCCCGCGCGCAAAAAAAGCCGCGGGCCGCCCGCTCGTCCGGACGGCCCGCGATCCATTCAATATCGGCAGCCGGAGCGGCTAGAAGTCCATGTCCTCGCCGCCGCCGTAGTCGCCCATGCCGCCGCCCATGCCGCCGCCGCCCATGCCGGCGCCGGCCTTGGCTTTCTTCTTGGGCTTCTCGGCGACCATCACCTCGGTCGTGAGCAGCAGGCTCGCCACGCTCGCCGCGTTCTCCAGCGCCGTGCGCTCCACCTTGGTCGGGTCGATGACGCCCGCCGCCAGCAGATCCTCGTACTTCTCGCTCTGGGCGTTGAAGCCGTAGTGGCCCTTGCCCTCCAGGATCTTCTGCACGACGATGCTGCCCTCGAACCCGGCGTTGCGCGCGATCATGCGTGCCGGCGACTCCAGCGCCTTGCGCACGATCTGGACGCCCAGCTTCTCGTCCGACGTGTCGGCCTTCACCGCGTCCAGCGCGCCCAGCGAGCGCAGGTACGCGACGCCGCCGCCCGTGACGATGCCTTCCTCGACCGCGGCGCGCGTGGCGTGCAGCGCGTCCTCGACCCGCGCCTTCTTCTCCTTCATCTCCGTCTCGGTCGCCGCGCCCACGTGGATGACCGCCACGCCGCCCACCAGCTTCGCCAGCCGCTCCTGGAGCTTCTCGCGGTCGTAGTCGCTGGTCGTGTCGTCGATCTGCGCGCGGATGGTCTTGATGCGGCCGTCGATCTCCTTCTTCTTGCCCTCGCCGTCGACGATGGTCGTGTTGTCCTTGTCGATGGAGACCTTCTTGCACCGGCCCAGGTCCGAGAGCTGCACCTGGTCGAGCTTCTTGCCCAGCTCGTCGCTGATCACCTGTCCGTCCGTCAGCACGGCGACGTCCTTGAGCATCTCCTTGCGCCGGTCGCCGAAGCCCGGGGCCTTCACGGCGGCGATCTTCAGCGTGCCGCGCAGCTTGTTCACGACCAGCGTCGCCAGCGCCTCGCCCTCCAGGTCGTCGGCGATGATGAGCAGCGGCCGGCCCGAGCGCGCCACGCTCTCCAGCAGCGGGATGAGGTCCTGCATGGCCGAGAGCTTCTTCTCGGTGATGAAGATGTACGGGTTCTCCAGCTCGCAGGTCATCTTCTCGGGGTTCGTCACGAAGTAGGGCGAGACGTAGCCGCGGTCGAACTGCATGCCCTCGACCACCTCGAGCTCGGTGTTGAGGCTCTTGGCCTCCTCCACCGTGATGACGCCCTCCTTGCCGACCTTGTCCATGGCCTCGGCGATGATGTCGCCGATGGTGCCGTCGCCGTTGGCGCTGATGGTGCCGACCTGGGCGATTTCCTTCTTGCCGCTGGTGGGCGTCGAGAGCTTCTTCAGGTTCTCGACGACGGCGCCGACGGCCTTGTCGATGCCGCGCTTGAGATCCATGGGGTTGTGGCCGGCCGCCACGAGCTTCAGGCCCTCCTCGTAGATGGCCCGCGCCAGCACCGTCGCCGTCGTCGTGCCGTCGCCCGCCTTGTCGCTGGTCTTGGAGGCGACCTCCTTGACCATCTGCGCGCCCATGTTCTCGAACTTGTTCGCCAGCTCGATTTCCTTGGCGACCGAAACGCCGTCCTTGGTCACCGTCGGCGAGCCGAAGCTCTTCTCCAGCACCACGTTGCGGCCCCGCGGCCCCAGCGTGACCGTCACCGCGTCGCTCAGGACCTGGACGCCGCGCAGAATGGCCTCGCGGGCCGACTGGTGGAAATACAGCTCCTTGGCAGCCATCTCTTCGCTCCTTCCGGTGCGCCCGTCCTGTTGCGGGCGTCTGTTTTCCTTCGTGGTTTCGCGGGGTTGCAGGCGGCCGGGTCGCGCAAGGACGGACGCCGGCCTGGCACTCCCCCGAGGCGAGCGCCAAGGTAAGCAGGCCCCCCGGACTGTCAAGGGGCGCGCGGCGCGGCCGACTCGGGCCGGGAAACCCCAGGAAGTTCGGGCACATGGCGCGATGACGCGACGCGTCGAGGTCCGGCGGCGCCCGGCGGTCGTCTCCGGGTTCGTGTACCCTGCCCGACGGGCCCCGCCCGCCCGCCGGAGAACCCCATGTCCTGCCGCCGTCTGCCTCTCCACCTGCTGCTCGCGTCGTTTCTGGCCGCCCAGCCGGCGTCGAGCCAGGTTCCGCAGCTCCTGGGGCTGCAAGGGCGTCTGCTGCGCGCGGACGGCACCGCGGCGACCGGGACCGCGACCGCGGCCTTCGGCGTGTGGGACTCCGCCACCGGCGGCTCGCGCCTCTGGTTCGAGACGCAGACGCTGGGCCTGTCGGATGGCTACTACGCGACGTTCCTGGGACTCGCGGACCCGCCGCCGGTCGGACTGTTCGACGGCGGCTCGCGATGGCTGGAAATCGCCGTCGGCAGCGAGACGCTCTCGCCGCGCCAGCGCATCGGGTCGGTCCCGTTCGCAGCGGTCGCCGCGAGCGTCCGGGGCGGCGGCGCGGACGTCCTGTCGCTCAAGGTCGGAGGGCAGACCGTCATCGACTCGACCGGACGTCTGGCCGGCAGCGCACGCTACGGCGCAGGGCCCGGCCTTTCCTTCGACGAGGGGGCGCAGACGCTCGCGCTGCAGGCGTGCGCGCCGGGCGAGGCGCTCGTGCGCGACGCCACGGGCTGGCAGTGCACCGCGCACAGCCCCGGCACCGTCACGAGCGTGAGCGCCGCGGCGCCGCTGGCGGTCGCCAACGGCTCGACGACGCCGCAGATCACCCTGCTGCGCGCAGGCACGTACGCCTCCGGGTACCTCGCCTCGGCGGACTTCGCTTCCTTCGACGCGAAATACGGCGCGGACTCCGTGTGCGGCGGCGATCTGCAGGGCACGCTGGCGGCGCCCACCGTCGCGCGGCTCCAGTCGCGTCCCGTGGCGGCGACCCAGCCCGCCACGGGCCAGGTGCTCAAGTGGGCCGGCACCCGCTGGGAGCCGGCCGACGACGACGATTCCGGCGGCACGCTCACGAACCTCACCGTCCATGCGCCGCTCACGGTCTGGAACGGCGACTCGACCCCCGACGTGTCCATCGCCGCCGCGGGCGCCGCCGCCGATGGATTCCTGTCGTCCGCCGACTGGGCTCGTTTCAATGGCAAATACGACGCTTCGACGCAGTGCGTCGGAGATCTCGCCGGCACGTTCGGTGCGCCGCTGGTGGCGAAGCTCCAGGGCGTGTCGGTCGCGACCGCGACGCCGTCGGCCGCGCAGGTGCTGCGCTTCGACGGCAATGCGTGGGCGCCGGCGTCGCTGGGCATTGCGGACGTGGGCGGACTGTCCGGCGGCTACCTCGACCTGAGCGGCGCGCAGACCATCGGCGGCACGAAGACTTTCTCCACCGCCCCGGTCTTCGGCACCCCGCTCGGAACGGCCAGCGGCGGCATCGGGACCGCCTCGGCCGCCGCGAATGCGGTGTTCGCAGGACCCGCGAGCGGAGCCGCCGCCTCGCCCTCGTTCCGGCCGCTCGTCGCCGCCGACCTCCCCGATCTGGACGCCTCGCGCATCACCGGGGGCACGCTCGCCGTCGCCCGCGGCGGCACCGGCACGTCGGTCGCGTTCGCGCCGGGCGCCCTGGTCTTCGCCGGCGCCGATGGATCCTATTCGCATAACAATCCCGCGCTGCACTGGGACGACGCCTACGCGCGCCTGGGCATCGGCACGACCTCGCCGGCGTACCGGCTGGACGTGCAGGGCGGCGACCTGAACGTCTCCGGCGACCTGCGCGCGGGCGGCACGCTCTACGCCGCCGGGGTTTCGGCGCCGGTCACCGGCAACGTGACGGGCAACCTCAGCGGGAACGTGACCGGGAACGTGACGGGCAATCTCACCGGAAATGTCACCGGGAGCCTGAACGGGAGCGTCACGGGCAACGTGACCGGAGATCTCGCCGGCAACGTCACGGGGAACGTGACCGGCGGTCTCACCGGCAACGTCACGGGCAACGTGACGGGCAACCTGACCGGCGGCGTGAAACTCACGGGCACCGCGGCAACGTGCAACTCTGCAACGGCGGGGACGGTGCAGTGGGACGGGTCGCATTTCTTCGGATGCACCGGAACCGCGTGGCGGCAGTTCGACAACCAGCCGCCTCCGACCATCACGAGCGTGACTCCGACCTCGGGCGTGGCCAGCGGCGGAACCGTCATCACGATCTTGGGCAGCGGATTCGTCGGCGGCGCGATGGTGCGGGTGGCGGACGTGGCGGCGACCTCCGTGACGTGGGTCAGTGCAAGCCAGCTCACCGCCGTCACACCGGCGGGCAGCGCCGGCGCGAAGGAGCTTCGCGTGGAGAACCTGGACGGACAGGCCGTCACGAGCGTGTTCACCTACAACCCGCTGCCGACCGTCGCGTCGGTGACGCCGTCGTCGGGTCCGAGAGGCAGCGTCGTCACGATCGCGGGGACCAACTTAGTGAGCGGGGCGACGGTGACCGTTGGCGGGACGTCGGCGACCGTGGGCTCGACGAGCGCCACGCAGATCACAGCCACCGTTCCGCCCGGCGGGTCCGCCGGCGCCAGGGCGGTGCGCGTCACGAATCCGGACACGGGGTACGCGGAGTTGGCGAACGGCTTCACCTATGCGTGCGCCACGGGCGGCAACACCGTGAACGTCGTGAGCGGCAACTGCACCCACACCTTCACCTCGACGGGTACCGCGACGTTCTCGACGCCGGCCGCGCTCACGGCCGACCTGCTCGTCGTGGCGGGCGGAGGCTCGGCGGGGTCCAACAACGGAGGGGGAGGTGGCGGCGGCGGCGTCATCTACAACACGGGCATTTCGGTGACGTCCGGTTCGTACAGCATCGTCGTGGGCGCGGGCGCGCCGGGGTACCAGAACAGTTCCGGCCCATCCGGGACGCGGGGCAGCAACAGTTCGGCGCTGGGGTACACGGCCGTTGGCGGCGGCGGCGGCACGGGCGGCAATGCCGGCTCGTGCACGACGGGCGGCTCGGGCGGCGGCAACGGTCGCTCGCGCGACGGCAGCAGCGGCGGCTGTGCCGGCACGAGCGGGCAGGGAAAGCAGGGACGACAGAACCCCGACGGGGCCGTCGGCGGCGGCGGCGGCGGCGCGGGCCAGGGCCAGGCCGAGATCGGCGCGGGCAACGTCGGCGGCAACGGCGTGCAGATTTCCATCTCCGGCACGGCCACCTACTACGGCGGAGGAGGAGGCGGCGGCGACGAGCGGGGCGGCACGCCGTACGGCGGCTCGGGCGGAGGGGGGCGGGGCGGTTCGACGGCGTCCGGCTTCACGCGCGCGGGCCTCGACGGGACACCGAACACCGGCGGCGGAGGAGGCGGCGACGTGAACGGCGACGCGTACTGCGGCGGCGGCGGGTCGGGGATCGTGATCATCCGATACGCATTCTGACGCGGGTTCGGCGCGCGACAGCTCTGAGGGCCGCGCGCGCCCCGCGCAGACCCGTCCGGTCGGTCAACGCGCGGATGGCGCACGGCGGCGGTTTCTTCACAATGAAGGGGAGTTCGCATGCCTTGCCGGAGGACGCATGCGGAAGGCCCTCCCCCTCTTCGTGCGGCAGATCGTCGCCTCGATTGCGTTTGCCTGCTCCCCGGCCCCGCTGCCCGGCGAGCCCGCCGGGTTCGAGGACGAATCCGCGGCGCCGGACGGCGGCGCGGCCGGCGACGATCGCTTCGACGCCGGCGACCTGATCACCGACGCGTCCGGCGCGCTGCCCCCGGACTACGTCGACGACGATCCGGACGAGACCCCGATCGAGCATCCGCCCGAAGATGCCGGAGTTCCCGGTTCTCCCCGGCCGGACGCGGGCACGGGGCAGCCGGCACGCGACGCCGGAACGGTCCGCCCGCCGCCCGACGCGGGCACGAGGCCTCCGCGGCCCGACGCCGGTACGCCGCGGCCCGACGGCGGCACGCCGCCCCACCCCCGCAGTCCGCTCGAGCTCATCCGCGAGGTCGCGATTCCGCAGCTCGAAGCGTCGGTCGGATACCGCCTCGTGCAAGGCGACAACCTCGCGCGCATGGCCGCCGTGCGCTCGGGGCTGCAGCGTGCCGTCGAGCTGCTGACGCTGCCGGCGCCCGACGGGCCGCACACCGCCGATCTGCTGCACACCCCCGTGCTGCCCGTGCTGGAGAGCTCCGCCGGATACCAGCGCACCCTCGCGCAGAACCCGAATCGCTTCGGCGCGACGCACATGGGCATGGCGCGCAAGGCGATCGCGGACGCGCGCGCGGCGCTGGGCGGCAGCAGTGCGGGCGTGGCGGCGCCCACCAGCGCGAACGTGCGTGGCGCGCTGGGAATCCTGCGGAACAAGGTGATTCCGAATCTCGAGGGGTCCAGCACCTGGCGTGCCACCGACGGCGACAACCCGCAGCGCATGGCCATCGTGCGCGCGTGCCTGGACCTCGCCATCGCGATTCTGTCGTTCTCGCCGCCGGACGCCTCGCGCGCCGCCGACGTGCTGAAATCTCCGACGATTCCCGTGCTGGAGGCGTCGGCCGCCTACCAGCGCGTGCGCGCCGCGAACCCCAACGCGTGGGCGTCCACGAAGATCGGCATGGCGCGCACGGGCCTGGACGAGGCGATCGCGAAGCTGCTGCCGGCGCCGCCGCCGTCCACGGTCTGGCAGAAGGCCGGCGTGCTCGTGTGGCACGCGGGCGCGTTCCCGCCGGGCGCGTTCGCACAAACGCTGCGGCAGAACGGTTTCGGCTGGGTGTCGCTGCAGGCGCACGACGGGCTCTCGACGATGTCGGAGAACGACACGAACCTCGCGTCGGGGTGGGCGCAGGGATACCGGGCCGCGGGCATCGCGGTCGGTGCCTGGGGCGTGGCGCGCACGCAGCCGGAGCCGGAAGCGGCGTTCGCGGCGGACCTCGTGCGCCAGCACGGGTTCGACTTCTACATCGTGGACGCGGAGGCCGAGTACAAGTACACGGCGCCGGACGGAAGCTGGTCGGGCGAGGCGTACGGCCGCTCGCAACGCTTCGTCGCCGCGTTCCGGGCCCGGCTGCCGAATCTGCCCGCGGCGATCAGCTCCTACGGACGCACGGACCTGGCGGACATCGACTGGGGCGTGTTCCGCGACGCCGGCTTCGCGTGGCTGCCGCAGGCGTACTGGAACGAGTTCGAGATCTACCAGCCGAGCCTGTGCGCGCGCGCCGCGGTCGGAAACGGGTGGCCTCTCTCGCGCGTCCACCCGACGCTGGGACTGTGGGGCGGCGGCCAACGGCGCTACGTGACGGCCGACGAGTACGTCGCGGATCTGCACGCCGCGGGGACGCTCGGGTTTTCGGTGTACCTGGGCGAGGCGATGCCCTCCGGGGAATGGCCGGTGCTCGGACGCGCGGTCGCGGCGGGGCTGGCGCGATGAGGAAAGATGAAAGAAGAAAGATGAAGGATGAAGGGCTTCCGGTTCGCTCAGGTCCGGGCGCCGGGGGCCCCCTCCCCAACCCTCCCCCGCAAAAAGCGCGGGGGAGGGAGAAGGCGCCGGAGGCGCTGTCGGCGCACACTCCCTCCCCCGGGTTCTTTCGGGGGAGGGTCGGGGAGGGGGCCGCACTTGCTTTCCGCCACGGTGCTTGCGGACCTCAGCGATCCGGAAAACCCTTGGAAAGATGAAAGATGACGGCGCGCGCCGAGGTCTTCATGGGGTTTCCGCGTACGGTGACGGTCCTGTTCCTGACATCCTGTGCGGAAGCCACGGTGTCGCGCATGGACCCAGATGCCGCGCGCGAAACGGCCGACGCGGGCGGGACGCAGGACGGGGGCGAGACGCCCGATGCGGCCGGTGTGCTCGACGAGGATGCGGGCGGAGGCGGGGCGGCGGATGCGGGCATCGACGCCATGCCGGGTCCCGACGACGGCGGCACCGTGGACGTGAGCGAGGGCGGTGAGCCGTCGGGCTCGGACGACGCGATCGATCCCGTGCCGCCGCATGATCCGACGTCCGGCAGCGACGAGCCCGCGCCATCGGATCCCGCGGACACGGAGCCCGGCTCCACCGTGACGCTGCCGCAGCCCGCGCCCGCGTTCTCGTGCCTGCCCGCTTCCCGCGCGACCGCCGAGGGCGGCGGACGCTGCGCCGACCTGAAGGAAGCCTGGACCGCACGAGGCATCAACGCCGGCTACTACCCGTTCCGAGCGAAGGTGCCCGTCGAGCAGTACTCGGGCGACTACTCGGGTCCGCCGGGACAGACCTTCCGCCAGGGCGCGACGCGCAAGGGCGTCATCCTGCAGATCGTGCCTGCGGGCGCGTATGTCGGCCTGTCGTCGACCGGTCCCTGGTACGACCCGCCGACGGGATGTTTCCCCGAAGGACAGACGTGCGGCGCCCCGTACCGCGCGGCGTGCCGCAGCTCGAGCCCGCCGCTGCGACCGGCCGTCGCCGGATTCCGCTGGGGCTACGCGTACGCGGGCGCGAGCCACATGCAGGGCTGGTTCCTCTTCGACCCGGCGAAGCTCGAGTGGGCGGGCGGCGACGCGTCGCACCCGTGCGCGCTGGGGCCCGCCGGGCTCGACTACGAAGTCCACGCGGCGTGCGGCGCGGCCGTTTCGTGCCGCGGCGCGAACCCGACGTGCGGACACGTCAACCCGTGCGCCGAAGGCGGCGACGACTGCGGCCGCCCCGCGTGCGGCGCGCGTTCCGGAGGCCCGCTGACGCCGTCGGCGCACCGGCTCGTCGTCGCCAGGCCCGAGGCCGCGGTCCGCTGCACGATGCGCACGCCGCCGCACCCGAGCGTGCGCTGCCTGCCCAACGGCAACGCCGCGGACTTCTTTTTCGTCTACCCGTTCGGGGCGTACCTGTACTGGGCGCAGAACTCGACGACGAAGGCTTGGCTTCACCACGGCGACCTCGTGCAGGCGTACTTCCACAACCGCGACGCACAGGGCGTGCTGTGGGACTTCGTCGAGGTGCTGCAAAGCGGCGCGCCCGCGCTGACGCCCGCCAGCGACGGCTCGGGGGCGCCCGCGGCGTGCGACGCGCAGCACCCGGAGCGCTGCACGCCATGCAGAAACGGCGGCACCTGCGGGTGGATCCAGGACGTGTTCCTGCGGTGACGACGGCCGGGCCGCCAACTAGCTCAAGCTATTATGGCCCACCGATGGAGTATTTTGCGTCGGTCGCGGTGCAGCCTCGCGGCGGTCGCCGCTCCGGGGTCGATGAAAGTAGGGATCCCTATTTCGGGCGCCGCCCCGTCGGCCGGCAAGGCCTCCCTCGGTCCAGCTTCACTCGGAAGTAGGGGCCCCTACTTCGGGCGGGCACCGAGCCCCGTTCCGGGCGCGCGGTCCGGAAAGTGAACTTCCCTTCCCCGTCGGCCGGTGCGCTATCCTTGCCGCCCGAGCGCCGGGTGCCCGTCGGCAGGCGCGGAGGCAACCATGGCTCGAATCCGCAAGTCCGGCCGCAGCGCCGGCCGCAGCGGCGGCCGCAGATCCAAGCCCCCCGCGCCGCGCCCGCCCGACGCGATCGTGCCCGCAAGATCCGCCCGCGTAGTCGACGAGGTGGTGCAGATCTGGAACACGGTGGGCGAGAACAGCGAGAAGGCCTACCTCGCGCTGTGCGCCCGCGTGCACCGGGACATCTTCGACGGCGACACCAAGGCCATGCTCGCCCCGAGGCGCGTGTCGAATCCGAAGTACGCCGAGCTGCTGTCGCGCGCCGGGCACGGGCTGGGCGTTGCCCGCGCGAAGGTGTTCGAACTCGTGAGGTTCGCAGGCTGGGACCGGACCGTGGGCGGCAATTTCTGGAAGCACCTCAAGCCGGCCCAGAAGACGGCGCTGCTGCCGCTGGCCGAGTCGAAGGCGATGCAGGAAGGCGCCCAGCACGCGGTCGAGTTCGACCTGGGCGAGAAGCAGATCCGCGCCTGGGTGAACGAGCAGAAGGTCAAGGGGGGCGGGAAGCAGCGGCGACGCCGCGTCACGAAGAAGACCGTGGAGACCTCGCTCGCGATGGTCAACGATCTCTACGGAAATCCGGCGGCGCTGGCGAAGCTCGACGAGATTGCCGCGGGGATGGACGCCGACGAGCGGCGCCGGCTGGCGCAGGCCATGACCGTGGCCGCCGGCAGGCTCGCCGAGGCAGCCAGGAAGCTGCAGCCGTAGCACGGGCGGAAGGGCTGCGCCGCGGGGCAGGCGCGGCCGGTGTCAGCGCCAGACGTGCCCCGGACGCTCGACCAGCTCCGGCCAGGCATCCCGCAGCTCGACGGCGTCAGTGCAGCCCCGGGCGCAGCGGCACCCGCTCCGGTTCGATGCCCGTCTCCTGCGACACGAGCGCGGCCGCACCCGGCACTCCGACGGCAAACGCCCCCGCCGAGTCCGCGTGCACCTGCTGGAGCGCCCCCACCGGCGCGTCCGCCAGAGGGCGCAGCCGGTCGCCGGAGACGTTGCCGCGTCCGGACGGGAGACCGGGCACCGAAGCCGCAGCCGAGTGCTATGCTTCGCGCGGAAGGTGCGGCTCCTTCCTGAAGCGGGCCGCGCCATCGCCGAACGAGAGGCGCGCATGCGGATCGAGAGGATGGCGCTGCGGCAGGTGGGTCCCTTCGAGGAAGTCGTCCTCGAGTTCCCGAAGGGGAAGGACCCTTCGCACGCCGACGTGTACCTCCTCACCGGCCCCAACGGCAGCGGCAAGAGCACGGCCCTCTACGCGATCGCCAGCACGCTTGCGGCGCCGAACTGGCAGGTACTGGGGACGGATCTGCTGGCTTCAAGGCTGCGCTCTGGCAAGTCCTTCGCTGTCGTCCGCACCGACCGCGGAGTCCGGGGCAGAGCATGGCCTCGCGTGGAAGGCGCAGAGCCCGCCTCGATTCCGAACCCTTTCTACGCGGGGGGTATCCTTCCCCGTGTCCACCAGGGAACCTTCGGCGATCACTCCGACGATCCCAGCAAGTACTCAAGTCGGGCACAGTCCTGCGATCCGCGGCAGCCTCGTGGGTCGTGGCCCGTCTTCGACTGGGCCGCTTTTGCGTACGCGGGAATGCGATCGGTCGAGCATGTGCAGATCACGGCGATCCGCGAGCCGGCGGAAAACCCGTTTGCGAACAGTCTCTCCTTCGTCCAGACAGCCGACTCCGGCCGCCTCGCGAACTGGATTGCGGGCCAGGAGTTCAAGGGGCTGCGCGCGAAAGAGGCGGGCAACAGCGCGCGGGCGGAGCTGTATCGCCAGAGCATCGTCGACATCGCGGGCGTTGTCTCCGACATCATCGGCGAGAGATTCGCCTTCGTCATGGCGGAGGACGACCTCAATGTGCGGGCGAGAATAGCGGACCGCGTGATCGAACTCGGGCTCCTTCCCGACGGCCTCAAGTCCATCGTGAGCTGGGTGGCCGACCTGCTCATGCGCCTCGATCGCATCCCGTGGGCAGGCGACATCCCCGCCATGAAGCGCAACTTCCTCCTGCTGCTCGACGAAGTGGACATCCACTTGCATCCGTCGTGGCAGCGCAAGGTGCTGCCCATCGTGCAGCGTGTCTTCCCCAACGCGCAGATCATCGCGTCGACGCACTCTCCCTTCGTCGTCGCGTCCGCCGCGGACGCGACGATCATCACGCTCGCGGTGGGGGACGGCGTGGCGAGCGTGGAGAAGACGCTTCCTTCGCAGACCGGCGTCAGCTACAGCGCGGTGCTTCGCTCCATCTTCGGTATCGACAAGGAGTTCGACATCGGCACCGAGCGCGAGTTCGAGCGGTTCCACGACGCGAAAGGTCGGCTGCTCGCGGGGGACGTCGCCGCAAGGCCGGAGGTGGACGCCCTTGCGCGATCACTCGCGGCGCGGAGCGAGGAGGTTCGCGAGCTCGTAGGAATCGAGTTGCGTCAGATGGAGCGCCTGGTCGCACGGCGGGGAACCTGATGCAGCGGTGTCATCGCGGCGAGGCGCCGGCTGTGCTGCGGCTCCACGGTCCGGGCATCGGGCAGGAGTACGCTCTGCGGCGCAGGGAAGATCCGTCGTACCGGTTCCGCTGGCCCAGTCGCGACGGTCAGCCGGTTCTCGCGGCCGTGCGTGCCGCGACCGGAGCCATGACGGACGAGCGCTGCTCCTACTGCGACGGCCACCCGATCGACGCAACGGGCGAGGAGCAGATCGACCACTTCCGCCCGAAGACGCGTCCCGAGTTTCTCGAACTGGTTTGCGCCTGGGACAACCTGTTCCTGGTCTGTTCCGCCTGCAACCGCGCCAAGCGTGACGAGTGGGATGAAGCCCTGCTTCGACCGGACGTCGAGGAATTCGCCTTCGAGCGCTACTTCCTCTACAACGCCCTGACCGGAGACTTGGAGCCCAACCCGGCCGCCGCGACGGAGGATCGGCATCGCGCCGCGCGGACCATCGAACTGCTGGACCTGAACCGCGCCGGCGCCTGCATCGCGCGTCGCCGCGCCGCCGACAGGCTTCGCAGGAACGGACCCGGTGCGCTGGTCGATTCCGACTACCGGTTTCTACAGCCGTTCTGTGCCGGGACGTGACACTTTCGCTGCGGGCAGGAGCCCGGCCTCCGAGTCCGTGACTCTCCCACGGACATCATCGGGCGAAGGGACCGGACAGCACGTATGCGACGCAATAGCAGGCGGATACCAGACCGAGGTGTATCCAGAGCGGGATGACCCGGGAAACGAGAACGACGCGACGGCGGGCGGCGATCACCGTCGCCACGACGATCCCCGAGACGACCGGGAAGACGGTGAGGAGCAGGATGTCCCGCCGCTCGATCGGGCGGGCGGCCGCCCAGCAGAGGAGCACGGTCCAGCCGGCCATCAGCGATGCTCCGATACCCATGGCGTAGCGATATTCGGCGCCGGCGCGGGCGGATTCTCCGCCGAACAGTGCAGCGCCGACCCGGCGGGACAGCATCGGGACGACGGCGAGGGCGTCCGTGACGGCCCCCACCAGGAACAGGATCCGGATCAGGCGAGCGGCTTCTTCGATGTCCATCGGGCAATCCTCCGGTTCCCGGGCCCCGCGCTCCTTGCAGAAACGGGCGTGCGCAAGCCGGCGACGGCCCCGGGCGGCGCGAACGGTCCGAAAGCAGGGGCCCCTATTTCGGGCCCCCGCGTCCCCGCCCCTCGCGCGGGAGCACACGCTCCAGGAACGCGGCGATCTCCGCGGCAGGCCGCTCCGGCTCGTAGCGCCCCGGCGTCATGAAACGGTGGTCGAGTCCCTCGCCGACCTTCACGGTCAGGTCCAGCCCCGGCAGGGCGGGCTGCCACAGTGCCGCCTGCCGCACCGGGACCTCCCGATCCGCGCCGCCGTGCAGCACCAGCATCGGAGCACCGACGGCCGCGAAGGTGCGCCAGTTGGGCCCCAGCGCCAGCTCGTCGAGCGCGCGGCCGGCGGGCCGGTCGACGCCAAGCATGGCGCGGCGATCCTTTGCTTCCAGTTCTTTGCGCAGCATGGCCGCGGGCGGCCCGCCCTGCGCCTCGACCGCGTCGCCCAACCCCGTCGCGATCGCCCCGAGCAGCATGACGGCCGCGATTTCGCGCGCGGGCAGCGCGCCCACGTGCAGCGTGCCTTCGCTCCAGGCGAACACGATCCGGGGCTTCTCCGCCGGCAGCACCGTCCACAGCCTGCGAAGCTGCGACGAGAGGTCGGCGAGATCGGTGCGCGAATAGCGGTCGGAGTCGACGCCGGCCGGACCCACGCCGGGCTTGTCGTAGCGCAGCGTCGCCCAGCCTTGCGCGCGCAGCGCCGCTGCGAGATCGCGGAAGAAGGGCTCGTCCGCGTACGGGCTGGTCCCCCCGCCGGGAATGCGGCCGTCGCGGTCGAACGGAGCCGACCCGTGTACGAGCAGCACGCTGCCGCGCAGCTCGCCGGCCGGCCGCTCCAGGACGAAGTCGGCCGGCGCGGAAACCGGCACAGGCGCGGCGCGGACGGCAACCGACAACAGCGCGAGCGTCGTCAGCACCGCCCGCCGCGTCATTGACACACGCAGTTCACCGCCGCCGCCGCCCCGTTGCGGGGGGTCGGCGCCGACACGGCGAAGTCGTTGACGTTGTCGCCCGTGTCCGTGCATCCGCCACCTGCGCGCACGACCGCCGTGGTGTTGCCGGGCGTCCCGGCGGGCGTCGTCTCGGAGCACGTCGTCGAGGTGCCGCCGTAGCCCACGATGTCCGCGATGTCGGCGCCCGTCGGGCACGTTGTCCCCGACACAATCAGTGTGTCGGACCTGACAAGCGCTACCTTGCCGGCCGTGCCGGACAGCGAAAGCGACCCCGTCAACTCGGGCTGGGGCAGGTCCGATCCGTTGGCTCCGCCCCCGCCGGAGACCAGCAGGAACTTGCCGGGGTCGATCGAACCGGAAAGCGTCGTCTTCTGCCAGGTCGTGCCAGTGGCGCCTGCGTACTGCACCGACCAGCCGGTCACGTTCACGGAGGCAGTTCCGCGGTTGTGCAGTTCGATGAAGTCCTTGTTGTAGGAGGCGCCGGTGTTCCCGCCGCCGCCGTACACCTGGCTGATGACGACGGCGGGCACGCACGGCGTGAATCCCGTGAACGTCGCCGAGTGGTACTGCGGCTGGGCGTCCACGCCCACTCCGGCGGTGCTCTTGACGGTGCCCGCGACCGCCACGGTGTACGACGTGCCGGGTGTCTGAGCCGCGGTCGTGAGGGTCACCGACATGCCGCTCGCGCTCGCGGCGGTGACCGCGAGCGCCGGCGTGATGGCGAACTGCGAGCCGTCGGTCACGCTGTCGGCGGCGATGGTCTGGTCGAAGCCGATCGTCACGCTCGTGGCGGAGGTGACCGTGGCCGACGTCACCCGCGGCGCCGGCGGCGTGAAGCCGGCGAAGGTCGCCGTGTTGTGCGCCGCGTCGATGCCGGCGCCCAGCGTGTCCTTCACCGTCCCGGCGACCGTCACCGTGTACGTGGTGCCCGGCGTCTGCGAAGCGGTCGTCAGGAAGACCGTGACGGCGCTGACGCTCGCCTCGGTCACGGCCAGCGACGGCGTGATCGTGAACTGCGAACCGTTGGCCTGCAGGCTCCCGCCGGCGATGTTCCCGTCGAAGGTCACCGTGACCCCGGTCGCCGAATAGCCGACGGCCGACACGACCCGCGGCGGCGGCGGCGGGCAGTCGATGCCCGAGAAGTCGTCCGCGTCGTAGGCCACAACCTGCGCGATCTCCGTCACGACGGGCGGCACGTCGGTGCTGCGCAGCGTGCGGCGCCACATCGCGCCCGCGTCCAGCGTGAAGTCGCAGCCCTGCCCGAGCCCCACCGTCACCATCAGCGTCGTCGGAATGCGCAGCACGAACTCCTGCGCCGCCGTCGGCAGCCCCGCCGTCGTGAAGGTCATCTGCACATGGCCCGCGCCGCCGTCGACCGGAGTGCCCGCGACCTTGCCGGTCAGTGTGACGAGCCGGCTCTCGTACGCGGCGACGGCCGTCATCAGGTCGGTCGCGTTCGTCAGGTCGGTGGCGAGCCCCGCGACGCTGTTGCCGGTCGATATCCGGGTGTAGTCCCCGATGCTGGCCATGCGCGGTCCGGTCGTCGTCCCTCCGTAGCTGACGGTGACCATCATCACGACGGTGAACGCGACCTTGTCGCCCACGGTCGGAATCGGCGTCAGCATGGCGGGGTCGGCGGCCACGAACAGGCCCGGGCCCGCCGCGTCGGCCTGCACGAAAAAGCCCGGCGTCTCCGAGTCCGCACCCGCGCCCATCGCCGGCTTGAGATACGTCACATACACGTCGTGGATCGGCAGGTTCAGGGTCGTCCCGTCCGCCGCCGCGAGCGCCCCCGCGATGCCTTCCGAACCGCATCCGGGCGCCACGCTGCAGTCCGTGCCCGTGCCGGCCGTGTTGCACACGAGCTGGCCGTCGCAGCCGCCGTGCTCGCACGCGTTCCCAAGCCCCGTCACCGCCGGGCCGCCGCACAACTGGCACTCGTTGCGCACCGCACCCGCACAAGCGAGCGATCCGTCCGTCACGCACTGCATCGTGCCGTCGCAGTTCTCCGTCGTCGTGCAGGGCGAGTCCTTGCCGGTGACGACCGGTCCGCCGCACGCGTTGCAGCCGTTGGGCGCGAGGGCGACGCACTGCGTCGCGCCGGTCGCGTCCATCGTCATGAGCCCGCCGCACGTGGCCGGGTCGGAACACGTGGCGCCCGGACCCGGCGTCGCCGGCGACTGCGTGGAGAGCCCGCGCGGCACGCGGTTCGAAAAGACCAGGAAATCCGCCGAGTTGTCGTCGGTGTCGAAGCCGTTGCCCATGGCGATCTCGCCCGCGAGCAGCGATGCGGCCGTCGAGGCTGCGGTTGCGCGCCGGACGAGCGAGCCGGGCTGAGCGGGCGGCGTGTGCGCCGGTCCCGAGCCCTCGAAGCGCGCCGCGCTTCCGTAGCCCGCCATGTCCACGAGCGCCGGATCCGTCAGCGACTGCGGCGCCGTTGCGCCCGAGGTGAGCCAGAGCTGGCCGGAGCTCGCCGCGATGCCGGAGCCGAGGTAGGTGCAGTCCGGCGCGGGTTCTCCGGTACGCGCGACGTAGCCGCCCGTGCCGCCGGACGACGGCGCGCGGGCCACGAGCAGGTATCCGTGTGCGGGAATCACCACCGGCGTCTGCGTGCAGCCGACGACCGAGCCGGTCGGGCGCGCGCCGAGAGTCACCAGCCTGGCCGCGCCCGGCGGGTTCGTCGAGGAGGACGACGCGTACCAGAGCGTGAATCCGGTCACGTCCATCGCGTTGGGCGCGGGGTTGTACAGCTCGAGGAACTCGTCGGTGGTCGAGGCCGGGCCCGTGCCCGCGATCTGCGAGATGACCGGTCCGCACAGGCAGCGAGTGCCGGCCAGCGCCACGTCGCAGGTGTAGTGACCTCGACACGCGCGCGCACCGGAGCACGCCGCGCCCAGCTCCGGCGTGGCCGGGCCTCCGCAGTGGCCGCAGGTGTCCGGATTCGAGGCGGGGACGCAGGACGCGGTCGTCTTGTCGGTGGAGCACACGCCGGTTCCCGCGCACCCGTTGGATGCCGTGCAGGGCTGATTCGCGGTGGGCACCGCGGGGCCGCCGCACAGGCCGCACTCGTTGGGGCTCGTCGAGCCGTGGCACGTCGCGCCGTCGCCCGCGCCGTTGCACTGCACGGTGCCGGCGCATCCGGCGGTGTCGGTGCAGCCGTCGCCGATGCCGTCCACGTGCGGGCCGCCGCACAGGCCGCAGTTGTTGGGCACGAAGGCGCTCTGGCACGTCGTGCCGGTGCCGGGCACGTCGCACACGAGCTTGCCGTCGCAGTTGTTCGCGTCGCGGCAGGCGTCGCCCAGGCCCGTCACGGCCGCGCCGCACACGTTGCACGCATTGCGCGACGGGCCTGTGCATGCGAGCACTCCGCCGCTGCACTGCATCGAGCCGGAGCAGCCGTCCGCGTTCGAGCACGCGTCGCCCATGCCGACGATGGGCGGCCCGCCGCACACGCCGCACGCGTTGGCCACGGGCGCGACGCATCCGAGCGTGCCTTCCGGCGCCATGCGCAGCATGCCCGGGCAAGGGCCGCCGGTGGAGCACGACGCGCCGGGGCTCTCCGGGTGGGGCGGCTGCGAGCCCGTCGCGCGCGGCAGGCGCACCGGAAAGACCAGGAAATCCGCGGAGTTGTCGCCCGAGTCGAATCCGTTGCCGAGGCCCGCCTCCGTGCCGCTGGCGGCGAGCGTCGCCGCGGTGGAGATCTCGGACGCCTTGCGCATCATGCTCCCGGGCTGGCCCGGAGGCGCGTGCGTCGGTGCCGAGCCTTCGAAGATCGCCGCGCTGCCGTAGCCGACCATGTCGAGCACGGTCTGATCCGTCGCCGAGTCCGGAGCGGTCGCCGTCGCGGTGAGCCAGAGCTGGCCGCGCGTGGCGGCGAGATCCGCGCCCGTGTAGACGCAGTCGGGGGCCGGCTCGCCGGTGCGCGCGAGGTAACCCGCGGTTCCGCCGCGTCCGACGAGCAGATATCCGTGCGGTGGAATCACCGGCGGCAGCGTGCATCCGGGCGAGGTTTCGTTCGCGCGCACTGCGAGCATCAGGACTTTCGACGCGCTTGCAGGCGTCGTCGAAGTGGACGGGGCGTACCAGAGCGTGTAGCCCGCGACGTCCATCGGGTTCGGGCCGGGGTTGAACAGCTCGACGAACTCGTCGGTGTTCGACGCGGGGCCCGTGCCCGCGAACTGCGAGATCACGGGACCGCACAGGCATCGCGTGCCCGCCGTCACGAGGTCGCACTGGAGCCGTCCGGGGCAGGCGCGCGCGCCCTGGCACTGAGCACCGAGGATCTCGATCGCCTCGCCGCCGCAGTGGCCGCACGCGTTGGGCGCCGAGCCGGCAACGCAGCTCGAGTCGGTGCCGCCGTCGATGCAGACGCCCGTGCCGGAGCATCCGTTCGTCGCGACGCAGGGCTTGTTCGCGCCCGGCACCGCCGGGCCGCCGCACACGCCGCACTCGTTCTCGGGATTCGTCGCGGCGCAGCTCGTGCCGTCGCCGTCCGCGTTGCACGCGAGCTGGCCGGCGCATCCGGCAGCGTTCGTACAGGTGTCGCCGATGCCGTCCACGTGCGCGCCGCCGCAGAGTCCGCAATTGTTCGGCACCTGCTCGCTCAGGCACTCGGCCGCCGTGCCGGCGAGGTTGCACGCGAGCCGTCCCTCGCAGCCCGCCGCGGTGCGGCACCCGTCGCCGACGCCTTCCACCGCGGGGCCGCCGCACAGGCCACACGCGTTCGCCGCGGGCCCGACGCACACGGGCAGCCCGTCGGGACCGCACTGGCGCGTGCCGGCGCAGCCGTCCGAGGTCGTGCAGGAGGCGTTCAGATCCGGAATCGGCGCTCCGCCGCACACGCCGCACTGGTTCGCCACGAGCGCCGTACACGAGAGCTGCCCGTTCGCGCCGACCTCCATGAGCGCGCCGCACGCGCCCTCGACGGTGCAGGCCGTGCCGGGGCCGTCGCCCGAGGGCGAGCGCGTGCCGAGGCCGCGCGGCCAGCGGCTGGAAAAGACCAGGAAATCCGCGGAGTTGTCCTCGGAGTCGAACCCGTTGCCCAGCGCCGCCTCGGCCCCGCCGGGACCGATGGCCACGGCGCTGGAGGCGGCCGTCGCCTTGCGCACGAGCGAGCCGGGCGATGGAGGCGGCGCGTGCGCCGGTCCCGCGCCCTCGTGCGGCGCGCTGGAGCCGTAGCCGACCATGTCGAGCACTCTCGAATCGGCTGCCGACTGCGGCGGATCCGCGCTGGAGGTGAGCCAGAGCTGTCCGGCCGTTCCCGCCAGGCCCTTCGCGGCCCACGTGCAGTCCGCCGCGGGCTCTCCGGTGCGCGGCACGTAGCCGTCGGCGTGCGCGACCAGCAGGTATCCGTGCGGAGGGATGATCGGAGCCTGCGTGCAGTTGGTCGCCGGAACGCCCAGCGTGACAAGCCTCGTGGACACGGCCAGCGGCGCCGACGCCGTCGCGGAGGCGTACCAGAGCGAATATCCGGTCACGTCCATGGGAGCGGGCCCGGGGTTGTACAGCTCGATGAACTCGTCGGCGGTGGACGCGGGACCCGTGCCGGCGAACTGAGAGATCACCGGGCCGCACAGGCAGCGCGTTCCCGGCGTCGTGACGTCGCACCACGCGGTTCCGCGGCACGAGCGCGCGCCCGTGCAGACGGCGCCGAGGCCTGCCACGACCGGGCCGCCGCAGTGGCCGCACGCGTTCGGGGAGGTGCTGGCGACGCACGTGGCGTCGGTGCCGTCGAGCGTGCAGACGCCGACGCCCTCGCACCCGTTGGGCGCCTGGCAGGCCTGCTCCGCCTCGGGCACGGGCGGGCCGCCGCAGACGCCGCACTCGTTCTGCGGGGCGTTCGGAACGCACACGAGGCCGTCGCCGTCGTCGTTGCACTTGCGCGTGCCCTCGCACCCGGCGGTCGTCGTGCAAGTGTCGCCCTTGCCGGTGATCGCGGCGCCGCCGCACACCCCGCACGCGTTCGGTGCGGGCGCCGCGCAGGCGAGCGCACCGTCGGGCTGCATCCGCAGCGTGCCGGCACAGCCCTCGGCGATGCAGGAGCCGCCCGCGGTCGCGCCCGCCGGAGCCTGCGAGGCCAGGCCGCGCGGCCGGCGATCCTCGCGCAGGAGGAAGTCGAAGGCGTTGTCGTCGGAGTCCCAGCCGTTGCCGGCTTCCCAGTCGGCGCCGTCGGCGGCCATCGACGCGTCGGTGGAGAACTCGCCGGCCTTGCGCACCAGCGATCCCGGCGCGCGCGGCGGGTCGGAGGTCGGGCCGCTGCCCTCGAAGGCGGTGGTCGTGTGGCTGTAGCCGACCATGTCGACGACGGCAGGATCGACCGCCGAAGCGGGCGGCTCGGCAGAGTTGGTCAGCCAGAGCTGGCCGCGCGTGCCCGACAGATCCTTCGAAGCGTACGTGCAATCGGGTGCCGGCTCGCCGGCTCGCGGGACGTAGCCGCTTGCGCCGCCGCGGGCGACCAGCAGGTAGCCGTGCGCCGGAATGATCGGCGGCTGCGCGCAGTTGGCGGCCGGCACGCCGAGGGTGATGACCTTCGCGCTCGCGGCGAGCGGCGGCGCGGCGGTGTTGGCGGCGGTCCAGAGGGTGAAGCCGGTCGCGTCCAGGGGGACGGGGCCGGGGTTGTAGAGCTCGACGAACTCGTCGCCGCCGGAGGCGGGGCCGGTGCCTGCGAACTCCGCGAGGACGGGGCCGCACAGGCAGGTCGGGGATGCGCGCTCCAGGTCGCACACGAGCCGGCCATGGCAGCCGCGCGGACCGTTGCACTCGGCGCCCAACTCGCCGACCGCCGGGCCGCCGCAGTGGCCGCAGGCGTTGGGGTTCTGCGTGGTGGTGCAGACCACGTCGGTGCCGCCGTCGGCGCACTCGTTGGAGCCGCCGCAGCCGTTCGGAGCGGTGCAGGGCTCGCCCGCCGGGACCTCGGGGCCGCCGCACACGCCGCAGGCGTTTTCCGGGGGATCCGCACGGCACTCGCTGCCGGTGCCCGCCGCGTTGCAGCCCAGCGCTCCGTCGCAGCCGGCGTCGGTTCGGCACGGCGTGCCCAGGTCGGGCACCGACGGGGCGCACACGCCGCACTCGTTGGGCACGGTCTGCGACACGCACACGGCGGCGTTTCCGGTGTCGTTGCAGGCCTTGGTGCCGGCGCAGCCCTGTTCGGTGACGCAGGAGTCGTTGAGGCCGGCCACCGCCGGGCCGCACACGCCGCACGCGTTGACCACGTCCTCGTCGGTGCGGCCGTCGCAGTTGTCGTCGGTGCCGTTGCAGATTTCCGTGGCGGGCAGCACCTGGCCCTCGCAGGCCGCCCAGGCGTCGTTGACGCAGCGCTGCAGACCGTCGCGGCAGATGCCCTTGCCCGACTTCGCCGCATCGCCCGTGAAGCAGGCGCGCGCCTCGCCGGTCTTGCACGGACCGTTGCGGTCCTCGCCGCAACTGCAGCCCGCGGCGACGAGCAGCAGACAGGACAGTGCGGCGGAGGACGTTCGAAGCGCGACGGCGGAAAGGGGGCGCTGCGTGACCATCGGGAACCTCGGGGGAAAGCGCCCGGATTCGGGCGCGGGGATGATACACGAGGAGGGGCGGCCAATGGCCCCACGCAAGACACCCGGCCGATGGGCGGAACGCGGGGAAACCGAATCGAGGTCGACTCGGCGAGGCTCGGCGTGCGGCCATGAGGCCGCCGCGCCTCGTGCGGCCACAGAGGGTGCCCGACGGAATCGGGGACCCCCGATCGAGCGGGTGGGATGGGCAGTCCCGCCGTGCGCCGCGCCTCGGACCTGGCCTGTTGGCAGTGCGGGCCTCGCGGCGCACGGTGGGCTGCCCGTCCGACGCAGACGACCGGCCGAAGATCGCTC
>Ga0172369_10001601_pt1 | contig 32509 bp, 26 predicted proteins | sample LakKiv25m_FD_114539 | JGI IMG/M metagenome (GOLD analysis project Ga0172369, IMG submission 114539) | Freshwater microbial communities from Kabuno Bay, South-Kivu, Congo - kab_022012_11.25m | ecosystem: Environmental > Aquatic > Freshwater > Lake | place: Democratic Republic of the Congo... | reverse complement strand
CCCCCCGCAAGTTGCGACGCTCGATTCCTAGGTTTCTCGCTCTCGCCTTCTGGCTCGTCATCTTGCCCGCCAACTACGTTCCATCGTGCGACCCTGATCATGATGGCGTCTCAACATACGCCGGAGACAGCAATATCTTCGTTGACAACCCGTGCGGAACGGGCCAGGACGGCGACGACCTCTGCGACGATAACTGCCGCGACGTTCCAAACGGCGACTGCAACGCCTCAATCCTCAACTGCGACGCGAACAAGGACGGACAAACCACACCCGCCGAGGTGGCACAAGGATTCCAGGCCGACACGGATCAAGACGGGTTGGGCGACGCTTGTGACCCGGATGACGACGCAGACGGGGTCTCCGACACGGCCGACAACTGCCCGCTCAGTTGGAACCCCAATCTGGCGGATCTCGATGGCGACAACGTAGGCGACGCGTGCGATCCTGACATCGACGGCGACGGCGCCGACAATGGCACCGATTGCCAACCAAACAACCCTGGCGTCTTCCCTGGACAACAAGAAGCTTGCGACGGGCTCGACAACGACTGCGACGGACTCATCGATGATACGTTTCCCGACCTTGACAATGACGGCATGGCTGACTGCGTCGATCCCGACGACGATAACGACGGCGTGCTCGACATCGTCGACAACTGCCCAACGGTCGCGAATCCCAATCAGGCAAATGTACTTGATCAAGATCCCGTTGGCGACGCTTGCGACAACTGCCCATGGGCGAACAATCCGAACCAATCAGACGTGGACGGAGACGGGGTTGGCGATATCTGCGACGAGGAATGCGTCCCAGTACTACCAAATGTTCTCAATGGCGCCGCATCGATAGTAAGCGCTTCATGTTTTGGCGCCTGCCACGGATACACGCAGAATCCTAACAACTGCCTCTTTGTACATACTCAGACAATTACTGGCGCCCTGATGTGCGAACGCGTCAAAGGATGTGCCGTCGATATTTGCTTTAATAGACGCCGCATGTGCGCCGGCGACATAGTCGGCGCGCTTGATGTGGAATGCACAAAGGCCGAACAAATTGCCACCAACGAAGCATGCCAAAGCGGGTTTGAGGACTGCCTGCTTTGGGCCAACTGGATGAAGTTAAGATGCACCAGCAATCCGAACATAGGAACCGGAATATCGTGGCAGACTATTTCGTATTCACTCGCACCACAATGCGGGTGGATTGATTTCGACTGCTAGGGGTGGCCCATGAAACGCAAAGTTTTGCTAACTGTCCTACTAGCACTTATCTGTTCGTGCGCTGGCGGCAACGATTCTGACATTTCCCCTCTCGACATATGTCACGACTGCGTACGCGACGGTGACGAGCACACGCAAGCAGACGTCAGCGACGACGACGATTCGCCCAAGGAAGGACTCGATACGCCCGGTGTAGAAGACAGCCAAGACATCGTCCGCGACGCAGACAGTACCGAGGGCGACGACTCAGAAGCTACGGCGGACCTCGAAACGGACGGACCGTGCGTACCCGACTGTGCGGAAAGGGAATGCGGCAACGATGGGTGTGGCGGGTACTGCGGCAGCGCCGAAAGCGGCGAGTGTGCCGATCCTGAAGCCGTTTGCCTGGCTGACGGGACGTGCTGCGTTCCGTACTGTTGGGGTGCCGAGTGCGGGCCGGATTCATGTGGAGGGTTCTGCGGGTTGACCGGAGACGGGTCGTGCGTGGAACCTACCGCGATTTGTGTGGAGGGTGACTGCTGTATACCCGAGTGTGCTGGAAATACCTGCGGAAACGATGGTTGTGGTGGTAACTGCGGCGCATGCGACGTCGGAGAGTGCATCGATGGAGCATGCTGTGATCGTGGCTGCGACGGTCGAGAATGCGGCCCCGACGCATGTGGAGGATTCTGCGGTGAGCTTGGTGGGTCGTGCGAGTTCTGGGGCGAAGTCTGTCTTCTCGACGGGACTTGTTGCCTTCCCAACTGCTGGGGGAGGCAATGTGGGGAGGATGGATGCGGGGGCTACTGTGGCGATGATGCGAACGGCAACTGCTTGCAGGTTGGCGCGATCTGCACCGACGGGACGTGTTGTCTGCCGAGTTGTGACGGGCAAGAGTGCGGGTTTGACGGCTGCGGAGGAAGCTGCGGCAACTGCGCGAACGGAATATGCGCGGAAGGACAATGTGTGGACCAATGCGAAGGTGATCCGTGCGGGCTCGAGTGCTGTCTATCGAGCACGTGCTATTCTGGATCCTGTTGCGCACCTGATTGCAACGGCAAGATCTGCGGTACCGATGGTTGCGGCGGGACGTGCGGCACGTGCGGAAACGCCGACTGCTGGCGGGGTAAGGTTTGCACATCCGACGGCATGGTCGAGATACCGCCTGCGGTTTTTTACATGGGATGCAACAGCTCAGCCCCGTTTATCCCTGGGGTAAACGTGGTGTGCCCTTCCAGCACGAAGCCTCAACATGTTGTATCCATGAATCCTTATGAAATAGACGTTTTGGAGGTACGGCTGGACGACTACGTTTCGTTCCTAAACGACGCCATGATCGTAGGCCCTGATCCCATTTGTTCGTATCGTGAGACTACGAGCCTCTGCTTCTGGACCGCGGGCGTCGTCTCGTCGATAGCATGGGACCTGCAAGGATGGAAGGTGGCCCCTGGAAAAGAAGCGATACCCGCTTGGGCGATAACCTGGACCGGAGCTGGCGCTTACTGCGAGGCCAAGGGCAAGCGGCTATGCACGGAAGCCGAGTGGGAAAGAGCCGCCAGAGGCGGTTGCGAGCTTTATAACGGCCAGGAGTGCGCGTCGTCCATGCCTCTCTTCCCTTGGGGCAACGACGTGCCGACCTGCGATCTCGCCCAATACGAATGCGGCGAAGCCTATGTGGCCACCTACTCACCGGTCGGAGTTCACCCAGACGGGGCCAGCCCATATGGAGTCGAAGACCTATCGGGAAACGCTCCCGAGTGGGTGGAAGATTGCTGGCACCCGGATTTCGTTGGCGCGCCCGCAGACGGCTCTGCCTGGGCCTGCGTCGCGTCCGTGTCGAGCTCCGCCCGCGTAGTGAAAGGCGGCTCGGCATTCTCGTACGCGGAAGACATGCGTGCGATGACCAGGGGACTAGAGGCACTGGAAGGTCAAGCGGGTTTCCGCTGTTGCCGTTCGCCTGAGTAGCACCGATTCCACTCTTGGCGCGCGCGCACGAGCGCAAGAATCACTTCATCGCCAAGTGCAGCTGCTTCAGCTCGAGCAGCTCCTCGCGCAGCTGGATGGCCTTCTCGAAGTCCAGGTCCTGCGCCGCGTGCTTCATGTCGTTCTCGAGGGTGAGCATGGCCTCTTCGAGCTCGGCGATGCTGCCGAAGTCGTCGAGCGGCCGCATCACGACGCGCTCGTCGGGCCCGGAGCGCTCGTCGATCAGCGGCGTGACCGGGCGGAAGATGCCCTTGGGCGTGATGCCGTGCAGGGCGTTGTGGGCCTGCTGGATGCCCCGCCGGCGGTTGGTCTCGGCGATGGCGCGCGCCATGGAGCCCGTGACGCGATCGGCGTACAGGATGACGCGCCCCTCCAGGTTGCGCGCCGCGCGGCCGCACACCTGCACCAGCGAGCGCTCGGAGCGCAGAAAGCCCTCCTTGTCGGCGTCGAGGATGGCCACCAGCGACACCTCGGGCAGGTCGAGCCCCTCGCGCAGCAGGTTGATGCCGACGAGCACGTCGAACAGCCCGCGGCGCAGGTCGTAGATGAGCCGCGCGCGCTCGAGGGTCTCGACGTCGGAGTGCAGGTAGCGCACGCGCACGCCGAGCTCGGAGTAGTACTCGGTGAGGTCCTCGGCCATGCGCTTGGTGAGCGTCGTGACCAGCACGCGCTCGTTCTTCTCGGCGCGCAGGCGGATCTCGCCGTACAGGTCGTCGACCTGGTTCGTCACGGGGCGGATCTCGATCTCGGGATCCAGCAGCCCCGTCGGGCGGATCACCTGCTCGACCACGCACCCGCCGGCCTTGTCGAGCTCGTAGTCGGCGGGCGTGGCCGAGGCGTACAGCACCTGGCCCACGCGCTCCTCGAACTCGGCGAACGTCAGCGGGCGGTTGTCGAGGGCCGACGGCAGGCGGAAGCCGAAGTCGACCAGGGTCTCCTTGCGGGAGCGGTCGCCGCGGTACATGGCCCCCACCTGCGGGATGGTGGCGTGGCTCTCGTCGATGATGAGCAGGAAGTCCTTGGGGAAGAAGTCGAGCAGCGTGTAGGGCGGCTGCCCCGGATCGCGCCCCGTGAGGTGGCGCGAGTAGTTCTCGATACCGGAGCAGAAGCCCAGGTTCTCGAGCATCTCGAGATCGTAAGTCACGCGCTGGCGCAGGCGCTCGGCCGCCAGCAGCTTGCCCGCGGCCTCGAGCTCGGCCAGGCGCTCCTTGGACTCGGCCCGGATGGCCTCGACCGCCAGCTTCATGCGCGCCGCCGACACCGCGTAGTGCGACTGCGGGTAGACCACCGTGGCCGGGAGCGTGCGCAGGGGCGTGCCGCGCAGGGGGTCGATCTCCTGGATGCGATCGATCTCGTCGCCGAAGAACTCGAGGCGCAACGCGCGCTGCTCGAAGCTCGGCGGGTAAACCTCGAGCACGTCGCCCTTCACGCGGAAGGTGCCGCGGTGGAAGTCGTGCTCGTTGCGGCTGTACTGCAGGTCGGTCAGCCGGCGCATGACCTCTTCGCGGGTGATGCCGAGCCCGGCGTGGAGCGGTACGGCCAGCCCGCGGTACTCGGTCACGTCGCCGATGCCGTAGATGCACGACACCGACGCCACGATCAACACGTCGCGGCGGTCCATGAGAGCGACCGTGGCCGCGTGGCGCAGCCGGTCGATCTCGTCGTTGATGTGGGACTCCTTCTCGATGTAGGTGTCGGTCGAGGGGACGTACGCCTCGGGCTGGTAGTAGTCGTAGTAGCTGACGAAGTACTCGACCGCGTTGTCGGGGAAGAACGCCTTGAACTCGCGGTACAGCTGCGCCGCGAGCACCTTGTTGTGGCTGATGACCAGCGTGGGGCGGTTCACGCGCTCGACGACGTTGGCCAGCGTATACGTCTTGCCCGAGCCCGTGACGCCGAGGAGCACCTGGTGCGGCTGCCCCTGCCGGAGACCGTCGACCAGGGCCTCGATGGCCTGCGGCTGGTCTCCCGAAGGCTCGAAGTCGGCGACGAGGTGAAAACGATCCATGGGGGCGACCCGGGAACCGGTTGGCGGAAGGAGGTCAACCGTGAGCGCCTATCGGGCGCTCCGTTACGTCACGAACTCTCAGAACTGACCGATGGAGTACTCGCAGGGCAGGCAGTAGTAGCCCTGGTCTTTCCAGGGCAGGCAGAACGAGCGGCCGGGGCAGCCCTGGTGCGGGTTGCAGGCCACGCTGTCGCCTGGCGGCTGGAACGAGCGGCCCTCGACGGTGACGCAGCCCTCGGTGCCCGGATCGCACTTGGGCAGGCACCAGGCGGTGTCGTTGTAGGGTACGCAGTGCTCGTCGGCCGTGCAGAACGCGGCGCCGCCCTTGCACGAGGTCAGGCAGTAGAACTGCTTGTTGTACTCGGTGCACGCGTCGCCGTTGTCGCAGGGGTTGGAGCACTGCTGCGAGCAGATGTCGCCGAGGGCGGGCACGGGCAGGCAGAGGTCGGCGCCGGCCTGGTCGCAGGCCGCCGCGTTGCCGGAGCAGCCCACGAACAAGAGCTTCTCCTGGTCTTCGACCTTCACGCACGCCAGCTTCTCTTCGTTGTTGTCCTCGAGCGCGTAGACGGTGCACCGCGAGCCGTCGGGGCAGTCTTCGTCGGTCAGGCACTCGCGCGTGCAACGAGGCTGCGCGCCTTCGTACGCCAGGCACAGCAGGTCGACGCAGTCAGGGTGGTCGGCCACCGCACACGAATAATTCGTGCAGGTCAGCTCGTTCGCCAGGCTGCACTCGGTCTTCAGCGTGTTGTCGAACGCGCAATCCATGAACATGCGGTCTTCCTGGCAGCCGGCGAGCAGGCCGAGCAGCAGGACCGACGGGAGCGCGAGAGCGGTGGTTCGGAAGGTCATGGGCGCTACCCTACACAGGATTCCGCGAGATTCAACCACACGCGCGAGGACGTGTCAAGGCGCGGGCGCCAGGAGAGGCCCCGTTTGAAAAGGGAATCTGTCGGGCAGGGGGGCGGGGAGAGCGCCAGGACCCGGGCTACAGGATCGTCTGCAGCTTGAGCGACAGCGGCAGGTTGCCCGTGACCTTCAGCTTCTTGGTCGAGAACGCCATCATGGGGTTCAGCTTCTTGGCCAGGATGGCCTCGAAGTCGTCGCTGGTGATCTCGAGGGTGCAGTCGGCCTTCTCGGCTTTGCCGGCGCCCACGGCCGGGGTCTTGCAGTCGACGAACCACTCGCCGGCGCCCGTGATGTTGAACTGGAACACGCCGTTGATGGCCTTGACCTTCGCAGGGTTGTTCGCGATCAACTCGGGCACCTTGTTCTCGAAGTACTCGCGCGTCGTCGTCATGGCTCGGGTCCCTCCGGTTAGTTGGGTCACGCAACGCGTCAATGGAAGCATGACGCAGACGCGCATGTCAAGCCGCAAGGTCCGGTCGTATCACGCCCCGGTCAGAGGCCGCTTGACTATTCGGCGAATTGGGGTATGTAAATACCGTTTCTTGGACCCACCCGGCGGAGTACCGCGAGGAGACGACGATGCCCGTTCGCACCATCATTCGAATCGACGAGGCCTTGTGCAACGGTTGCGGCGAGTGCGTGATCGACTGCGCCGAGGGCGCGCTCGAGATCGTGGACGGCAAGGCGCGTGTCGTACGCGACTCGTTCTGCGACGGGATGGGGGCCTGCCTGGGCGCCTGCCCCACCGGCGCGCTCACCCTCGAAGACCGCGACGCCGATGCCTACGACGAAGCGGCCGTGGCCGCCCGCCTGGCCGGGCTCGACGCGAAGCCGGCGCCGGTTGCAGCCGCCCCGACGTTCCCCGCCCCGAGCCGGGTCGAGGGGGTGCCGGCGCCCGAGGCGCACGGCTTCGGAGGTTGCCCGGGAAGCCGCCTTCGCGTTTTCCCGGCCGCGCCGACGACCGACGCCGCCCCGCCCGCTACGCAGGGCTTCGCTCCTGCGGCGACCGGACCCGCCCAGACGTGCGAGCTCAGCCAGTGGCCCATCCAGCTGCGCCTGGTCCCCTTCGACGGGCCGCTCTACGCGAACCGGGACCTCGTGCTGATCGCCGACTGCATCCCTGCGACCTACCCCGACGTGCAGCGCGGCCTGATCCGCGGCCGCACCATCGCCCTGTCGTGCCCCAAGCTGGACGACCCGCGCCCCACGATCGAGAAGCTGGCGCGCATCTTCCAGAGCCCGCTGCGCTCGATCGCGGTGGCCATCCTGGAGGTGCCGTGCTGCACCGGCCTGCTGTCGCAGGTCCAGCAGGCCCTGGGGATGGCCGGCAAGCGCCTGCCGATCGAGGTGATCCGCGTGGGCATCCGCGGCGACCTGCTCGAGCGGTACACGGTGTAGGCCCCGGACGAGGAGGTCGTCGTGACGACCCTGCTGCTCGCTCCCCCGGTGCTGTCGCTGCTGGTGCTCGGGGCGCACTTCTACCGCGCCGCATCGGACGGGCTGGTCGCGCTCTGCATGGCGCTGGCGATCGTGGCGTGCGTGCCGCGGCGTTGGGCCGCGCGCGCGACGCAGGCGGCGCTGGTCGCCGGGGCGCTGGTCTGGGGGCAGACGATCGTCGAGATCGCGCGCGTACGCATGGACGCGCACCAGCCCTGGGGGCGCACGGCGCTCATCCTCGGCGGTGTGGCCCTGTTCACGCTGGCCTCGGCGCTGGTATTCTCCTCGCGGCGCCTGCGCCTGCGCTACGAGGGGAGCCCCACCGCGTGACCGAGACCGCCAGCCCCACGCCTGCACGCGACCCACGCCCGGTCGGCTTCGGCGCGCCGCTGGCGGCCGCGCTCCTGGCGGGCGGCCTCTTGACGATCGTACACCTCCGGGTGACCCGACCCATGCTGCTGCTCGAGCGCTTCGCGCCCGGGTGGGGCTGGCTCGAGATCCTCGCGCTGGCCGGCTACGCGGCCTTCGTGGCCCACCGCATGGCCGACCCACGCGCCGCCCGCCGCTGGCGACCGCGCCTCTGGCGCGTCTTCACGCTCGCGTTCTTCGGACAGCTGCTGCTGGGGCTGGCGGGCGTCGAGCGCTGCCTGATGACGGGCGCGCTGCACCTGCCGGTACCGGCGCTCATCACCGCGGGCCCCGTGTACCGCGGCGGGGGCCTGTTCATGCTCCTGCTGCTGGCGTCGACGCTGGTGCTGGTCGGTCCGGCGTGGTGCAGCCACCTGTGCTACCTGGGCGCCTGGGACGACGCGGCCTCGCGCGCCCGCCGCCGCCCGGAGCCCCTGCCCCCGTGGACGCGCTACGGGCGCCCGGCGATGCTGGTCGTGACGGTCGGGGGCGCCGGGCTCCTGAACCTGGCCGGCGCGGGGAGCGGTACCGCCGCGCTGCTCGGCGGCGCCTTCGGGCTGGCCGGCGTGGCCGTGATGCTGCTCGCCTCTCGTCGCCTGGGCGTCATGATCCACTGCACGGTGTTCTGCCCGATTGGCTGGGTCACGGCGGTGGCGGGGCGCCTGCACCCCCTGAAGGTGCGCTTCGGCCCGGGCTGCACCGACTGCCTGGCGTGCACGACCGCCTGCCGCTACGACGCGCTCACGAAGGACGACGTGGCCCGGCGCCGCGTGGGTACGTCGTGCACGCTCTGCGGCGACTGCGTGGGGGCCTGCCGCCACGCGTCGCTCGCCTACAGCTTTCCCGGGCTCTCGGGCCGCGCCGCGCGGGGCGTCTTTCTGGCGCTGGTGATCGGCCTGCACGCCGCGTTCCTCGGACTCGCTCGGATCTGACGCCGCGGCGACCGCCGTCCGGTTCCCCTGGGGCCGGAATCATGATACACGAAGCGGGCACCCCGCCCGGCGGAGGAAACCCTGAATCCACGCGTCGCCGAGCTCGAGCATTACCTCCTGCAATGGGACCACGTGGTGGTCGCGTACTCGGGCGGCGTCGACTCGACGTTCCTGGCCGCGGTCGCGCAGCGGGCCCTGGGCGCGGCGGCGCTGGCCGTCACGCTCGTCACCGAGTCCGACGCGCGCGCCGAGATGGACTTCGCGGTGCAGACCGCGAAGGCGCTCGGCCTGCGGCATCGCATCGAGCGCGCGCCGTGGCTGGCCATCCCCGGCGTGGCCGACAACCCCATCGATCGCTGCTACCGCTGCAAGCGCCACCTGTTCGGCCTGCTGCAGGAGTTGGCCGCCGCGGAAGGGGCCGTGGTCCTCGAGGGCTCGAACCTGGATGACGTGACCGACTACCGGCCGGGCCTGCGCGCGGTGCACGAGCTGCAGGTCGCCAGCCCGCTCCTCGATCTCGGCTTCCGCAAGGCCGAGATTCGCGATCTTTCGCGCGAGCTGGGCTTGCCGAGCGCCGACCGCCCCAGCCAGGCCTGTCTGGCGTCCCGCTTCCCCTACGGCGCCACCATCACCGAGCAGGCGTTGCGGCAGGTCGACGAGGCCGAGGCGGCCCTGCGCGAGCTCGGCCTCGAGATCGTACGCGTGCGGCACCACGGCGACACCGCTCGCGTCGAGGTGGCCCCCACCGAGCTGCCCACGGCGTTCGGCCTGCGCGACAGCGTGACCACGCGACTGCGCGCGCTGGGCTACACCCACGTGGCGCTCGATCTCGAGGGCTATCGCACGGGCAGCATGAACGCCCGCGTCAGGGAGGATCGACCATGACCGACGAGCGCTTGCGCGAGATGCTGGCCCGCGTGGCGTCGGGCGAGCTGCCCGCCGACGAAGCCCTGGAGCGCCTGAAGGGCTTCCCCCTCGACGACCTGGGGTTCGCCCAGCTCGACACGCACCGGCCGCTGCGGCAGGGCATGATCGAGGCCGTGTTCGCCGCGGGCAAGACGCCCGACCAAGTGGTGGCCATCCTCGAGCGCTCGGTGCTGCGCCACGGGGCCGCGCTGGCCACGCGCGTGACGCCGCCCATCGCCGAGGCCGTGTTGAGGCACCTGTCGGGCTTCCAGTACTCGGAGCTCGGGCGCCTGCTGTGGCGGCACGATCATCCCCCGGCGCCGCGCGGCCTGGTGGCGGTCGTCGCCGCCGGCACGTCCGATCTACCCGTGGTCGAGGAGGCCGCGCTCACCCTCGAGCTGTTCGGCGATCACGTCGAGCGCGTGACCGACGTGGGCGTTTCGGGGCTGCACCGCCTGGTCCCGCACCTGCCGCGCCTGCGCGAGGCGCGCGCCATCATCGTGGTGGCCGGCATGGAGGGCGCCCTGCCCAGCGTGATCGGCGGCCTGGTCGACCGCCCGGTGCTGGCCGTGCCCACCAGCGTGGGGTACGGCGCCAACCTCGGCGGCTTCACCGCGTTGCTGGCCATGCTCAACTCGTGCGCCGCGGGCGTGTCGGTCCTGAACATCGACAACGGCTACGGTGCCGCCTGCGCCGCCCACCGCATCAATCGAGCGCACGGAGACCCCGCATGACGCGCGTTGCGTGGCTCGACGCCCCCTCGGGCATCGCCGGGAACATGATCCTGGGGGCCCTGCTGGACGCCGGCGTGCCCAAGGCGCTGCTCGACGACGTGGCCCGCCGGGTGGGCGGCGACGACGTGCGCGTGACCGAGAGCACCCTCACGCGCGCCGGGTTGGCGGCGCGTCTGGTCGACGTGAGCTGGGAGGCCGCGCGTCACCCGCACCACGTGCACCTGCCCGACATCGAGGCGCGCCTGGCCGCGAGCGGACTGGCGCCAGAGATACTTCGCGGCGCGCGGCGCATCTTCGGCGTGCTGGCCGAGGCGGAGGCCCGCGTGCACGGCATCCCGATCGACCACGTGCACTTCCACGAGGTGGGCGCCGTCGACGCCCTGGTCGACATCGTCGGCAGCGCCGCCGGCTTCGCGGCCCTGGGCGTCCAGCGCCTCGTCGTGGCGCCGCTGCCCCTCGGCTACGGCTCGATCCGCTGCGAGCACGGCGTCATCCCCCTGCCCGCCCCGGCCGTGGTGGCCATGCTCGAGGGCGTCGCCGTGCGCGGCGTCGACGTGGAGGGAGAGACCGTCACGCCCACGGGCCTCGCGGTCCTGAAGGGGCTCGGCGCCACGTTCGGCCCCCTGCCCGCCCTGCGCGTCGTCGCGACGGGCCGCGGCGCCGGGCATCGTGACCTGGGCCTGCCGGGGCCGCTGCGCCTGATCGTGGGCGAGACCGAGGCCACGGCGGAGGCCGACGGCACCGCGAGCTGGTTGGCCGACACCAACGTCGAAGTGCAGGCCAACCTCGACGACATGAGCCCGCAGGCCTTCGACGAGGCCATGACGCACCTCTTCGAGGCCGGCGCGCTCGACGTGTCGGTGGCGCCCGAACTCATGAAGAAGGGCCGCCCCGCACACCTGCTCACGGCGCTCTGCCCCGAAGCCAGCCTCGACACCGTGACGCGCGCCGTCTTCATCCACACCCGCACCATCGGCGTGCGCCTGACGCGCGTCGAGAAGCGCGCGCTGCCCCGCCACATGATCGAGGTCTCGACGCCGTACGGGGTGGTCCCCGTGAAAGTGGTCGAGCTCGACGGGCGCGTCCTGCGCAGCATCCCCGAGTACGACGTGGTGCGCCGGCTGGCCCGCGAGCACGGGGTCTCGCTGGAGCAGGTCCACGAGGCCGTGATCCGCCTCACCTCGGCGCCGTAGGCGGGGCTGGCGGGGATTTGTCCTTGCCGGTCGGGGGTCCGAAGGTATAGTTGGCCGCATGAGACGCATCGTGGTGCTCGGGAAGGGCGGGATCGGAAAGTCGACGGTGGTCGCCAACGTCGCCGTCCTCTTCCAGCGGCACGGGGCGCGCGTCCTGCAGGTCGGGTGCGACCCGAAGCACGACTCCTACCTGAAGCACGCCGACGAGGGCACGGTCGAGACGGTGATGAACCGCTTCGCCAGCCTCGGGCGCATGAACGGCCCCGAGCTCGAGCGGCTGGTCGTCCCGGGGCGCACCGGCGTACACGTGCTCGAGGCCGGCGGCCCCGAGCCCGGGAGGGGCTGCGCCGGCCGCGCGGTGAGCCTGATGCTCGACCTGCTGAACGAGTACACGGCCATCTACGATCGCTACGACGTGGTCCTGTACGACGTGCTGGGCGACGTGGTCTGCGGGGGCTTCGCGGCGCCGCTCCGCGAAACGCACGAGGCCGACGTCCTGCTGGTCGCCTCGGCCGAGTACATGTCCCTCTACGCCGCCAACAACATCGCGCGGGGCCTCCGCAACCTGGCCGGCATCGGCGCGGCACGGCTGATCGGCGTGGTCGCGAACCGCGTGCGCGTACCAGCCGACCGCGAGCTCGTCGAGCACGTCGCGGCGCGCCTCGGCACGCGGGTACTGGGGGCCATCCCGTACAGCGACTCCGTGGCTCGGGCCGACGCGTTCGGGACGACCATCGCCGAGGAGGGCGGCGCGAACGTCGTCCTCGACGCCTACGCCGAGCTCTTCCACGCGCTGGCGACCGCGAGCGCGCGCTGCATCCCCACGCCCCTCGACGACGCCGAGCTCAAGCGGCTGGTGTTCGACGCGCGGTACCACCCGGGCGCCACCGCGGCCGCGGAGGACCCGACGTGAAGGACGGCCCGGCCCCCCACGAGTCGACAACCCCGACCTCGCGCGTCGTGCCGTTCGACGTGGCGCTGCGGGAGGCTCGCGAGCAGGTGACGATCGACGGTCGCCCCTGTACGGGCCTCGACCCCGTCGCCGACGGCGCGCTGCACCTGGCCTGGCAGGGTCCCGAACGGCTCCTCGAGGCCCGATTGGTTCCCGCCTCGGCGGCGACCGTGGGCGGCCGCGCCCTGCCCATGGGTCCCTTCGTCCTCGAGGCCGCCGGCGATCTGCCCGCGACGGCGCTCGCCGAGGCGAAGTCCGGGCTCCTGGCGGCCTGGAAGAAGGGCCTCGGCGTGTGGATCGCGTACGGCGCCGATCCCAAGCGGGAGCACGTCGTCCAGCCGACGGCCGACGGCGTCGCCCGGTTCCTCGCGAGCAAGCTGCTGCCGGGCGTCGTGTTCTGGGGCGACTGGCGCTTCGAGCACGTGCGCCGCGTCGTGGAGCGCGACACCGCGACGTGGTGCCTGCGATTCGCGAGCCCGGAGCGCGCCCACGTGACCGTCGAGCTCGGGCCCTCGGTCCCTCGCGACACCGGCTCGAGCCCCCTCGGCGGGTGGCGCGCCGTCGACGTGTCGGAGCCACGCGAGGCCGCCGCCGTGCTCCCGGTCGTCGGCTTCCTGCTGTCGCGGGTCTTTCCCCCGCGCACGGCCTGGGCGTCGGCGCCGGTCGCCGACGCATGGGACGGTCGGCCCTGGCAGGAAATCGACGGCCTGATCGCCAACTGCTACCGGGGCTCCTTCGAGGCTCACGCGCGCCCCAGCCGCGTCTTCGGCACCTGGGGCTACCCCGACAGCTTCGGCATCACCGGCGAGCTCACGCGTCACACCGACACCATCGTGCACGCCTCGCGGGAATGCCCCATCGTCATCGGGAGCATCGCCCGACCCGTCGGCACGTCGGTGCGGGCCTGGACCCGCGGAGCCTCGTCGCCGCGACTGGCGATGCCGCGCGTGTACGCGACCGACCTCGACGACGCGGCCATCGCGCTCGGCGGGGACGAGCGGTTGAAGCAGTTGTGCGACGAGTTGGCGCACGCGTCCGGGCCCGACGATCGCCGGCGCGTCATGATCACGCAGGGTTGCGAGTCCCACCTCATCGGCGACTCGCCGGGGGCCATCGGGCGCGGGTGCTTCCGCCACACCGGGGTCACCCTGTCGGTCATCGAGCCCGTACGCCCGAACTTCGAAGAGCCCGACTCCAGTAACACCTGGGCGCGCGTGATCGCCGCCCTCGAAGTCGCGCCAGAAGCCGACCGACGCCCACGCACCGTCAACCTGGTCGGCTACGGCCACCCGACCGATCCCTTCGTCGAAGACCTGGTCTCGCTGCTCGCCGAGGTCGGTATCGGCGTGGTCTCCGTCTGCTTGCCGGTCGCGTCGCCCGAGCACCTGGCCCGCTTCGGCTCGGCCGAGCTGTCGGTGGTCTCGCCCTGGCAGCCGGTCCACGACGCGGTCGTGCCCGCCCTCCAGGCCCGGGGCCTCCGCGCGCTCCAGCCGGCCCTGCCCTACGGGTGGACGGGCACCCTCCGTTGGCTCCAGGCCTTGACCGGAGCCCTGGGGATCCCGCACCCGTCGCCCGGGCTGCACCACGCGTGGAGGGCGCGCTACGAAGCCGCCGCCGGCCCCTACCTCGCGCGCCTGGCCGTCCAGCCCCTACGCTTCGCGTTCGCGTACGACAAGGGGAGCCTCGGCGAGCTCCTCTCGCCGCGCTTCTTCTTTGGCGCCGACCCCCTGGACCTCGTCGACGTCGCCGGCGTCGCGGCCTCGGTCGTACACCTGCCCGACACAGCGCGCGACGACTACGGCGACGCGTCTGACCTCGTGGCGCGGCTCGGGCAGCGCGGCGTTCGCCTCGTCGAGGCCACAGCGGGCGCCCCGGCGATCGAGCTGCTTCGCGATCTCGGGCTCGACGCCGTGTACTCCGACCTGCCGGAACCGGCGGTGGTCAAGAGCAGCGGCGCCGTGCCCGTCGCGATCAGCGACCTGCCGCTCGGCCTGACCGGCGCGGCCGAGATCGCGCGACGGATGTGGCTGCTGCGCCGCCTGCGCCTCTATCGACGCCTGCGGCCGCCGCCCCGGACCACGCGAGGGGTGAGCCTCCCATGACCGACTTCTCGCTCCGCACCACGGCCGCGTTTCCGCTCGGGGTCTACCAGGTCGCCAACGCGATCCCCGACAGCCTGCTGGTGTTCCGCGGCGCCGCGTGCGTCTACGAAGCCTTCGAGACCGCGTTCCGCCCGCACGATCTCGGCCAGACGCTCGACCGACCTGGCGCGCCCCGGCTGGTCGACACCACCGAACCCTTCACGATGAGCATCCTGGGCGTCGAGGACCGCGTGGTCGACCTGGCGCGGTGGAACCAGCTCCTCGGCGACCGCCGCCTGGTGTTCTTGAGCGAGCTGGTCCGCATCTCGATCATGGGCGAGGGGCTGCGCGCGGCGGCGAGAGCGGTGCGCGCGAACACCGGGCTTCCCTGCGTGCCGGCGCTGAGCCTCGACCTGTCGCGCGACGCCGACGACGCGCTGCGCAGCCTGCTCACCGGGCTGGCCGAGGTGCTCGTCGCCGACGCCGCGCGGCTTGGTGGCGAGCCTCCCGCGCTCGACCCCCGCGGGATCGGGATCGTCGGCTATCCCTACCTCCGCAACGAGGGAGACTCCGCGGGCGACGTCGCCGAGTTGGAGCGCCTCGTGCGCACGCTGGGCCTCGATCCGCTCCCTATCTGGCTGTCGGGGACCGGCTGGGAACACCTGAGCTCCCTGGCGCGCGCGCGGCACCTGCTGGCCCTGCCGCTGGGCGTGTCCGCGGCCCGCAGCCTGCAAAAGGCCACGGGCGCGACAGTGACCGAGGTGTCGCTGCCGGTGTCGCTGGAGCAGTCCGAGCAGTGGCTGCGAACGCTCGCCGCGTCCGCCGGGGTTTCGGCGCCCGTCGACGCGGTGGTCGACGCCGAGCTGACCCGCGTGGTCCCGTTGGTCGATCGCCTCGTCAGCCTGTCGCTGCGGGGGCGCCGCGTCGCCGTCATCGCCGACCCGACGTGGCTACCGGGCCTCGTGGGCTGCCTCGAGGAGGACCTCGGCCTCGAGGTCGCGTGCTCGTTGTGGCGAGCGCGGCGCAACCCGCTCGACGAGGCGTCCGCGGATCGCGACGAGGTCACCCGGCTCTATGATCCGAGCGTCGCGTCGTTGGCGCATCACCTCCTGGCCGCGCACGCCGCCGGCGGGCTCGACGCGATCGTCGGCAGCGCCTTCGAGCGCAACGCGCTGCCCCCCGAGTTGGCGCACGTCCCGTTCGTCGAGTTCGGGCTCCCCCAGCACGCCCGGCACTTCCTGGTCCCGACGCCGCACGTGGGCTTCTCGGGGGTCCTCACGTGGGCCCAACGCCTGCACGACGCGTTGGTGTCGGCGCCCTGACGATCGGCTACCGCGTCCGAAGGAACGACGCCCCCGCACGTCGCACCCGCCCCTCGAGCTCCAGCCCCGTAACCACGCCGGCCAGGTGGCGGGCGGACAGGCGCGTGCGCTCGGCGAGCGTGTCGAGATCGCAGGGACCGTCGGCCAGGGCTGCCAACACGACCCGCTCGTCGGGGGATCCGCTCTCGGGGGGCGCCGGCCGGGCGGCCACGTCTCCCGCCCCCAGCGCCCGCGCGAAGGCCTCGCGGCTCACCACGGGGCGGGCCCCGCGCTCGAGCAGCTCGAGCGTGCCCACGGCGGTCGGATCGGTGGGATCGCCGGCAACGCACCACACGGGGCGGCCCAACCCGATCGCCAGGTCCGCCGTGATCAACGCGCCGCTGCGGCCGGGCGCCCGACTGACCACGACGTCGTGCGCCAGGGCGGCCACCAGGCGGTTGCGCTTCGGGAAGGTCCAGCGCGCGGCCGCGACGTGGGGGAGCAGCTCGGTGACGACAGCCCCGTGCTCGGCGATGCGATCGAACAGGCGCGTGTTCTCGGCGGGGAACGGGTGATCGAATCCGTTGCCCACGACCGCCACCGTGGGGGCGCCGGCTTCGAGCGCGGTCAGGTGGGCCACCGTGTCGGCTCCGGCCGCCCCGCCGGACAGGAGCACGCGGCCGGCGTCGAGGCCAGCCCGGGCGCAGAGCCGCGTGACGCGCTCCCCGGCTGCGTCGAGCCGGCGCGTGCCGACCACGGCGAGCATCGGTCCCTCGGGGAGGGTCCCGCGCACGAAGAGCAGGGGCGGGGGATCCGCGAGCTCGAGCAGGCGCGACGGATAGCCCGGCTTGCGGAAGCCGAGGATCGCGACGCCGCTACGCCGAAGCCGCTCCGCCAGGCGGTCGGCGTCGGCCAGCAGCGGTTCCGGGCAGGGCGCGTCGGGAGCGGCCTGGCGAACGAGCGCGGGCGAGGTCCCCTGAAGGCTCAGCGCGAGGCGCAGGCGAATTTCGGGCTCGACCACGAAGGCTCCGGATTGCGGGACCTTGGACCAAGGTACCCAATCGCGCGAGGCCGCGCAATCGGGAGCGGGACGGGCGTGGAGCTACGGCGCGGGTGTGGCGGCAGGGGCGTCGGCGGGATTGGGTGGCGCCACGGGACCCGGCGCCGGCGCGAGGCGACCCGTGTACTCCTGGCGGAAGGTCTCGTGCAGGCGGCCGTCGGGATCGCCCTCCTCGGCCGGCTGCAGGAAGCGGAACGGCTCGGGGCTGTCCCAGGCCAGGATCGAGTGGCACAGCGTGCACTCGGACGAGATCTCCCTGCCCTGGTCGTCGACCAGGTCGCGCGAGTGGCAGCGGAAGCAGCCCGGGCCGCGCCGATGCCCCAGGTGATCGGGGTAGGGGTTCCAGCCCACCTTCATGCCCGGGTGCACGTTGATCGCGTACACCTCCTGCAGCGCGGCGACCGCCTCGGCGATGCGCGCGGCCTTCTCCCTCGCGATCTCGGGGTACTCCAGCTCGTACTCGCGGCGGAAGGCCCGGTCGATGCGGACCTGCGCGTCGTCCTTCATGACGTACGGCCCGGTGAGGGCCGCCAGCGCGTTACGTCGCGCGAAGGGCAGCGATCGATCGATGCGGCCCTGTGTGATCAGGCGATCGACGGCGGCCTCGGGATCCTCGTACTTGTGCGTGGCGCGGTTGTGGCAGTCGGCGCAGTCGAGCGTGCGATCTTCGAGCTTGTGGACCTCGTGACCCTCGCCGTCCTTGCCCGCGATCTGCGCCTCTTCGGGGGGCAGCTTGCGATTCGTGTAGCGATGGTACGACCCGTCGGGCTGCCGCACGTCGACCCAGCGCATGGTCAGGCGCTGGGCATCGCCCTCGCGGTAGCGCACCTCGTTGTTCGCGGCCACGTGCCAGTGGATCTCGCCGCGCTTCTGGCCCTTGCCCGAGCCGATCTTCAAGGACAGCGTGGTGAACTGCGGCGTCGAGGCCTCGTCGTCGGCGTAGTGCGCGAGGCGCTTCATGCGATCGCCGTAGAACGCGTCGGGCCAGTGGCACTTCTCGCACGTTTCACGCGCAGGGCGCAGGTTGTGTACCGGCGTGGGGATGGGCCGCGCGAACAGGTCGAAGGACGCCGAGACCATCTGCCACATGCCGTTCAGCTTGGCGTCGACCGTGGCCTTGGCGCCGTCTCCCACGTGGCAGTCGACGCACCGCACGCGAGCGTGGGGCGACTGGTTGTACGCCGCCCACTCGGGCCCCATCACGCTGTGGCAGGCCGTGCCGCAGAACTTCGGCTGCTCCATGAAGTGCAGCATGCTCGCGCCGGTGCCCGCCGTGACGAGCAGGAAGCCCAGCACCAGGACGACGACCAGCAGCAGAGAACGGTTGCTGTCGATGCAGGGCGCCTTGGAGGTCGGATCGCAGGGATGGAGGGGATCGCACGGCCGCGAGAGCAGCTCGCACGTCATGCGGCTCGAGGCGTTGCGGAAACGCCGCCAGCCGAGCACGCACAGCCCGACGCCCACGACGAACACGGGCGGCAGGACCATGTACGCGACCAGCCCGTAGTACGTGTTCGTGACCAGCCCGCTGGCGCGCGCGATCTCGTTGGCCGCGAGCAACAGGAAGCCCGACACGGACAGTACCAGGCCGGCCAGCCCGACGAGGTTGGTGCTGAGCCCGCGTACGAAGCGCGAGGTGACTCGGAACATGACGCCTCCGCGGCCTACTGGGCGGCCGGCTTGTGCAGGTCCTTGTAGAGGTCGGGGAGCTTGCCCGAGCGGATGTCGGCCTTGATGTCGTCCGTGGACCGGTTGATCCAGGCGTGCATCGCGTCGTCCTTCAAGAGCTTGTCGACCAGGGCGTTGATCTCGGGGTCGTTGTACGCCTTCACGGCCGGCAGGAACTTGAAGTAGAAGTTCCGGGCCACTTCGTACATGCCGTTCCACCACGCGTAGTCGGCGCCCATCATGGCCGCGCCGTGCCGCGTGCGGCGCCCCTCGTGGTGCCACAGCTCCCAGTAGATCCACTCGAGCTCGTTCGAGAAGTCGGCCTTGCGCTGCAACAGGCCCTTGGCCTTGACCTTGTTCATGATCTCGGTGGCCGGCTTGCCGAACTTCTCGTTGTAGAGCTGCACGACGCCGTCGTACTGGTAGTAGTGCCCGTCGACGAAGGTCTTCTGGTGGCAGGCCGAGCAGATGGCCTTCATGGTGTCGCGCTTGCCGGCCCAGCCTTCCTTCATCTTCGAGACCGCCGGACGCAGCGTCCACGAGATGCGCTGGCCCACGTCGTGCGTGACGGCCTGGCCGGGGCCCGCCGACATGTGGCACGTAGCGCAGGTGGGGGCGTCGAAGTAGTCCTTGCCCACCTCCCAGCGCTCGGAGCCGAAGTTCATCTTCTCGACGTGCGTGGCGTAGGCGTTGCCGTGCTTGGACTCCTCGTACACCTCCTTCTGCGGGTGATCGGGGCCCAGGTGGCACTTGGAGCACGCCTCGGGGCGGCGCGCCTGGCCCTTGTCGAAGGCGTGGCGCGTGTGGCAGGCGTTGCACGAGCCCTTGCTGCCGTCGGGGTTGATGCGCCCGATGCCCGAGTTCGGCCAGCTCTCACGGGCCAGCTTGTTGGGCGACGCGGGGTCGATCTTGACCTTGGTGCCGTGGCAGGCTTCGCAGCCCGTGATCGTCACGGGCATGCCGCCCGCCGCGTGCGCCAGGTAGGCGTCCTGCGAGTCGAGGATCTCGCCGGCGGTGGCGTGGTACGACGCCTCGACCTCGGCGACCTCCTGGTCGTGGCAGGCCCCGCAGTCCTTGGGCGTGACCAGCGTGGCGATCAGCGCACCCTCGTGCTCGAAGGCGTCGGGCTCGCCAGCCTGCGCGCCGTGGCAGTCGATGCACGTGACGTCCTGGCGCGCGTGCTTGGACGAGCGCCACTGGTTGTAGAGGCCGGGGCTCTTCTCGCGGTGGCACGCCAGGCAGCGACCGGCCAGGGCCGCCGGATCGACCGGGGCCGGAGCGGCGGGGGCGCCCTCGGCCCACGCGAACGAACCCGTCAACATCATTACAAAAAACGCCAGCGCGACGCGGGACATGGACACCCCCGATCCTCGATTCGTCAGTCGAGGATAGGGCAGACTCGCACCCGCGCGCAAGCCCTGAACCCATTGCGGTGACGCATTTCTGAAATGAGCGTCCGATCCCGTCGTTGACTTCCCCGGGTCCGGCCCCCTACAATCCGGCGAACCGCGGGCGACCCGACGATGATCAACCTGTTGACGCGACTGCGTGAACGGCGCTTCCACAAGAAGCAACTGCGGCAGATCCGCGTGGTGCTCGATCGAACCCGGAAGCGCGGCCTGTCCGAGTCGCCCGCCGCCCGGAAGCTCGCCGAGTTGACCATCGAGATGAAGGCGAGCCTCGCCAAGGGGGACCTGGCCCGCTGCGAGCGCCTCGAAGAGGACGCCGCCGCGCTGGTCGAGCGCGATCTGCCCACCTGCGCCAAGGCCACCTGGCTCGAGTCCTTCCTCAGCCTGTTCTGGGCCGTCATGGCCGCCCTGGCCATCCGCGCCTTCCTGGTCGAGCCCTTCCAGATCCCCACCGGGTCCATGATCCCCACCTTGCAGATCGGCGATCACATCTTCGTGAACAAGCTGGCCTACGGGTTCCGCATCCCGTTCGTCAACTGGCACGTGGCCAAGTGGGACGACCCGGCGCGCGGCGACATCGTCATCTTCCCGTACCCGGTACCGGGCCCCGACCAGGGCAAGGACTACATCAAGCGCGTGGTGGCCCTGCCCGGCGACCGCGTACGGCTCGACGACAACGTGCTGGTCATCAACGGGCAGCGCGTCGAGGTCACGCCCTTCACCAAGGGCATCCCCTGCATGGACTCCACCCCGCCCGAGATCCGCTGCGACACGCAGCTCGAAAGGCTCGGCGAGCACGCCATCGTCACGCAGCACCAGGACGAAGCCTCGTGCGCCCTGCGCGGCCACTGCGACTCCACGTGGCCCGCCAAGACGCGCCCGCCCTGCTTCGGCCTCTCGCCCTGCCTGTACTACGGCGCGGGCGACCAGAACCCCGACTGGCCCGACGTGAAGATCCCCGAGGATCACTTCCTCGTCATGGGTGACAACCGCGACAACTCCAGTGACGGGCGTTACTGGGGCGTGGTGTCGCGCAGCGACGTGCTGGGCAAGGCCATGTTCATCTGGTGGGCCCAGGACAAACGCCGGTTGTTCGAGGCGATCCACTGAGAGCTTGTGAAGTTCACAAGCTCTCAAGCCCACGCCGATGGGGCCCGGACGGCCCACTAACGAGGGGGCGAGCATGGGTGGCACGAAGAAGAGCGAGGGAACCCCTGTCCGCCGGAGCGCCGGCGGGACCGTCCTGCTCGACGCACGCGGTATCGATCTGGCCATCAAGCGCCTCGCGCTCGAGGTCATCGAGGCCAACGGCGGGCTGCACGACGTAGCCGTAGTGGGCATCCACCGGCGCGGCGTCCCGCTCGGCCAGCGCCTGTTGAAGCACTTCCGGTCCCACGAAGGCATCGACGTGCCCTTCGGCATGGTCGACATCACGCTGTACCGCGACGACGCCGGCATGGGCCTGCCCGCGCCGCAGCTGAACGCCACCGAGATCGACTTCGACGTCACGGGCAAGCGCGTGGTGCTGGTCGACGACGTGTGCTACACGGGTCGCACCGTGCGCGCGGCCATCGACGCCATCATCGACTACGGTCGCCCCGCGCGCATCGAGCTCGCGGTGCTGGTCGACCGCGGCCTGCGCGAGCTGCCCATCCAGCCCGACTTCGTCGGCAAGGTCCTCGAGACCACGACCGAGCAGCGCGTTCACGTCCGCCTGAAGGAGACCGACGGCGAAGAGTACGTGTCCGTCAGCGACAAGGAGTAGCCCATGAGCCAGACCTTCCGGCACCTGCTGGGCATCGAAGACCTGACGCGCGAGCACATCACGACCATCCTCGACCTCGGGCAGCAGTTCAAGGCCATCTCCGAGCGCGCCATCAAGAAGGTGCCCACCCTGCGCGGCAAGACGGTCGTGACCTTCTTCGTCGAGAACAGCACGCGCACGCGCATGTCGTTCGAGGTGGCGGCCAAGCGCCTGTCGGCCGACACGCTGAACTTCACGGCGTCGTCGTCCAGCTTCTCGAAGGGCGAGACGCTGCTCGACACGGCGTTGAACCTGCAGGCCATGCACCCCGACATCCTCATCCTGCGCCACTCGCAGCCGGGGTCGCCGCACTTCCTGGCCAAGAACATCGACGCGAGCGTCGTGAACGCCGGCGACGGCAGCCACGAGCACCCCACCCAGGCGTTGCTCGACATGTTCACGCTGCGCGAGCGCAAGGGCACCCTGGCCGACCTCGAGGTGGTGCTCGTGGGCGACATCGACCACAGCCGCGTGGCACGCTCGAACATCCTGGGCCTCACCAAGATGGGCGCCAACGTGCGCGTCTGCGGCCCGGCCACCATGCTGCCGGCCAAGGCCGAAGCCCTGGGGGTCAAGGTCTTCACGCGCCTCGAGGAGGCCATCGAGGGCGCCGACGCCATCATGATGCTGCGCATCCAGCGCGAGCGGCAGGAGGCCAACCTCTTCCCCAGCGACCGCGAGTACCACCGCTTCTGGGGCCTCACGCGCGAGCACCTGAAGCTGGCAAAGTCCGACGTGATCGTGCTGCACCCCGGCCCCATGAACCGCTGCGTCGAGATCGACCCCGACGTGGCCGACGGCGACGCGTCGGTCATCCTCGAGCAGGTCACGAACGGCGTGGCCGTGCGCATGGCCGTGCTGTACCTGCTGGGTGGCGGCAAGGCCAACGAAGCCATCGTATAGAGGGGGACCCGATGAAGACCGTCTACCGGAACCTGCACTACCTGGACCCCAGCGATGGCACCGAGTCGCGCATCGACCTGGTGTTCGACGACCAGCAGATCCTGGCGCTTCACCCGGCCGCCAAGACCCGCACCTACGACGACTCGCACCACGTCGTGAACCAGCAGGGGAAGAACCTGTCCCCGGGCTTCCTCGACCTGTGCGCGTTCACCGGCGAGCCCGGCTTCGAGGTCGACGAGGACCTGGCGACGTTCTCGCGCGCGGCGGCGGCCGGCGGCTTCACCACCGTGGCCCCCCGCCCCGACACCGACCCTCCCTGCGACCGGCGCTCGGCCGTCGAGGCGCTCCGGCAGCGCATCGCGGGCCTCGGCCTCATCGACGTGGCCCCCATCGGCTGCGCCTCGGTGGGCAACGCGGGCAAGGACCTCGCCGAGATCGGCGACCTGAAGCTCGGCGGGGCCTGCGCCGTCGGCTCCGGCGACGTCCCGCTGTCCGACGGCACGCTCATGCGGCGCGTGCTCGAGTACGCGGCGTGCTTCGACCTGCCCGTGTTCGCGCTGCCCCAGCACGCAAACCTGACGGGGAAGGCGCGCATCAACGAGGGCGAGATGTCGACGCGCCTCGGGCTCGCGGGAGCCCCGGCCCTGGCCGAAGAGGTGGCGGTCTTCCGCGATCTGCGCCTGGCCGAGCTCACCGGCGCGCGGCTGCACCTGCAGAAGCTGTCGACCGCCCGCGCCGTGCAGCTGGTCCGCGAGGCCAAGGAGCACGGCGTGAAGGTCACCGCCGACGTGGCCGTGCACCACCTGCTCCTGACCGAAAAAGAGCTGGCCGGCTACGACCCGAACCTGTACGTGGTGCCGCCCCTGCGCACCAACGACGACCGCCTGGCCCTCATCGAGGGACTGAAGGACGGCACGCTCGACGCCATCGTCACCGACCACAATCCGGTGAACCGGCGCTACAAGGACGTCGAGTTCGGCCTGGCCCGCCCCGGCATGATCGGCCTCGAGACCGCCCTGCCCCTGCTCCTGCGCCTCGTGAAGCGCGGCGTGCTGCCCCTGAAGACCGCCATCCAGGCCCTGACCACCGGCCCCGCCAAGGTGCTCGGCCTCGACGCCGGCACCCTCCGGGAAGGCGGCCCGGCCACCTTCGTCCTCTGGGACGAGGCCGCGTCGTGGCGCTGCACCAAGGATTGCCTGGTCTCGAAGAGCCGCAATACGCCCTTCCTGAACTGGGAGCTGCAGGGGAAGATCGTCGAGGTGCGGAAGGCTGGTAAGGTCGTCTGCGGGGCCACGTAGTCCCCGCCGTCTCCCCCGCTCCCGCGGCTATCGAAGCGGCCGCGGCGGCCACGGCGCCACCGGGTTCAGCGCGAACGGCGGCCGCTCCGGGCGAGCCGTCCTCGTCACGCCCCCCTCGTACAGGTCCTCGGTGCCCAGCAGGTAGGCCGACAGGTACTGGTTCATCGGCGACTGGGTGCCGAACTCCAGCGGGTACAGGTCGGCCAGGCACGAGGTGTCGATGGGCGCCGCGGGATCGGCCACGAAGCCCTCGAACATGCGGAAGCCGCACGACTGGAGCAGGTAGTCGTACGAGCCCTGCATCATGGCCTGCACCGAGGCGTTGGTCTGCGACGAGAACAGCACGCCGTGGGGCGCGTAGTCGACCGCGACGAAGGTCTGGTGCGCGCCGGTGTAGTGCTCACCGGCCGGCTGGGCCATGGCCAGCGTGGTCTGGGGGTCGAGCGTGCCGTTCAGCATGAGGAGCGGCGCGGCGGTCTCGCCCCAGCGGTTCATGTAGCCGTCATCGGGGGTGATGGGCCACGCGCCGCTCTCGGCCATCTGGAGCATCGAGGGAGAGGCGTCGGCCGAGAAGTAGGCGGCGTCGGCGATGGCCTGCACCTCGGCGTAGGTCTTGCTTCCGAGCAGCTCGGCCACGATGACGTGGGTGCCGAGCGTCAGCGAGCCGTCCAGCTGGTCCTCGCCGACGAACGCGGGGGCGAGGGGGAGGGTGGCACCGCCCATCATCTGCTGCAGGCTCTGGATGAAGTACTCGAGCACGGCCTGGTCGTTGGCGTTGCAGCGCGCCAGGCGGTAGACGAGCGCGGGGATGAGCACGCGCGTGCTGGCGTCCATCTCGAGCATGGCCAGGACCAGGCGCAGCGTGGGGCGGTCGAGGAACGAGAAGGCCCCCTGGCAGAGCGTACCCTCGTCCAGGCGCGTGAACACCGCCCCGAGCGCCTCCCAGGGCGTGGCGGCGATCGTGCCGAGCTTGGCGGCGCACGTGGTTTCGCCGGCGCAGGCCTGCAGGATCAGCTTGCCGTTCTCGTTGAAGTTCTGGTCGTACTCGTCCAGGTGGCAGGCCCCGGGGGAGCAGATCGAGTCGAGGATCACGCCGTCGGCCTGCTCGGGGAACAGCTGCAGGTAGCGCAGGCCCCAGTAGGTGCCGTACGACACGCCGTAGACCAGCGCGGGGACCCCGGGCTCGCGCGCGAGGTCGACCACGCGCCCGACGTCGCGCGCCGCGTTGGTGGTCGTGAACTCTGCGAGGCCGTCGCCGCCCCACGTGGTCACCAGCGACTCGGCGCACCCGGCGAAGTCGAAGTCGTAGGCGTCGCCCTCCTGCGGGCAGGTCAGGCGCGCCGTGTTGCCCACGCCGCGGTGGTCCAGCGAGTACATCTCCCACTCGGGGTGGGCCATCGAGAACAGCCAGAAGACCTGCGCGAAGTCCGCGCCCGAGCCCCCGGGGCCGCCTTGCAGGAACCAGATCTGGCGCTTGTTCGCGCTGTCGGCCGCCCGCAGGCGGTACACGAACACGTCGATCGACGCACCTTCGTGCTCGTCGTAGTCGAGCGGTGCGGGGACGAAGGCGCACTCGAAGCCTGGCGTGTAGGCGATGTACGACGGGCAGGGGCCCCACGCGATGGCGGGGGCCATCGTGTCCCCGTCCGCCGCGTCGGCCGCGTCCGTGACCTCGGGCGGCGGCTCGGGCGCGTCTTCGACGACCGCGTCGGACGGCGGCGCGTCGCCGGCGGGGACGTCGAGCTCGAGGCTTGCGTCGTGGACGTCCGGGTTCCCCACGTCGTTCGGCCCGAGGTCGGCGGGCGGCGCGTCGGCCTCCAGGTCGGCGTCGGGTTGCCGCGTATCCGTCGGATCTCCCTGCGATCCATCGCTGCCGCAGGCCGTCGGCACCAGGATCGCGCAGGCGAAGACTACCATCAGGAATCGAGCGCGCGTCATCGCAAACCCCCGGAAAGGACGCCAGGTCCAGGCTCGGCGGGAGTATAGCGAGCCCGGAGCGCTTTCCAATGGGTCTTCGTCGAAGCGGACGCTCCCCCGGTTGCCAGCCGGCCGCCCGGGCCGTATCATGGGTCGACACAAGGGGGAAAGAACATGCGCCTGTTCTCGCGGATCGCACTGGTCGCGCTGCTGGTCGCAGGGACCCTGGGTTGTGAGAAGATCGACGAGCTGCTCGGCAACAAGCCCGAGCCCCCTGCCCCGAGCAGCGTCGAGGGGGCCGCGCCGGCCGTGGCGCCGGCCGTGGCGCCGGCCCCGGCCGCTGCCCCCGCTCCCGTGGCGGCCGCCTCCGCCGAGGCTACGGCGCCCAAGCCCCCCGAGCGCACCAAGGAGCAGTTCGTGACCGCGTTCTCCGAGCTCGAGTGCGCGCTGGCCGTGCTCGACGACCCGGCCAACCGCGAGAAGAAGCGCCTCGAGATCCTGGGCAAGCACGGCTACACCGGCGAGTCCTACGTGGCCGACATGGAGAAGTTCGGCACCATCGAGGCCGAGTCGCGCAAGGCCGCGTGCATGCCCCGAAAGGGTAAGAGCGCCGAGGAGTTCGCCAAGGTCTTCGCCGAAATCGCCTGCGGCACGGCCAAGGCCGACCCGAACCAGGTCGAGGCCCTGACCGCCGGCATCCTGGCCAAGGCCGGCTACACCTCCGACACCTTCGCCGACGACCAGGAGGAATACGGCCTCGAGCAAGCCGAGAAGCTGGCTGCCGCGTGCATGCCGGTGCCCAAGGGCGCCACGAAGGAGGGGCTGCTGGCCCTCTCGGTCAAGCTCGACTGCGCGAAGCGCACCGATCTCCCCAAGGAAGAGCAGGAGGAGTACGCCGCCATCCTGCTGGACGAGTACGGCCTCGACGACGAGACCTACGCCGCCGCGCGCGCCCAGGTGAAGGACGACGCCGAGTTCGGCAAGGCCCTGGCCGACGGCCTGAAGGGCTGCCCGGCGCGGCCCGTGAAGAAGCCCGACGAGGTCTCGCCCGCGGCCGGCACCTGGCACGTCAAGCTGAGCGGTCAGGCCAACGGCAACGCCTCGTTCCGCATCGTGGGCAAGGGCGTGGTCTCGGCCGACGCCTCCCTCGACGGCAAGCGCCTGGTGGTCGCGCGCAAGCGCCTGCGCGGCAACACCGTCTACCTCGAGTCGCGCGTCGGGCCCAACTGGGTGCGCCTCAGCGGCCAGCTCAAGGGTGCCGCGGTCAACGGTTCGTGGACGGGTCGGTCGGGCGGGCAGCCCGTGAAGGGCACCTTCCACGGCTCGAGATAGGGCCCGGGGAGGCAGGCGGCGAAGGGAGGACCATCATGGGCGAACGACGCACGCTCGACAGGCTGGTCACGCTCGAGACGCTCGGCGTCCCCATCAGCCGCAACCGCGCGTTCGAGGTCTTCAGCGACCCGCGCTACCGCCCCATCCTGCACTATGCCAACCACCTGCGCGCCATCGGCCGCCTGCTGCGTCGGAGCGGCGAGCGCCTGATCATCCGCCAGGAAGCCGGCGGCGACACCACCGTCATCGTCGCCGATCGGCGCGCGCGCTACCGACACACGGTACGCCTCGACCGAGCCGAGGTGGCTTGGCTCGTCCGTCACGATCGAACCCTCGAACGCTGGTTGAGGAACCCCCTCGAATGAACACCATCGCCTTCATCCTGGCCGGCGGCCGCGTCAACGAGATGGGCGTGCTGACCGCGCGGCGGCCCAAGTCGGCCGTGCCCTTCGCCGGCACCTACCGCATGATCGACTTCGCGTTGTCGAACCTCGCGAACTCCGGCTTCGAGCAGGTGGGCCTGTTGTCGCAGTACCGCCCCTACTCGCTCATGGATCACGTGGGCGTCGGCGAGCCCTGGGGCTTCGTGGGCCGCAACCGCACCTGCGAGATCCTGCCGCCCTTCCAGGGGGGCAGCGAGTTCGACTGGTACCGCGGCACGGCCGATGCGTTGTACCAGAACCTGTTCTTCGTCGAGCGCTACGCCCCCGAACACGTGCTGGTGCTGTCGGGCGACCACCCGTACGCCATGGACTACACGCAGCTGCTGGCGTTCCACGCCGCCAAGGGCGCCGACGCGACGGTGGTCTTCCAGCGCATGCCCCTCGGCGGCAAGGTGCGCTACGGCATGGGCACCCTCGACGCCGACGGGCGCATCACGCACTACGAGGAGAAACCCGAGCACCCGCGGTCCGATCTCGCGAGCCTGACCATCTACGTGTTCCGCACGACGGCGCTGGTGCGCTGGCTGAAAGAGAACCAGCGCTCGGGCCGCACCTTCCAGCTGTACGACGAGATCCTGCCCCGCGCGGTCGAGGAGAGAACGGCCTACGGCTTCGTGTACGACGGCTATTGGGCCTACACCAAGACCGTCGACCAGTTCTTCGAGTCCAACTTCGCGTGCGTGCGCCCCGGCGGGTTGCTCTGCGGCGCCACGCGTGGCGTACGCACCAACCAGGAGAACCAGGGCCTGGCCTTCGCCGCGCCCGCCCGCTTCCTCCCGCGCGCGCAGGTGTCCGACAGCGTGGTCTCCCCGGGCTGCGTCATCGAAGGCTCGGTCAGCACGTCGATCCTGGGGCCCAACGTGCGCGTATACCCCGGCGCCCAGGTGCGCAACTCCATCCTGATGCACCAGGTCGAGGTAGGTCCCGGCGCCATCCTCGACCAGGTCATCGCGGACAAGGGCGTGCGCATCGGCAAGAACGCGACCGTGGGCCTGATGGGGCCGCTGACGCCCAACAGCGTAATCGGCGCCTGCCTGCAAGGCGGCCTCACGGTGTTCGGCAAGAACGCCAGCATCCCGGACGGGGTCAAGATCGAGAAGAACGTCATGGTGGGCCCGAGCGTCACCAGCCTGCCCGTCGATCCCGTCCCCAGCGGGGCAACCATCACCGAGGAGGGGACCCTCGCATGAACGACGTGGTCGTGATGCTCCTCGCCGGCGGCCGCGGCACGCGCCTGAACGTGCTGGCCGAGCGGCGCGCCAAGCCCGCCGTGCCCTTCGCGGGCAACTACCGAATCATCGACTTCACGCTCACCAACGTGATGCGTTCCGGGCTCACGCGCGTGGGCGTGCTCACCCAGTACCGCCCCATCGCCCTGGCCGACCACATCTCGAACGGCGCGGCCTGGGACCTGCTCGGCCGCACGCGGCTGGTACGCCTGCTGCCGCCCATCCAGCGCGAGGAGCGCGACTGGTACCACGGCACGGCCGACGCGGTGCGCCAGAACCTCGACTTCATCCGACGCTTCGACTCGAAGCAGGTGCTCATCCTGTCGGGCGACCACATCTACTCGATGGACTACGGCCCCATGCTCGCCGAGCACACCCAGAAGAAGGCGGGCGTCACGCTGGCGGTCATGGAGGTGCCCTGGGAGGAGGCCTCGCGCTTCGGCACGGTCATCGCCGACGGCGAGGGACGCGTGACCGAGTTCGAGGAGAAGCCGCCGAAGCCGCGCTCGAACCTGGCCTCCATGGGCATCTACGTGTTCGACACCGAGCTGCTGCTCGACGCGCTCGAGTCGACCACGTCGGCCGCGGTCAACGACTTCGGCAAGCACGTGATCCCGGCGCTGCTCGACCGCACACGGGTGCAGGTACACCGCTTCGCCGGCTACTGGCGCGACGTGGGCACCATCAGCTCCTACTGGGAGGCCTGCATGGACGCCCTGGACCCGGCCACCGGGCTCGACCTGGCGGCCTGGAAGGTGCGCACGAACCTCGAGATCCCGTACATGGCCACGTTGCCGCCCGCCCGCATCGCGAAGGGGGCTGCCGTCTACAACTCGCTCGTGTCCCGCGGCGCGGTCGTCGAGGGCACGGTCATCAACTCGGTGCTGTCCACGGGCGTCGTGGTGGCCAAGGGCGCGGTCGTGCGCGACTCGGTGCTGCTGCACCGCGTGACGGTCGAGGCCGACGCCCAGCTCGACCGCGTGGTGGCCGACAACGAGGCGTGGTTCTGCGAGCAATGCGTCGTGGGGCACGGCCAATCCGACGACCCCAACCGCAAGTTCCCCGAGCACATCACGGGCGGCATCACCCTCATCGGCAAGGGCGCCCGCATCCCCAGGAACGCGCGCGTCGGGCGCAACTGCCTGGTGGGGCCGGGGGTCACGGGGTGGGGCCTCCTGAAGCGCAACGAGCTGAAGCACGGCGAGACGGCCGACGGCAAGGGCTAGACGGCGTGGGGCAATTCGTGAATTGCCCCTACACATCGATCGGATAACCGGTATGTAGGGGCGGTTCACGAACCGCCCTTTCGGGCGGTGGAATCTACGTGCGTATCCTCGTCCTCGAAGCCCACCTGAACGATCGCGGCGGCGCGGGCCGCTGGCTGCTCGACGTGGCCCACGGCGTCGGCGCCGAGGTCGAGCTGCGACTGGCCGTCGGCAGCGTCGACCCACTGCTGGCGCCCGCCGCCTGGCCGGGTCCAGCGCCGCACGTGCTGAAGGGCCTCGACCGCAAGGGGCTCGGCGTCCACGGCCGTCGCGCGACCCTGGCGCGCCTCGACGCGCTGCTCGACGAGGTCGCCCCCGACGTGGTGCACGTGAACGACGTGCTCGACCCCCTCGTCCTCGAGCACGTCGCCGCCACGGGGCGGGGCGTGGTCACGGCGCACGATCACCGCGTGTTCTGCCCCGGACGCGGCAAGGTGCGCGCCGACGGCAGCCACTGCACCACGCCGCAGGGTCCCGGCTGCTCCGGCTGCTTCGACGATCGCGCCTACACCGACCGCATGCTGGCCCTCACGCGGCGCCGGCTCGACGCGCTCGACGCCATGGCGCGCGTCGTGGTCGTGTCGCGTTACATGCAGGTGGAGCTCGCCGCGGCGGGTGTCAATCCCGAGCGCGTGGTGCGCGTACCGCCCTTCGTCGACCCGGCGTTCGTGGCCGCCGTCGACGCCGAGCGCGAGCGCGTCGGCACGTCAGCCCCCGCCTTCCACGTCTTCGCCGGCCGGCTGGCCTGGCAAAAAGGCTTGAAGGTGGCCCTGGAGGCGGCCCTGCTGCTGCGCACGTCGTTGGTGCTCGCGGTGGCGGGGGACGGCCCGCAGGCCCCGGACCTCGCAGCCGCCGTGGCCGCCCATCCCGCGCGCCTGCGCAGCCTGGGGTGGCTCGAACGCCGCGCGCTGGCCCGCCTGCTGGCCCATGCCCGCACGCTGTGGTTCCCGAGCGTGTGGCAGGAGCCCTTCGGCCTGGCGGGGCTCGAGGCGCTGGCCGCGGGCGTGCCCGTGATCGGCACGGCGCTGGGCGGCACGCCCGACTGGCTCCTCGATGGCGCTACCGGCCTCGTGGTGCCCTCGGGCGACGCCGTGGCCCTGGCCGCCGCCGCCGATGAGCTGGCGCGCGACCCCGTCCGCGCCCGCGCGCTCGGCGCCGCCGGCCGTCGGACCGCCGCGGCCTTCCCCCGCGACGCCGCGCTGGCCGCCCTCGTCGCAACCTGGCGCACGGTCGCAGCGCAGCCCCGCGACACAAGGCACTGACGTCGACGACGGCGCCGGCTATCCTTTTTATATTGGACCAGGTCACGAGGAGGACGCGTGTACGCCGACCCGACCAGCCACTCCCGCATCTCCGCCATCCTGCTCCGCCACTCGACCAACCCGGCCGACATCCGCGAGGTGGCAGCGAAGGCATTGCCCCTCGAGCCCGTGCGCGCCGTGCTCGAACTCGGGTGCGGGTTCGGCAACTTCTCCGAGGTGCTGGTGCGCCACCTGTCCCCGGGCTGCCGCTACGTGGGGGTCGACCTGCACCCCGCGAACGGCGAGGCCTTCCTGGCGCGCGTCAAGGACTTCGGCGTGCAGACGTCCTTCCTGCAGAGCCGCCTGCCGGCCCACCTCGACCTGCCCGACGCCTCGTTCGACCTGGTGGTCGCCAGCTTCTCGTTCTACTTCTTCCCCGACATGCTGAACGAGGTGGTGCGCCTGCTGCGCCCCGGGGGCCACTTTCTGGCCCTCACCCACAGCGTCCGGAACCTCGGCGAGCTCTACACCTGGTTCGACTCGGTCTCGAACATCCCGCCGCTCCTCGACGTCATCCACCGCTTCTCGGCCGAGAACGGCGAGACCCTGCTGCGCCAGCGCTTCGACCACGTGCGCTCCATCCCGTTCCCCAATCGCCTGCGCTTCGCCGCCGACGAGCTCGACGCGCTGTTCGCCTACCTCGAGTGGAAGCGCCCGCACTGGGAGGGCCACTGCGACCCCGAGCGGGTCTCGCAGGGCATCCGCGAGCGCGCCGCGCAGACCGGCTCGTTCTCGCTGAACAAGGACGACGCGATCCTCGTGGCCCGGAAGGGTGGCCCCGAGCCACGGCTCTACTGCTCGCGCTGCGGCTCCAAGCTGCGCATCGAGGAGCAGGACGGGCGT
>Ga0172369_10001599_pt1 | contig 32538 bp, 34 predicted proteins | sample LakKiv25m_FD_114539 | JGI IMG/M metagenome (GOLD analysis project Ga0172369, IMG submission 114539) | Freshwater microbial communities from Kabuno Bay, South-Kivu, Congo - kab_022012_11.25m | ecosystem: Environmental > Aquatic > Freshwater > Lake | place: Democratic Republic of the Congo... | reverse complement strand
TCATTCAAGACCATGCTTACCGCTATCTTTACAATCTCCTCGTTGTATCCCATATGGGGCGCCTCCAAGTTTGGCTCAAACAAACTAAGAGGCGCAGGGCTTAATGCCCTGCGGGCCCCTCTATGATGGCTCCATAAGCGCTGTCACGCAACAGCTATAGAAGAAAACGCGCGGGTTCCGGCTGTGCAGGCAGTGATGGCAAAGGCGAAATTTCTTGTTTTATAGTTGCCCGATTCGCCGCCCGAGATTACGATTATTAATCCCATCTTCGTGCTACTGTCGGTGATGCCATGGCCTCGCTCAAGAAATACGTGCTCTGCAAGTGCGGCGCCAGCAATTCATTCGATTTCTCATCAGACATGCAGGTGGAGGACATAACCGTTTCCGCGCGCTGCCAGTCCTGTGGCGCGACAGTGCACGTGAGCATTTCCGCGCTTCTCGCATCGCCTTCCGTGCCTTCGCCAGCTCAGCAGGTTTCGCAGACAAACGAGGCGCAGCAGGCGGTTTCCGAGGCGAATGAGCCGTCAATGCTCGACAATCTCGATTCGGAGACAAAGGAGGACGTGGAGCAGGCCGTCAGGGATTTGTTCCGCTAGTCCTGTTGATGCCCGAGAGAATCCCGACTATTTGTTCGTAGCCATGCTCCGCTGCGAATGCAATCGCCTTTTCAGCCACTACGGAAACGAGCGAAATGAACGCTGCCTGCGCGCCTTCGGTCGGTCCTTGTCCGTACTGCCCGGATTTGCCGCTTGCCAGAATTCCGGAGTCAGATATTGACAGCATCCCGCCACCTGCGCACGGCTTCCTTCCAAGTTCATTTACGATTATTTCATGCGCGTAAGCTATTTGCGTCGGCATTGCCGCGAAATATTGTGAAAGCGCGTTGGAGAATACATAGCGGTAGGATGTGCTTCTGTTCTGCAATACCAATATCGCCGTTGTTTCCCCGTCATTGTAGGCAAGAAGCAGGGAATTCGGATATATTGACTTGCCGAAAATGGCGTGGTGCGCCCTGAGCGACATGGCATCGCGGACTGAAAGCGGCCTTTTTGCAAAATGCACGGTTGGCGCGGGCTTGTTCCCCTCCAGCCCGAAGGGCAATCGAGTCAATTGTGCCATTGCCATAAAATCAAACTCCGAGCGCTTTTCCGGCTTCGGCTGCGGATGCGAGAACCAGGTGCGGCTTGTCGCCATCCTTCGCGTTTTGCGCGTCCTTCTCCCTTGCGATTCCAGTCAGCACGAGGATGGACTTCATGCCCATTTTGTTCGCCATGCGGATGTCTATTTCCAATCTGTCGCCCACGAACGCCGCGCTTTTTGGCTCCACGCCGCGCATTTCGAGCAGTTTTTCTATTAGATAGGTTGAGGGCTTGCCGATGATAACGTCCGGCTGCCTTCCGGACGCGAAGATTAATGACGCGGCCATTGCTCCGCTTCCCGGTGAAACCCCGCTTTCCGTGGGATAGGTCGGGTCGTTGTTTGCGAGGATGAATTTTGCGCCGGAGTTCAGGCACTGGAGCGCGGAATCGAGCTTTTCGTAGGTGATGCGCCTGTCCAGCCCCACGGCGACAATGTCCGCGCTTTTCCCCTCGGTGATTTTCGCGCCCGCTTCCCCCTCAAGCTCGCGCTTCAATCCGCTCTCGCCGATGACGAAGACCGTTTTCCCTTTCCCAAATTTTTCGCGGACAAAGTGCGCCAACCCGAACGACGAGGTCATTATGTCGTCCTGTTTTGCCGCTATGCCGAATCCCGCAAGGTGCGCGAGATAATCCGCGCGGCTTTTCGTGGCGTTGTTCGTGAGAAAAAGCACTTTCAGGATTTTTTGCAGCCGCGCTATCTCGGCAGCCACTCCAGGGATTCCCTGCGCGCCCTTGTAGACCACGCCGTCAAGGTCGAAAACGATTGCAGAATAGCCGCACATGGGGATGATTTGCACGGCAGGAATTTTAATTCCGCGCAGAAGAAGCCACGACGATTTAAAACCCTTTTGCCATTTACTACTTCACTTCCCGTGGGGCTTGTGCCCCACGAGCTGATGCGAATTGCGCGAGCAATTCGCACGTCCAGTGTCTTCAGACACTGTCCGATTCAAATCGCAAGCGATTTGAATGTCCCGCCATAGCTCAACCTGGTAGAGCGCTTGGCTGTAGAAAAAAGTCAAATCGGCAGTCGGCGATTGTGCTGGCAGTCATCAAGATGTTGTGTGTTCAAATCACGCTGGCGGGATTGAATTTCGCAGGAAACGGGCGCAGCCCAAACGCGCGCTGCCCCGACTCGGCGATGTTTATATTCCCTTTGATGGGAAAGTGAAGAGAAACGGATTTGTACAAATCGCCTCGGCGATTTGTCCGAGATTTCGAGCTTCGCTCGAAAATTTGACAAAAGCTGCTGCTTTTGTCCATCCAGTCGAATTGCGATTCGACTATCTCGAAACTTGCTTCGCAAGATTTCGATGCCTCGATGGTGTAGTGGTCAGCATCCCAGATTGTCGATCTGGTGACCCGGGTTCGAATCCCGGTCGGGGCGCTAAACTTCGTTTAGCGCAAGCCCGGCCTATTTTTGCTTCGCAAAAAAGCCGTCAAACTGCTGCGCAGTTTGCCGTCCCGGTCGGGGCGTCTAATTTCTTTAGCGCAAGCCCGACCTATTTTGCGCTGCGGCGCAAAAATCCCGCCCGCTTGCGCGGTCGGTCCCGGTCGGGGCGTCTAAACTTCGTTTAGCGCAAGCCCGACCTATTTCGCTTGCTGCCAAATAAGTTTCAATCACTTCTGTTCGCCATAAATATGTGTTTGCTGTAAAATTTATTTAAGACAAATTTTCGCAAAAATTTGTCTGCATTGGAATTATAGAAATTCCAATACAACAAGAAAGTCATATTAAATTCATTCCGCTTGGTTCGCCCAGATGACCGTCATCGTACCAACTCCCTTAGCGAACGCCCCGGCTTATTGCGCCGCCCTTCGCCCAGCGCTGCTTGGGCATTTTAAGATTTCCTTGGCAACAACCGCGCATGATTATGCAGATAGCGCTGATGGTGCTGGGTTTTCTCGTGCTGTCAAAGAGCGCGGATGAGGCGCTCAAGCGGCTTGTGAGCCTGTCGAGGCATTTCGGGATAACCGAATTCGCGATAAGCTTCATAGTCGTCGGGATAGTCTCCACTTTTCCGGAAATGTCAATCGGGCTCAACTCCGCGCTGGACGGCTTCCCCTCGCTCGGGCTGGGCGTGATATTCGGCTCGAACGTGGCTGACCTGACGCTCGTCATCGGCATGGTCGCGCTCATGGGCGGCGGAATACGGCTCCGGCATCCGATAATCGAGGAGACGAAATGGATTCTGCTCGCCGTCGCGCTGCCGGTCCTTCTCCTCCTTGATGGCGAGATAACGAGGACGGACGGGGCAATATTGCTTGCAGCGTTCGCAATTTACGTCTATATGCTGCTCAGGCATGGCGCGACAGGGGACCGGACGAAAATCAAGGTGAACGTGCATCTCGCAAAGGAAATCGCGACGACGCTGCTTTGCGTCGCGGCAATCATCCTGTCCGGAATGGTGATAAGCGACTCGGCGGAGCAGATAAGCGTGGGCGCGGGCGTTCCGCTGTTCTTCATCGGGACGATAATCGCGATTGGCACGTGCATGCCCGAGCTGATATTCGCAGTAAATGCGGCAACGCATCATCACGGGGACTTGAGCGTGGGCGACATACTCGGGAACGTGCTTGCGGACTGCATGGGCGCGCTCGGGCTGATTGCCCTTGTCCAGCCGATAAAGCCCGCCTATCCGCAGCTCGCAATCCTGAGCGGGAGCTTGGCAGTGCTCTCCATGCTGCTTTTGCTTGTAGTATTCAGGGTGAACGGGCAGGTCGGAAAAAAGGAGGGGCTTGCGCTTGTTCTCCTGTACGTGATATTCCTCGCGGTGCAGACTTTTGCAGAGGGAATCGTCACTGCTTCTCCCGCCGCATGATGCAGAGCGCTGCAACTTGACTCAGCCGATGCCAAGCCGCCGGTACGCGTAGAACTTGGGGAAATCGGTCAGGAAAATCGCAGCCGCGCAAAGCGCGAAGGTCGCGCCAATTTCATACGCCGGAAGCTTGTCCATCCCGATTCCATATATTCCAAGCAGAGTGAAAACCACGATTGCAAACCATATGGCAACTGCCACGTATTTGTGCGGCCATGACTGCCAGAGGCGCCCGCGCTCGCGCACTATGTAGATGCCAAGCTGCCCCGTATAGACGAGCGAGAGCAGAATGAGCGTCTGTATTCCCGAAAGCCCGAGCCCGAAGATGCGCATTCCCATGAAAAGCACGGCAAGCTCGATTGCAAAGAAAATCAGCCCCACGAACACGGACGCGATGGTGATGTTCCTCAGCTCCCACATGTTCGGCTTTTGCGAGGCGCGCGAATTGTCAATCGCGAGAGTCATGGTCAAGAAGTCGTTCACAATCATGAGAAGCACGAGCCCCGTGATTGAGACCACGAAATCCTGGAAGATGAAAAAGCCGACGAACAATATCAGCATGAACTGAATTGAGCGCGAGATTTTCTTGAGAGTCCAGGTGAGCATGCGCTGGAATGCCTCGCGGCTCACCCGAACCGCGTCGAGTATTTCCTTTGTCCCCGGCTCGGTCAGAACCATGCTCGCAGCCGCTTTTGCCACGTCGGCGGAATTGCTCACGGCTATTCCAAGCTCCGCCTGCTTGAGCGCGGGCGCGTCATTCACGCCATCGCCGGTCATGCCCACGGTCTTGCCCTTTGACTGGAGAAGCTTTACCACCCAGAATTTGTCCTCGGGATAAATTTCCGCGATGCCGTCGCAGGCAAGAACCGCGTCCGCCTGCGCTTTTTCCGGCAGGGATTTTATTTCGGCAATCCGCAGTATGCGCCTGCCTATTCCCGCCTGCTTGGCTATTTCGCGCGCGACTGAAATGTTGTCGCCCGTGAGCATGATGAGCTTTATTCCGGATTCGCGAAGCGCGGCAATCGTCGCCTTTGAGTCGGGGCGCAGCGGGTCGCCGAGCCCTATCACGCCCATAAGCTCAAGCTCGCCAAGCTTGTTGGTCGCTGATTTGGCGATTGCGAGCGCGCGGCAGCCCTTCTTTGAAAGCTCGTCCACCGTCCTGCCAAGCGCATCCTTCTGCTGCTTTGTCGCGCCCTTGCAAAGCGAGAGAACCGCCTGCGACGCGCCCTTCACTGCGAGGAATTTTCCGCCCTTGCATTTCACCGTCCCTTCTGCGCGCTTCGTGGCTGGCTCGAACGGCTTGTAGGAAATCTGCGTGCAGCCAAAAAGCGATGCTTTCTTCGACTTTGCGAAGCGCAGCACGGTGGAATCAATCGAGTCCTTGCTGCCCTCGCTTGACGCGAGCGCGGCGAGCGCGAGCACTTCCTGCGAATCCGCCTTGCCAAAGCCGATGGCTTCGCGCACCTCAAGCTCGTTCATCGTAATCGTCCCCGTCTTGTCAAGGCAGAGGACCTCGACGGACGCCGCGCTTTCGAGCGAGTCGAGCTTGGTTACCAATATGCCGTGCTTGGAAAGGTCAATCGCGCCCTTGGACTGCGAGATTGTGAACATCATCGGGAGCGCGGCTGGCACCCCGCCGCCGATGAACAACACCGCGAACGTGAGAATGATGAACGGCTTCACGTCGAGGTAAATCGAGCTTGCGAGGATTATTATGAAGAGGAACGCGCCGATGTAGGAAACGTTCTTGGAGAGAGTGAACATTATCTCCTCGGTCTTTGACTTCGGCTTTGCGATGTTCACAAGCTCCACCGTCTTTCCGAAGTAAGTCCGCATGCCCGTGTTGGCCACCACGCAGCGCGCCTCGCCGCGCTTGATTACCGAGCCAGTGAAAAGAACATCGGATTCATGAAGCTCGGCTGGCAGCGACTCGCCCGTGAGCGCGGATTGGTCGGCGGATACGTTGCCGGAAATTATCTTCGCATCCGCAGGCACCACGTCGCCCAAGCCAGCGATTATCACGTCGCCGGGGACAAGCTCGCGCGCCTCAAGCGTCGCCCAGTTCCCGTTGCGCAGCACGCGCGTCTTTATCGTGAGTTTTCTCTTGAGAAGCTGGAGCGCCTTTTTGGAATCGTGCTCGTTGTAGAACGCAACCGAGCCGTTCATCAGCACGAGGAAGGCGAGCACGAGCGCGTCTATCGTGTTTCCCAGAAGATAGCAGAGGATGGTGGCGATTTCAAGAAGCCACGGAATCGGACCCCAGAAGTGCGAGAACAGCTCGGCGAGCGCGCTCTCCTGCTTTTGCGCGACCTCGTTGTAGCCGAGTTTTTCGGCGCGGGACGCCGCTTCCCTGCCGGACAGCCCCTTTTCGGACGAATCAAGCGCAGAGAGCGCATCGGCAATCTTCATCTCCTTGAACTCCGAGGTTGATTTTGTCTCCATAGGAATCAAAATGAGTATCCTGGCAGGATAAATAAACTTATTCATCGTTAGTGGGGCATGGAAAAAACCAATGGCTATTTTGCAGCGCTGATTTGCGCACTTGTCGGACTCGCCCTTCTGTTCGGATGCGCATCTGCGGCAGAGCAGCAGAAAGTGAACGAGGAGGGCAAGCCGCAGATAATCCCTGCCGAGAAAACCATGCCTGCCCAGATAGAGAATGACAACGGCAGCGACATTGCGCCGCTTTTCCCGGAGCAACCACCTGCGGGCGCGCAGGCGCAGCCCTCAGCCGCGGATAAATGGAATGGCTCGTGCAGCGTGGAATTCCAGCGGGGCGCGGGGGAGATGTATTACATTTTCGTGAAGGGAGCCGGCACAAACGCAGGAGCTGGCGAAATCACCGTGAGCTGCCCTGACGGGGAAATGGCGAGAATTGCGGGCAATGCGTTCTTCTGCGAAAAACTCTCGATTCCGAATCCGACGGTTGCCTATGTGAACGGGATTGCCTGCGGCAGCGCGCGATTTTCAGGAGCGGGCGCGGCAAGCGCGCAGCCAGCAGCAACCAATGCGAAGATGACGTGCGTGGTGGGCGCCAACCCGAAAAAAATCGTGGCGGGCGACACGCTGACCGTCTCAATCCACACGTCCATCGGCGAAGCCAAGTCCGTGCTTTCCTATGACTGCGGAGGGGAAACGCGAAGCGTGAACGCGAGCGGAATATACAGCGAAACGAAAATATGCCGCTACAACGAGCCGGGCGTCCGCGAAATCAACGCGAGCATTGACGGCGTGCCCTGCGGCAGCGCGAACGTAACCATTTACAAGACGCGCACCGACTGCTCGGTTCAGCAGGGAGTCATGCAACGCGAAACCGTGCGGGACGGGAACGTTTACAGCGGCTACGTTTACGCGCACGGATTTTCGGGAAGCGACGAGTTGCACTACGAGTGCTTCGGAAACTCGCACAGCGTGCGGGTGGGCAACATACCAAGCTCGGCGGATTTCGAATACAAGATAGAGTGCAGTTCGCAATCCAAGCTCACCGAGCCGGTGCGCGTTGCCGTTGGCGGGATTGAGTGCGGCTCGCTTCTGCCGCCATAGGCCATAGGAAGAGACGCCACACATACCACTTTCTCCGCCCGACGGGCAGATTGCAGCGCAGGCAAGCCGCCCCGCCTTTTTCCCGAACTTGCAGTAAAGCTTAAATACCGTACATGGGAATCCATCTCGGTGATATGTGATGGTTTACGAGGACATGATAGTTCAGCTGCAGACGGGAACCACCGGCTTTGTGGGCAATTTGCTCAACGGAGTGGTTGCCTTCTTCATATTCGCCATCCTCATGTTCGTCGGCATTTTTGTCGCGGACCTGCTGGGCAAGGCGCTTCGGATGTTCCTTGAGAAAATAAAGCTCGAGAAATACCTGAAGAGCCACGAAGTGGATGACGCGTTTGTCGGATTTACGCTGAGCGACATAACCGTTTCGCTCCTGAAGCTATACGTCGTGGTGGCATTCCTTGCGATTGCCGCAGACGTGGTGCGCGTGCCCGTGCTCACGTTCCTTGCAACGCAGGCGGTGGGATACCTCCCCTCGCTCGTGCAGGGACTCATCGTGCTGCTCGCGTTCCTCGTTGCAGGCGACTATATCACTGACCACATCAAGAAGAGCAAGACCATTCCGTTCGCGAACACGTTCGGAATAATCGTCGAGGTCTTCATTGCATACAACGCGCTCGTGATTGCCATGCCCATGCTGCTTCCAGCCGCCGACCCGTCCCTCCTGGTCTGGTCGTTCCTGGTTGTGCTGACGGCTGCGGCGTTCGCGATTGGGCTCGGATTTGCGATTGCAATCGGGCTTGGCACGAAGGATGTCGTTGCTGAAGTTGCGAAGAAGCACAAGGACAAGCTGCACAGGTTCATGTAAGGCGTGCGGCTTTTCTTTCTTTTTTTTTCTTTTTTTGTTTTATTTTTTTGTTCCCAGCGCGAGCCGTTTCGCGCGCCTATTCCCGCTTCATTCCAATCCATTTCCGCTTTCTGTTCTATCCCAGCTTCCTGTCCTATTCGCGCTTCATTCCAATCCATTTCCGCTTCCCGCTCTATTCCAGCTCCCTATTCTATTCCCGTTTCCTGTTCCGCAGCACAAGCACGGCTGAAATCGCGTTCGTGAAGAAGATGACGAACAGCGTGAGCAGCGGAAGGTCAATCTGCGGGGCTGCGCCGGAAATGGCAAGCTCGTTGTAAGCCACCACCGACAGCACGGCGGACGTCAGCCCGCGCGAGGAGACCGACTCAAGCAGCCGCCCCTTGCGGACAGTGGGCTCGAGAAGCGAGATTGCGCGGCTGGAAAGCACGCGCGCCACGGCGAGAAGAAGGGAGAGCGCGAGGGCGAACAACGCCACTTCGAGCGGTTTTTGCGAATGGAAGAGGAGAACGCCAAGATATACGAAGAAGAGCGTGCGGAGGAAAAAGCTGATTTCCGAGTGGAACCTGCGAAGCTCGTCAACCGACTTGTGCGGTGAATTCCCGAGGAAAAAGCCGAACGCGAACACCGTTATCACGCCGTTCGCGCCGACCGCGCCCGAAAGCGCGTAGAGGAGCGCGGCAAGCCCGATTGCGGTTATGTGCTCGTTTTCGCCTGCGAGCCGCACCACCACTCCCTTCCAGAGCGCGGCGAACACCCCGCCGAGCGCGGCGGAGAGCGTGAGCATGAGCGCGATGTCAAGCGGGAGCGACTCCCAGTCCAAGCCCGCCCCGCTGTGCAAAACGGATGAAACGATAAGGAGCGTGAGAATGACCGAGAGCGCGTCGGAAAGCGTGGATTCGAGTTCGGACAGCCCCCTTGCGCTCTCGTGCGCCTCGCGGGCGGAGAGGACCCCCGACACGAGCTCGGGCGCCACGCTTGAGAAAATCGCGGAAATCACGAGGGAGATGAGCATGTCCTGCCCAAGCGCCGCGTAGGAGAGGACGAACGCGAAAATGAACGACAGCGCGAACGAGAGCATGCTGAAGAGCACCGCCTTGTGCGCCTGCTTCATCATTTCGGAGAGCTGGAGATGCAGCCCTTCGTCGAGAATTATTATCAGAAGCGCGATTGCCCCCAAGGGGAGCATGAGCCCGCCCAAGCCCGCCACCGCGGATGCGGGGATGAACGCGCCCGCGATTGCGCCGAGAATGAGGAGCAAAAGAACGTCGGAGATTCCGGTCTTCTGAAGGAAAAACCTGCCAACCACGCCGGCGAGTATGACCACTCCGAGCGCGCCTATCTCCGCTTCCTGCCCTGCCATGGGTGGAATTCGACTGCAAGGTTAAAATGCGTATGAGCGGAAATTTATCCATGAAAGCCGCAACGAGAAATTTCGCCAGAAAGCCGGATTTGGCGCTGGCAAGAAAAGCCGCGCTCGCCGCGCTCGCGCTTGATGCAGGAAAGGATGCGACAAGCGCAAGATGCATCCCCCGCGCCATGCGCTGCAGCGGCAGGATTGTTGCCAAGTCGGATTTCGTTCTTTGCGGAATCGTCGAGGCGGACGCGATTTTCAGTAAAGGGAAGCTGCGCGCGAAGTGGAATTTCTCGGAAGGGGAGCGCGTGCGCAGAGGGAAAACAATCTGCTTTCTTTCAGGCAACGCGCGCTCGGTTCTTGCCTGCGAGCGGACCGCGCTGAATTTCCTCTCGCTTCTTTCGGGAATCGCCACGAAATCCGCGCAGGCGGCTGAAAGGCACGGAAAGTGGAAAATTTCAGCCACGAGAAAAACCCTTCCCACTCTTGCCGCTTCGGAAAAGCGCGCAGTGCTTGCCGGAGGGTGCCTCACGCACCGGCTCGCCCTTGCGGACGGGATACTAATCAAGGACAATCACGTGGCGGCAGTCATGAGGGAGAGGGGCGTGGGCGAAAAGCGCGCAATTGAAATCTGCTGCGGGAGTTTTGGCTTTCGGGAATTTGTCGAAGTGGAGGTTTCAAGCGAAGGGGCGGCGGTGGCAGCCGCGCTTTCCGGCGCAAGCGCGATTCTCGCGGACAATGTTTCTCCTGCAAAGCTTCGCGCCATCGCCTCTGCCGCGCGGAAGGCGAATCCGAAGATGGTTGTCGAGGCAAGCGGCGGGATAACTTTGGACAACGCGGGAAAATACCTCGCAGCCGGCGCGGATTTCTGCTCAACAAGCTGCCTTACAATGAAAATCGCGCCAGCGAACCTGTCGCTTGAACTTGACGCCGAATGACTGCGCGCTGATTTTAAACCTATTCCCGCACTATTCCCGCCGTAGCCCCATCGTCTAGTGGTCAAATCCGCACGTCGGCACGTGTGGAGACTAAGGACACGAGGCTCTGAGCTACGGGATTCGTCCGGGGAGATACCTCGTTACACTGGTTCGAATCCGGTTGGGGCTACTTGTTTTTTTCTGAAACCTAATGGGAAGGTTCGAATCCGCGTACGAATGCGATGCAAAGGAGCATTCGGACAGAGAGCCGAACCGCAGTTCAACTCGGATTGGGGCTGCTTTTTTTCTTCCGGCTCTGCTATATTTTAAATCCAGAAGACAAACCAAATCATGCGCTCCGTCCGCAGGCATCGCGGCGCCCGCCGCCGAGATATCGGAAAAAAGGTAGTCTACATCACCCAGTACAAAAACCTCGCGAACGAAGTCATGAAGGACTATGCGCGCAAGGGGTATTTGACGGAAGTGAAGGCGGAAACAGACAAGACTGGGCAGGCAATGTTCGTGGTCTACGTTTATTTGGGGGATTGAATGGCTGACGAAACGAAAATGCGCGAGGCGCTCTCAAAAGGCGAAGTGCTGGTGCGCGTGAGGCGCAAGGGAATTTACCAGAACCTGCCATTCAAGCTCGTGCGCAGGCGGACCGCGTGCGGATTGGTGCCGTTCCTCGTGCTTGACCGCCCGCTCGACCTGCCGGAGATTGTGCGCGTCTCCGAGGAATACCGCCTTCCGGTGGAGTCGCCGGTTGGCAAGGTTTTTCCAAGCGGGAAGAAGGAGACGGATTTTGCGGGGCTCTGACGCGCGCGAATCAGCCGAGCGCTTTTCGTATTTTCTCCCCAGTGATTGCCTCGCGCACGAGCGCGTCGGGGAAGGAGACGTGCGATTTTTTCCTCTGCTTTCCGGAGATTATTTTTGCCGCCTCGATTGCGACCTGCGCGGGCGTTTTTTCAGTCGTGTCTATTTCCCATACTTTTTTTGCGCCGTATTTTTTTTCTGAAAGAACGGCGCAGTAGTCGAGCGCTTCGGAGAGCGCGTTCTCGGAAACTTTTGCAGGAGGGTAGCCGCGCGAAGAGAGCCGCGCGCGCAGCACTTTCGGCTCGCAGCGAAGCACTATTACTTTTGAGACGGGCAGCTTCATTTCGCAGCCAAGATGCCCCTCCACGATTATGCTGCGCGCCTCGGCGCGGATTGCGGACGAAAGTTCTTCCTCAAGCTCGGGCAGCTTCACCACTTTCGCGCCGTCGGTTTCGTCGGTGTGCGAATAAAGCGAAAGCGCGTTTGCGAGCTTGTTTATGTCCAGAAGCGCGAAGTCGCCTTTCTCCAAAAGCAGTTTTGCCGCCGTGGTCTTGCCCGTTCCCGGAACGCCGGTGATTAGTATTTGGCTTTTCATCAAAACCAGCCGTCAGAGTTTTTTGGAAAGCGACGCGAGCATGCTTTTTCCGCCTGCAAGCGCGGCTTTCCCCTTCTGCGTGAGCGCATAATACTTGCGCCTGCCCTCGAATGCGGAGGAAATCAGCCCTTCGTCCTCAAGCTTGTAGAGAACGAAATAGGTCATGAGTTTCGAGGGGGAAAAGCCGAATTTCCTCTTTATTTCCTCAGGGAGGACGTAGGCATAGACCTTGCCGGATTTCATGATGGAAAGTATGGATAGCCAGATGTTCCCGTGCGTCAGCGAATGCGAAAGCCGTAGGATGGGTTTGCTTTCTGCCAATTATTCACCCATAAACATGCGTTCTGTCGGCTCATCCATAAACATGCGTTCTGTCGACTCATCCCTGCTCTTCCCACACGCGCCTTGCCTTACCCTTGCTCCTCCCACGCGCGCACGCCGTCCTCGCTTGACGATTTTATCTTCTTGGATATTTCCTGCCCGAATTGCGTCGGGTATTCCTCGGTAACGCAGCCAAGGCACATTTCCTCGCGCTTCATGCCTATTGCCTTGACCAAATCCGCCACAGACTGGAAAACGAGCGAGTCCGCGCCCACTGCCTTGCGGATTTCCTCGACGGATTTGTTCGCCGCGATAAGCTCCTTGTAAGTCGGGAGGTCTATTCCGTAAAAGCAGGGACCGATTACCGGCGGGCAGGTGATTCGCAGGTGTATTTCCTTTGCCCCTGCCTCGCGGACGAGCTTCACAATCGGGCCTGCCGTGGTTCCGCGCACGATTGAATCATCAATCAGCACGATGCTTTTTCCCTCGACAACGTGGCGCACGGCATTGAGCTTGAGCCGGATGGCATCCACGCGCTTTTTCTGCGAGGGCATGATGAACGTCCTGCCGATGTAGCGGTTCTTGATGAGCCCCTCCGCCACCGGAATTCCGCTTTCCTGCGAATAGCCTTCCACCGCGCTTCTTGCGGTGTCAGGGACAGCCACCACGAAATCCGCCTTCACGGGCGCAGCCCTCGCAAGCGCGCGCCCGAGGTTGTGGCGCGCCTCATACACCCACCTGCCGTCTATCTTTGAATCCGGTCTTGAGAAATATACGTATTCGAACATGCAGTGGCGCGCCCTTCCCTCGCCGGCAACCGCCTTGCGCTTTATCCCGTCCTTTGAAACCAGCACCGCCTCGCCGGGCGCGAGGTCGCCCTGCAGCTTGCACTTCACGATGTCGAGCGCCACGGATTCGGACGCGAACACGATTTTGTCCTCGTTCCTGCCCCAGCAGAGCGGGCGGATGGCGAGCGGGTCGCGGAAGGCGAGAAGTTCGCCGCCGTCGGTTATGAGAACGACGGAATACGCGCCGTCAATCCGCTTCATCACGCCTGCCGCCGCCTCGAACAGGTCCGGCGTTTCCTCGTATGCCTCGACGAACGCCGCGAGTATGAGTTCGGCGTCGCATGTGGAGAAGAATTTGTAGCCCTTCTGCTCCATCGCCTTTCGCACCCGCCCGTAATTGGAAATGTTTCCGTTGTGCGCGAGCGCGAATTTCCTGCCCCTCGCCTCTGCGATGAACGGCTGCGCGTCCTCCTCCCCTCCCGCGCCGATTGTGGGATAGCGGACGTGCCCGATTCCAACCGGACCGGACAGCGAGGAAACCGCCTCGGGCGTGAATATGCTTGCCACCGTTCCGAGCTTGCGCACGCAGTTTATTTTCCCGCCTTCGACGCTCGCCGCGCCTGCCGCATCCTGCCCGCGGTGCTGGAGGTTCATGAGCCCCATGTAGATGTCGAATGCCACGCCCTGCCCGGAGAATGAGTAGATGCCGAACGCGCCGCAGTATTCCTTCTTTTCGTAATCGTCGGAAACGACCGGCGCGGCGGGATTACGGGGATTGCGAAGACAAGGAGAGCTTTTCCCATAAACGGTGGAAAGATTCGCTACCATATGTGTAATTTGATGAAAAAGCTTTTGAATGTAGTTTCCTCAAGCCCAAAGCATGGACCGCGTCAGACGCTCGAAAATATTCCTCCCTTTCCCAAAGCCAGAGAGCCACAAGGGGCAGAACGGAGTGGTGCTGCTCATCGGCGGCGGGCAGACCTATCACGGCGCGCCCATACTCTCCGCGCTCGCGGCAATGCGCTTCTGCGACCTCGTGTATTTCCACTCCACCGAGGAGAACGCGCAGGTTCTGAAGAACATGAAAATCGCCACGCCCAACGTGATTTGCGTGCCGCGCAGGAAATTATCATCCGCGCTTTCGCACTCGGACTGCGTGCTAATCGGAAACGGCATGGAGCCGGACGGGAAAACGAAAAAACTCGTGGCAAGGATTTTGAAGACGAAAAAGAAGTGCGTGCTTGACGCCGCAGCGTTGCGGGTTGTGCCGCTTGCGCTTCTTCATAAGAAAGCCATACTCACCCCGCATTCAGTGGAATTCAAGGCGGCGTTCGGGGCAGCGGCAGGCGAAAAGACGGCGCTTGCAGCGTCAAAAAAATTCGATTGCACCATACTTCTCAAAGGAAAAACGGACGTAATCGCAAGCTGCGGGAAGCTCTCGAAAATCCGCGGCGGCAACGCCGGCATGACAAAGGGGGGAACCGGCGACGTTCTTGCAGGACTTCTGTCCGCGATTTACTCGCACCCGTCCTGCAAAAGCCCCATGAAAGCCGCCTGCTCCGCCTCTTTCCTCAACAAGAGGGCGGGCGACATGCTCCACCGCGTCTTCGGGTGCAACTTTTCATCGGAGGATTTGGCGCAGGAGCTGCCCCATGCTGCTTGGGGGCTTTATAAACACTGAGAAAAAGTTGTGCTGGAGTTTATAAACCAAAAAACGCCCTTTATAAACACCCTTTCCCGCCCGCGCCGATTTGCGAAAAACATATAAAGCGCGGAACCGAATTGCAAACCAGAGGTGAATAGTATGAACAATTGCCAACCAGGGAAGGAATTCGTCTTCAAGATGCCCGACGGGCGCGTGATTGGAAGGGTGAAGAACGTTTCCGAGCTTTCCACGATGATTAAGACCGCGCCGCTGGATGCCGTGCTCTTCCACGCAAAGGGCGGGCACTTCGCGCCGTGGCTGAACATGCTCGGCGAGACTGCTGTCGCGCGGAACCTCTCGAAACTCCAGATAAACGACAAGACGCTGAGGATTTCGCTCCTGCGCGTGCTGCAGAAGAACTGAAGGGATGAATGCCCTTCTCTGCGGCTCTTTTAATCTTTTTTATCCCTTCTTTTCCCATGGCTGACAAGACTGAAAACCCATCTTTCAAGCGAAAAGTCAGTTCCAAGAGCATAAGGACTGGAAAGCTTGCCGCCATCAAGGGATTTGCGCCGTCCCCGTCCATCACGGCAGCGCAGCTTCTTTCCGCCTACTCGTCCATCGGATTTCAGGCGAGCCACCTCGCAAAAGCCGCGCAGGTGGTGGAAAGGATGCAGGAAGGCAAGGCAACGGTTTTCCTCTCATTTACCTCGAACATGATTTCCTCAGGGCTGCGCGAGGTGATAGCGCACCTCTGCCGAGAAAAGAAAGTGGATTGCATAATCACCTCCACGGGCTCGATTGAGGAAGACGTGATGAAATGCTCCGCCCCCTTTTCGCTTGGGAGATTTGATGCCGATGACTTGGAAGTGAAGGAGAACGGCATGAACCGCATAGGCAACGTGTTCGTGAAAGACGAGCAATATGCGGAATTTGAGAAGCTCCACCTCGCGTTCATGGCGAAGATGCACGAAAAGCACGGCGGAAAAATGTGCATGAGCCAGTATGTGCGCGAGCTTGGACTCACGCTTTCGGACGAAGATTCATTCCTGTATTGGTGCGCGAAAAACGACATTCCCGTTTTCCTTCCGGGTCCGCTGGACGGCGCAATCGGGGACCATTTCTATTATTACAACAAGCAGCGCTGGAAAAATCCGTTCGTGATTGACGCGGCAAAGGAAGTGAATGATTTTTACGACGTGATGCTGAATGCCGAAAAGACCGGCGCCATAATACTCGGCGGCGGGATTGCCAAACACCACCTCATCGGCGCGGCGATACTGCGGAACGGGCTGGATTTTGCAGTCTATCTTTCAACAGGCACGGAATACGACGGCTCGCTGTCAGGCGCACGCCCGCGCGAGGCAGTCTCGTGGAACAAGCTGAAGTCCGAGGAGAATTCCGCGTTTGTAGAAGGAGATGCGACAATCGCTTTCCCGCTTCTTGCGTGCGTGATGGCAGGGAAGAAATAGTTGCGGCTAGTTGAGTGCCGCGCCGACTTTTTCCGCGTAATCAGCGTAGCCCGACCATGCGTAGCCGTCGTGCTTGTAGAGGTCGCTGTCGCCTATCACCAAATATATTTCGCCAGACGAGCGCGAGCATTCCCCGACCCCACACACGCCGAATTCCGAGCCGACCACTCCGAGGTATCTTCCGTTCTGCGGCTCGAACACCTGCGCGCCCAGAAGCAGCGGTGCTTCCTGCGAAGAGAGGATTTTGCGCTGCGAAAGCGCGACAACGCAGTGCCCTGAGGCGGAATTCACGTTGTAGCAGACCACGTACGGGAAGAACGAGCCGGCGGAGCCGAGCTGCGCTCCGTGCGCGCCCCCGTAATAATAGTAGCTGTCGGTTGCCATGCTCTTGCTCTCAAGCGGATAGACGCGGAAGTCCGTGTTCCCGCCGGGCTGCCACGCGAGAAGCGTTGTCGAGGGCAGGTCGCGCTTGAGCATGTTCATGAGCGATTTTACCAGAAGCGAATAGTCCTCGCAGTCGCCCCAGCCGAGGTCAATCGTTTCGTTGAGGGACTGCAGGTGGTCCGCATTGCCGCCTTTCGCGCCGTCGGTTCTGTAATGTATCCCGAAGCCCACGTTCTCAAGCACGTGCGACATGCAGCCGAGGTTGAACTGCCCTTTTTCCACGCAGTCGCTCTCAAGCCGCTTGGCGAGTATGGATGACGAAGCGGAATAATTCACGGGAAAAAGCGCGTTTGAGCTGAACCATGCCATCGAGGAATTTATGTCCTGCTGAAGCGAGCGGAAATCCTGCGCGAGCTGCCCGCGCTTGCTTTCTTCGGAGAGCAATTCCGCGCGCATGGAAACAAGCTCGCCCTCTTTTTGCGAAAGGGAGGCGTTCAGCGCTGCGGATTGCTGTTTCGAAGCCGCAAGCTGCGCCTCTGTTTCCGTTAGCGATTGCTGAGAGACCGCAAGCGACTGCTGCAACTGCGAATTCTGCGAGGTGAGCGCGCTTTTTTCCTGCGAGAGGGACGCCGCCTGCGCGCCAAGCGAGGCAACCTTCGAGGAGAGCTGCGAATTATCAAGCACGAGAAACGCGCACGCCGATGCGAGAACCACGGCTGCGATTGCCCAGAGGGGAATGCCTGCCATGCGAAGGGAAACGGGCTGGGGAAATAAAAGTTTAACGAATGGCGCGGGCTCATTGCCCGGAAACTTTCTGCAAATGCCTCCTGCCGAATTCGCGCTCCAAATCAGGCAGGCGCACGCCCCTTGCGCGCGCAGCCACGAGCGCGTGGTAAATCAGGTCGCATGTTTCCCAGACGACTTCTTGTTTGCCCTTCTCCTGTATTGCCTCCACAAGCTCAGCCGCCTCTTCGGCGATTTTCGCGCACGCGAGCTTTTGCGAGGAGGCAAGCTTCGCCGTATAGGAGCCGGAGGACTTGCTTGAAACCCTCTGTTCTATTATTGCGGCAAGCGCGCTTATTGCAAGCATTGGCTTTTCCCTTGCGCCGAATTTTTGAACAAAGCAGCTTTTCCTCCCCAAGTGGCAGGCATCGCCCCTGCCAAGCATTTCCACCCCGTAAATTAGCGCGTCATTGTCGCAATCGGCAAGCACTGCGCGCACCGCCATCAGGTTGCCTGACGACTCGCCCTTTTCCCAGAGCCGCCCCCTTTCACGGCTGAAAAACCACGCCCTCCCGCTGCGAAGCGTCCTTGCAACCGCCTCGCGGTTTGCGTAGGCGAGCATCAGCACTTCGCCGCCCCGCGCGCTTGCTGCCACGACGGGAATCAGCCCGTCTTTTGAGTAGCGAATGCTTGAAGCGAACGATTCAGCTTTTTTGGCGCATATTTTCATAGTCGCACCTCTGTCCTCCTTTTCACAGTCGCACCTCTATTCCCCTCTTCAACAGCTCTTTTTTGCAAGCGCGGATTGTCGTTTTCCCGAAGTGGAATATGCTCGCGGCAAGCGCGCCCGATGCGCCGGTCTTTGCGAAAACCTCCGCCATGTCATCAACAGACGAACAGCCGCCTGATGCGATGATGGGCAGACTTGTCGCCTTGCAAGCCGCGCGAAGCATGGGTATGTCGAACCCCTCGCCCGTTCCGTCCCTGTCAATCGAAGTCAGGAGTATTTCCCCTGCGCCCCGCCTCTCGGCCTCGCGCAGCCAATCCGCAAGCGACCTGCCGGAAGACGTGGTTCCTGCGGCAGAGAAGCACTCGAAACCGGACGGGGTTTTTTTCGCGTCAATTGCCACCACCACCGCCTGCGAGCCGAACTCCGACGCGCATTTGCCTATGAGCGATGGGTCTTGGAGCGCAGCGGTGTTTATTGCGCACTGGTCCGCCCCCGCCTTTATCCGCTGTTCGAAATCCGAAAAGCTCCTCACTCCGCCCCCGACGCAAAGCGGGATTGAGCAGGCAGATGCCACTTCGGAAACCGTGCGCAGGAAAGTGCCCCGCTTTTTTATTGTAGTGGAATTTCTATATTCCACTGCCGAAAAATTTCTTCGGAAATTTCTCGTCGTGGCGCCTATGTCGAGCATCACGAACTCGTCCGCGTCCTGATAATCCAGCGCAAGCCGCACCGGGTCGCCTGCGTAGCGCAGCCCCTCGAATTTCCTGCCCTTCAGCACCACCACTCTGCCGTTGCGGTAATCGCAGTCAATACAGGGAATCACTCTTTTTGCAAGCATGCCAATTCCTCCAAATCAACCCCTTGGTACAGCGCCCTGCCGAATATTGCCCCCTGCGCGCCCGCGGCAAACGCCTCATTCGCATCAGACGCATTCCGCATCCCGCCTGCGAGCCAGAAGGGCTTTTTCCACTTTGCTCCGACTGCGCGCGCGAGGCGCAAGACCGGTCCCTTCATCATGCCATCAGCATCAATCGAGCTTACCAGCACCCCGCCAACGCCGCACGAAGACGCGGCTGCGATTGCCTCGTCCACCCCTGCCTGCGCACCCTTTGTCCAGCCGCGCATTTTCGCGCAGGGCGGGTCGCCTGAAAAATCAAGGGAAGCCCATATCCTCTCCGCGCCGAACCGCGCCGAAGCGGATGCGACTTCCTGCGGGGCTTCGAAAATCGCTGTCCCGAAAACAACCCTTTCCGCGCCGCAGGAGAGCGCCTGCTCCGCCAGTGCAAGCGAGCGGATTCCCCCCGCCCACTGTATCTTCATGCGGCTGCCTGCGCAGGATTTGAACAGGGTGCCGAGCATTGCAATCTGGCTCTTGCCGCCGAAAGCCGCATCCAAATCCACCACGTGCAAGAAGGGGAATCCTGCGCACGCGTATTTTTCCGCAAGCTCCGCCGGCTCGCCGAGGATTTCGGCTGTTTCGCGCCTGCCCTGCAGCAGGCGGACTGCCTTGCCGCCAGCAAGGTCAATCGAGGGAACGGCAAAATTCATCCCTGCCACCCCTTGCAGATTGCCGCGAAATTCGAAATAATCCTCTGCCCCGCCCTGCCGCTTTTTTCAGGGTGGAACTGCACGCCATGCCAGTTGCCTTTCTGCACTGCGGATGCAAAGGGCTGCCCATATTCCGTTTTTGCAAGAACAGTGCCTTTGTCTTCTGGAAACGCTGCATAGGAATTTGCGAAATAGAAATATTCGCTACGCGCAATTCCTTCGAATAGCTTGCTTTCCTGCATTTGCTCCACTTTGTTCCAGCCGAGCTGCGGAAGGCGCACTTCCCCTGCAAGCCGCCTCACTTCGCCCTCGATTACTCCGAGTCCTTCTATTCCCTTCGACTCCTCGCTTCGCACGAGCATTGCCTGCATGCCAAGGCAGATGCAAAGCACTGGGATGCGGATTTTTGCAATCGCGCCCCGTCCTCCGAGCGCGGAAACTATTTTCGGCACCACGGAGAACGCGCCCACGCCGGGTACGACCAGTCCGTCCAGTTTTTTTTCCGTGCTGTAGCTGCCCACGAGCATGGCTTTCGCCTGCGCGCGCGAAAACGCGTTGGCAACTGAGCGCACGTTGCCCGCGGAACCAAAGTCCAATATGCCTATCATGCGAATCACGCTTTGACATCCACCTGTGCAACGCACAACTCAGTCTATCACTTTCTCAAGGGGCATGACAAGTATGTCCTTGCCCCCAGCAAGCTTCGCCTTCCTGACCACGCTGGCAAGCTGCGACGCCACGACTACCGTCTGCACCGCCCACTCGCCTTCCTTGGCAAGCTTCAGGACAGTGGGACTTTCCATCGAAGGAAGCGCGGAAAGCACTTTTTTGAGCACTGCATCGCCGGGCGCGTTGAGCACCAGATATTTCAGGCCCTTCGCCTTTTTCACGCCGCCAAGCGAGAGCGAAAGCTCGCGCAGCACCTCTTCGTTTTGTGCCTCCTCCTTCGCCCTTGCGACAAGGCACGCCGAGGATTTTGAGATTGTGGCGATTTTGCGCAGGCGGTTCGCGCGAAGCGTCCTGCCCGTCTGCACATGGTCTATGACCGCCTCGGCAAGGGAAGTCGCAGGGGCGATTTCGGTTGCGCCCGAAAGCTCGAGAAGCTCGGCTTTCACTCCGTTGGCTTCAAGGTAGCGGCGCGAAGTGTTGGGCAGCTTGGTGGCTATGCGCTTGCCCTCAAGGTCGCGCACATCCTTTGCCTTGGAAGACTCCGGAACCGCAAGCGCGACCTCGCACTCGCCGAACCCAAGCTCAAGCGCCACTCTCTCGCCGGAATCCGACTCGGCGAGCATGTCAAGCCCGGTTATCCCCGCGTATGCCGCGCCGCTTGCCACGTATTTGGGCACGTCCTGCGCGCGCACGAACAGATATTCGATGCGTGAATCCTCGCAGCGCGCGCGCAGCGTCTCCTGCGGGCTGTCAAGCGCCGCAAAACCGGCTTGGCGCAGCATGGAGAGCGCCGGCTGGCACAACACTCCCTTGTTTGGTATCGCTATCCTCACCATCCGAATCAATCCTCCGATTTATCCCCGCTCTTCAATCTTCTATCGTCAATCTCCTATCGTCAATCTTCATATCGTTCCTTTTGTGCTTGGAAGCACTCCCGCTACGCGCTTGCGGATTTCACACGCCTGCGCGGCTGCCAGCGCAAACCCCTTGAAAATCCCCTCGCACTTGTGGTGGTCGTTGCCATCGTAAAGCAGCCGGATTTGCAGGTTGCACCTCGCGCCCTGCGTAAAGCCCGCGAAGAATTCCTTCACGAGGTCGGACTGCATCTCGCCTATGAATTCACGCGAGAATTTCGCGTCGAAATTCAGCATCGCCCTGCCGCCAAAATCAATGGAGACGATGCTTAGCGTTTCGTCCATGGGAAACGCGAAGCTGCCTGCGCGCGCTATGCCGCGCTTGTCTGAAAGCGCCTTCTCGAATGCCTGCCCAAGCGCTATGCCAACGTCCTCCACGAGGTGGTGCTGGTCAACTTCCAAGTCGCCCTTTGCGGAAAGCTTCAGGTCGAAAAGCCCGTGCTTTGCAAATGAGACGAGCATGTGGTCGAAAAACCCGATGCCCGTTGCCACTTCAGACTTGCCGCTGCCGTCAATTGCAAGCATGAGTGAGATTTCGGTTTCCATGGTCTTCCGCTCGATATTTGCCGTTCTCATTTTATCACCGCCAATATTTCGTCAGTAGCAGATACGTTCCAGTCCCCTCTTGCCGCGCGCCCCACGATCACACAGGGCATTTTCGCAGCTCTGCAAGCTGCAACATCGGATGCATTGTCGCCAATGTACAGGGGGCGAATCGCGCCGAGCTTCTGCGCGGCGAGAAGTAGCGGCGCGGGAGAGGGCTTCTCCTCTTCGCAATCCTCAAGCGCAATGACTTTTTCTCTTGGGAAAAATCCACCCCAGCCATTGTTTTGAATGGCAAAATCCGCTTCTGCTTTAGGTCGCCCCGTTACGATTCCAAGTTTCATGCCGCTTCTGCCAAGTCGCGCCAGCGTTTCTTTTGCCACAAGCGAGGGCTCGTGCGAAATCAAGCCCCCCAGGTAAATTTCCTGAAATTTGCCCTTCAATTCCGAATACAGCAAACTCTGCTTTTCTTCGGGAGACGGGGGCAAGGCATCTTTGATTCGCAGCCCTTTCATTCCCCCTCTGACAATCGCAAATGTGGCGTCCCAGTCGTTGTTGAAGCCCGCCATGGATTTTATTGCAGAAACGTCCTCCTGCCCCACGCGTGCAGAAATCCTGCTTTTCCCAAAATACCAGTTTGCAGTTTCCTCAATCGCCTTTCGATAGGAATTGCGCACATCCACAAGCACGCCGTCCATGTCAAAAAGGATGCAATCATATACTGCGCCACTACCAAGCAATTTCGCGATGCATTCCGTAAGCTTCCTGTTCTGCTCAGGCGTCCCGATTGTAATCCTGAAAGTGTTTGGGATGGCAACCATTCCTGAGCGGTCACGCACAATCAACCCATCCGCAGCTATTTCTTTCTGCATCTCGGAGGCGGTTGCGGCGCCAAGCGGCGGTCTTGCAAGAAGGAAATTACACACGGAGGGGAAAACTTCAAACCCGAGAGCGTAAAGCTTCTCCCTGAGCCATTCGCGCTCAGCCCGCATCTTCGCCAGATTTCCCTCCATCTTCAGGACGCAGCTTTGGAGAGCGCGCGTGGCAAGCGCGGCGGACAGCGAATTCACGTTGTAAGGGGGCTTGAGGCGTCGCAGGATGGAGATGATTTTTTCATTTGAAATTACGTAGCCAACGCGAAGCCCTGCAAGCCCCCATGCCTTGGAGAATGTCCGGGAGACTATGAGATTTTCGTATTTTTCCACCAGGTCGGCGCAGCTCTCGCCTCCGAATTCAATGTATGCCTCGTCCACGAACACGATTGCATTGGATTTCCCAAGCAGCCGCACTATTCTCTCCTTTTCCACTGGAACGCCTACCGGGCTGTTGGGGGAAACTATGAATACAAATTTGGTTTTCGTGTCGCTTGCGGCTGTGATTGATTGCAGGTCGGGCTGGAACTGAGCATTCAACGGAACTTCGCGCACCTCTGCCCCCTGCGCACGCGCGCACACGCCGTACATCGAGTAGCCGGGCTCAAGCGAAATTATGTTTTCCCCCTTGTCCACAAACGAGCGCACGCACAGGTCGATTATTTCGTCAGAGCCGTTGCCAACGAGAATATTGGATGCTTTCACTCCTGCGTAGCGTGCAATCTCGCCCCTAAGCCCGTTTTGGTCGGAGTCCGGATAGCGGCTGAGGTCAACTTCCTCCACCGGCCCCACGCTTCCTCCGAATGAATTTTCATTGGCGTCAAGAAACGCGTCCGCCTGCTTGTACAAGTCGCGCGCGCAGGAGTATGGCTTGAGCTGGGCGACCTCCTTTCTTGCCAATTGTTCGATTTTTCCCATTTCAATCAACATCCGTTTTTTCCCGCCTTTGCTCCTTCGCCTGCTCCTTTTCCCTCTGCTCAGCCATCCTTTTCCTTCACTCTTTGCTCAGCCGCTCTCGCGTGCGCCTCCAGTCCTTCCATCCTCGCAAGAAGCGCGGTCTTTTGCGCAAGATTACGTTGCGAGGCGCGCGTGAGCGAATCAACGTATCTCCACCTGCCGAAAGTCTGCACCGACACCCCGCCCCAGCTTTTTGCGCTTGAGCCGGTCGGCAGTATGTGGTTGCCCCCGGACATTCCGTAGTCGCAGAAAGCCTCGGCCGTGCCTATGAAGACCGCGCCGGCGTTTCGGATTTCTGCCGCGCGCTTTTCGGCATCCCTGCAAAGAAGCTCCACGTGCTCGCAGGCGATTTCATTTGCTGCGCCAATCGCCTCTTGGATGTCGCGCGCAACCCAGATGCGCCCCCATCTGGGAATGGAAAGATGCGCGGGATTGAAAGATGGAAGCTGCATGAGCTGGCGCGCAAGCTCGAATTCAACCTCGCGCGCTTTCGCCTCGCTCGCGGATATGCAGATTGCCGCGCTGCCTCCGCCGTGCTCCGCCTGCGCGAGCATGTCCGCAGCCGCGAACGCCGCGTCCGCAGTTTCATCTGCGATTATGAGCACTTCTGACGGTCCCGCCGGAACGTCAATCCTGATTCCCTCTGCCGCGCACTGCATTTTTGCGGCATTCACAAAGGAATTGCCCGGCCCGCAGATTATGCCGCAGGAAGGCAGCAGCCCCTGCAGCCCGAAAGCCATGGAGGCGATTGCCTGCGCGCCCCCGATTTTGAAGACCTTGCTGATGCCGCACATCTTCGCCGCCGCAAGTATGCGCGCATCCGCCTCCCCGTCCTGCTGCGGAGGGGTGCAGACGATTATTTCGCGCACGCCAGCCGCCTGTGCGGGAAGCGCTGCCATGAAAAGCGAGGAGAAGAGCGGAGCCCTGCCAGCGGGAACGTAAATCCCCGCGCGCGACAGCGGCTCGAAAACAAGCGAAACCCATCCGTCATTTGAAGCCATGCGGATGCTTTGAAGCGCGGATGCCTGCGCACGGCAGAATGAGGAAATTCTCTCTTTCATTTCGAGCATTGCCACCCGCTCGCCTGAAGAAAGCGCGGAAAGCGAGCCGTCAATCTTTGACTGCGGAACCTGCACGCTTTCAAAAGCCAGTCCGACCAGGTCGAATTGCTCTGTGAATTTTGCAACCGCGCCGAAGCCCTGCTCGCGCACGGTGCGCATTATGGCTGACGCTGTTTCCTTTGCCTTGCCATCCTCCTCGATTCGCTCGCGCGAGTATCGCCCAAGCGCGCCAAAATCAAGCCGCGTTGCCTTCGGAGTGGGCGATGTGAAGAAGACCCCTTGCCGTTCCCTCCGTTCCTGCCATTTCCATCCCTCCGATAGCCCTCATGCTGGTTTATTCCCACTTTTTTCCCACTAAACAATTTATAATGCTATCGCGCGCCACCAAACAAATTTCCGCGTGCAAGATTTTGTCGCCAAACGCTACCCTGCGCAAAATCCGGCAAGGACTGCGTGAGTTTAATTGTGCAGTTGCGCGGGTTTAGCCGTGCCCGCCCAAAGCGCGAGAATTGCGCGGATTTAGCCGTATTTGTAGAGAACCAGCTTGGTGCCGTTCTTCGCAAGCGCGCTTTTTATTTTCGCCACGGTTGCGCCCTGTGGATTGCATTCAACTTCCCAGATTGCGGCTTCCCCTCTGCGCGAGGAGCGCGAACTGGTGGAGACCAAATCCACGCCGAGCTTCGCAAGCACCGAAGCCGCGCGGGCAAGCGAGCCGGGCTTGTCAGGAAGCAGAATTTCAAGGCGCAGCAGCTTCTTTTCGTGCGCGGGCTCGATTGAGATGCAGCGGTTCTCGGAGTCAAAGCGCACCACGACCTTTTCGCCGCGGCTCAGCCCTGCTGCGTCGCGCAGCGACTGCGGGACGAGAATCCGTCCTTTTCCGTCAACGGAAGAAACGTTTTTTCCTGCCATGTTTCCACCCCGTTATCGAATCGTGACTTTCTCGCCCATCGCGGGCGCATAAGCATCAAAGCCCTCGACCTTCAGGTCTTCCGCGAATTGCGGGCATTCGTCGCCGTGGATGCAGAACACCTTTTTTGGATTCACTTTTTCCACAAGCTCGAAAAGCTCGCGCCTGCCGGCGTGCGCGGAGAAATCAAGATACGCGTGGCGCGATTTCGGCTTGATTTTTATCCCGTCGTATTCCACGAAGCCGTTGTTCACGAGATTATACCCGTTCGTGCCCTCCACATTGTAGCCCGTGAAGACCGCGAGCGATTCCGGATTCATGTTCAGCAAGTAGTGCAGCGCAGGTCCGCCCTGGAGCATTCCCGCGGTGCAGATTATCACCGATGGGCGCTTGAGCGCGCGGTCGCGGTCTTTTTTTTGCCGGATTGGCGTGCAGGTTTCAAGGTCGTGCCGAAGCAGCTTGGCGTCCTTCACGTAAGCGGAGAAATGCGAGAGCGTTTCATTCACCTCAAGCCCCATGCCCTCAAGAAAAACGTCCACGCTTTTGTCAAGCGAGCGCACAATCCTCACAAGCTCCTGCGTCCTGCCGATTGCGAACGCGGGAAAAAGGACGGTGCCGCCCTCGCCGAGCGTTTCCTCCATCATGCGCCCAAGCTCAATTTCAAGCTCCTTTCTCGAAGGGTGGTCGCGGTCGGCATAAGTGCTTTCAATCAGGAGGGCGTCCGGCTCCCTGGGCGGCGGCTCGGATGCGAACGTGGTTTTTGTTTCCTCGCCTTTGAAGTCGCCCGAATAGACCACGCGCCCCTCGCCGGTGTCAATGTCAATCATGGCTGCGCCCGGAATGTGCCCTGCAGAGTAAAGCGTCACCGTGGAATCGCCGATTTCGTGGCGCTTTTTGAACGAGAGAACGGTTGCGTTGTCCTTCATGCGCTTCACCTGCGCAGCCCTGAAGGGGAATTCGCCGCGCTTTGCCATTATGCGCATGGAGTCCTCGATTATTATGCTCCCTAGCGCAAGCGAGGGCGGAGTGCAGATTAGTTCTGGCTCGCCGTGCCTGTAAAGCGCGGGTAGGAAACCCGAATGGTCGAGGTGCGCGTGCGAGAGGACGACATAATCTGGATTGTGCTCTGGCTGGATGGGGAAGGTGTTTTCCGCGTGTATTTTCAGCCCGCAGTCAAGCATGACGTTTTCCGAGCCGGAAACGAGGATGGAGCTTCGCCCGACTTCCTGCGCAGCCCCCAAAAATGAAATTTCCATGGCAAGATAATCAGTGTTAATGCTATAAACCCGCTTGCCCGCTTTCGACTGCGCGAAAGATGCGAGGGATTTTTCCTCTAAAGTGAAGTTGCCGTTCTGCTCTAAAGTGAAGTTGCCGTTCTGCTCTAAAGTGAAGTTGCCGTTCTGCAAGTGAAGTTGCCGTTCTACAACAGAATCTTGCAAAATGCCGCGCCCTGCTCCTCCGACGGCGCAGGCAACGTAAGCGCTTAAAATTCTTCTGGCAACCCCGTAAAACAGCAGCTGCAAAGAGGACGCCCCTTCTAATCTGCAGAAAATTCCGCTTCAGCAAAATAATGTCCTCCGTCGTGCGGAAAAAGGTGTTTTCTCAAAAAATAGTGGAAGAATATGGAATTAACGTCGGAGAATACGTCGTAGAAATGCGATTTTACGCCGCAGGAAAATCTTAAGCGCTTACAGGCAACCCGCACATTCTTAAAAGTTGCCGCCGAAGCAACCTCATGAACGAACTGAATTTCCTCGATTTGGTCGTGCTGAAAAAGATAGACGCCGAATCCTCGGTGGAGAAGTTCGGGAGCATAATAAACACCTCTTTTTTTGAGACCGCGAACCTTCTTGGCACCATGAAAATCAAGGGATACGTGAACATCGAGTCTTCGGTGGGCGGAGTCAGCAGGGTAATCATGACCGACGCGGGCGCGAGCATACTTTCGGTTGCGAAGCAGAAGGCAGACGAGCCCATCGAGCCGCTGGACAACGCCATACTGCACGCGGTCGCCGCAGGGACAAAGGAGACCGGCGCGCTGAAGGACGCGCTGAACGTCCGGAGCGGGGATTTGGCATTCCACGTAAACAAGCTTGTCGCGCAGGGATTCCTTGACTACGAAGTCCGCTCGGCAAAAGTTTCGCTCGTGCTCTCGGAGCAGGGCTTCAACGCAACCGGCGCGGTTCGCATGCAGCAAAAACTTGCCGTTGATTCCCCGGCCAAGCAAGCCACGGAGCAGCCGGCAGGGCAGGACAACTCCGCAGCGGGCGGGAAACAGCAGCGGCTTGGGCAGAAGGACGGCAAGGATTCGAAGGGGGCGGGCAAGACTCCGCCCTGGGTGGACAAGACGCTTGCCAAGGCGATTGAGAACGAAAAGGACGACGTTAATCACCTGCTCGCCCAAGAAAAGCAAGCGGGCAAAAAAACCGAGCCAAAGCCGCACGAGCAGAAGCGCGCGGAGAAGGAGAAAAAGCCCGCGCGGGAGCGCACGCCCGAAGAGCAGAAGCGCGACGAAAAGCGGGCGAGGATGGTTTCGAAATTCCAGCACTACGCGCGCGAATACGCGCCTTACCTGCTGATGCTATTGATTGTGCTTGCGATATTCATGGGCGCGCTGTACATAATCGGAAGCAGATTCGTTTGAATTGGAATGGCGCAGGAGAAGAAGGGGCGGGCGATTCTTTGGACAACACCGGCTTTCGGCTACTTTCAAAATACGGGATAGCGATTCCTGAATACCGCGTAGTGAAAACCCCGCGCGAAGCTGGCGAGGCGGCGCGCAAAATCGGATTTCCAGTGGCAATGAAAATACTCTCGCCTTCCGCGCTCCACAAGAGCGACAAGGAGGGCGTGATTCTCGAGATAGGCGACCGCGCAGGCGCGGAAGAGGCGTGCGGCGCGCTTCTCAGGCGTTTTTCCGGCGAAAAAATCGAAGGGGTGCTTGTGCAGAGGATGGGCGGGGGCGGAGCCGAGCTTATCGTGGGCGGGAAGCGCGACGCGCAGTTCGGGCAGCTGCTCATGCTCGGCATAGGCGGGATATTCGTGGAAATATACAAGGACGTGGTTTTCCGCGTCTGCCCCATAACGAAAGAGGACGCCTGCCAGATGATTTCCGAATTGAAGGCGAGAAAAATACTCGAGGGCGCGCGCGGAAGAAAGCCGGTTGACAAGGAAGCGCTCGCGTCCGCGCTCGTTTCGGTCTCGAAGCTCCTTGAAAAGGAAAACCCCTCGGAGTTCGACATAAACCCGCTCATCGCCGACGAAAAGGGATGCGTGGCGGTGGACGTGAGGATTCTCAGGTAGCGGTGTTCGCATGGCATTGTCGAAAAAAGTGAAAAATCTGCGCGCGGTCTTCAACCCCGATTCAATCGCGATAATCGGCGCAAGCCGCGAGCCGAACAAAATCGGGCACGTGATTGTGAAGAATTTCGTGGATGGCGGCTTTGCAGGGAAGATTTACCCGATAAACCCGAATGCCGAGGAAATACTCGGACTGCCCTCCTACAAAAGCGTGCTGGACATCAAAGGCGAGGTCGACTCCGCGGTAATCGCCGTTCCGGAGCAGGCGGTCGCATCCGTGCTTGAGGAGTGCGGCAGGAAGGGAATACGGGGCGTTGTGCTGATTACCGGCGGATTTTCCGAGGTGGGGAAGAACGAAGAGGAGGGGAAAATCGCGGCAATCGCGAACAAATACGGCATCGCGCTCATCGGTCCGAACTGCATGGGCGTGCTCACTCCCGCCTCGCGCGTGGATTCGGTTTTCCTCCCGATTTACAAGCTCGGAAGACCGCGAGTCGGAGGGATTTCATTCATCTCGCAGTCAGGCGCGGTCGGCGGCTGCATTGTTGATTTGGCGGCGCGCGCGGGAATAGGCATGGGCAAATTCGTGTCATACGGGAACGCGGCGGTCATAGACGAGTGCGACCTGCTCGAATATCTTGCGAACGACGAGGAAACCGAAATAATAGTCATTTACCTTGAAGGCGTGAAAGACGGGCGCAGGATGCTCTCGCTCATGCGCGAAATAACGAAGAAAAAACCCGTCGTCGTGATAAAGGCGGGAAGAAGCGCGGCGGGAGCTGAAGCCGCGCGCTCGCACACCGGCTCGCTCGCAGGAGCTTCCGAGGCATACCGCGCGGCGTTCAAGCAGGCGAACGCGATTGAGGCGGCGACGCTTGAGCAATTGTTCGACTTCGCGAAAATATTCGACCAGGTTCTTCCGCGCGGCAACCGCGTGGGGATAATCACGAACGGCGGAGGGATGGGCGTGCTTGCCACCGACTCGCTCGAAGACGAGGGGCTGGCGCTTGCGAAATTGTCCGACGGCACGCAAAAGCTCATGCGGCTCTCGCTTCCGCCCTACGCGAACGTGAGAAATCCGCTCGACATAATCGGGGACGCGGACTCGCACCGCTACGAAGTGGCTATAAACGCCATGATGAAGGACGACAACGTGGACGTCATACTGCTGATAATTCTTTTCCAGACCGCGGCGATTGACAGTTCTGTCGTGAATATTGCAATACGCGCGTCCGACCAGAGGAAAAAGCCCATTGTCGCGGTCTGCACGGGCGGCGAATACACCGAGATGCACAAGCGCATACTGGAGTCGTACGGAATACCGACCTATGCTTCGCCTTCCTCCGCCCTGCGCGCGGCTGCGAAATTTGTCGCCTATGCGGAATACTACTCGAAGCATAACGACACGACTTGCCCGAAAAAAATAAAGACGATGAAGTAGATTCGCCCGTCAAGCAGGCTCGTCAGTCAAGTTTTTGTTTGCGGCTGTGGCGGGAATGGCAAGTTATACGTGGGGTCTATGATTATGGCTCTTGACACAGAGGTATCTATGAAAACGTGCCAGGGGTAGTCGACAAACATGCCATATGCATTGTGAAGTCGTTTGTTGAAACGCCATACTTCGTCCTTCAGCATTGCGATTATCGGCGTATTTTCGGCATTCTCCAGTGTGGGCAGACTATAGAAATCCATTACGAGGAAACTCGTGCTGCCGTTTGTGAGCCCCAAGTAGCACTTGCCCATTTCTATATGCTTGAAATTCCAGAGCTTTATCACGCTGGGCAGCGCCTCCATGACCTGAAACTGGGTGAATCCATCCTCCTTTGACATGATGGCATCATAATCTGTCCGACATTGCTTGACAAAAAAATGTTTTCCACCCACAGTAACTTTCCATGCCGAAATATTGAAGCTCCCCCCTTCGTGAAGCTTTTTCGCAGTAACGCCGCCAATTGTACCGTTTTCCATTCCACTCTTGTAAATCCTGATAAAATCTCCGATAGCGTTTGGATTATCCTTGCGAAGTTGCTGGAACTCCGGAGAGAACGCTATCCTTCTTTGCATATGCTTATTTTTGCAAGTCGAGCTTAATAAACGTGTGGTTGAGAGAAGAAAAACAAGTAGGTTGGGAATATTCGCCTACTTTTTCCCGCGCTTCTTTTTCGCCTTTGCGCTTTTCTTCGCGCCCGCGCCGCTCTTTGCCTTCGCGTGCTCGCGCTTCGCTTTTTTGTATTCCCAAAGCGAGTAGATTGAGACCGCGATTGCGAGCATTATCACTGGCAGGAGGATTATCCAGATGCGCGCGTCGGGCGGGACGATGAGGGAGACCAGCGTCAGCGCGCCGCAGAGCCAGAAGAGCTTGCCCGCGAGCTTGTTCGTCTTCTCCCAGATTTTCTCGTCGGATATCGCCCACGGGGTGGTGACTCCGATGAAATAATTGCGCTTGGTGAAGTTGAGCATGTAGCCAACGTAGAAGAACACGAGCGCGATTGCCGGAACGATTATCAGGAACGGGTCGAAATTCCTGCCGACGCCCATGTTGGGAAGGAGCGTGGCGACGTAAATCACGCCGAGCGAAAAGACCATCACGACCTTGAAGCCCCAGAACTGGTCGTCGAAATCCTCTAAATTGTGCTTGTAGATCTCGATTTTCGGGATGATGAGGAGCGCGATGTAGATTATCACCGCGATTATCGGGATGAGATACACCCCGACGACCTTGCTGACCATGCCGGACGGCGCGCCGTTTATGCGCCACTGCCCCGCGACCTCGCCGTCCCCGTTCACCTTCACGAGCGGGTCAACGTAGACTGCGATTGCAATGATGAGTAAAAGCATTCCAACTGGAAGAAGCTCACGATTCATACCCACACCCCGACGGAGGTTCGAGCTCAAGGAATATAAATAAGAGCATTGGGTGGGAATTCATAATATGGCGCACAAGAAAAAGCCCGTGCTCATCGGGTGGGACGGCTGGATTTCGCTTGCCGCCGCGATTGCCATTGCCGCGCTCGCAATGTTCGCGTTTTCGAAAATCGAAATTCTGCGGCAGTTCGGCTATCTTGGAATTTTCCTCATCTCGCTCGTATCAAGCGCCACCATTTTTCTGCCGCTTCCGGGATTCGCGGTTGTCTTTGCCATGGGCGCATACCTCAACCCGCTCCTTGTCGGGATTGCCGCGGGAGTCGGCTCTGGAATCGGGGAGACCACGGGCTATCTTGCCGGTTATGCGGGGCACGGCGCGGTTGAGCGCACGCGGGCATACCAGTCGCACAAAAAGCAGATTGAGAAATACGGCGCGCCCGCGATTTTCGCGCTCGCGTTTTTCCCGAATCCGGTTTTCGACTTGGCGGGCGTTGCCGCTGGCGCGCTGCGCATGAAGTGGTGGAAGTTCCTTGCCGCAACCATCCTCGGAAAGACGCTGAGGTACATACTGGTGGCTTACGCGGGCGGGACAGTGGCGGGGTGGATTTAATCCTTTCTTCGCCTTGCGGAAGATTAGCCCGTTGGCAAATCGGATTTGGAATTTTTACTTAAAAAGCTGGCCTCACTGTATATGAAACCGATTGCGTTGGTAAAATTGTGCCTCGCGCATTTGCCCGGAAAGAGTATATCTTGAACCTTATGGAGGACAGAAAGCGCCTCGCACGAATTGCGCGCTTCATTGAACAGTTCTTCCAATGTGTTTTCGTTGAAGATGTGCT
>Ga0172369_10001588_pt1 | contig 32653 bp, 22 predicted proteins | sample LakKiv25m_FD_114539 | JGI IMG/M metagenome (GOLD analysis project Ga0172369, IMG submission 114539) | Freshwater microbial communities from Kabuno Bay, South-Kivu, Congo - kab_022012_11.25m | ecosystem: Environmental > Aquatic > Freshwater > Lake | place: Democratic Republic of the Congo... | reverse complement strand
GGCTTTTTCCGCAATGATGACGGCGGCGAATACGACAGTGCGGAGTGGCTGTTCATCGACCTGCGCGTCTTGAGGCTGACGCAGCGCATGGCGGCGGCAGGTCTGAAGGTGGAGGCGCTCGAGCAGGCCTTGCGCGCTCGAATCCTCGATGTGGCGCGGGCCGGTGGTGGGTTGCTGCCTGAGTTGCTGGCGACCAAGGGTGCAGGCGCAGGCCAGTTTGCCGGTGCGATGCCGATGGTGGGATTTGGCGCGGGAGCCCTCGTGCTGGCGCTGGCCGACGCTGCACAAGACGATGATATGTCTAACTGTTTTGCGGATCCCGCGACGGAGGACGCGGATGCTGGCCCAGACAGCGCGGCCGTCGATGCGACAGGGGAGGGGGGTGGCCAAGATGGCACCGCAGCTGAAGATTCCGACGCCTGGGATGCCGCGCCACTGGATGACGTCGCCACATCGGCGGACGCGCCCGCTGTGGATGCCGTGCCGGAGATCGCCAGTGCTGCGAGGAAACCGTCAAAGGGAGCAAGCAGTTGTCAGGCATCGACGGCGGCGTCGGCAGCGCTTGCATGGTCCGTCGTCCTGACAGCCGCTGTGCTGTGGCGGCGTCGCCAGATGTGAGACCCTTGATCCTTTCAGTCAACGTATGCGAATTGCAAGCTGCGGATTGCGAAGGCAAGTTTGCGGGCGTCCGCGTCGCTCGGACGGCGGGCGTCTGGGTGCTGCGCCTCGATGACGTTGTCGCTCAATGGTTTGAGCAGGGAGCGCGGTATCCCCATTTCGACGATCTTGGCACCGCCCTCTGCGACGAACACGGCGATCTGCTGGCCGTTGAGCGTGAGCGTGACGGGCTGCCGGCCCTGCGAGAATGCAATCGCAAAGGTCAGACGGAGATTGCCCGTCCGATTCGGATCGAGCGCCTCGGGCCGGAAGACGATTTGCGTGTGCGGTCCTTCCGCCCAGCGAAAACCGCGCTCGGCCGCGCTCCAGCCGATGAAGGTGACGGCGGTGCTGTCGTGGGTGATCTCCTGCCCGATATGGTACACGGGCAGACGGCTGAATTGGCGGGCGGAACCCAGGAGGTACCCGACCGCGAGTGACACGGCCGCCCACAAGATCGCCCCGAGAATCACCGACGTTCGCATGGCTGCTGCGCGCGGAGGCTGCACACTCATCAGGACACCCAAATCTTGTCGAAGTAGTAGTGCGTGTAGCGAATGAATCCGGACAGAAACAGCAGGTAGACCGGATAGAACGCCAGCGGCATGGCGCGGCTCGTTTGAGGCGTGGCCTGGACATCCTGCACGAGCCGTTTGTCGAACGCATGCACGAGCAGCGCAAGCGCGACGAAGTGGATGAAATACGGCGTTTCGTAGCGGCCGGAGTTCACGAGGGCGCCGCGTTGGACGATGACGGGAAACAGCAGAATCGGCAACACGAGGCCGTACAGCGCCAATGCCAGCGGAAACCGGCGCGCATAGGCGACAAACAGCAGCAAACCGCCGAGAAAGAAGAAGGAGCCGAGGGCCACGGGGTCGAGGAGCACGTCGCCGGTCACGGTCTCGTGGATGGCCTCGAGCGGCGCCTCGAGCGAGACGACTTGGAACAGGGGCATGACGGCGCCCGTCCATGCAGAGGTCGAGTGGAGCGGCGCGAGCGGATCGCCGAAGCGCAACTCGCTGTACAGGCACCAGAACAGGTATCCGGTCAGCGACAGCGGCACGTGGATCAGCAGCACGCGCAGCCACTCGCGCTCGCGGCCCCAGCGCCACGCGTGGAGCACATAGACGAAGAAGATCAGCGCCAGAAAGATGCCATAGGGCCGCGCCAGCGATGCGGCGATCACCGAGAGGGCTGCCCAATGCATTCGCGGGCGCACGACCAGGAAGTAGCAGAATGCCGCGATGGCGAGGACGAGCGCCGCCTCCGAGTAGCCGTTGAACAGGTAGATGGCGAAGGGGTTGGCGACCCAAAGGCCGATGCTCATGTTTGCCACCTGTTCGCCGAAGACATGCAGCGCGACGCGGTGGAACAGCAGGCATGCTGCAAGGGTCATGGCGGCCGACGTGATCAACTCCGCGTAGCCGATGGGCACCTGCATCACGTAGTGGATGAGGGCCACGAAGATCGGATAGAGAGGGAAGAACGCGATGTTCTGCTGGACCGTGTAGTCTCCGTCGAACTGGTAGCCGTTGCGGGCGATGTTGGCGTACCAGCCGGAGTCAAACGGCAGGGTTTGGCCGGACCCCAGGCTATCGCCGCCGTTGAGCAGGAAGATAGCGAGTGAAATCGCCCAGAACACCAGCGCGGTGAAGCCAGGCCGACGTAGGACTTGCCCTATCATCCGTTGGGGTCCTTTGCGCGAATGGGCCGCGACCGCGCGGCCGCCGCGGGAAACTACGCTGAATGGGAGGCGCGAGCAAGGGCAGACGCGCTCCCCCGACCCGCCGCGCTCTCCGGCTTGCCAGCCGTGGGAGGTTGCGCGCCGCAGCGAACCCTGGTTGACTGCTTGTCGGTGCCGCGGCGCGAGCCTGCTGCGCAGGAGGTTTCGGATGGCCCCGGACGACGTCACGCCCACGCCGGTCGCCGCGGCGAGGATGGTCGCGGTCGACAAGCGTCACGGCGCACATGGTTGATCGCACCGTACTCTTGTTCCTCGCCACGAGCACATTGGTCAGCTTGGGCGCGGCCCCGGCGCTTGCCGCCATCCATCCGCTGACGCTGCAACTCGACACTGACTCCGACTGGGCGCATGTCGACCTGTGCGGTCTGCAAGTGCGCGTGCTGACGCGGACGTTGACGGTAGTGGGTGACACAGCTGTGCAGGGCGTCGGTCTGGATGTGCACAAGGCGGCGGGCGACACGACGCCGGCCTCCGTTCGCGTGACCTACGCCGTGGCGCCCACCGGGGAACCGCTGGAACTCGTGCTGACGCGCGGTGACGTGGGTGCGACGCGGGTGCGCGTCTGGGCCGGGCCCAAGCTCTTGTTGGACGTGCGCCAGGAGGGCGTGCTGCCGGATCGCATCGCCAACCGGGTCGCAGTGCCCCTTCCCACTGACAAGATCCTGGCAACGACCCTGCCGCGCACCGATTATGGCAGGAAGGTCCTGGCGTTCTACTACGGGTGGTACGGCACGCCCACGGGGCCGTCGGGCCGCTGGCTGCACTGGGACCCGCAAGCAGTGGGGCATGCTTCGACCCACGAGCCGCTGGCGGGTTACTACGACTCCTTGGATCCGGGTGTCGTGGCACAGCACGTCGCATGGGCACGTGCCACGGGAATCGATGGCTTTGTGTTGTCATGGTGGCCGAACGACGCGCACCATGCAGCCGCGCTGGATCGGCTGCTCCAGGCTGTGGCCGGGACCGACTTTCAGGTCAGTCTCTACCTGGAGGCCGTCACCAGTGGCGAAGATTTGCGCTCGCAGATTGACGATCTGACCAAGCGCTATGGCAAGCACCCGAACTGGCTGCGCGTGCGGGGCCGGCCCGTGCTGTTCGCCTATGGCCGTGTGACCAGTGGGTTGACCAAGACAGACCTGCAGCGGGCGCTGCGTGACGCTCCTGCGTTCGTTGTCGGCGAGACCGTGTTCAACGAACTGGTGCCCGTGCTCGACGGTGTGCACACCTACGTCTATTCGATCGAGTCGGAACGGTACCAGCAGCAGTTGCTGGCGCAGCGCGGTGAGGCGCTGCTCTGGGACAGGCTGCAGTGCGCGACGGTCATTCCCGGCTATGATGACACGAACTTGCGCAAGCCGGGTGGGCGGGTCCGGCGCGACGAGGGGCGCCTCTACCAGCGCACATGGGCGACAGCGGCGCTGGCCGATTGGGTGCTGATCACGACCTGGAATGAATGGCATGAAGGCACAGAGATCGAACCTTCGCGCGAAGATGGCGATCGTTGGTTGAACCGCACGCGCGCCGCCATCCGCGCCTGGCGGGGTGAACTGTGAGCCGTGCGGCATGGCTCGCGCTCGTGCTCCTCGGCTGCAGCGCGGCGCCGGTGCAACCGACGCGCGACCTGGCACGGGAGCGGGCCGAGGCGGCCGCGCGCGACACGCAACGCGCCATGAGGCAACGCGAGATCGAGCGACAAGCCGCACGCCACGCGCTGACACAAGCGCGGCAGGTTTGTGTGCCGGCATTGCGGCGCCTGCAGGATTGGGACCAGGCGGGTGACACACAGTCGGAACAAGTTGCCGATCTCGTGGCGGCGGCTGACGTGGTCCGCCAGGTCGGGGACTTGGCGCAGATGTGCCAGTCGCGGCTGCCGGCGCTCAGCGGTGACGACGGGCCGCAAGCGCAGCCGGTGCGGGCAGCGTGCCGCCTGGCCGAGCGCGCCCACGGAATCCTGATGCGCCAGTTTCGCGCCGCAGCGCGTCAGGCATTGGCGTTTTCGGACTCGCTCGCGGAGGTGCCGCTGCGGTACCATCAGGAAGGTCGCGTGACTTGGGACCAACTCGTCGCGTTCGATCGTCTCGACGCGGACATCGCCCTGCGGCGTGCTGAAATCGCCCTGCTCGGACCAGCCTGGCTGAGCGAACTGCCCCTCGATGTCTTCGCTCCGGCTTTGCGCGCCAAGGCTCAGTTGCTGAAGGAAATCTCCTCACGGCAGGCCGAGTTGGATTTGCCGCGCGGCAAGCCGGATGCGGCGCTGGACAAGCTGGTGCGCCGCCTGCTGCCCGCGCTGGCGGCTCAAGGCCCGTTCCCAGGCCAACGCGAGGCGGTGTTGGAGGTACGCGCGCTCGATCCGCAGTGGCAGAGTTTTCTCGGCGCCCGCGGCGAAGTGGTACGCCGAACTCGCGACGTGGCGCTGCGCGTGCGCATCACCGGACGGCCAGATTGCGTGGGGCTGTGGGCGCGCGTCGAGCAGTTCAAGAAGCCGCGACAGAAAGAGACGCTGCGCTTGGATCACGACGTGCGCATGCTGCGCTGCCAGCCGCCAGGTCCGCTCAACGAGGTCGAGCGCGTTCCATGGCAGACCTGACAAGCTGTTCGCTTCAATGGCTTGATTGTGCATAGTTTTTTCGGAGTCCCGCACGGCGTGCGCTTCGCTTGACAGGGCTCGTCGCCAAAGCGACCATCCCGTTGCGGCCCTGTGCCGCGGGACGTGCAATGGGTCGCAGTGCAAGACACGCCGGTGTTCGCTGGCTTGCGATGATGGCAGCGCTGTGCTCTTTGGCGGGCCAGTTGGGCGCCGTTGCGCACTTCGCGGTGGTTCGGCATGGCGTTTGCGCCACGCACGGCGAGGCCGTCCATGTGGCCCGGGGCCTCCACGGCAGGGCCGCGCATCCCCATGATCACGCAGCGAATGCCTCCAGTCAGGCCAGCGAAGGCGAGCCTGACCACGAACATGACCATTGCCTGGTCGCGGCACGCCTGAGAGAGGCGGCGATCGCACCTCAACCGCGCCTTGAACCGCCAGGACAGGCAGCGGAATCTTGCTCTGCTGCACCGCATGTCGTGCAGGGCGCTTCGCTTGGCGGCATTGCGGCGCTTGCGCTGGCACCCAAAAACTCTCCTCCAGTCTGACGAAATGCGGCGGGTCTTCCCGTCTTGCAGCGTCGCGTCTCTTTCGGCCCGGTGCTCTTGCCGGGGCGTTGGCAGCGTTCCGCCTCGTCACGTGCGGGCCGGCGGAACAGGAGGATACTTGGGATGCAACTCCCGCGAACTGCTTTTGCAGTCAGTGTGTTGGCGTGGCTGTGCGTGGTGGTGCCCCGGCATGGGGAGGCGCAGGAGGGCCTACCCGCTGCCGCGACGGTCAGCGTGGAGGATCTTCGCGCACTGCAGCAGAGTCTCGGCGTTGCCGCGTCGCCCGCGCCCGTCACGGCGCCGATCGCGGATCTCGGCAGCGCCATGAATCCAAAGATCTCATTGATTCTGGACGGATCACTGGCTTGGTTCCGCGGATCGCCTGGTAGTACCGGCGGTCACGATCCGAGCCACTCCGGCTTCAATCTCCAAGCATTGGAGATGCACCTCGCCAGCGACGTCGACCCCTACCTGCACATGGACGCTCAACTGGTGTTTGGCCAAGAAGGCGTTGAAGTCGAGGAAGTCTATGCGACATCGCTCGCCCTGCCAGCGAACCTGCAACTGCGCGCGGGCCAGTTTCTCGCGCCGATTGGCCGTTTGAACCAGACACATCCGCACAGTTGGCAATTCCTGGATCAACCGTTGGTGCTGGGGAAGTTTCTGGGCAGCGACGGATCGCGCGGCATGGGATCCGAGGTGTCGTGGCTGACGCCGCTGCCGTGGTTCGCGGAACTGCGCGCGGTGGTCATGGGTGCAGGCGCAGGCGCGTGCTGTTCGCGCAGCTTCCTGGGCGGCCAGCAGGGCGGGGCCGACCCTCGTGACTTGCTGTATACGATTGCATTCAAACAGTTCTTTGACGTGGCTCCGGATTGGTCGTTGCTCTGGGGGCTGTCGGCGCAGGCCGGGCCGAACGGTGCGGCGCGCGGCGCAAGAACCGCGATCTATGCCACTGATCTGTATGTGAAGTACCGCCCCCTCGCCGACTCCCAACGCGCCGCCGTGGCCTTGCAGGTCGAGTGGCTGCTGCGCGAACGCTGGCTGATGGGTACAAGGCTTCAAGATCACGGAGCTTATGCGCAACTCGTCTGGAACGTCGATCCCAGTTGGGAGGTGGGCCTGCGTTCCGAATACGCGACCGGCCTGCGCGACGACGCACTGGATGCGGACTGGACCGGGACGCGCACCCGCCAGGCCGTGCAAGTGACTTGGTATCCTTCCCATTTCTCAAGACTTCGCTTGCAGGGCGGCCACGACCGCCGGCCCTGGATGAACGCCGATGCTGGCTGGTCGGTCCTGCTCGGCCTGGAAACGACCATCGGCGCACATGGCGCGCACACATTCTGATTGCCACTCCGGAGGACTCCATGAGAACCTGTATCTCGGCATGTCTTCTAATGATTGTCTCCAACGTGGCCCTCGCCGCGCCCGTGAAGGTTGTCGCAACGTTGCCGAGTCTCGCCGCGCTCGCTGCCGAGGTGGGTGGCCCGCTGGTCCAGGTGCAGGCGCTGTCTTCGCCGCGTCAGGATCCACACTACGTCGATGCGCGGCCCAGCTTGGTTCTCCTGCTGAATCGAGCCGATGTCCTCGTGATGAATGGTATCGAGTTGGAGGCGGGTTGGCTGCCGCCCCTGTTGCTCCAAGCGCGCAACCCCAAGATTGCGCCGGGTTCGTTGGGCCTGTTTGATGCATCGCGTTTCGTCCATCTGCAGCAGGTGCCGCAGGGGCCTGTCTCGCGGCGCGAAGGAGACATCCATCCGGGGGGAAATCCGCACTTTCTTCTGGATCCGCGCGCCGCCGCCTCGATCGCTGAGGGGCTGGCACGGCGGTTGGCCGAAGTTGATGCGATACATGCCGAAACATACCGCAACAGTGCGTCAGAACTTGCTAAACGTCTGCGGTCGTTGGCGCAGGAGGAGGCAGCGAGATTCTCCCGCCTGCCGGCACCGCAGCGCCGCGTGTGCGTCTACCACGCGTCGTTGGTCTACCTGCTCGACTGGCTGTCCTTGGAGCAAGTCGCTACGCTGGAGCCGCGTCCCGGCATTGCACCCGATCCTCAGCATGTTGCCGCAGTGTTGCAGACGATGCGCGCGACGGGCACCCGCGTCCTGGCGCAAGAGGAATTCTACCCGCAGAGTACGTCCAAGACTCTGGTGCAACTGGCGAAAGCTCGACTTGCCGTCCTGCCCGGCGGGGCCCGCTTTGGCGAGGGCCAACGGTACGGCGATCATGCTCGCGCCCTTGCCGCGGCGCTGTACGCCGCCGTGACGCAGGCGGTGCCATGAACGGGGAATTGCTCGTGATCCATGAGTTGCAGGTCGGTCACGCCGGTCGCCCCGTCCTGCCGCCCGTGTCGTTGACGGTCCTGGCCGGACAGGCGTGGGCCATCGTCGGTCCGAACGGCGCGGGAAAGTCCACGCTTCTGCGGACGCTGCTCGGCCTGCAGCCGCCGATATCCGGGACGATGCGTCGCACGTCTTGCGGTGTCGGCTACGTCCCGCAACGCCACGAGCTGGACCCGAGCGTGCCCGGCCGGGTGCTGGATCTCGTGCGCGCAGGCGCTGAACAAAATTGGAGTTTTGTCTCACCGCTCTGGCCATTCACCGTGCGTCGACGCGTGCAGGCGGCCATGCACGACACCCGCGTGTTGGAGCTGGCCCGCGAGGACTGGCGGCACCTGTCCGAGGGGCAGAAGCAGCGTGTCCTGGTCGCGCAAGCGCTTGCGGGCGAGCCGCGGCTGCTGGTTCTCGACGAGCCGACCAGCGCGATGGACATGGCCTCTGAAGCGGTGCTCTTTGGCCTGTTGCACGAATTGCGTTTGCGGCGCGAGCTGGGCTTGCTCGTGATCAGCCACCACCTGGCGCTGCTCGGTCAACACGCGACACACTTGCTGTTTCTCGATAAGGACGAAGGCGTCGTGCGCGCTGGGCGGTTGGCTGAGGTGGCCCAGGATCCTGCCTTTGTGCAGCGCTACGGCTTGTTGATGCATCGGCCTGCTGGAGGCGACCATGCCTGAGTCCTTGCCCAACCTCACGGATTTCTTTGCCTCATGGGAACTGTTCCGCGAACCCGCCCTGGCCGGAGCTGCGGGCGGGGCCCTCCTCGGAATGCTCGGTATTTACGTAGTATTGCGGCGGATGGTCTTTCTCAGCGCCGCGCTATCGCAGGCCGCCAGCCTGGGTGTCTCGCTGGCATGGCTGGCCCAGGTGCGTTGGAGTGTGCCCGCCTGGATCGCCTCGCCCACGACCGGCGGCACCGCGGCAAGCCTGATCGCCGCGAGCGCGATGCTCGCCGGCCGCAGCAGCGTCGCGACGCGACGTGACGGCGTACTGGGCTGGGTCTACCTCTTCGGCGCGGCCGGGACACTCGCTGTCGGAACGCGCATCGTGCAGGAAGTGCAAGATATTGAAACACTTCTCTTCGGCAGCGGTGTCGCGGTGCTGCCAGCGGACTTTGCGTCACTCGTCCAACTCGCGATCGCCATCGGCCTGTTGCACCTGTGGCTGCACCGCGGCTTCATCCAAGTCGCCACCGATCAGGACGGCGCGCGGGTGCGCGGCCTGCCGACTCGTCTCCTCGATACGTTGCTGATCGTGTCGTTGGCTATTGCCGTGTCCGTTTGCACGCGGATTCTGGGCGCGCTACCGGTTTTCGCGTTCACCGTGCTGCCGGCGATGGCCGCGCTCAGTCTGGCTGTCCATGTCACCCAAGCGCTGCCGATCGCCGCGCTGGTCGGAGGATCATGCGGTTTCGCAGGTTACGTCGTTGCGTACCGCTACCGGCTGCCGGTGGGAGCGTCGCAGACCCTCGTGGCGGTGCTGCTGGTGGCGGCCGTCCACCTGGTGCAGCGCGCCTTGTCCGGTTTGCTGGCGCTGCACAACCGCAAGCACCACGATCGCGGGCACCGTCACGGCCCGGATTGCGGACATCCCGCCGTCCCGCACGGCGATCATGTCGATTACCTCGTCGGGGATCACCTGCACCATCCAGATGTCGAAGCATGTCATGATCACGGAAAGTTGGATGTGACGTAGCCTGCCAGCCCCACGCCAATTCACGCTGTACCATTCTTTCTGGACGCGGACATCCGGCAAGCGCTACGCTGTTGCCGCCTGCGCGCCGTCGGCGACGCACCGCCCCTCTTTCGCCAGAAGTCTTTTGACTTCAATGAGGTTTTCCATGAAGCGTTTCCTCGCCGCCGTGGCCGCCACCTGTGCGCTCCTGCTGAGCGTCCCCGCGTTCGCGTGCGGTGGATTCTTTTGCTTCACGCAGCCGATCGATCAGAGCGCCGAGCGCATCCTCTACCTCCAACGAGGCGCCTCGATCACCGTGCACATCCAGATCAGCTACACCGGCGAGGACAGCCAGTTTTCCTGGGTCCTGCCGCTGCAGAAACAACCCACGCTTGGCATCGGGTCCGACTCCGTCTTCCAGATTCTGGAGATGTACACGGCGCCGTCGTTCCAGATCCAATGGCAATCAAAGGACAATTGTTACCCGAACTACGGATGCATGTACGAAGACGCCGCGAGCGGCGGGCCTCCCAATGCAGGGGGCAGCGGCGGCGGCGTGACCGTCTTGGCCCAGCAGAACGTCGGACCCTATGAGACGGTGGTCATCCAGGGCGACAGCGGCACGGCGGTTGTCAAGTGGCTGAATGATAACAAGTTTGTTCAACCCAAGGAGACAACGTCCTTGATCGACGTCTACGTCAAGCAGAAGTACGTCTTTCTGGCCCTGAAGCTGCAAAAAGACAAGAGTGCGGGCGATCTTGCACCTATCGTCGTGACGCTGAACGAGACCGCGCCGTGCCTGCCGCTGCGTTTGACCCAGTTGGCGGCCAAGCCGGACATGCCGATCGTTGCGTGGGTCTTGGGGCAACATCGGGCGATCCCGAAGAATTTTCTGCATGTGGTGCTCAACGATTCCGTCATCGACTACCTTGCTGGTGGCTCGAACTACAAGACGGTCGTGTCCAAGGCGGTCGACCAGGCTTCCGGCCATGCATTTACGACGGAGTACGCCCAGGCAGTTGCGAAGTTTGGTGGCAAGTTCTTGGATCCAAATTGGAAGGTCGGCGACCTCGACGGGATCACCGAGCCTGGCGCCTTCTTGCTCAAGCTGCTCGAAAAGGGCTATCCGCGCACGACGCAGATGCAGAACCTGATTCGCAAGTACATCCCGAAGCCAGACGCGTACAAGACCGTGAGTGATCAGGAGTTCTACAGCTGCTTGCAGTCCAGCGGCGGCTATGCACCGTGCGACGCCTACAAGGCAGCCGTCGCCAAGCAGACATTCGATGCCAAGGCCTTCGCCAAGGATGTCCAGGAGTTCATCGTCGCACCGCTGGCCGAGGTCCAAAAGGCCTTCACGGAACTGCCTTACCTGACACGCCTTTATACGACCGTCTCACCCGAGGAAATGAACAAGGACCCGATCTTTGCCTTCAACGGCGATCTCGCGGACGTCAACAACACCCACAGCGCCAAGGGCGAGCCCATCTGCGACGCCGGCAAGACGACGGCGACCAAGGTCAAGATGACCTACGAAGATGGCCATGTACTGACGGTGGACATCCCGGCGGAGAGCACCAACACCTGCTACTTCGGCGGTGGTTCCGTGGGTTTTGGCAAGGGCGAAGGGCCGCTGGTCGCGAGCGGTGGGCAACCAGCGGCAAAGGTGCAGGTGCTCGACGAGAGCGGCGCGGCCCTCGACATCGATCCGACCGTCGCCGATCTCGTAGACAGCTGGCTGAGTTTCGCCGAGGCGGGCAAGCCCAGCTTGAGCGCGGATCAGCGCAAGCAACTGCCCCCGATCACGTGGGACGCCACCAAGACCGGTGCACCGATTTCGACCAAGACCGACGCCGGCAGCACCGCGGGCAGCGATATCAAGGGCGGCGCGAGCGGCCAAGGGGGCGGCGGTGCAAGCAGCGGCTGCAGCGCATCCGGCGCCGGCACGGGGGGCGCTGCCTTCGGCGTGCTCTTGCTGTTCACGACCCTGTGGATCAGCCGCCGACGGCGCGCCGCGTAGCGCCACCAGCGGCGCATTCCGTGGCTGGCCGCAGTCAGGACGCGTCCTATTCGGCGGCGACGCCCTTCCAGAACATCGTGTCGTTCAGGATCTTCTCGCCTGCGCAGGCGAAGACGTCGCGCACCCACTGCTTGCCCGCGGCCTCGCACGCATAGAACTTGATGAAACCTGACGGCAAGCTGACTTCGATCGTGATCATGGCCGAGACGCCCTCTTCGTTGGTCGAGGTCTTGAGTTCCTTGAGACGCAGCCGTGCCACGCGCAACGTGCCGAAATCAGGACCATTTTTCGGTTCGCGGTAGCTGTACACGATGTCGCCGTTGTTGAGCTCGTACTCGAATACCTGCTGCGATAGCGCTTTGAAGCGTTCGTCGAACAAGGTGACCTTGGCCAGCGCGACGTTCAGCGAGCGGGCAAGTTCGGTCAGCCACTGCGAGGCGTGCACGTTTGTGGTGCCCATGCCGGTGTCGAGCGCGAGGATCTCAGGATCGCCGGCCGGGTTGGCATAGAAGACCAGCGGAAAGCCGCGCGACGCATCCGCCATCGCGGGCGCCTCCGTGAACTTCTGGATCGGAAGCGGCGTCTCGGTGCGGGGCAGCGATGCGACGGCGCAGCCAGAGACCCATACCAATGCGGCGAAACAAGAGGGAAGTTTCCAGATGCTGGACCAGGGCATGCCAGCCTCCTAAGGCGCGATGGTGCAATAGACAGGGAAGTCGGAGCCGATGCCGTCTTGCTGGTAAGGGCTGGGTCCGTCCGTCCATGTGTGTTTGAACAAGAATTTTGCCGCCCACGCCGCGCCACCGAAGGGAATCGTGTGGCCGCCTGCGTCGTGAATGCAGCGGATGACGAAGTGGCCATCCTTGCGCAACGCGGTCGTGAGGTCATTCATGGATGTGTAGAAGTCGACGAGGCCGCCGCCGAACACGTCGTCTTCCTTGCCCGAGACGGCCAGGACCGGCGCTTTGTGGGCCGGTGTGAGGTACTCGAGAAAGCTGTTGACGCCGCCCGAGAAGATGGCGGCCGCAGCCAGGTAGTCGCTGCGGTACATCAGCAGCCAGGTGCTCCACAGCGAGCCCGCCGAAAACCCGGTGGTGTAGATGCGGCTGCGATCGATGCCGAATTGCTGATCGAGACACCACAGCGCGTCGTCGAAAATGGCCACGTCTGGTTCGGGCTTGGCGGCGAAGCCCCAACCGGTCACCTGGCTGCAGCAGCCCTTGGAGGCCGTGCCGTTGCAGCAACCATCCGGTACGACGACGATCGCCTTGTACTTCGCGGCCAAGGCGTCGGCTCCGAAGAAGTTGCCCATGTTCGACGCGGTATCGCCCAAGCCGTGCCAGACAAAAAGGACGGCCGCTCCTTTCGGGTCGGGCGGGAGCGAGATGCGCAGGTTGCGGACGTAGCCTCCGGTTTCGAAGTCGTTGGTGCCGGCAGCGAACGTGGGGCAGGTGCCGGCGAAGGTCTTCAATGGCGCGGGCTGGGGTCCGCTGGCGATGTCCGGTGCCGCGGCATCGGCGCCGGGGAGGTCGGCCGATTGCGCAACATCGGGTGCGGACACGCTGTCTTTGGGTGGCTGAGTGCTGCTGCGCGCGGCCGAACTGCCACAAGCGGCGCACAGGAGGCTGATCAGGACAAGAGCGGTCAGGCGCATGGGGTTCCTCGGCGGTCGCGAAGGCGTCGCAGCGTAGCAGGCTTGCGCAAAAGCTCAACGCGGATCCGGCTCGGCGGCAGGGCGACAAGATGCCAGACCACTGCGCGTCGGCCAAGGCCGTGGGAACCTTGCGCGACCGAGCTTGCCGGCCGCTGGACCCGTGCGGGCGAGCGCGATGCGGCCGCCGCTCCTGATTCTCATTGCCGAAGGCTTGGCGATTCGCTAGCCTTCTGCCACTCGCTGGCCAGTTGGAGGGAGGGATTCGTGATGCGCTGTGGCCTTTGGATCGCTCTCATCGCACTCACTTGTGCCTGTTCCGTGCCTGCGGGCGGCGGCGGTGGCTGGTACATCTACCCGGATGGCGACGCGACCTTTGACGACGTGACAGGCGATGACGCGACCTCGGATCCCGATGGTGCGAGCGCCGATCTCGCCGGATCGGACGATCAATACGCTCCGAGCGACGCGCCCTTTGGCCAGGATCTGGGTCCCGGCGAGGACACTGCGACGCCCGACATCGACCCATGCCCGGGCTGCTGCAAGCAAGCGTCCGACTGCGACGACAAGGATCCCTGCACCGTCGACACCTGCGCGACAGCGAACGGCGCGTGCAACCATGTTCCGATTCCGGGTTGCGGCAAAGCTGGCGCGCCCTGCAATTCCGGCAACCCTTGCGTCAGCGGTGCCTGCGACACGGCCGCCAACGTCTGCGTCGACTGTCTGAAGTCGTCGGATTGCAAGAGTTCCAGTGCGTGCGTTGAGGGCAAGTGCGTCAGCGCCCTGTTGTGCAAGTCCGATGTCGAATGCAAGGGCGCCTCGCAGGTGTGCAACAAGGTCGACGCGGTGTGCGTGGACTGCAACCTGGCGGGCGACTGCGGCGCCGGCAACAATTGCATCGGCCACAAGTGTCATCCCGCGGCGGCATGCAGTTCGAGCAAGGACTGTCCGAAGGTATGTGATCTCGGCGCGGGCCTGTGCGCGGATTGCCTGACCTCGGACGACTGTCAGCCGGGCCAATACTGCACGGGAGATCGTCTGAGCAAGCCTGCGGTATGCAAGAGCAACGCTTGTGGATCCGGGCAAGGGTTCTTCCTGTGCAAGCCCGACGGCAGCGGCTACAACGCCGGCACGTCCTGCAACGACGGCAACCCCTGCAATGACCACAGTTGTTCGGCGGACAAAGGCTGCCTGCAAACAGCCAACGTGGCGCCGTGCAACGACCAGGACGCGTGCACCAGCGGCGATTCCTGCAAGAGCAGCAAATGCTCAGGTTCGAAGGTCAATTGCGACGACGGCAATCCGTGCACCGACGACAGCTGCTCGACCTACTCCGGGTGCGCGCACAACACCCACTATGGGTCGTGCGACGACGGCGACGCGTGCACGCTCAACGATGCGTGCTCGGGCACGGCGTGCAAGGGCACAAAGGCCGTCTGCGAGGACAACAACCCCTGCACCGACAACAACTGCGATGCCAAGGCGGGCTGCAAATTTCCAAACAATACGGCGTATTGCAGCGACAGCAGCGTCTGCACCACGGGCGATACGTGCAAGAATGGGCTTTGCGGGGGCACGGCGAAGTCCTGCGACGACAGCAACGTATGTACGTACGATTCCTGCGATTCAGGGCTCGGCTGCCAGCATTCATCGGCTTCCGGCACTTGCGATGACGGCGACAAGTGTACGACCAACGACTACTGCAGTTACGGCGCCTGCTACGCGGGTGGTCAGATGGGGTGCGACGACTACAACCCGTGCACGGACGACTACTGCAGCGCAGGCAAGTGTGCGCACGGCAACAACTATATCAGTTGCGATGATGCAAACCCGTGCACGTTGGGCGATGGCTGTTCCGCCGGGGCTTGCAAGGCGGGGGGCACCAAACTCAACTGCGATGACGCCAACAGTTGCTCCGATGACAAGTGCGTGGATGGCACGGGCTGCACCTACACGGCAAACGCGCTTGCGTGCTCGGACAACAACGTGTGCACCGAGGGCGACGTTTGCCAGTACAAGGCGTGCGCCGCCGGCAAGGCAAAGGTGTGCGATGACAAGGACGGGTGCACCAAGGACACTTGCGATGCGGTCTCGGGCTGCAAAGCGGCGGCCGACGCTGCGAAGTGTGATGACAAGAATCCTTGCACGGCAGACAGTTGCGCATCGCCCGGCGGCTCGTGCGTCAACGCAGCCATCGCGGGCTGCTGCATCAAAGACAGCGAGTGCAACGACGCCAGTGCGTGCACGACCGACCTGTGCGCCGACAACAAGTGCGTGCACCAGACTGTCTGCTGCGCCAGCGTGGCGGACTGCAACGACCTGAATCCATGCACGGCTGACACTTGCGGTTCGAACGGAGCATGCGGCCACGCGACGTTGCCCGGCGACCCGACGCCGCCTGCGGCGTTCACGTGGGACGCGGGAACGGACGGTTGGAACTCCGGCACTGCTGTCGCGGGCTTGTCGTGGTCCCACAAGGCGGGCAAGGGCGCGACCGGCACGGGCGCTTGGGTCTTCGGATCGCCCATTTCGGATTCGTTCAGCGGCGCTGCCGTCACCGGCGTCGAGTCCACCGGCCCGACCTTTACATTGCCCGCAGGCACCGGGGCGACGCTGTCGATGTCGGTCAAGGTCGACATCACGACTTCCAGCAGCAACAAGAAGGTCGAAGTCTACATTCAGCAAGGACTCGCCGGGCCGCAGTTGCTCGGCACCGTCTCGGGGTCGACGTCGAGTTGGCAGACGTTCACGCGCGACCTCACGCCCATGGCTGGCCGAACCGTGCACCTGAACTTCAAGGCCTATGCCGGCTCGAGCACGTATAGCGCGAGCGGCACGGGGATCACGATCGATTCGCTCACCGTCAAGCAGACTTGCGGCGCGCCGGCCTGCACGAAGGCGGCCGACTGCAAGACAGACATGCCGGGCACAGGGTCGGCCACGTGCATCAACGCCAAGTGCAACTGGCCGCTGACGGGGGCGTGCGCGCTGGTGGCCGACTGCGACGATGGCAACCCTTGCACCACCGAGGACTGCACGGACAGCTTGTGCAAGCACACGACCCTCGCCAACTGCTGCGCCGACAACGCGGGGTGCGACGACATGAAGCCGTGCACGCTCGACATTTGCACAGCGAACAAGTGTAACAATGCCGTCCTGGCGCAATGTTGCCTCGCCAATGCCGACTGCAACGACAACCAGACCTGCACCGTCGACACGTGCGGCGCGGCCAACAAGTGCCTGTTCCAGAACACGTGCTGCCAGGTGGACTCGGATTGCGCGGATGGAGAAACGACTTGCACGAAGGACACTTGTTCGGGCGGTGCTTGCCTGCACACCCCGACGGGCGCGCCAGGGTGCTGCACGCCGGTGCTCTTCACCGAGTCGTTCGACGGCGCGGCGTTGACGGGGTGGACCCTCACGAATTCGACCGGTTTGGTGACAAAGGGTTGGCAGAAGTGGTCCACCGCGACGCAGACGAAGTCGGCACCGGGCGTGCTGTACTATGGTGACCCGTCTGTGCAGAACTATGTGTTTTCTGGGGCGAACTCCGGCGTCGCCACATCGCCGGCCATCACGATACCGTCGGGCACGACGCCATCGTTGCGGCTGTGGCTGTACATGGTGACGGAATCCGGCAACTGGGACGACTTGACCATTTCGATCGTGTCTGGCGGCACAGCGTTCAAGGTGTGGCAGAAGGCGACGGCAACGTCGTTCGTGATGTCGACTTGGACCGATCTGAACCTGGATCTCGCAGCCTACAAGGGCAAGACTGTGCAGGTGCAGTTCAATTTTGGCACGGGCGACTCGTCGGGCAACACGACGCTTGGTGTGTTGATTGACGACTTGCGCGTCTTGAATTCTTGCCCCTGACCTGCCGGAGTGCCGAAGTGAAGCGAGCGTCCGTTTTCGCTGCAGCCGTAGCGGGTTGCACCCTCGCTCTTGCGGCGCAGGCTTCTGCGGACCCCAGTTCCGGTGCGCAGGCGCCTGTCGGGGCCGCACCGCCGGGAGTTGTCGCACGCGACGTCTCTGGACCCGGTTCGGGAATCCTCACGTTTGCCGATGCTTTGGCTTCGGCGCTGGCCCGGCATCCCGCGCTGCAGGCGACTCGTGCCGATCTGGAAGCTGCGCGTCAGCGTGCGGACATGGCACGGCTTGGCTACCTGCCCAGCGGAACACTCGATGTCAGTCACAGTGAAACAACAGCCAATTTCGCGCCGCGTCCGGGCGCCGTCCCGGGCAACTTCGTGGCGCGACCCACCAAACCCGATCTCTATGCCTACTGGTCCGCCATGGCCAGCAGCCGATGGAACGCATGGGATTTCGGCCGAACCGCTGCCTCCGTCGCCGTCGCTGATCGGTTGGCGGAGGCGGTGCACGCAGATGCAGCGACGGTGCGCGACCGCCTGTGGCTGCAGGTGGCGCAGACCTATCTCGTGGCGCTGGCTGCCGAGGCGAACCTGGCCTCGCTGGTGGCGTCGCGCGAGAACGTGACGCGCCAACGCGACCTGGCAAAAGCCAAAGTGGACGCGGGGATCCGGCCGACGTTGGATCTGGCCAAGGCCCAGAGCGACCTTGCCGGTGCACAGGTGGCTGTCTTGCGCGCGGAGGAAGAAGTGCGCGGATCCCGCAACGCGCTGGGCATCGTGATGGGTCGCAAACACGCACCGCGCGAGGCCTTGCAGGCGCCGGACGTGACGGCGCCGGAACTGTCCAGCGCCGACCTCGACAGCGACGAACGGCTGGACGCCCTGGTCAGTGACGCGGCGGGGCGGCGGCCGGAATACGCGGCAGTGGCGCTGCGCGTCGCTGCACTGGAGGCAGAGATCGACGCGCTGAGGAAAACTTTGATGCCGACTCTGTATTTGAGTGCCCAGGCGACCATGGCGGGGCTGGATCTGTCGGCGCTCGTCTACAACTACGGCGTGACAGGTGGCGTGTCGGTGCCGTTTGGCGCGCTGTGGACGCAATCGCCCGCCATCGCCGAAGCGCGGGCGCGCATGCGATCACTGCTGGCGCAGCGTGACGTGCAACTCCTTGGCTTGCGGTCGGAAATCGATCAAGCGCGTACTGCCCTGCTTCAGGCGCGCAAGCGTCTGCCGGCTGTCGCCACCCTGGTGGACTTTGCCAAAACGGCGCACGAACAGGCGCAGCAGCGCTACGCCGCCGGCATCGGGACCTTGACGGAATCGTCGGATGCGGCATCGGCGTTGACGCAGGCGAACATCCAGCAGGTCCAGGCCAATCTGGACGTCGCGCTGGCTTCGGCGCAACTCGTCCGCGCGCTGGGCAAGGGGCCGCAATAGCGGCTACGCCTTCTGCGCCAGCCATTGCGCGCTGACCGCCCAAACGAGCCGCGGTGCGTCCCGGCCGGCGAACACGCCCATGTGGCCGCCCGGGGCCTCGACGAAGGTCTTGTCGGTGCTGCCGATGACCTGCATGACTTCTCGAACCGCTCGTGTTGAAACGACTTTGTCAGCCTTGCCGGCAAAGGACAAGATAGGGCACGTGATGCGCGACAGATCCGCCGCCTCGCCGCCGAAGGTCATGCGACCATCCTTGAGCTTGTTGTCCTTCATGAAATCGCCGAGAACCTGCAGGAACGCTTCTCCCGGGTAGTCGATGAAGTTGCCGGTCCAGGCGCTGACCGCGTCGAACGACTTGACGTAGTCGTCATTCCACATGTTGAGGAACAAGTCCGTGTAGCGCGTCAAACTCTTGATCGGGCTCGTCAATCGGAAGGCCGTTGACGAGATGGGTCCCGGGATATTGCCGAGCTTCTTCGACAAGTATTCGATCTGCGGATGCCCGACGCGCACGAGCCACGACACCACGCCCATCTTGTGCGCATCGACCGGCGAGCCGATGGTGACGATGGCCTTGACGCGCGTGTCGCGGTTCACCGACGTGTGCATCAGGGCGAACATGCCGCCCATGCAGTAGCCGTACAGAGAAAGGCCTTCGGTTCCAGCTGATTGGCAGACCGCACTGACGGCCTCCGGCAGCCATTCGAGCACGTACGTATCGAGGCGCAGCGTGCGATCCTCTGGACCCGGCGCGCCAAAATCCACGAGAAATACGTCGAAACCTTCGCGCAGCAACGTCCGCACCAGCGAACGCCGTCGTGTCAGGTCGAAGATGAACGGCTGCACCATCAGCGGCGGAATCAGCAGGACGGGAAAACGCTGCCGGCGAGCGGGGATGTGCAGTTCCGAGTGGCCCAGTTGCCACGTATCGTCGGTCGACAACGGCCGGTAATGGCGCACGCTGAGCTTGTCGCGCTGGTGCACGATGTCGAACGGCGTCCGATCGACGACATCCGTCGGATCGCGCAGCCACCATTCGACGCCGTTGACCAGGCCATCGAGGGCCCGCGACGCACCCTTCTGCAGGCGGCGCAGGTTGGAAGGCGGGTGTCGCTTCGGGGCAATGGTGGGCAAGTCGGTGGGAGGCGGTGGCGAATCGGTGCGCTTCATGGCGAGAAGGAAAGCACGCGGCATGGGTTGGCGCAACAGGTTCCGGTTGGGCGAGGCCCTGGGATCCGGATTGCGTCATCGCCCGGGTTTGAACGGCTTGTAATTGCACCGATACTCGGCATCCGATCGAAAACCCCTTGACAAGCCAAGCATTCTCGCCTACCTTCCCGGCCATCGAGCCGCCGGTGTCGCCGCCCAAGACCGCGTGCGCGCATCCTCGTCCAACGTCGGACGCCGGCTCGACCTTCCAATCAGCGGTCTACTCCCGTCGCTTCGCGCCCACGGCACATTCGCCGCGGGCCCGATGTGCTGTGCCAGCCGGGGCCACGCGCCCCATCAGGACTTCATGCGTTTCGAACAGTTGCATCTCTCCCCCGCCCTTCTTCGTGCTGTCGCCGAGGAGGGCTACACAACGGCCACGCCCATCCAGGTGCAGGCGATTCCCCACGTGCTCGAAGGCCGCGACCTCGTTGGTTGCGCTCAGACGGGCACGGGCAAGACAGCGGCATTTGCATTGCCCATTCTGCAGCGCCTCGCCGGTCAGCCGATGCACAAGCCTCGCCCGATCCGCGTGCTGGTATTGGCGCCGACGCGCGAGCTGGCCACGCAGATACACGAATCATTTCAGTCATATGGTCGCCACGTCGATGTGCGCTCGACGGTCATGTTCGGCGGTGTCGGGCAAGAGCCTCAAGTGCGCAACCTGCAGCGCGGGCCCGATGTGCTGGTCGCGACGCCCGGTCGGCTGCTGGACCTGATGGGGCAGGGCCACGTGCACCTCGCGTACCTGCAGACCCTGGTGCTGGACGAGGCGGATCGGATGCTGGACATGGGCTTCGTGCGCGACGTCCAGCGCATCGTCAAGGCGTTGCCCAAAGTGCGGCAGACGTTGCTGTGGTCGGCGACGATGGCGCCGGAAGTGGCCAAGCTGGCCGCGGAGTTGCTGCACGATCCCGTGCGTGTGGCGGTGACGCCGCAAGCGACGACCGTCGAGAAGATTCGTCAATCCGTGCACTTCGTGCAGGGCAAGAACGACAAGCGCGATCTGCTCGATCTCGTTCTGCGTGACCCGAGTTTCACGCGCACCATTGTGTTCACGCGCACCAAGCATGGCGCCAACAAGGTGGTCGAGAACCTGCACCGCGTTGGCGTCGTGGCCGAAGCGATTCACGGCAACAAGTCGCAGGGCGCGCGCACACGGGCGCTGGACAATTTCAAGTCGGGTGCGACACGCGTGCTCGTGGCGACCGACATTGCGGCGCGCGGCATCGACGTGGATGGCATTTCGCATGTCATCAACTACGATCTGCCCAATATTCCAGAAAGCTACGTGCATCGCATCGGGCGCACTGCACGTGCAGGAGCCGAAGGCATCGCACTCTCATTTTGCGACCCGGAAGAAAGGGCGTTTCTGAGCGACATTGAAAAGCTCATTCGCCTGCGCATTCCGGTGGCGGCGCGGTTGTTGCCGGACAGGCCGGCAGGTCAGGTCGCCGTGCAGGCGGAGGAGGCACGCCGTCCCGCGCCGCGCCAGCCGCAGCATCGCCAGAACCGGCGTCCGGGACAGTCCGCGGCGCAGCCGGGTCCGCGCCAGCCGCGGCAGGGCCCGCGCCCGGGACAGGATTCGCCCAAGCGCCATGCGCCGCGACCTGGAGCGTTCGTGTGAAGGTCTACTCCGGCATTCCGCTGACGGGGTCACGCCGGCGCTGCGCGGTCGGCTCGCCCGCATGTCCGGAGCGTTGCGCCAACTGATTCTCCAACTCTGACGTGAACTTGCGCTCTCCGGCCAGATCCGCGTCCAGCGTCTGTCGCAGCAGCGATGCAACCGCGTGCACGATCTGGAAGGCGCCATCCTGGTCATTCTTCTCGTGAAACAGCGCAGTTGCCTGTTTGAGCGCTGTCACCTCGTCCACCAGCACGCGCCCTCGCTGCAACCCCAGAGGCGCCGTGCTCGCGTCGACCAACGTCAGCGTGGCATCACTCGTGTGCGCGCCGCCTTGCGCGCCCGTGTAGGCAAGGTGCGCCTCCAACAGGGTTTCGCCCGCCAGTCTTGGCGCTTCACCCAAACCCGTGCCGCCGTCGATTGCCAGCGCGACGTAGATCGCCCCGTTTTTGCGCGACAAGAAGATCGTGGCCACGTCAAAGCCGAGCCCCCCGTCTGGGTCGCGGCGCACCATGCTGCCGGGTACGCCGTAGATGCCAACAATCTTGAGACCGCGCGCGGGCTTGACCGTCACGCGCAGATCGTAGGCGAGTTCCGTGACCAATGTGTCGAACTCCTCGGTGAAGACCTTCTTCATCCGGTTGATATCACTGAAAAAGTAGAGGTTTCCGCCGCGCACGCTGCTCACTTGCGTGGCCATCTCGGCACCGAACTGCACGCCCATGCCGATCGTGGTCATGCCGATGCCGTCCTTGGACGCTGCCTGGGCCATGCCCATGAAACTCTGGGCATCCGTGCGACCGACATTCGGGCGCTCGTCCGTGAACAGCATGACGCGCGTTGTGCCTGCAAAGCCGCGTTTTGATTGACGTGCGAGATCGAATCCGACTTTCAAACCTTCCTCCATGTAGGTCGAGCCGCTGCTCTCGATGGCCTGAATGGCCTTTTGGATGGCCGACTTGTGCACGACTGGCGTCGGCGGCAGGTGCACATACGAGCGATCGCCGTACAGCACGATGCCGACACGGTCGTCCGGACCAAGCTGTTCCAGCACCTGCAGGAGGCTTTCCTTTACGAGATCAATCGGATGCCCCGACATGGACCCCGACTTGTCGATGGTCGCGATGAGGTTGAGCGGCGCGCGCTTGAACGTCGACGGCGTCAAGTTCGACGAGAAGCCAAGCTGGGCCAGGTACCGCACGTCCGGCTGGACGATCAGCGACCCGGCGATCGCCCCTCCAGTGGCGCAAAACAGTTGGCTGCACGCGGCGTTGGCATCGAGCGGCAGATCATGTTCGGAGAACAGTCCTTCCGGCGCAAACACGTTCGGATGGGGAATCTGACCTTGGCTGACCGCGCTGCGAGCGTACGTGATATCCTTGGCGCCGCCCACGGTTGCGCCCATATGCACACTGCCTGACGATATCTCCATGCGCATCATGGCGGGCGCTGCCATGGCGCCGAAACCAGATGCTGAACCGGTGCCGAAGCTGCGGATGACAGACTCGCGTTTGCGCTTTGCCTTTTCAGAGCCGCTACTTTCTAGACAAGGTATGAGCAAACACATCAAGATGGTGAGAGCGGGTATCGTGCGATGGCGGGCGTGCATGGGGACCTCCTGCGGGATGCGGCGCGACGGGCGCAACGGCAAGACGCACCGCGCCCGGTTTCGATCCACCACCATCGACTCTTGACAGCGGGCAGCGTGGCGCCTTTACTGACCGGCGAGTCATTGACTCGCGAGTCAATAACCAGACCTCTTCGCATCGAGGCCGCCGCAACAGTGGCCTGCAGCATCTTTCCCGCCAGCACTCAGGAATTCGCCTCCATGGCCCGAGCCCCGAATCCACACTTGCGTGACGCCCTCGTCTTGGCAGCGACCAGCGTGTTCGCGGAACGCGGCTTGGCCCAGGCACGTGTCAGTGACATCACAGCGCGTGCCGGAACATCCAAGGGCGCATTCTACCTGTTCTTTGAGTCCAAGGAGGCAGCCTACGTCGCGATTGCCCGCGGTTTTCTCGACGAGGTGCTCGGACATTTGCGCTGCTACGACGATGCGGCTTGCGCCGAACTGACCCCGGAAGGGCTCGCCCTCATCGATGCGCGCGATTCCGCGCTGTGCGACTTCCTCTGGCACAACCGCCAACGACTCGCGATGGTGCTCGAAGGCGGTGCCGGGACGCAGTGCGCGTTCATGGTGGAGGAATTCCTCGACTCCATCTTGCACACGATGCGCGACTCGATGACGCGCCACCACGCGCTGCATCCGCAACTGCCGATGGATCCGGACTTTGGCGCGATGCTCAGCGCCGGCCTCATTTTCATGTATGCGCGTCGCATGATTCGGGCGACGACCCAGCCGGATCTCGCTTCGCAGATCCATCAGTTCCGCGAGATCACTGCGCATGGCCTGATGCACGTGGCCCGCTCGCCCCGTCCCACCCTGCTCGAACTGCCAGAGGTCCTACCGTGAACAAGCGAAATCTCGTCCTCGTGGTCACTTTGCTTGGCGTTGTCGCCTTTGGTGTTGCACTCTCCAGCAAGGTCTTGGCGCGCTTGACGAAGCAGCAGACCGTGGCCGAAGACGCCAGGCAGCGGCTTGCTGCGGAATCTGCCGTCGTGCCACCGCGCCTGGTGCAGCCAACGTCCGGGCCTGAAACAGAGACCCTGCAGTTCAGTGGCACACTGCGGCCCGAGGCGGAAGTCGAACTCGCGTTCAAGCTGCCCGGCCGCGTCGTGCAAGTGCTGGTCAAGCGTGGAGATGTCGTCAGAGCAGGTCAAGAGTTGGCGCGCCTCAACGACCGCGACATCGAGGCGCAGGCGGCGCAGGCGCGCGCAGGCATGGCGGCGGCGCAGGCGCAGACGGCTTTGGCTCGGGATGCGCTGCGTCGCTCCAAGAGTCTGGCCCAGGCGGGTGCGGCGTCGGAACAGCAGGTCGTCATGGCCGGTGGTCAGTCGAATCTGGGTGACGCGTCTGTCGCACAGGCGCATGCGTCCGCGCAACTGATCGAGTCGCTGCGTCAGGAAACGCGCCTGGTTGCGCCGATCGATGGCGTCGTCATCCGTGCGCCGACCGCGGCCGGATTCTTCGCGGCGCCGGGTATGCCGCTGTTTCGCATCGAAAAGTTGGATACATTGCGCTTTGGCGGCCATCTCAGCGATCGCGACGCGGCGCGCATCAAGAAGGGCGCCGTTCTCACGGTTGAAAGTGAAGCAGGCGTCACCGTCGCTGGCACGCTCGACCTCATCGTTCCAAGCGTGGACCCGGCAACGCACCGCGTGCCCATCGAGGGCAGCCTCGACAATGCGGACGGCAAGCTCTTTGCCGGCGCGTTCGTGCAGGCGCGCATCGAGGCACGTGCGGATCCGACCCTGCGCATCCCCGCTTCGGCCCTCTTGACCGGCGACGTACCGGCCGTCTTGCTGTTGGGTGACGATGGCCGCTTCGCGCGCCGGCCCGTCGACGTTGCGCGCACCGAAAAGGACGTTCTGTTGCTGCGATCCGGTGTCACGACCACGGATCGCGTCGTCGCACAACCGGGCAGCAAGTGGCGCGAAGGTGACCGCATGCCCGCCAAGACGACCGCATCGGCGCACTGACGCCATCTCCGCTCTGACAATCCCTCCTGCGTTTCGAGGTCGCCATGACCCTGTCCGACATCGCGATCCGTCGTCCGGTCTTCACAACCGTCATTACGGTTGGGCTCATGGTCCTGGGCTTGATGAGCTATCGCAGCATCGGCACGGATCTCTTCCCGGACGTCAACTTCCCCATCATCACGGTGATGACGGTCTATCCCGGTGCATCTCCATCGGAAATCGAGAGTCAGGTGACGCGGCCTCTCGAAGATGCGGTGGCCGGCATCAATGATCTCGATACCGTACGTTCCTATTCGCGCGAGTCGGTGTCGGTGGTGCTGGTGGTTTTCAAGCTCAAGGCGAACATCGACAAGGCGGCGCAGGACGTTCGGGAACGCGTGGCCGGCGCGCGCGCGAAACTGCCGACGGATGTGCGCGAACCGTCGGTCCGGCGCGTCGACGTCGGCGCTGCGCCCATTCTGACCTTGCTGGCCAGTGGCCCGATGTCGAACGAGGAACTTCGTAAAATTACCGAGGATCAGGTCAAGCCTGCCCTCGAGCGCGTCAAGGACGTCGCGGCTGTCGAGGTCATCGGCGGCAAGGATCGCCAGATTCACGTCGACATCGACCGCCAGAAGCTCGATGCGCTGAACCTGCCGTTGACCGCCGTGATCGACAAGCTGCGCCTGGAGAACCTGAGCTTGCCGGCCGGGCACTTCGAACAAGGACCTCAAGAAATCTCCGTGCGTTTGAGCGGCGACCTGCGCAGCGCCGAGGAGGTCGGGCGCGTCATTGTCGCCACGACACAATCAGGCACGCAGATTCCACTTTCCGAGATCGCCCGCGTTCGCGACGCATTCGCCGAGACGCGCACGCGCATTCGCGCCAACGGCCAGGAAGCGGTGGCCTTCGAAGTCGTCAAGCAATCGGGCACCAACACCATCGCCGTCGCGGATGGCGTGGAAAAGCGGTTGGAAGAAATCAAGAAGACCCTGCCACCTGGCTACAAAATGAGCCTCATCATCGACCAGAGCATCTTCATCCGCGAAAATACGCACGAAGTCGAGATTTCCGTTATATATGGCGGACTGATGGCCATTTTGGTCATCCTTTTGTTCATGCTCGATTGGCGCTCGACCTTCATTTCCGGTCTGGCCTTGCCGACCAGCGTCATCACGACGTTCTTCGTCATGGACATGCTCGGGTTCACGCTCAACATGATGACCTTGATGGCTTTGTCGCTGGCCATCGGCCTGCTCATCGACGATGCGGTGGTGGTGCGCGAGAGCATCTTCCGGCACCTGGAGCGCGGGGAGCCTCCGGCGGTGGCCGCGTCCAAGGGTACGAGCGAGATCGCGCTGGCGGTGCTGGCGACGACGCTGACCATCGTCGCCGTGTTTGTGCCGGTCGCATTCATGAGCGGACTTGTTGGCCAATTCTTTCGACAATTCGGCTTGACGATCTCAGCCGCCGTGCTGGTGTCGCTGTTCATCGCGTTCACGCTCGATCCGATGTTGTCATCGAAACTGGCTGTCACAATTGATCATTCACGCCAGCGTGCATGGCCCGTGCGCATGCTCGAAGCGATGCACGCGGCCGTCGAAGAGGCGTACGCCGGGCTGCTGGCCGTCACGACCCGCTACCGCCTTGTGACGGTGGTGGTCGCGGTCGCGGTGTTCGCCGGTTCTCTGCAACTGGCTAAATTGATGGGCAATGAATTCATGTCACCCGAGGATCGCGGTCAGTTCATGGTCAGCATCGAGATGCCACCCGGAACGTCGCTGGAGGAGACCGCGCGCCTGTCGGCGCCCGCTGAGCGCAAGCTGTTGGAGAACAAGAATGTGACCATCGTCTATGCCAAGCTGGGACCGGGCGATGAAGTGAACAAGGTGCAGTGGCGCGTGCTGACGACGCCAAAAACGGAACGTAAACAGGTGCTTGAGTCGATCAAGGAGGACGCGCGCAAGGCGATCGCTTCGACGATTCCGCATGCGAAAGTGTCTGTGATGCCACCTGCTTTCATCGAAGGGCTGCCGTCGGGGGCGCCGTTGCTCGTACAGGTTCGCGGCTCCAACCTCGCGTTGCTGGAGCGCGATGCCACTGCAGTGGAGGCGATGCTGCGCTCGATTCCCGGCACCGGCGACGTGAACCTCGAGTACTCGCCGGGAAAGACGGAACAGACCGTGCACATCGATCGTCAGCGGGCGGCGGACCTCGGGGTTCCCGTGGCGATGATTGCGCGGACGCTGCGGGCGGCACTCGAGGGAGAGGAGGCGGGTCAGTTGCACGTCGAGGACAACCAGCGAAAAGAAGTGAAGATTCGCGTGCGGCTGCGCGAGGCGGATCGCGGTGCGCTGGACCGTCTGCTCGCGCTGACGATTGCGACGCCCAAGGGTTTCGTGCCGCTGTCCACCGTGGCGACCATCGCGCCGCAGGCCGGGCCGCAGGTCATCGAGCGGCAGGACCGCACGCGCCAGATTCTGGTGACCTGTTCGCCGACCACGCGCTCGTTGGGCGAGGTGACGGCCGATCTGGAGGCCAAGCTTGCGGCGTACAAGTTCAATGGCGACAACCACGTCCGCTTGGATGGCATGGTCAAGCAGATGAAAGAATCCGGCGAAGCGATGGCGATGGCGCTGGCCTTGGCGATCGTCTTCATCTACTTGATTCTGGCTGCGCAATTCGAGTCGTTCGTGCATCCGATGACCATCATGCTTTCGCTGCCGCTGGCGTTCGTCGGCGCGTTCGTCGGCCTGTTCATGACGGACAATTCGGTGTCGATGGGGTCGAACATCGGCGTCATTCTGCTCATGGGGCTCGTGACCAAGAACGGAATTTTGTTGGTAGATGCTGCCTTGCAGAACCAGCGCGATGGCAAGAGTGCCCTCGACGCGGTGACCGAAGCGGGGCGTCGGCGGTTGCGGCCCATTCTGATGACTTCCGCGGCGATGGTACTGGGCATGTTGCCGACGGCCGTCGGGAATGGTCCCGGATCCGAATTCCGGGCACCGATGGCGATCGCCGTGATCGGCGGAGTCATTACCTCCACATTGCTGACATTGCTCGTGTTGCCGAGCGTGTTCTTGTGGTTCGATTCGGCGCGCCGACTGTTTCGCAAGAAGGGCAGCGACCCGTTCCAGACACCCCCCAAGCCGGATGATCCGTTCGCGACAGCCGTGATGCCGGCTTTCGTGCTGCCGCCGGAGGATCGCAAGTGGTTGATTCCGTTTGTCGTCATGGCGATCGGGCTGGGCGCCTTTGCGCGGCCCGCCCAGGCTCGGCCGACGCGCCACGCGGTTGCGGCCGCGGCCGCCGCCGAGGCACCGGAACCAGCCCCGGTCGCGCACGCCGCCCCGCAGGTAGCTGGCGGTCTCACGCTCGCGCAGGCGGTCGAAAGTGCGATGAGGTACAACGCGGATGTGGAGGTCGCCTACGCGCGAATCGAAGAGGCAGCGGCCAGCCGCTCCAAGATCAACGGCGCTTTCTATCCGGATATCAAGGCAGTCGGCACATACACCCACAATTCCGCGGAAGCGACGTTCGACATGGGGCAGATTTTCACGCCGCTCAAACCTCTGTTTCCCAAAGGCGTGAGCCTGCCGACTGTGCCGCCGACCGTGATCCAGCGCATGAACACCGTGTCGGGCGTCTTGAATATTGATGAGACCCTTTTTGCCCTGTCACCGATCCTCATGGCGCGCGCGGCCGACGCGGGCATCGATGCGCAACGCACCGCGTTGCTTGCGACGCGGCGCGAGATCGCGTACCGCGTGGCGGAAGTGTTCTACAACGCCGCGGGTCTGGACCGGTTGATCGCCGCGGCGGAGCGAGCACTGACCCTTTCGGATCAGCGCATTGCGCTGGCTGACGTTCGCCGTCGCCAAGGAACGGAAGGCGATCTGCCACTGTTGCGCGCCAAAGTGGAGCGGGCGCGGGCCCAAACGGACCTGGTGCGTGCGCGGCAGGGCAGACGACAACTGCTCGAAGTGCTTTCGATCTTGACGGGGCAGCCCGCGCCGGCCGAGATCGCCGCGCCGGCCCAGATTGCGCTGCCCGACGGCAAGCCAGCGGACTGGACCGAACAGGCCCTGCGCGATCGGCCCGACATCCTTGCGCGCCGGCAGGCTGTGCAGGCGACCGAGCACATGGTGCGCGAGGCGGAACTGCGGTGGGCGCCTATCCTCACGGCAAACGGCTACTTGCGCTGGTCGGACACGAAAGGTTTCACGGGGGAGAATTGGTTGTGGGCCGTGTCGGCCAATCTGGTCGTGCCGGTCTTCGATCGCGCGAGCCGTTACCTGGATTTGCGCGAGCGGCGCCAGACTCTGACGCGGCAGAAGGCGGAACTGCGCAAGGCGGAATCCGAGTTGCGCACCGCGGTGCGGCAGGCGGTGGTGGACATCGAGACTGCGCAAGAAGTGTTGCAGGTCGCGCAGATGCAAAGTGACGTGGCACGGCGCAGTGCGGCGATCGTGACGCGGTCGCAGGCGGCCGGGGCGCTCACGCCCCTCGAAGTCGCGGAGGCGGACACGAGCCTGCGCCTTTCCGAGGCGAACGAAGAGCGCGAGCGCATGAACTTGAGCTTGACGATCCTCAAGTTGCGTCATCTGACCAGTTCGGTGCGGCCAGAGTAGCCCGGAGCGGCGCGCTACGCGTCCTGTCCGACCGCTGCCGCGATGTTCGCGAAACCGTCACGTTCGAGCAAATCGGCCAAACCATGGTTGATTCGCGCAGCCAACGTCGGTCCCTCGTAGATCAGGCCGGTGTACGCTTGCACGAGATTCGCGCCCGCGAGGATCTTCTCGTAGGCATCCTCGGCGCAGGCAATCCCGCCGACACCGATGATCGGAACACCGCCTCGCGTCACGTGAAACACACGGCGCACCGTTGCCGTCGCCAGCGCGCGCAAAGGCTTGCCTGACAGCCCTCCGGCCTGTGCCGCCAGCGTCGTCGCGCGCAAGCCTGGTCGCGTCACGGTTGTGTTGCCCGCAATGATGCCGGCGACACCGCCTTGCAGCGCCGCAGCCACGGTCTCCTCCAATTCGCCGGCCGCGAAGTCCGGGGCGACCTTGAGCAACACGGGCTGGCCGGGCAGTGCGGCCCGCACCGAACGCTGCACAAGCGCCCGCACCAGCTCCGGCTTCTGAAGGGCGCGCAGATCCGGCGTGTTGGGCGAACTGATGTTGATGGCCAGATAGTCTGCATAGGGCGCAAGTGTGCGGATGGCGCATTCATAGTCGGCGGCCGCGTCTTCGTTTGGCGTCGACTTGTTCTTGCCGACATTGACGCCCACCGGAATGCCGATGCCGCCAGCACGCGCCAGATTTGCGGCCACCGCGTCCGCGCCCAAGCTATTGAAACCCATACGGTTAATGATCGCTTCATCCGCTTGCAGACGAAACATGCGGGGCAGGGGGTTGCCGTCTTGGGGCAGCGGAGTCACCGTCCCGATCTCGCAGAAGCCGAAACCCAGGCTGCGCCACGCGGCGAGCGCCTCGGCGTGTTTGTCGAGGCCAGCGCCGATTCCGACAGGATTGCGGAAGTGCAGGCCGAGCACGTCGCAGCGCAGCCGCGCGTCATCCACCGTCAGCCACTGCTCGATCGGGCCGGTGCCGACGTGCCAATGGCCCAGGCGCCGGAGCACGGCGCGGTGCGCGGACTCGGCGTCGCGCAGGAAGAGCAGGGGGCGCAGGACTTCGCGGTACAGCATGGTCGCCTCCGGGCGCGCGAGTATGGGTCTGGCAGGCCGCGGGTGCAAACGCGCAGCGCGCCGGGCAAGAAGCGAACAACCCGCCGTCTGTTCGTTGGCTTGCTCGCGAGCCGACCGCTACCATGGGCGGCGACGCCGGGCCAACAAGTCGATCGACTTGTCATCGCTGCTGCCCTAAGCTCGCGTCGCCGCGTCGATCGCGCGTTTCGGAGTTGGCATGACCGCATCCGCAAAGAACTGGGCCGTCGTGACCGGCGCATCTGCTGGCCTCGGCGTCGAATTCGCCCGCCAACTTGCTGCGCGCGGGTACAACCTCGTGTTGACTGCGCGCCGGCTCGATCGGCTGACGGCCCTCGCCGACGAACTGCGCGGCGGCCACCATGTCGATGTTCATGTCGTGCAACTGGATCTTGCGGAACCTGGGGCATCGGACACGCTGCTGCAACGCGCCACCGCGGGGGGGCGCCACATCCACGTGCTGATCAGCAACGCCGGCTTTGGCTTGCACGGGCACTTCCTCGACATGCCGCTGACGCGCAACATGGACATCCTGCGCCTGAATGCGGTCGCCGCGACCGAATTGAGTTGGCATTTCGCGCGCCACATGCGCGAGCACGGCGAGCCCGCGCACATCCTGCATGTCGCCTCGATCGGCGCCTTCCAACCCGTGCCCGGTTTTGCGGTCTATGCCGCAGCAAAAAGCTACATCCGCAACTTTTCTGAAGCATTGGCATTTGAGCTGCGAACCAGCAAAGTCGGCGTCAGTTGCCTGTGCCCAGGCGGCACGACGACCGAGTTCACCGCAGTTGCGGGTGTGACCCTGACGCCGCTGGCGAAATCAACCATGATGTCAGCCGAATCCGTAGCCAGGATCGGCCTGAACGGGCTCTTTGCCGGCAAAGCCGACGTCACTGCCGGTGTCGTCAACCGGCTGAGCGGCTTGCTCACCCGATTCGTGCCGCGCGCGATGGCAACCGCGGCCGCCGCGGCTGCGATGGGCAGACCGCAGCGTCTCGATCGACCGAGTGTCTAGCCGATGCGATCCTACCGCCGCGCCGCTTTCCTGGCTTCGCTGTTCCTGCTCATGCCGGCGGTGCTCCTCATTGTCGTGGGCATTCTCGTTCTGGCGTTCCAGCGTGCTGCAATCGATATCACCTTTGGCGTGTTAATCCTGTGTTTCTGCGCCTTTCTGCTTGCCGGTACCTTCCAATTGACATGGACGCTCAAGCGCGAGGCCGATGTCGCCCGGCTGCAAAACGACTTCTTGTCCAAGGTGAGCCATGATTTTCGCACGCCGCTGACGTCGATCCGCATGTTCGTCGAGACGCTGCGTGAAGGCCGGTTGCAGGACGAAGTGCGCCGCGAGCGCGTGCTGTCGTTGCTCAGTCAGGAGACGGAGCGGCTGAATCAACTCATCAATCGATTGCTCGAGTTCGCGCGCTTCGAGGCCGGCAAGATGCGCTACGACCTGAGGCCCGTCGCCCCAGGCGATGTCGTGCGCGGCGTGCTGGAACGCTTCGAGCCCCGTACCCTTGCGCCCGGCGTCGACTTGAGCCTCGCCATCGAATCCGATGTGCCGCGGGTGCGCGCCGATCAAGACGCGCTGGGTGAAGCTGTGCAGAATCTGGTCGACAACGCCTTCAAATACACGGGATCCGAGAAGCGAATCCTTGTGCGGGTCGCGCGTGAGGGCAAAGAAGTTGCCATCTCCGTGGCCGACAATGGCCCGGGCATTGCGCGCAGCGAGCATCGGCGCATCTTCGACAGATTCTATCGTGCAGACAATAGGTTGCAGCGCGCGACCGAAGGCTCTGGGCTCGGCCTTGCCATCACGCGCCACATCATCGTCGCCCACGGCGGCCGCATCCGTGTCGAGAGTGAACCCAGGAACGGTGCGACATTCATTCTGTTTTTACCGGCAATTGGAGTGTGATGGTTGTCATGGGCGATGCAAATCTGGCTGGAGCGCGCGTGCTGATCGTCGAAGACGATGACGCCATTCGCG
>Ga0172369_10001585_pt1 | contig 32663 bp, 24 predicted proteins | sample LakKiv25m_FD_114539 | JGI IMG/M metagenome (GOLD analysis project Ga0172369, IMG submission 114539) | Freshwater microbial communities from Kabuno Bay, South-Kivu, Congo - kab_022012_11.25m | ecosystem: Environmental > Aquatic > Freshwater > Lake | place: Democratic Republic of the Congo... | reverse complement strand
TTCCTTTTCACTATCACTGGTCTTGCTTGACCAGAGAGTTGTGACGGTTTCCTTTTTGATCCACCTGCCCTGCTTGTCATCGTAATAATATAGAGAAAACTTTTGTCTATCCAAAAGCTTTCCAAGCCTTTCGGCCTTGATCGTAAGCTCAGCCGGCGGGGTGAACTGTAGGCCTTCGGGGCCAAAGTTGAAAATGATGGCCCCTTTAGCAAACGTGCGCAAGTCCAAAGTGGCCTGGATGGTAATCCTAATTTTAGACATATCCTGAGTAGGCGGAATGATAGAGTGGGCATAAGCGACGAATGAAAAAACGCCAACCACCCCCAACTCCACGTACAGTTTCTTGGCCGCCTCAAGATTTATGTCTATGTACGTAGACCAACTGGACTCATTGCGAATTTTCTTGGGCTTTTTTGCTTGTACATCAGCCGAGACGTCATCATTGACCGAAATCGTCTCCCCCGGTTCCAGAGGGCTTTTTATTTTGCCGCAGCTTGGCAGCAAAACAACAGAGACGATAACAACCAACAGGATTACCATCTTTAAATGTTTTTTGACTTTCATGCGATCCTCCGCGAATTATTATATTAAAATGCAAACACTGTTTCTTCTTTAGGGTTTTCTTTTAGCTCATCGATTTGCACCAGCTCATTCTTTGCGCCGATGGTGGCTAAAATAACGGTGACTTGCCTGAACATCTCTTCGGCCCCATTTGCATCGCCCGTTATTTGTTCGAGCTTGGCCAGATCGATTCGTATTTGTGCCTCGTTATACCGGTTGCCGACATCGACCCAGACCCGTAGAGCTTTCTCTAGGTACGTTTTGGCAAGACGATAATGGCCCAACTCCCGATTCATTATGCCAAGCAGACGATAGCCATCCGCCAAGCGCTCGATACTGCCGATCTTGACAAAATAGTCCAAGGCTTGATCGCAGTAAGATTTGGCTGCTTTCCAATTGTACATGGCAATGCTCAACCCGGCTCGCAGCAGATACGTCACAGCCGTTTGGTAGAGGCTGTCCGAGCGGGCGGAATGATGAAGTGATTTTTCGTAGCAGTCGCCGGCCTCCTGCCAACGACCTTGACGCATGTAACATTGGCCCAAATTGTTATAGACCTCGGCAATGCCGGTGTCGTCCTGCAAAAGGTTAAAGGCAGATAGGGCTATTTGGAAGCACGCCTGCGCTGCATCATGTTTTCCATTGACGGTATAAAAAGCGCCCAGATTGTTGTTGCCTTTGGCGCGCAAGCGCGCATTGTTCATTTCCTCGGCAATCTCCAAGCACTTGCCGATAGCTTCTTCGACTTTTTCCCATTCGCCTTTGATGAATGAAATGGAGCTCAAATCATTGCAAACCTCTGCTTGTCCCTGCAAGTCTTTGGCTTTTTCATAGTGAGCCAAGCTGGCTCGATAATAGTTGTCTGATGCCTCATATTGGTTTCTGCGAAACGCCAAATCTCCCAACTGTTTGAGGGCATCCGCTTTCATTTTTGTGAGTCCCAAAAGATCTGATTGCTCCAACGCCAGATAGTACTTTTCCGTTGCAGCATCCAAATCTCCAAGTAAGAAATAAGCCTTGCCAAGCTCAAGATCGAGTAGGGCGCGCTGCTGTTCGGCAAACTCTATATCAGATATTTGCTCGATCTTGTCTATCGCCAACTTCAAATAACATTCCGGCGATTTGTCCCCAATTGCAGATACTAAATTCAGCCCAGATCCACTACCTTTGAAAGCCCTGGTGACCTCCTCCAGCCCATATAAGATGAGCGCCGTCTGCGGCAAGAGTTTCGTTCTCTCGCCGCTGTGACAGATCAGGAGGATATTATCCAGAACGAGTCCTAATTTCTCCATTACTCTGTTTCCCATTCCTCCCCGTTCTTTCTTTCTGTGTGGAAGCTGATCTGTTAATCTTTACATGTTAGTTATAGAATCGACGGCCTTACCTTTGCAAACATCCCATTTGCATTTCTCCCAAAGTATCCGTCCGCATAGGAACGCTCAGGCATCACTTATGAGGCAAAAGGGGCGGCGAGTAATAGAATTCTTTAGTACAAAAGTTTCATTCTTGGCTATCCCAATCCCATCAGTTACAATGAGCATATTGCTCCTTAACCTGCAATATTCATAAAACTGGCCACGAAGATACAAAGTCACGAAGAAAGCAAAACATAAGACGACTACATTTTAAGATTTCAGTTTTCTTGGTTCAATCTACGATGACTTGTTCCAATCTGTCGAATTAGGACTTTGTGTCTTGGTGTCTCGTGGCGCATGAATTATTCAAGTTAAAAATGCCATTCGGAAATATTGAAAAAAGTCGATACCGGTGAAAAGCGAAATCCTTTGAGCCGTTTGTCGATGCCGACCACTCTATCGGGTACCCAAAGAAAAACGGCGGGAGCATCATCGATTATCCTGGCTTGAAACTCTGCCCATAACGGCATCGCTTGCTGCGGATCGGCAATCAGCCGCGCCCGGTCGATCAAATCATCCACCGCCGGGTTTTGATAGCAGGAAAGATTGAATCCGTCCGGACCGACCATCGTGGAATGCCAGACAGGCAAGGGATCGACCTTGGTAGCGGACATCAGGCCGGAGAGCACTGCGTCGTATTGTCGCGCTGTCAACTTTTCTACGTAAACCGACCACTCCAACCGTTGGGGAATTGCCTTGACGCCTACTTTCCGCAACATCTCTTGGATCATTATCTGGGCGTCTTCCCGGGTCTGGCTGCCAATGTTGGTCAACAACTCGAAGGAGAATTCTTTCTTATCCTTGTCCATGATTCCATCACCATTACTATCCTGCCAGCCGGCTTGCTGCAAGAGCGTCTTTGCTTCCTCCGGCGAAAAAGGCGTGGGCTTGAGCTTTGCATCAAATGCCCAAAGCATTGGATGGATTGGACTGGTACAGACTTGGCCGAAACCGAAAAGCAGATGATTGACCAATGCTTGGCGATCAATAGCCAGGGTCAGGGCTTTGCGAACGCGTTGATCAGCGAAGAGAGGATTATTCATGTTATAGGAAAGCTGCACCAATTGTCCGTAGGGAAAATGTTCGGCGACAATTTTGTCGCTTTCCTTTGCCACTTTAGCGGCTTCGCTGGGGGCCAATCCATCGACAAGATGGACCTCACCAGTCTTGAGCTGAATCGATAACTGCGTCTGATCCGGCACGACCTTGAAAATAAGGTTCGGTATGTGTGGACGGCTGGAATCGTAAAAACGCTTGTTCTTTGTGAAAGAGATGAACTGATTGGGTACCCAAGATTTTAGCTTATACGGGCCATTGCTGACGGGATTGCTGTTGAAAGGAGCCGTCTTCCATTCTTCCGGCGAAAGCTTGCCCAAAATATGCTCCGGCAAAATGACTCCGTCGTTGATGTCCATCAATTGGTACATGTATGGCTCGGCAAAAAGGAATTGTACCGTCGAGTCGTCTACTACCTGCACTTCTTTGATGCGATCTTTGACGGCAGCGCCCGCCCAGCCGATGGCTGCATCCATTTGTTTATCAAAAGTGAATTTCACATCTCTCGCCCTGGTCCGAGCGCCATCGCTCCAGAATACATCGGTGCGGAGATGAAAGAGAATCCGCTTGCCACCGTCCAAAGCTTCCCACGATCTGGCTAATTCCGGCTTGAAGGAGATGAGGTCAGGCTGCTCGTCCATGAGGCTGAGGTACAACAATTGGGCGATCTCGGAATCAAAGCGCGACCGCGTCAACAGCGGATTCATGGACGCTGCATCGCTCACCACGCCGATGACCAAAGTGCCGGAGGCTTGTTGGACTTTGCCGCATGAGAAAAGAAAAAGATAAATGGCGAGAAAACAGCAAGCAACTGCAAAGCTTTTTAATATCTTTCCTCTCATGACTTTTCCTTTTCCTTTATCCATTTAAAGCAAACCGGCATTCGGTAGAATCCATCGGTATTGCGAATTAATTGGGCAGCGTTCCGGAGGTCGTGTTTGGCGGCTGAACTTCCTTGGCTTGAAACTACCTCGCTGACTTTGCGCAAGCAATTATAAGCCTCCGGAACGCTGATCTGTGCCTTCTCGAAAGACACTAATGAAACGGAATTTTTACGAGCTTTTGCGTCAACAGCACTTCCTGCAAACGATCACCCAGCAGGTTCAGACTGAGCACCGTGAGGACAATAGCCAGTCCAGGGAAAACGCTGATCCACCAGCCGTCCAACAAAACCTGGCGGCCTTCATTGATGATATTGCCCCAACTCGGAGTAGGGGGTTGCACACCCAATCCGATAAAGCTTAGGGCAGATTCGATCAGAATGACGTTCCCAACCATGAGGGTGGCTGAGACGATGACAGGAGCAAGCAGATTGGGCAAAATGTGCCGGCGCAATAAGCGAAGCTTGGAGATGCCAACGACGATTTCCGCCAAAACGAAATCCCGCTCCTTCAGCGAAAGAGTTTGGTTGCGCACAACGCGGGCAATGTCCATCCAGCTCAACAAGCCAATCACCAAAACGACCCACAACACGGAGGACGTGCCCAAGATGGCGGCCACCACCAACAGTAGAAGGAATTGCGGAAAGGCCATAAATAAATTCAGAATCCAACTGGCCACGGCATCGACCTTTCCGCCCAGATAACCGGAGAAGAGACCATAGGGAACGCCAATCAAAACGCTGAGGATCACCGAAGAAAACGCTACCATTAGCGAGACTCGCCCTCCATGTAGAACTCGTGCAAACACATCGCGCCCGAATTTGTCCGTGCCGAACCAATGCTTTGCCGAGGGGCTTTGATAGACTTCATCCAGGGCTTGGTCGATAGGACTGCTATGCATCACGTGCGGGCCGACGATTGTAAAGAATGCCAATAGCACAAAGATGGAAACGGCAATATAGGGCATTTTATTTTTGAGACGTTCTTTCATGGAATCAATTGGTAAAGGCCTTGGCAGGTCCATCAAAGTTCAAGGACCTTCGCTGTTAGGCAGACACTTCCGTTGTTAAGAGCTTTGCAGGCGAATGCGGGGATCCACCATGGCGCTGATGGCATCCGCGAGCAGATTGCCGATGACGACAAAAGTGGCCATAACGAAAGTGCAAGCAATGATCACCGGGTAGTCGCGGGCAAAAGCAGAGAAGACGATCAGCCTTCCCATGCCCGGCCAGGAAAATATCAGCTCGATGACGATGGAGCTTCCCACTAAAGCCGGAAAATGCTGGCCGATCAGAGTGATCAAGGGAACCATTGCGTTTCGGAAGGCATGCTTGTAGAAAATGCGTTTTTCGGATAATCCTCGCGCGCGAGCGGCCAGGATGTATTCCTGATTCAAAACCTCTGCAATGCAATAGCGAACATAGCGAGAGGTGACTGCGACAGATACCAAGCTCATCGAGACGACCGGGAGAACAAGATGGCTCAAGCCATCGACTAATCTTTGCCAGATCGACATTTCCGGGTAGGAAAAGGACAGCATCTGCGACGATGGCAGGAAGCCCAGCTTTTGCGAGAAAACCATGACCAGCACCAGAGCAATCCAAAAGGTCGGAATGGCATACAGAATCAAATTTAGGGTATTGAGCGAGCGGTCAACGAAAGAGTCCTTTTGGGTGATTTGCCAAAGACCCAGCAAGATGCCGAAAAAGAGTTGAATCAGCAAAGCCGGGATGGTCAAAAAGAGCGTGTTGGGCAGCGTCTGTTTTAGTATTTCTCCCACCGGTCGATGATCTGCATACGAGGTGCCCCAATTGCCGTGCAAAATACCCGTTATCCAGGCGATGAATTGCGAGGCAAGCGGTTCGTTGAGTCCCAAATCGTCCTGCATCTTGGCGACAGCATCCGCCTTGCCGTTCGGATCATAGGCGGCACTCGCGGGATTTCCGGGACTAAAGCGAAGCAGGAAAAAGGTCACGACGATCAAGCCGATGACCAGCAGAATTCCTGATCCGCCTTTTCTTAGTAGATAGTTTACCATGCCGATTGAGATACCAAGTTTGCGGAGCAGTGTTCAGCCAGATTCAAAAACCTGTAAGAGTCGTCTATCGAATCAAGTATGGATTTGGCGTTCAACGCCAGCAGCCGCTGAGTGTAAGGATGCTGCGGCCGCATCGTAATGGAAGCTGTTGACCCTTGCTCGACAATTTTGCCGCGATACATGATCATAATTTTCTGTGAGAATTGCAGCGCCAGGCCAAGGTCATGGGTGATTAAGAGCAGAGCGGCGCGGCGGCGTTGGCAATGGCCGACCAGGAAGCTCATCAAGTCTGAGCGCAACGGCGCATCCAACGCCGAGGTAGGCTCATCGGCAATGATCAATTGTGGGCGACAAGCGAATGCTATGGCAATCATAACCCGCTGGCGCATTCCGCCGCTGAGCTGATGCGGAAAAAAGCGATAGATTCGTCGGGCAGGATTAAGTCCGACTTGAGTGAGCAGATTAAGAGCGCGCTCGCGGGCAGCTTTTCTATGCAGCTTCGTATGCAAGCGAATCGTCTCCGCTATTTGCGCTCCGACTCTGAAAACCGGATTCAGTGCCAGCAGCGGCTCCTGAAAGATTATGCCAATTTTTTTGCCGCGAATTTTGTTTAGCTCAGCCTCGGAAAGCCCCGCCAAGTCGCTGTCTTCTAAACGAATGTTGCCGGAGACCAGCGCTTTACCGGAATGATCAAATAGACGCAACATGGCTTTAGCCAGCGTGGTTTTGCCGGAGCCAGATTCACCGACCAAAGCCATTGTCTCTCCGTAATCGATGCAGAACGTTACCCGATCTACCACGCAAACCGGTTGCGGTTCGAGATAGCTAACGGAAAGATTTTCCACTTCAAGCAAAGAGGAACTCATGAGAGGACTGGCCCTCAGAAGGGTTTATCGATACGAGTTGTTTTTAGATGAACTGTAGGATGCTTGGCGAAAGTTGCTGCGGCTTTGGGACACATAAGCTGAGAACAGTAGGTGCTGATGCGGAAACTATGATGAATTGAGGTGATCGATCCGAAACTGGTAATGTGTAAAAGCTTGTCCCATACACACCACACACCTGTCCCATTACATCCACACTACCAGCTCCGGATCAGGCTCAAAATCACCTCCATTGGTTCAATTGCTTTCCATTTTGCAAGATGTATGCCAGGTGGAGGAAGAGGAAAATTCAAGATCAATTCGCAAAGGCAAGCCACACTCATGGTGGCTGAGCTTCCCCGCGCCGTGCCTCGCGCGTATTTTGCTGGAATGAAGGTCATATTTGAATGTTTTTTTTCTCTCTGGTGTTACAGGCGTTGGCGGCGAGAGGGACAACAAAGCAACTGCCAGACTCTGAGGAGACCTACGATGTCAAGACAAGCGATCTATCACTGGGAGCGGCATCCCAAAGCAGAGGCGCTGCTACTGAAATGGTTGGACGGATATTGCCTGGCGAATAGAGCCATATCCGATTTGAGCATCGATCTCGAACAGACCACCAGCACCCGGTTATTCGATTGGATCGATCACCTACTGATCCCCGATAGCGACGTCCACAAGTTTCAGTTAACGGAGGTGGGCTTTCAAATGGAGCAGCAAGAGGGCGAGCTTGTCACTTATTTTCATCCTGGCGCCATGTTGCCGCGAGTGGTGGTCAAGAAGGACTCTTCTGTCTATGGGGTCGCCATCAAAGTCGAGAGCATTGCCGACTTTCTCATGGTCAGAGGATTGTCCCTGCCTATCGAAGGCGACATTCTTAGCGGCTACCGACGTTGCTACATCCGGGAGGAAAAGGAAGTATCACTGTGGGTCATCGAGCGCCGGGGGAGCCGCACGATGCAGCCTACTCGGACGGAAAAAGACCACGTGAACAAGTATTTGCGAGCCGTCGAAAAATGGCAATCACGACCCCGCAGCAATGAAGAGGAAGAGCATGCCATGCGACGCACCCTGAAAGCCGCCGATGAGCTGATTGCATTGGTCGGACGGGACATGGCTGCATGCATTGTGCTGGAAAATGAAAGAAAATTCTGGCAAGCAAAAAATCTGGCCGGGCAAATACAAAAAGCCAGACAGGATCGCTTAGGCATGGGCTGGGCCAATCACGACCATCACACCTTCCGCAGCTCCCGGCGTCATTTTCGCTCGCTGGTGCTTCTTTTTGAGAGGCTTGGTTTTCATTGCCGGGAGCGATTCTATGCCGGTCAGCAAGCCGGTTGGGGCGCTCAAGTGATGGAGAACAGTCACTGTGGACTGGTTTTGTTTTTGGATTTGGACCTGACGCCCCAAGAGGTCGCAGTCGATTTCGCCCACAAAGAACTGCCTGAGCAGAACCAGCTCGGTACCGTTGGACTTTGGTGCGCCTTGCATGGCGATTCGATCTTGCAGGCCGGCATGCACCACTTGGAGGCGCAATTTCATTTCGATCACCTGACTAAAGATTTGGCGCAGATCGGCGTGCAAATGATGGAACCCTTTAGCAATTTTCCGTTTTTGCGCCAAGCATTCACCAAAGGGGAAATCTGGCAGGTCAAGCCTGAACGTGTTCAGCGCCTGAAAGAAGCAGGGCAAATCAGTTCCGAGCAGGCCGAGAAATTTCTCCAATTCGGTGCCATTGGCAGCCATTTGGAAAATTTGCAGCGGCGAGAGGGCTTTAAGGGATTCAATCAGGAAAACGTGAGCGAGATTATTAGAAAGACGGATCCGAGAAAAGTGGCTTTTTGAGGAGAGAGGAGATATCTATCTCTCCAACCATAATCGGACCTGATTTTTTTAATAGTTTTGCGCCCAATCGTTTTGCCATTTCGCTGAAGGCTTAAATAGTCACGATCTGTGTAAACTAAAGTCTGTAGGCTTGAAAAGAAAAAGGCCGGAGAGAAATACATCCGGCCTTTTTCTGGAACCAACACCTTTAGTGAGTCAGTCACTATTACTCAACTTCCATGACCATAGTTCCGAATCGCTTCTGTACTGAGCGAAGCATCAGAACAATCGCCATGATCGGCTGATTTCAGCCAACCAATGATAGGTGATCTCGAGATCGCCGGAGTCGATCCAGTGGCTCAGACCTCAACGATCTCAATCTTGCGAGCAAAGCTGGGCCTAAATCTCTTGGCGGATAACCCCTTTGCTCAATCTCCGCTCTTCCCGCGCTTTCTTCTTGCCGCGCAGTTTTTCAGCCAAATCCTCTATCTTGCTGTAAATGACCGGTACGACATTTAGCGTCAAGATCGTCGCCACTGCCAGGCCGCCCATGACCGAGCGGGCCATCGGCGCCCAGGTCTCGCCGCTTTCTCCGACGCCCAAGGCTAACGGAAGCATGCCCAAAATAGTGGTCAATGCAGTCATTAAAACCGGACGGAGGCGTAGACGCCCGCCTTCTTTGATGGCAGCATAAATGTCCATGCCCTCCGCGCGCAATTGGTTGATGCAATCCACCAAGACGATGCCGTTGTTGACCACAATACCTACGAGCATAATGATGCCGATCAGCGCCATTACGTTCATGTCCGTTCCGGTTATCAGCAATCCCAAAGCCACGCCGATGATGGAGAGCGGAATCGTGAACATGATGATAAACGGATCCAGCAGCGATTCGAACTGTGAAGCCATGACCATATAGCACAGCACCATGGCGACCAGAAAGGCCAGTCCCAAATACATGAATGACTCGATCATGTCTTCTGCCGCACCGCCGATTTCAACGCGGAAATCAGCAGGGACAGCTACCCTTTTGATGGCATTGCCGACGTCCTTGGTTACACCCTGCAAATCCCTCCCGGAAACGGTCACCTCCAAGGTAACGATACGGTCTTGATCCTCCCGGCTTATTTCTTTGGGAGCTTTGGAGTACTCGATGCTGGCCAACGACCTAAGCGGGACTTGCTTGCCAACCGGCGTCATGACCAGGATGTTCTCTAGATCTTCTTTGCTCGTGCGAGCGGATTTATCCAATTGTACCCGCACATCGTACTCATCACCCCGGTCGCGATAGCGAGTGACCACCGAGCCCAAGACGCTGGTGCTGACCGATTGTCCGACCATGGCCGTATTCAAACCAAGATCGGCAATGCGCTGGCGATCCAGATTGATTTTGAGTTCCGGCCCTGCCTTGCGGACACTTGAAGTAATCGAGGCAATGCCTTTGACGTTCTTAAGCTCCTTTTCAACTTGCTCGCTAAGGACCTCGGCGCGCGTTAAATCATGGCCGAATATTTTGATGACAATATCCGCTGCATTAAAGAGAGCCGCGCCACGATCCATGAATTTGGCCTCCACGTCCGGGAGCTTGGTCACCAGTGGCAGCAAATCATCTTGGATGTCCTTCAAATGGCGCTTGCGATCGGTCAGGCTTTTCAGCCGCACGGTCATATCCCCTTCGGCCGAGGATCGCGTGGAGAACAGCGCATACACACCCTCGCCCTGGCCAAAGTTGGTGTAGATATTTTCCGCTTCAGGGACGTGCTTGGCGATGATGTCGTCCAGCTCATTCATGCTTTTTTCCATGGCTTCCAGACTGGTGCCGGGCGAGCGGTTAACAGCTATCTGCACGAATCCCTGATCGGTTTTGGGAAAGAATTCCCCGCCCAGACTGGAGAGCACCACAATCGAGAGGATAAAAAGCAATAAAGTCGATAACAGTACCGTCCACCGGTGCTCCAGCGACCAACCGAGAAACTTTTGGTAAAAGTTCTGCAAATCCTCTAACCATCCTCCAATCCGCTTTGCAGCGCGGGCCATCCAATTGGTTTCAGCCAGATTCCTCTTGATGCGCAAAATACGCGAGGCCATCAAAGGCACCAACGTCAAAGCCACAAGGAGTGAAATGGTTAGCGATACGCAGATTGTCAGCACCATGTCTTTGAAAAGCTGCCCGGCCAGTCCCGGCACAAAGAGCACCGGAATGAAAACCACCAAAGTCGTCAAGGTTGAGGCTGTGACAGCCATTCCCACTTCTTTCGCGCCTTTTGCGGCGGATTCGCGGAGATTTTCTTTCAGCTCATCGTGATGCCGGAAGATACTTTCCAGCACGACGATAGAGTTGTCTACCAACATACCTACGGATAGCGCCAATCCGGCCATGGAAATGATGTTGAGCGTAATACCAACCTGATCCATGACTGCAAAGGTCACCATGACGGAAATCGGTATGGAAACGGCAACGATGAACGAGCTGCGCACGTTGCGCAAAAAGAACAGCAGCACCAAAAAGGTGAGCAAGATTGCCTGCCAGGCAGTAGAACCCAAATTTGATATCGAGCGCGTGATGAACGCAGACAGATCAATGACTGTTTCGATATGCACGCCTTTGGGTAGCTCGGATTCGATTCGTTTTAATTGCTTGCTCACGTCGCGACACACTACCACGGTGTTGGCATCCGACTGCTTTTGAATTATGACCATGACGGCAGCCTTGCCATTATTCCAAACCCGTTCGCGGCTGTCTTTGAACCCGTCTTCCACCCTGGCTATGTCCTTGACGTGAATGACAGAGCCATTGTAAACTGCAACACCGGTGTTTTCTATTTGATCGATGCTGGTGAATTCACCGGCGGTTTGAATGGTGAATTCTTGTCTGTCATTATCGATGTATCCCGACGGGATCTGCAGATTGGCTGCCTGCAACGATCCGGTGATCTGCTGGATGGAGACGTTGTGGGCGCGCATCCGCACGGGATCCACCAGCACTTTGATTTCCCGCTGCATGCCGCCCATGGTGAATGCAGATGCTACACCGGGAATACGCTCTAACCGAGGCTCGAAATCCCGTTCGCCAATCCGCCGTAATTCCGCCTGACCATGGACATCCGAATACAAGGCCAGGTATAGGATGGGCTGCTGTGAAATGTCAAATGGAAACACCATAGGATCGCTGACATCCTCAGGCAGATAGTCGCGGATGAATTCCAAATTATTGCGCACATCGATTTCTGCCTGATTCATATCGCTGCCCCAATTGAATTCCAACATGACGATCGACAATCCTTGCCGGGTGACCGAGGTGACTCGTTTGACGTTTTCGACCGAGGCAACCACTTCCTCAACCGGGCGCGTCACCACCGTTTCGATGTCGAAGGGACCCACGCCCGTGTATTGGGAGATGACAGCGATATAGGGAAAATTGAGCTTGGGATATAAATCCACATTGAGGCGTATTAAGGCAAAAAGGCCAAAACCCACTGCAATCAAGTAGATCATGGCGAAGGTGACGCCTCGCTTGATGGCGACTTGTGTCATATTCATAGTGCAGAACCTCCCTTGGCCACGATCACCGGCACCCCGTCGCGCAAATTGGCCTGGCCGGTCGTCACCAGCAACTCACCCGGTTGCACACCACCCGAGACCGCCAATTGGGTGTGGTTTACATAGGTCACGGTCAATTTTCGCTGTTCCGCTTTTTCGTCTTTTACCACAAAAACATTATATGAAATCACGGCCTTGTCTTCGCCGTTCACCTTTTCCATGCTTGTGTTCTCAATGGCTGCAAAGCGAGGTACAGCAATGATGTCTTTGAGAATCCCAGTCGTCACGGAAATGGTAGCGAACATGCCTGGCTTTAGCAGTCCGCCGGAGTTGTCGATGAGTACTTCAACCTCTGCCATTCTTGTCGTAGGATCAAGAACGGGGGCGATTTTTATGACCTTCCCTTCGAACGCCTGATCGGCATAGCTTTTCACCATCACTTTGGCTGTTTGTCCCACTGCGAGGCGTCCCAAATCCTCCTCCGTCGCGTCAAAAGTGGTTTTGACCCGATTCATTTGGACGATGGTCACTATGGGCATGGCCGGGCTTGCCATATCGCCAGCCTCATAATAACGCTTGCCAATAATTCCCGCGATCGGTGCCGTCACGGTTGCGTCGCTCAATTGGCTTTTCGCGCTTTTTGCCATTGCTTCCGCCTGTTCGGCCTGAGCTTCGACCGCTTTGTACTGCGTCTCAACGGCATCGAACTGTTGCTTGCTCATGGCATTCTCTTTGAAAAGCCTTTGGGCGCGCTCGTACTCCAACCGCAGATTTGCCTGCTGCGCTTGGGCCGCGACCAATCCCGCCTCTGCCTGTCGCACAGCCTGTTCGATGGTCGTGGCAATGATAGTTGCAATGGGAGCATCCTTGGCCACATAGTCTCCGTCGTCGACATAAAACTTCTCGATTCTGTCAAGAATCTTTGAGAATACTTTTACCTCCAATTCGGCTTTGATGTCGCCGCTGTAGCTTAAGGATTGCACGACGTTACCCAAAGCGACGGTCGTCACTTCCACGGGAACTTTATTTTCCGCCTCATTGGCTTTGTTGTTCTGCGTGCAATTGGCTGCGAATCCAACGATGCTTATGATTGCAGCGACTAAAACTAATTTTCTTAACATTGCCAGCTCTCCTCTGAATTACTAAACTTTGACGTATGAAATTTCAAATCCGGCTACCCGCTCTACAAAGCGCCAGTGAGCGAGCCGGTCACTTTTCGCAATTGATAGCGTGCCATTTGATATTCGTATAACGATGAAATGTAATTTAGCTGTGCTCGGGTCAATGCCAAGCGTGAATTCAATACATCGAGCTGAGTATTGGCGCCTTCCTCGTACATCATGTTGGCAAGGCGAAGCGCTTCCTGCGCCAGATCCACGGATTCCTTCGCGGAGACATACTTCTGCTTGGCTTCCTGAAAGCTGTTGTAGGCGATCTCCGATTCCGCGGCAATGCCGTCGTGGGCTTGCTTCTCGGTATCGAGAACGATCCGATAGTCCAGTTTGGCCCGTTGATACTCCTTGCTCGATTTGAATCCATGAAAGATCGGAATCTGCAAACTGAGCGCCGAGGTAAAACCTTTACTAAAATCTCTCTGGCTGATTTTGTAATCGTTTCTTTGTGCTAGATAAGAATAATCCGTCGAGAAAAAAAGCTTGGGCATGAAATTACTACGGGCGATGGTGGTCGCTTTTTCCGCCATGTACTTTTGATCCGCGAGAGCAAGGATTTCCGGACGCTTTTTTAGGGCCAGGGTTTGAAAATCCTCCAACGGCATATTGGAAAATTCATCCTCTGCGTAGGCGAACGCGCCCTCGACTTCGATCACAGTGTCTCGGTCCAAGCCAAGCACCGTGCGAAACTGGGTGAGGGCGGACTGGTACTGATTCCTCGCGGTAATCACTTCAGGCTTTATATTAGCAGCTTCGACTTCAGCGCGCATCTTATCGAACCCTGACGCCATGCCCACCGCGTGCTTTTTTAATACGACATCGAGATTGGCCTGTGCCTGCGCAAGCGCCTCCTCCTGCACCGATACCAATTCACGCGCTAACAACACTCCGTAGAAAGCATTGGCCGTTTGATAGATCAGATTCTGTCGGTTGGCTTCGAGGTTGCGCTCCGCCACCGATTTGGCTGCGTAGGCAATCTCGATCCCGGCAACACCGGCACCGCCTAAAAACAATGGTTGCCGCAGCGTCGCACCGTAGGTATAGGTATTTTCCAAGGCAAAAGATAAACGCACATAATCCGGCATAAGGCTGAGCTCCGGAATAAACGGTGCCAATGGTGCCAGCATTGGCTTTAGGAAATTGGGGATGGTTGTTTGCTGAATCTCCCAAGCGTGTTGTAGGCTGGCCGTGGCGTCCAGTTGCGGCAAAATGTTGGAATACGCCTCCCATACGCCAGCCTTTGCTTTTGCGACTTCCTTTTCCGCCATTCTAATTTGTGGATTTCTTTCCAAGGCGAGTGACACGCTCTTGTCGAGCGTGAGCACCAGCTTTTCCTGTGACAATAACTGTGTCGGCCCTGCTATGCAGCTCATAAGTAATAGGCAGAGCAATGTTTGTTTCAATGACATTCGTACCTCCATCTAAGAATCATCCATTTTACTGGATTCAACGTCGTCATTCCATATTCTTAAACTGTGGGGTTAAGCGATTACTGAAAGGACGATATCCAAAGCAGTGTTTGAAAGTAAAATTCCGTTAGCAGCAATGCAGTTTTCTACACCCTGTCGCTATCACCCTAAAAAGATGACCAAACTTGGCTGGGAATTGAAAACCTGTTCGCCTATTCATTAAGACCCTTAAAAAGCATTTCGATGGCTTCTTCCGCTAAATGATCCGAGAGAATTTCTTTGCTGCTATTCAATTGTCTCAAGAGAAAATGTGTGATCACACCGCCGACAATTTCCGCAGCGAGTGCCGGTTTGGCGCTGGCGCCAAACTCACCGGAGTTTAGCCCTTCCTTTATCATGTCGGCCAATAAATGCCAAGGTTTGTCATCCGCAAAAACCGACCGCTCGGAAATCGGCGTGTTATCCGAAGACTGGGAAGTTAGAAAGAACCTGATGAACTCGGGATGCTGGATGCATTCACGAAAGTAACTCTTCATCAATTCGATGAGTTTCGCTTTTACCGATATTTCTTGAGCGCGGATGCGCTCGAAATTAGCCAGAACATGAGCGTTGCCGGTATCTACCAAATCCCGGTAAAGACCTTCTTTGCTGCCAAAATAATAGTAGATGGTGGGTTTGGACATTCCCGCATGCTCCGAGATTTCCCGCATGGAGACGCCATTATACCCTTTTTCAGCAAAGAGATGAGCGGCCACCCTGAAAATTCTTGTCTTCGTGTCCGGATCGGCACAGCCTTCGGATGACTTTCTTTGCATTGCCTAATTCCAATTATCGCCAATCACTCCTTAAATTCTACCTACCGTTCGGTAGAAAACTCCGACAATATACAAAATTTTGGCAAAATAGTTTCAGAAAAATTTTACAGAGAAAACTATTTTCATGAGCCAAGTGCCGCAAACCAGACTCTGCTATAAACCAATGTACTGAACTTTTCTGGGCTAATCAGACTCTGCTCCTCGCCGGTCCTACTCATATCGGAAGTTTTATAAAAATGCTGAAATTCCTCTTGACATTTTACTCGGAATGATTTATCTTTGCGAGGCTCTTTTAAGAGTGTTATTGGAGTGTCATAATAGCCCTCTCTTGAGTCAGAAGAGACGAGGCTCTTGGAAAAGGTTTGGATCGCATTCAAATTTTGAATGTCAGATAAGGAGGAAGAACCATGTGGGATATTTGCCAACCAGCCCGATACATCCTTTGCTTGTTTGTAGCGCTGTTTATGTCGACGCAAGCCCTTGCGGATGACACGAAAGCGAAGCAATTCACCGTAGCGAAATCCGAGCTAAAAGGCACCGTCAAAGTCTCCGGCGCCTGGGCGCTTTATCCCATGATGGTTAAGTGGGGAGAAGAGTTCCAGAAAGTCCATCCGAATGTAAGAGTGGACATTTCTGCTGGCGGCGCAGGAAAAGGTGTGGCTGATGCGCTTGCAGGATTGGTGGAGATTGGCATGGTATCGAGAGACATCAAGCCGGAAGAGGTGGCGAAAGGCGGCGTCTACGTCCCAGTGGTTAAAGATGCGGTGTTTCCGGTAATCAGCCAAAGCAATCCGGTGGTCCAGATTCTTTTGCAGAAAGGGATCAAAAAGCAAACCTTCATCGATCTGTGGATCGCGGAAAAGCCTCTCACTTGGGGCGAGGTGGCCGGAACGAGCAACTCTACCAAAGTAAGCGTCTACACCCGTTCAGATGCTTGTGGCGCAGCAGAAACTTGGGCAAAATACCTGGGCAAGGCTCAGGAGGATCTTTTGGGCGTCGGTGTCTACGGCGATCCAGGTTTGGCGGAAGCGGTCAAAAAAGACCCGGTCGGCATCGGTTTTAACAATCTGAATTACGCCTATGACCTCAAGACCGGCGCACCGGTAGCCGGACTGCAAATAGCCTACATCGACGTCAACGAGAACGGCCAAATTGATCCGCAAGAAAACCTCAGCAACAAACAGAAGGCCATCGATGCCATTATTGCGGGCATTTATCCTTCCCCCCCGGCGCGAGATCTGTTTCTCTTGACCAAGGGTGGATTCAAAGGTCTTTCCAATGTGCTCGTGCGCTGGATTCTAACCGACGGTCAGAAATTTGTCGACGAAACAGGCTACATCCAGTTAGCCTCGGCGCAAATAAAGGAAGCCTTGGACAAGCTATAAAGACGATGTCAGATAGATAAGCAAACGATCACCATGCAGAATAGGCCCCCAATGAACTGGCGAAGACTAAAAGACTGGCTAGCTACCAAATCCATGCGCCTCGCTTTGGCGTTCGTCAATTCTGTGGTTCTTGTGATTGTCATCGGACTTTATATTAAAGGAAAGCCGATCCTCAGCCAGAAATCCCTGACGCATTTGCTTTTCTCTTCCGTCTGGCGGCCGTTAAAAGGCGAGTTCGGTTTTTATCCGTTCATCATCGGCACATTGGAAGTGACCGCACTTGCTATGCTGTTGGCCGTCCCAATTTGCCTTCTCAGCGCCATTTATCTTTCAGAGTATGCTCACTGGCGAGTAAGAGAAATTCTTCGCCCCGTCATCGATTTGCTGGCCGGAATTCCTTCGGTCATTTACGGCCTCTGGGGAGTGATTGTAGTCGTTCCTTTCGTGCAGTATCTGGCGCAGATCGCCGGCCACACAACCTCCGGGTACAGCCTGCTCGCGGGCGGCATCGTCCTCGCCATCATGGTTTTCCCGGTTATCATCTCGGTCACAACAGAAATTCTACTCACGGTTCCTGTGGAGGCGCGGGAAGCGGCCTTGGCTTTGGGCGCGACCAAATGGGAAACGGTCAAACACGTCGTTCTCCGCAGCGCCATGCGCGGCGTTTTAGCGGCCATCGTTCTTGGTTTTGCCCGCGCTTTTGGCGAGACCATCGCCGTCCTCATGGTGGTCGGCAATGTTGCCAGGGTCCCGCACTCCATTTTCGATGCCGCCTATCCCTTACCGGCATTGATCGCCAACAACTATGGCGAAATGATGTCCATCCCCCTTTACGATTCGGCTCTGATGCTATCCGCCCTGATGCTCCTTGTGGTTGTTGCGGTCTTTAATTTAGGTGCCCATTTTACCTTGTCCAGAATTGAGCGGAGGTCGCGATAAATGGTGCGTAGACGTTTAGAAGAAACCATTTTCAAGATTTTGATGATTATCTCGCTCACCTTGGTTTTGACGACGCTTGCAGCCATCGTGATTGTCATTGTGCTGAAAGGCTACTCCGCTCTCAGCCTGGACATGTTCATCAAAACTCCCAAGGGCGGCTATTATCTCGGCAAAGAGGGCGGGATTGCCAATGCCATCGTGGGCTCGCTCTGCCTGGCGTTAGGGGCGACTATACTATCCACCTTGCTCAGCCTGCCGATCGCATTCGCCTTGCAAAAGGAATATACAGGCAAGCGACTCGCCAATCTCACCCGCCTGTCTTTGGACGTGCTTTGGGGAACGCCGTCCATCGTCTATGGCGCTTTTGGCTTTGTGATCATGATGTACTTTGGCTTGCGCGCCTCCATGTTGGGCGGCATCATCGCCTTGTCTTTTCTCATGCTGCCGATCATGACTCGGGCCATGGAAGAAGTCATCAGGATGATCCCGCAGGAGTTGAAAGAGACCGCCTACGCTTTAGGAACCACGAGAATCGAGGTGTCGTTGGCCGTGGTGCTGAAGCAGGCATTGCCGGGAATCATTACCGGCGTCATGCTGGCGTTTGGTCGCGGCATTGGCGACGCCGCATCCATTCTTTTCACGGCCGGATACACGGACTATATTCCGCGCTCTATTTTCGATCCGGTTGCATCTTTGCCGCTCGCTGTCTTTTTCCAAATCGGCACGCCGATACCCGAAGTCCAACAGCGAGCCTATGCCTCAGCTTTGATATTGTTGATCATCGTTTTATTGGTAAGCCTCATTACGCGACTTTTAAATGCAAAATATTCCAGACACATAGTAAAGTAGGACCCTCACGGAGGTTCGCAACCTCGTGAGGCTGGGCAAGTATTTCAGGCACATTATGAATTAGGGCAGTAGAATGTCTCACATCAGTGTCAAAGACCTCAAGATCACCTATGGGAATCACAAGGCATTGCAAGGCATCAATGTCGATATTCCTGACGGACAAATTACCGCCATCATCGGGCCTTCCGGATGCGGCAAAACCACTTTTCTCAAAAGCCTGAATCGTCTGATCGATTTGTGTGACGACGTGAAGGTGCAAGGTGAAGTACTGATCGACGGCAAGAACATTTACGATCCCAATGCCGATGTTCTCAGTTTGCGAACCAAGGTCGGCTTTCTATCGCAGCGCCCCTTCCCTTTGCCCATGTCCATCTATGACAATATCATGTTTGGGCCGCGCATCCACCGCATGAATGGAGAACGGCTTCGCCGTCAAATTGATGGGCTGGAAAAGCATAATGGCGTCAACGGGCATTCTTCACCAGGCCAAAAGACGCAAGACCATGACAAAAAGCGCAGCAATGGGGATCAATTGGTGGAGAGCTATTTGCGCTTGGCCGGATTGTGGGATGAGCTTAAGGATCGGCTTCATGCGCCGGCCTCCAAGCTTTCTGTCGGCCAACAGCAGCGGCTGGCCTTAGCCCGGGCTTTAGCCGTCGAGCCCAAGGTCATTCTTGGCGATGAGCCGACTTCGGCTTTGGATCCCATTTCCGCCAAGCTCATCGAGCAGCAGTTCAAGCTTTTGAAAGAAAAATACACCATCGTAGTCGTAACCCATATTTTGCGACAGGCCCGTCGCGTCGCCGATTATGTGATCTTTTTCTACTTGGGTGAGCTGGTCGAGCACGCGCCGGCCGAGGAATTCTTTAGCTCGCCAAAAGACGAGCGAACTCGAGCTTATATCGCGGGGGAAATCAGTTGACAATTCAGCAGGCGGCGCCATTTTGCCTGTAACCATTTTGATAGTTACATCATCACCCAACCATCATAACCAATATTTGGAGGAGGCAAGTCCATGAGACAAGGTTTCATATTGATGGTGCTTTTCGCCTTAATAACTTCTAACGTGTCCATCGCCGAAAATCCCCCTTTTACCATTAGCGGACAAATTCGTCATCGCGCGGAAGTGGATGGCAAGAGCTTCATCCCCAATACGGACGAGAATTGGTTTAGCTTGCTTCGTTCCCGGCTGAATGTCGGCATCAAACCAAAAGAGGACGTCAGCATTTTTGTGCAGGTGCAGGATGCTCGCCTATATGGTGGCGAGACCTCATCACTCTCTCGCGGCACCATGGACGGCAAATCTCCGGCGCTGGACTTCCATCAAGCCTATTTCGCGATCAGCAAGCTGTTCGGCTCGCCGGTGGACATCAAAGTCGGGCGGCAAGAGCTAAAGTACGGCAACGAGCGGCTCATCGGCGTCCGCAATTGGGACAATATCGGTCGAAGCTTCGATGCTGCGGTGGCCTCTTACAAAGCAAAAATGTTCACGCTTGACTTGTTTACCTGCAAATTGGTCAAAAGCCAAAGCATTGTTTTCTCGGAAAACTTTCGCGGCGCTTTTGGCAACATTCGCTTCGCGGAACCCCTTTTTGTGGATGTGTATCTTTTATCCGACGACAACACCGCAGAATTGACTAATGGCGCAGATACGGGCAAGCGGAAGCTGCAGAGATATACGCTCGGCGCCGACTTGCATGGAAAACTCGCATCTCTGGACTACGAGTTGGAATACTACCGTCAAACAGGGAAAATCGCCACCAGTGAGCAATCCGTGAGATCCGACATTGATGCCTACTTGATAAGCGGCAATGTTGGACTGACTCTCAATCAGAGCAATAATGCGAAGGCAAGTATTCTGTACGCCAAAATCTCCGGCGACAACAATCCGGGCGACCATAAAGTTGCTACCTTTGAAGCCTCATTTGGAGCGTATCATCGCCTCTATGGCCTTATGGATTATTTCCCCAATCGGGTGCTGCCCAGCTATGGACTGAACGATTACGCCTTCTTCTTTGCCATGAATGTCTCCAAGTCAGTATCACTTGCCCCGGAGCTGCATCATTTCGATGTGGACAAGGCTTACACCGGTGCCACTAATGGCAAGAAGTCGCTTGGCGAGGAACTCGACCTTGTAGTCAATATCAAGTACAATGCCAACGTCGCCTTCCAGACTGGAGCCGCCGCTTTCGTGCCTGATGATGTCATGCGCAGCGTCAAGGGCGATAACACTGCCTACTGGTTCTTCCTAATGACGACCGTTAACTTTTAGCAATCATTCGCCTATCTATTGCGCCGGCATGTTTTTCTTGCCGGCGCAATGGGAATCTTTGGATCGACTCCTGTCCCAAGTGCGCAGTATCCTGCTAATTCTCAGTCCGTCAAATCCTTTTCTTGACTTTTCACATCTATTTGCTAACTTTGCGCATCCTAAACGAATCGAAGCTTTGCGAAGCTCCATAGATTAGCTCGCTTAGAATCTCTTGACGCGCGCTGATTTCCGGAAGGTCGTTGCCCTAGAAATCACTTATGAAATTACCGGGTATTAAACCGCTTTCCTATTCTATCTAACGCGTCCCTTGCATGGAACTTAAGAGAGAAAGACGGAAATCCCTGATGTCATGCCATAGGCATCCTCCCTGGACAAGGAAACAAGCTCGTACTCATAGTCTGTGCTTCGGTTAGGGAAGCCGCCAGGTCGGCCTCGGCAGAATTCCTTTGGAATGACAGACTTGGCTGTGGTGAGCGACTTTAAAGGGCCCAAAATATAATCCAGGGAATTTTCGCCCGTTTACAATGGTCTTAAGGATACCCGCTTTAGTTAATCCGGCATGTCCGGAGAAATGAGCATATGGAGAAAAATTTGGAAAAGAGAAAACTCGGTCTCACCAATCTGGAAGTGACATTTATCGGCTTTGGCGCACTGGAGATCGGTCGCGATTGGGGCATCGGCTTATTAGGAGATCAGTCGCGCCCGGATGAGGAATCCGCCGGCAAGATGCTAAATTTTGTGCTCGATCAAGGCATCAATCTCATTGATACTGCCCGCGCCTACCATCTGAGCGAAGAGAGAATCGGCAAAAGCATCGCCCACCGTCGCAGTGAATTCGTCTTAGCTTCCAAATGCGGCGAGCACAGCACCGAGCCGGATACCTATTACGACTTTTCTTACAAAGCCGTAAAAGACTCCATCGATAAAAGCCTGAACCTGCTGCGGACGGATGTCATCGATGTCATGCAAATTCATTTTGGCCCGGATCCCGAAAAGGTCCTCGCGGAAGGAGAAACCGTAGCCGCCATGCGCCATGCGCAAATCGAGGGCAAAATTCGCTTCTTGGGCGCCTCGCCACATCATACCATAATGGCCGCTTGCATCGAATCCGGCGCCTTCGACGTATTACAGGTCGATTATAGCTTGCTGAATCGACAGAGCGAGGAGCTCATTGCTGAAGCAGCCAGACAAAACATTGGCATCTTGGTGCGCGGCGGTTTAGCGCGTGGCTACTTGACACCCAAGGTTCAACATCACCTATACGAATCAGACGACGCGGAAGCCGTCAAAACTTCCAGACTGTTGGGCTTGCTCGATGGGGAACTTGAGCTTCTTCCTGCCGCAGCTATACAGTTCTTGCGGGCGAACAAAAACGTTTCTTCTGTTCTGGTTGGCTCCAAATCGCCTGAGCATCTTTCCCATATTCTCGAAGCCGTGCACACTCCTTTGCCTATAAGTATAGAGGATCTTACTGCTTTTAGGTAATCACCCGACCGGCATCGTGATCAAGTGACGTAGGAGCACTTTCGGGTATGGTCATCGGGCTCCACTGCCCGCTCGTTCGGTCGTTCGCGAGTGAATAAATGTATCACTCCAAATGACGCGACGCTTGAATTTCGAATTCTGTAGTCGTATATTACGCGCGAAACTTTGCTACTCATCTCTTGACAACAAGGAGGCTTCCATGCCAAAGATTACCGATTTTGAACCGAAATTATTGTGGCAACATTTTGATGAAATCCGCAAGATTCCTCGCTGCTCCGGACACGAGGAGAAAGCCGGGCAATATGTGGTGTCGGTTGCCAAGCGTTTGGGATTGGAATATGAACAGGAGCCCACCGGTAATGTGGTGGTGCGCAAGCCCGCCAGCAAAGGCCATGAAAAAGCTCAGCCGGTAGTTCTACAAGCACATTTGGATATGGTTTGCGAAAAGAATTCGGATAAGGTCTTTGATTTTAGCAAAGACGCCATCGAATTGGTAATAAAAGGCGAATGGCTGCACGCAAACGGCACGACCTTGGGTTCGGACAACGGCGTCGGCGTGGCCTCTATTTTGGCCATCCTCGAGGACAAGTCCTTGGTGCACGGTCCAGTCGAGGCCTTATTCACAATCGATGAGGAGCGCGGCCTGACGGGCGCGAAAACTCTTGGCAAGGACATGCTGAAGGGGCGCCTGTTAGTGAATTTGGACAGCGAAGAATTGGGCATTTTCTCCATCGGTTGCGCCGGCGGCGCTGATTCGCATATGACTTTGCCTATCAAGCGACAAAAGGGGAAGGGCGATAAACTTCTCAAGCTGCATCTTTCCGGACTGCGCGGCGGCCATTCAGGAATTGACATCCATGAAGGGCGCGGAAATGCTATCAAAATTCTCAATCGTTTGCTTTGGCAGTTAAGCCAAAAGATGTCGATTGAGTTAGCCAGCATCAGCGGCGGCGATAAGCACAACGCGATCCCCAGAGAAGCCGCTGCGGAAATAATTGTCTCTTCAGGGCAAGAAGCGGTCATCAAGAATTGGCTCAAGAACGCCCTTAAAGATATCAGAGTCGAATTCGCACCTGTAGAGCAAAACATCAGTTTGGAAGTGAAAGAGGTCTCCGGCCCATTGCCGCTGGTCCTGACGACGGAATCGCAAGACACACTTTGCGGATTTCTATTTGCCCTGCCGCACGGTCCGTTGGCCATGAGCCGCGCCATCAAAGAATTGGTTGAAACCTCCAACAACGTTGCCTCGATTAGGTGCAACAAAAAGGAGGCCGCTATTGCGTGCAGCAGCCGCAGCTCAAACGCCGCTGCCTTACAGGCCATCTGCGACAAGCTTGTCGCCATTTCCCGCCTCGCCAGCGCAAAGATCGAGCAACCTGCCGGCTATCCAGGCTGGATGCCAAACCTCGACTCCAAGCTTCTCAAGGTCTGCATGGACACCTTCAAGCAAGTTACCGGCAAAGAGGCGAAATATCAGGCGATCCATGCCGGACTGGAATGCGGTCTCATCGGGGAAAAGTTCCCCGGCATGGACATGATTTCCGTCGGGCCAACTCTGCGCCATCCGCATTCCCCTGACGAATGCATTCATATCGACTCCGTGGCTGAGTTCCACAAACATGTCTTAAAAGTGTTGGAGGCGCTTGCCTAATGGCTGGCCAGAAAATCCCATCTGACGACTTCCCTTGCTGAACAGACCTTGCATTTCTTCGAAGCTACACCACTTTCGAGCTTGTCTGCAAACGAAGGGTTCCGTCAAAAATGCGGAACTCTTTTCTCTATCCAAATTCGTTGCCTTTCGGGCGAGGCCGAATAAGGCAAAACAATTACAGGCAAAACTATCAAAAAAGACTACACTGAATCACTTGGAAGAAGCTATCGTGAGCGCTAAAATCTCTTGAAGTCAAAATGATTAGGGACAAAATGATTTTGACCTTAATCATTTTGACTCTTAGGTCGCGGCGTTGTCGCTTTATGCGATCTCTTCGCACTTGGCGATGTGTTCAAACGGTCTTTCCTTCGGTCTTTTTAGACAAACAGTTTTGCTCCAAATAGTCTTGCCTTTCAATATGTCGCTCGATAGCGATCCAAATTCCAATCCGATCTAATACCGCTCTTCCTGTATCTTGTTGCACATGCCCAACTATCGTGCACTTCAATCCTGAGGTGACCATGAGACTTTTTTTTGTAATTCTCTGTGCTGTTCTCGTATTTACAGCCTCTTGCGTTTGGGGAAAAAGCGATACCCCAAAACTGAACCTCGCTCCCAATCATTCGTTCGAAGCGGACCTTTCCAAAATCAAATCCAACTTGTGCGTCTATGGCGGCTGGTTCCCTGTCGGCATCGTCCCGGATAGCGGGAAAGGCAAGATCGAGATCGTCGAGGATGTGGCCCGCAGCGGCAAGAAATCCCTCAAAATCATTCCGAATCCTGGGGCGCAGGTGACTGGGACGCAGTATTTCAGCCGGCACAATGGCGGCGCGGAAGTCAGAAAAGCAGTCACCGGCAACGGCATCAGAGGGGCTTGTACGCTGGGAATGCGATTGGATCAAGACATCCTATCCTGTGAGGCGACGGCTTGGGTCAAGAAGAACGATCAGCAAAAAGTATCGCTCAAGGCGATATGGCACACCCGGCAGGAAAGGGATCCCTACTTCAAGCTTGCGGAGGAAGCCGTAACGGAGCCTGCGGAAAATCGTGATGGCTGGTATCGCTACTCGCTCACGGCCTACCGGGTTCATTCAGCACATCGCGTGGAATTTGCCTTTGATACGGAAGGGAATGAACCGCTCTATGTGGACGATGTGGAAATCTACTTCAACCGCTTTCCGCATGCCAAAATTTTAGTAGATCAACTTGGATACGAAACGAATGCGCAAGAAAAGGGAATCGTTTTGCAGTCGTCGATTCCGCTGTCCTCCTCTTTACCCCCATTCTCTGTCATCAGCTTGAATGATTTCACCACCGTGCTAACAGGCAATTGGGTAGACCAGGGTTATTTCCGCGATTGGGACTGGTACTACTGGAACGCCGACATCTCGGCTTTAAAAACTCCCGGCCGCTATGTGATCGAATCCAAGGTCGGGGATAAGCTTTTGTACTCCCAGCCTTTTGAGATACAAGATGATCTGTTGCTCAACCATACCGGCAAACTCGGCTATTTATTTTTCTACTCTCAACGCTGTGGCATGGCGGTGCCCGGTTTTCACGCCGCCTGCCATCTCGATGATGCCAAAATGCCGGACGGCAGCTACAAAGATTTGTCCGGCGGTTGGCATGACGCGGGTGATTATAACAAATACAACGGCTACACGCCGGAATCCATGTACGCTCTGATATCGGCCTACGACCGGCGCAAGGAATTTTACGATCAGTTTGACGATGATAAGAATGGCAAGGTCGATATTTTGGATGAGGCCCTGTGGGGAGCGCAATACTTGAAGAAATGCATCGATCCCAAGACGCTGGAAATGACCGGGACGATCAGCTCCGGCTATCGTTATTGGGGCAAGCCGGAGGCTGAGACCGATAACCTTCCCAACACCGGCGACGAGCGACCGCTGCGCGATTTGAATGGCGATCCTTCGTTTTGCATCTCGGGCTTTGCGCTGCTTGGCAAACATCTATCAGACAAGAGCTATGTTGACCTCGCCGAACGACTGTACCGTAAGCACGGCGGCAATATGGACAAGCTACTGGCTCTTTATTCGGCGACCCAAGACGAAGAGTATCACAAATTGGCGGTCAAACGAGCTGAACAGCTTCTCTCGGAAGCGAAAACAAAGGGAGCTGCCGCTTTCATGGAACTGGCGGAATTCGCGGCCGCTTTTCCCAAAGACCAACGAGTGTCCGCCATCAGATCGCTGGCAGCGCAGCGCTTGCAGGAGATGAAGAAGATATGCGCCAATATTTTCGGCATCACCCGGCGAGTGGAGCCGGACGGCAGCATGGTTTTCTTCCGCCATTACCTGGACGTTAACGATTGGTACGTCGGCGAGAGTCGCGAGCTGCTGGACATGGCTTACGAAGGAATCTTGTTGGACAAGCTTGGCTTCCCAAAAGGTAGGGAATTGGCGGAAAATCAGGTTCACTGGATTTTGGGCAGGAATCCCTATGCTGTTTCCATGATGGAAGGCGTAGGAAGTGTCTTTGTACCCTATTATCATCATCGCTACAACGCCATTCCCGGCAATCCGCGTGGGGCTGTGCCCGGAGCGATCGTGAATGGCATCACGCGGGCTTGGCCGGATTACGATCGTCCCTGGCTGGATTTGCATCCGCAGCCCAATCCGGATTATCAGCCCAACGAGCCTTGGCTGCCCCACAATAACCGTTGGCTGTTCTTGTTGTCGATTTGGTGAAGCTAAGAAACCTGCGGGAGGTTCCGAACCTCCCGTAGGTTTTGATCAAGTAAAAATAATTTGCGCGCCGGCGGATTTCTCATAAAAGGTGCCGACGTTAATGATAGCATCCACTTGCGGACAAAAATCCTTCATGGTCAGGCCGAACATATCCACGCTCGCCTTACAGGCGTACAGCTCGGCGCCGGCATCCTTGACCATCTCGATGAATTCATCAACCGGCGGGATGTCAAGCTTGTCCATTTGCTTCTTCATCATGGAAGTCGCAAAGGCAGACATTCCCGGCAAAGCGCCCAACAGGGTGGCCATGTGCATAGCAGGATTGCCGACGGTGGCGACTTTAAGCTTCTTCATTCGCTTTTTCATGATGGCTTCCAGACCGAAGAAGGTAAAGAACAGTGTCGCTTCGATCCCTTCCATGCGGGCGCCATTGGCCATGATCAATCCCGGGTAAACTCCCTCTAGCGAGCCTCGGGAAATAACGATGGAAACCTTTTTAATTTTTTCTTCCATTAAAGTATCTCCTCTCTATTTGCAAATCTGTTTTCTCTTCGGTGGCGACAACTCTTGGATGGAGCTGGACAAATCTTCATAGCTAAAAACCCCGGCAAGGGTTGTTGCCTGGCCTCTACATGTGTTCTTTCTTGAAGGCCTGCTGAAAACTCAACCCCTTTCAATATCATAGAGATCAAACACAGCCTTGCGGCTTGCCAAGACCGGATATTTTGGCGGCCTTCTTGGCGGGACCGTTGGGAAACCATTCGTACAAGTCTTTTGTGGAAATCCCCGCGACCTTATTTAGCCGGCGGATGGTAGGCGCCGTGCCGTTCGCCTTGAAATCTTGTCGCATAAACTCGACAACTTTCCAATGACCGTCTTTTAGCTCGGCAATGCCTTCTTCTTTTGCCAGCTCTTTGGCAATTTCCTTATTCCACTGTTCGGGGTTGGTCATGAATCCTTCGCTGTCCAGGTCTACTTGAAAACCGGCGATTTGTTTGGTAGCCATTGGCTCCTCCTTTACATGTGATTATTGCTCATTTCTTATCAGTGTTCGAAAATTGATAGAATCGCTTTCCCCGCACTCAGTTTCGCATGGCTAATTATTCCCGATTCTCTTCCGCCAAAGCCTGTGGCGTGGCATGCATGTGCCCGGAGAGATTCTTCAAAATGGTTAGCCCGGTCAATATGCCTCTCCGCACCTGCGGGCTTTGCAGCTCTTTTATCAGAGCCCAAAGTGAAACCTGCTCAGGCGGATTGACATTGATATTTTGGTAAACATTGAGAGCGTTTTGTACCAGGGTGAGCATCTGCGGTTGGGTTAGTTGTTTGACCGTATTGAGAATTAGAACAATGTTCTCGCCGAGCTGTTTGATATCTTCCTCGGAAAAGGCGGTGACGACCCGATCCATGACGCCCAGAGCCGACTTGAAGAAAGTGAAATACCCTTTGCGCTCAAGGTCGTTCAGTTGCTCCAAGGTCGATTGAAAGACGGCTTTACTGAGTGGAGCCGCATCGTGCACGAAATCGGCAGCGCTTTCGAGGTTGTCAAACAAAACCGTAAGGGTTCTGATGTTGCGAAGAATTTTTTTACCCAGAAAGATCAGGTCTTCATAGCTAAAATATGGGGCCACTTGATCCAACTCTTCCACGGCTGTTTTGAAAAGATCGTTGGCGATGGGTGTGAGGTCATTGGCCAATTCCTCGAAGGCGCGCTGTCTTTTCTGCGTCAGAAGCATTTGCTCGGTGAGAAAGTCGATTTTTTGGTGCAGCAGTACCAGGTCTTTATCCATGTTCAGACTCCTTTCTCAGCTCACCTTGCCGGCCATGTTCATTTGCGCTTCGATGGGGAGCTCGGAGCCTTTGAGCAATAGATTCCAGTACACCCAGCGGAACATCATCTTCCCCCAGTGGTTCATCTTGGTTTCCTGCAACAAGGAGAATGGACCGACACCGGGCAGAGGATATTTGCCGGGCAACGGCTCTACGTCATAGTTAAAGTCGATGAGCATACCTTTGCCAAAGCCCGATTCGATGAAGCAATTGGCGTGGCCGTCGAAATGGTCCAACAATGGCAGGCCGTCGATCACACGCAGAATATTTTCCGTAAGAACGTCAGCTTGGAAATGCGCCACCGAACCTGCTTTGGAGCTGGTCAGATCTGTGGCATCGCCGATAACGAATGCGTTGGCAAATTTCTTGGATTGTAGGGTGTGCTTATGTGTTGGGACGAAATTCAACTCATCGCCCATGCCGGAGCGTTGGATCACCTCGCTTCCCATGTTGACCGGCACCGTAACCAACAAATCGTATTCGATCTCTTTGTCGCCGTAGGCAACGATGGTGTTTCTGCTCGCGTCTACCCGCTCGACATTGAACTCGGCGGCGAGATGGATATTTTTTTTCTCGAGAAATGAGCCAAAGATTTGGGAAGCTTTGGGCTTGGTGAAAGCGCCCGGTAAGGGCGTCGCCAAGGTCAATTCTACCTTGTCACGAATGCCCTTTTCTGTGAACCACCAATCGGCGAGGAATAGAAACTCGAGTGGAGCAACCGGACATTTTATCGGCATCTCGGAAATGTGCATCACCAGTTTGCCGCCCGGCCAGTGTTTGAGGAAACGCTGCAGCTTGCAGGCTCCCTCCAATGTGTAAAAATCAAATATATTCTGCTGCCATCCGCCATCCAGCAAACCCGCGGTTTCTTCCGGGCAAACCTCTGAACCTGTGGCGACGATAATGTAATCATAGCCAAGCACCTTACCGTCCGCCAGCTTCACACGGTTCTGCTCCGGTTCGATGACTTCAATGTCCGACATAATAAGCTCTACGGATGGAGGGAGGTAATCCCGCTTGGGCTTGATGACGTCGTTTCGATTGTAGATATCAAAAGGGATGAATAAAAAACCGGGCTGATAATAATGCGTTTCGTTTTTATCAACTATGGCGATTTGCCATTCCTGCTGATTAAGATGTTGGCTGAGCTTGTTGGCCATGATCGTACCAGCCGTGCCGGCACCAAGTATGAGCAGCTTTTTCATGTAGCGTCCTCTCCAGGGAGTGATTCATTGTTCGCGACTGCGTTATCTCATTCAGCTTCCCGGAGGCTATAAGGGTCCGGGAAGCTGACATCTCAATTGGGTTCCATTTAACCGAATATTAAGATGCAGCAGTCGCAAAAATGATTCAAACCAATTGGGAGGCGGCCGGCGGATCTAGAAATAGGATGGCGTTCGGATGGGTTCGTAAAATCGAGGCCGGACAAGTGGTGCTAATGGGACTATGCACGGTATTGTAAACGGCATCGGCTTTTCTCGCATCCGGCACCACGCAGCTTATGACCTTGCAGCGCATGATGGCTGGAACCGTCAGGCTTAAAGCGTGGGTTGGAACTGCTTCCAGAGAAGGAAACCAGCCCTCGCCCAATTGCTGCCGGCGGCAGGCATCGTCTAACTCGACGACCTTTACTAGACGCGGATCGGTAAAATCCGCAACCGGCGGATCGTTGAAGGCGATGTGACCGTTTTCGCCAATGCCGATGCAGGCGACGTCTATGGCTTGGGCTTTCAGCAATTTCTCGTACCTTAAGGCTTCAGCGTCAGCATCCTGCGCATCCCCGACCAAATAATGCACCGCTGCCGGCCTGACTTGCTCCAAGATTCGCTCGCGAAGATATTTTCTGAAACTGGCGGGATGCTGATCGGACAAGCCCTTGTACTCATCAAGATGAAAGACGGTAATCCTTGACCAGTCCACAGAGCCATCCGCTTTGAAAGCTTCAAGAAAGGAGAACTGCGAAGCACCTGTGGCCAGGATCAAGTTCGCTTTCCCCTTTTCATCGACTGCTTTTCGTAATTTATCTGCAACTAAAATCGCCGCTGCCTGTCCCATTGAAGCAGCGGAATCGAATATACGGATGTTCAATTTGTCTTTGACGAAGCTTCGCTGAGGATTATTCTGTTGCATGGTATTCCTTTCTATTCAATCGTTTTGCGGCTTGGCAAAAACAGCGATTTTCTATTACCCGGAGGCTGAGGACGTGCGCATCTTCCGGACACGGTTTCGGGTTTCGCAAAACCTGCTTGTGGAGGTCAACGAATGGGGTAGAGCAGCGCCTCTGCGAAATTGGTTTCAACAAAAATATAGGAAAGCAACATTTCAAAAGCAACCGAACATTGCCGGCCATTTTTTAAGGACAAAACAAACAAGCGATATTTCAGTTCCTTTTTGTTACCGCGGAAATGGAGTGCTTTTTCTACCCAGTTAATACTCAGCCAAATGCGGGCAATGTCATGCCAAAGGCATCCTGCCAAGCCTCAACGTGTCTCACATTTTTTACTGGACACAGGGAAAGCCTGTTAACGTCTCATCCTTAATGGGACTTTGGCTGAAAGGAGTGGACAAGAACCTGTAACCATGTCACTGCGATGCGCTTTTAAAGCGTTCTACTGCTCAGAATGTCGCTCAAAAGCCTCGCTCAACCCCGACAGGGGTGGAATATTTATAGAAATTTTTTGCCCGTAACATCGACAACTCCGTCAGGAGTGTCATGTTGAGATCGTACCCTGTGTCCAATAAAGAGTTGTGGGACATGATGAGTGCCAAGGCCGATCCGCCTTGGCGGACGGCTTCCCATGATAGAGAAACGGACACCCGCATGTTGCTTGTGCTCCTTCTAAGGAAGATTCCAAAGGAATGACACAATGGGCTATCGCGACACTCAGATCAATTTCCGTCATTTTCGAGTGCCATAGCAGCCGTGGAAATTTGTTTGATATTGCGTTGGAACAAACTTTTGAAACGCTCCGTATATCGCGCTGTGTTTTTCGGGGCAAGAGTAATAAGGTTTTGTTTATAATTCCAAGCCTTCACATTTTTCTCAGCCGCTCTTTACTGATTCAAGATTCACACCGGAGGATTTGTCTTCATGGCTAAAAAATCGAAAAAGCGCATTATTTGGATCGTCTCAGCCATCGTCTTGGTCGCTGTTGTGGCAGTCGTTGCGATAGCGGCGTCTAAAAAGAAACCGCAGTCAAAGACTGCCACTATAAAAGTTAAGAAAGCCGACATCATCGAAAAAGCCTTGGCCGTAGGTGCCATCGAGCCGATTAACGAGATTGCGGTCAAGTCAAAAATATCCGGCGTCGTCGGCCAGCTTTTCGTGAACGTCGGAGCCTTTGTCCGCGCCGGAGACCCGCTGCTGGAAGTAAAACCAGATCCCACTCCTCTGGAATTGGCCGAGGCGAAGCGCAACGTGGAGATGGTGGTTATCGAGTCGGACAACCTGAAGCGCGAGTTGGAGCGGCAGAAACAACTAAAGGAACGAGGCTTGGTTTCCGATCAGGAATATGAAAGTTTACTCAGAAAATACGATGAAGCAGCTCTGCGCCATCAAATCGTCAAGGAAAAGCTGGAGCTGATCGAAAAGGGCAAAGTGAAGATCGCCCAAACCAGTATCGAAGCGGTCATCAAGGCGCCCATCACCGGATACATTTTAGAGAAGACGGTCAACGTCGGCGATCCGGTGGTGCCGTTGACCTCCTACCAGGCCGGAACCGAGCTGCTGAAGATGGCCGATATGAAAGACCTGATTTTCAAAGGAACGGTCGACGAGATTGATGTCGGTAAAATCAAGGAAGGCATGCCGGCTCATCTGCAAGTAGGTGCTCTCCCCGGCAAAGAGGTCAAAGGCCACGTTAGCTTGATATCTTTAAAAGCTAAGAAACAAGACAACACCACCATCTTCCCGGTGGAAGTCGCCATTGACGAAACCAAGGGCGCCGTGTTACGAGCCGGTTACTCC
>Ga0172369_10001582_pt1 | contig 32680 bp, 30 predicted proteins | sample LakKiv25m_FD_114539 | JGI IMG/M metagenome (GOLD analysis project Ga0172369, IMG submission 114539) | Freshwater microbial communities from Kabuno Bay, South-Kivu, Congo - kab_022012_11.25m | ecosystem: Environmental > Aquatic > Freshwater > Lake | place: Democratic Republic of the Congo... | reverse complement strand
CTGCCCTTTAAAGGCCAGCACTTTTGTTATTGCTGCTGTAAGCGTGGTCTTTCCGTGGTCTACGTGCCCTATCGTCCCTACGTTGCAATGCGGCTTAGTCCTCTCAAATTTTGCTTTAGCCATGAATTCCTCCTTATATCAAAGTGTAAGTGAAAGTGAATGTGCAAGCAAAAAATCTTCAAAAAATCTAATCGCAACTTGCACTCACACTTACACTCGCACTTTTTAATTATTCATTTTTCTCAAGCCCATGACCGGGATTGAACCGGTGACCTCATCCTTACCAAGGATGTGCTCTACCAACTGAGCTACATGGGCACTTTCCAAATTAGTAATTTGAAATTTCAAATCTCAAATTACTAATGGAGCGGGAAACGGGATTCGAACCCGCGACATTCAGCTTGGAAGGCTGACGCTCTACCAACTGAGCTATTCCCGCACTCTTTGTATCTCAAATTTGAAATTTGAAATTTCAAATTGCTGTTTCACGAAATGAAACAGCTGGTGGAGAGGGGAGGATTCGAACCTCCGAAGGCTGCGCCGGCAGATTTACAGTCTGCTCCCTTTGGCCACTCGGGAACCTCTCCTCTGGAGCCACCGAAGGGAATCGAACCCCCGACCCGCTGATTACAAATCAGCTGCTCTGCCTGCTGAGCTACGGTGGCATTCTCAGCTAACCCTGTAATTATATTGTCAAAAAACGCAGAGCAGAAAAAGACAACACTACACCTCCTCATTTTTTTATAACTAAATAATATACGGGATGTAGTATAGCATGGTCAATTATTGAAATTCAAGGATAAATAGGTTTATCTCGTTTTTTCTCTGTAAATCTAATTTTTTCTAAGTCTCTGCCGTAAAACCTCAAACATAAGCACAGCAGCAGCAACCGAGGCGTTTAAAGAATTAACCATGCCCCTCATCGGAATACTGACAATAAAATCGCACTTTTCAGCCACTGTCTTTCTTAGCCCCTTGCCCTCTGAACCGATGACAACACCTACGGGCAGAGTAAAATCAACATCCCAGGGCATTATATCCGAACCGCTTTCCGCTCCTACTATTGAAATTCCTCTTTCTTTCATCTCTGAAATTGCATGTTTTATATTGCTTATCTGAGAAACAGGAACATACTCAACCGCGCCAGCAGATGCCTTTGCCACAGCAGGGCCCAATCCGGCTGACCTGTGTTCTTGCACTATAACCCCATGGACGCCTGCCGCATCAGCGGACCTTAATATTGCGCCGACATTGCCGGGATCTTCTATGCAGTCAAGTATCAAAAAAAACGGCGCTTCATTTTTCTTTTCAGGGATGCTAAGGAAGTCATAAATATCCATGTATCCTTTTTCAGAAACTTTTGCCGCAATTCCCTGATGCCCTTTGGGAAATCTTTCATTGAAAAAAGCGGCATCAACCGTTTTAACGGCAATTCCCCGGCCTTCCGTCTCTTTCTTAATCACGAAAAGCTTCTCTTGCCTTCCGGATGATATATATATATCTTTTATATTTCTTCCAGCCCTCAACGCCTCAAGGACAGGATTTAATCCGTATATCCACATAAAATTTATTTTACTATATCTTTCTGAGTTACTGAAAGAGTAATTTAAAATCCTTGACTTGTTTAATTCTCGGTAGTTAGATTAAAACAATGAAAAGATATATCATTATTATTTTTATGCTCGTATTTTTCCATGCTTTTATCGGCGCCTGGGCTCATCAACCTGAAGAAAAAACAGGCATTGGAAAGGCAAAATTCACAAAACATTTTAACCTGAGTATTTTCGGGATTACTGAAAAGGGAGAATTCAGCATTGAGATACTCACCGATGATAGGGAGTATAAGATAGGCAAGGATGTTATCGGCATCGTGGTCCATGACAAAAATGACGATGATGTTGAGAGCGCCGGCATAAAAATCAGTTACAAAGACATGAAGGAACCTCCTGCAATAGAAGAAAAGGGAGACGGGCTTTATGTAGTCTCAAACCTGAACATTAAAAAAGAGGGGAAATGGGCGCTTAATATATCGGTGAAAAAGAAAAAGAAAGAAGACAGCGCAATATTTATCTTTCCGGATTCCCTGAATAAGCTCCTGCCGTCAGGAAAATATGATATGGATTCAGTCAAAACCAGATAAACGGTTTTTCCTCTTTATTTCATTGACATCTTTTTGTCCATCATAATGCCTGCCTCAAGAAGCAGATGCGCGGTGTCGGTTGTCACATTTACATCGTTTGTCAACTGGTTGTGCATTATATGAAATACACCTGATTCCCAGCCCGTAAGTTCATAAAAAGCATCGGCGCCTTTTAACTTGCCTGCGGAGGCATGCACTATTTCTCCATAGCGCAGATAAAGCAATCCCTTCTCTGTCCCTTTTGTTATTTCAATTCTGGCAGTCCTGTGTCCGATGCTTAATATCTGTATTACATCCAGAAGGCTGAATTCGGTGACCGAGCCTTTAAGACCTGCATATTCTTTCTGCGATGGGATCTGCATTGAAACCTCAAGAAGATTTTTAATCTTTGATTTCAGCTCTTTCATGTTGATGGGCTGGGTGATATAACTTACGCCCTCTGGCAGATTCCCGGCATATCCTTTCTCGGGTATGATGAGCAGAAAACGGTGAATAAATTTCCGGTCTATTCCACTGAAAAATTTTGTAAAGTCGGCAGTGCTTAAAGCCTCTGTATCGGCTATTATGAGATCCGGAGGAGCTATCCTGATATGCTCCACGGCATCCACCCCTCTTGAAACATGGACTATGTCTATCCCGTCAATATTTATGCCCAGCTTTATCAGGGCCGCCACATTCTGCTTCTTTTCAAATATAAGAATTTTCTTCCTGCAGCATATTTCCGACGGCTCTTCTTTTATAACTGAAGTAAATACATCCACAACTCTGGGATCAAATTGATTGCCTGCGTTTTTTAAAATCTCATCTATTGCCTTCTCTTTTGACAGAGCCTTCCTGTACGGCCTGTCCGTGACCATTGCGTAAAAGGCATCTGCCACCGCAATAATGCGGGCTCCGATAGATATATCCTCTCCCCTTAACCCCTTCGGATAACCGGTCCCGTCATAGTGCTCATGATGCTGGCTTATTATCAGATTCAGGTCCCACGGAAATTTCACATCTTTAAGAATCTGCATTGTGTGAACAGGATGGTGCTTTATCGGAGTCAATTCATTAGGCCCGAGTTTCATGCTGTATTCAAGTATCTGATTGTGGATCCCCACCTTTCCCAAATCCCTGAGCAGCGCAGCCATCTCTATAGCATCTGCAAGATTTTCATTCAGTCCCATCTTGAGGGCAATTTTATGGGAAAGCCTTGCCACGTTATGGTCGTTATTGAAAAAATACCTGTCATTTACCTCAAATACCTGCAAGAGCCTGTCTATGAGAGAGGAAAAAAACTGTTTGAGTTCTTTCTTTTCCTGCGGGAGGGTAAATTCAGCCTTCAGGTATTCGCGCACAAGCGCAAGGAATTCTTTGGCGTCAATGGAAAATTCCTTGTTTTTTTCCGAAAAAGGCTCAATGAAAATCGTGCTTATACCGGGTTTCATCTTTCCCACAAGAGACTTAAATTCAGATTCATTCATGCCCTTAAAGCCCTTGCTCGCCACGATTACTCCTATGTCTTCTTCTTGCAGGATTTTAAGCGCCTCAAGGGCATAGGAGGTTTCGGAAACAGAGTAATTCTCAGACCTGAGCAAACCGCCTAAAAACAGCCTTTCATTGGCATTCTTGCTGAATATCAAAACTCCTTTTCCCATAACATCAGGTTATCTATAGTATATGCGGATGTCAAGTGCTTTTTACGTGGAATAAAATATCTTTTAGTGCCGTCGTATTTATGCAATAATAGATTTATGGGGAAAAGGCAGCGCATAACCTTTATAGCAACCTTCCTTATGCTCCTGTCATACGGCTGCGTTTTCTTATCGGTAAAAGAAAGATTTACGCCTGAACCGTTGAAAGACACCAAAGATATTCGCGGGACTTTCAGAGTCATACTATACGGCGCAAACCATTTAAATGACCTGGAGACAATAGCGATACTTGACCGCGAAGGAGATCAGTATGAATTTGAGCCGTATGCTCCTGAATTTGTATACAGGATAAAGAAAAATCTCCCTGCAAATGAGGCGCTCTCCGAAGCCGAAAAATTTGTAGGATGGCATCAGTCCTTCAGAAATGTCATGGTAAGCAGGATTAGCGATGAAAAAGGTTTCCTGCTTGGATACGAGGTGAGGCCTCTTTATTATCCGTTAGATTTCGGTTTTTCAGATATACTGGAAGTTGATTATTTTAAAAGTGACAACAAAATAATTGTGCGGATAAAACTGAAAGAATCCGTTGAGAAGATTATCTTTGACGGCGATTCAAAAGGGGTCTTTGAATAGGCAGGCGCTTAGTCTGTTTTTTCAGCATATCCAAAACAGCGTCCAGTATTGCCTCGGCAGCCTCATCCTTTGACATTAACGGCCAGGATTTTTCTTTATGCTTTCCTATTATAGTTACTTTGTTTGTATCCACATCAAAACCTGAACCTGCTGCGGTAACATCGTTAAAAACAATAATATCAGCATTTTTACTTACGAGTTTTTTCTTGGCCCTGTCAAGCCTTCGGCCTGTTTCAGCGGCAAAACCCACAAGCAAAGGCCTATTTTTAAAGTTGCCTATCTCGGCGAGGATATCGGGGGTATTCTTTAGATTTACTGTTAGGCCGCCTGATTTTCCTATTTTAATTTTTTCTTTGTTTTCAGGAGAAAAATCAGCCGGCGCAGCAGCCATTATAACAACATCTGCGCCGTGAATGGATTTAAATATCGCATCTCTCATTTCCTGCGCCGCTTCAACGGCATAGAAGGCCTTTAAGCCTTGCGGCTGCTCTAAATATGACGGTCCGCTGACTAATATGACCTCGGCGCCGCGCCTGACGCAGGCCCTTGCAACAGCATATCCCATTTTGCCTGACGACCTGTTGGAGATAAATCTTACAGGGTCAAGATATTCGCGCGTGGGGCCTGCGGTTACGATAATTTTTTTTTTAAGGAGGTCTTTTCTGCTTAAGGCTGACTTCAGAGTCTCTATAAGCACGCTGACTTCAGCCATCCTACCGATTCCTTCTTCTCCGCAGGCAAGGGTTCCTTTGCAAGGGCCGGACTGGATAACGCCGTTTGAGGTCAGACGTTTGAGATTTCCCTGAAAAATAGGATTTTCGTACATCCTCCAGTTCATTGACGGAGCTATAACAACCTTGCCCTTAAAAGAAAGAAAGCAGGCGCTGAGCAGGTCATCAGCTATCCCGTTGGCAAACTTGCCTATTATGTTTGCGGTTGCAGGAGCAATTAGCATAATATCCGCTTGCATCGGAAGATTTATGTGGGACATGGGGTCGTCAAAAAGATTAGAGTAGACTTTATTCCCGGAGGCTATCTCAAGCGATAAAGGGGTGATAAAATTTTTTGAGGCATCGGTCATTATTACAGTAACCGAGGCCCCTTCATCTTTCAGTCTTCTGATTAAATCTACGGACTTATAAGCAGCTACTCCGCCAGTTACGCCCAGAAGTATCTTCTTACTCTTCAATACCTTCTTCTTGTCTTTCACTGAAAAGCTCTTCCAGCGCCTTCTTGTCCGTTGTTTCTTTTTCGTGCAGGTATACCTTCAGGTCTTTCTCAAGTTCTGTCAGTTCTTCCGGTGTAGCTTCTCTCTTCTTTTCCTCAAGCAGTCTTCTGTAATCAAATTTCTTTGCCTCTTCTTTTGCCTTTACCGCCTCTTCTCCTACAAGAAATTCAAGCTTGCCCTGAGCAGCCTCTTCCAGCGCCACCGAGGTCACCTTTTTTGACTTTGTCTGTATCTTCGGCTTAACGCCCAAAGAGAGCTCTTTAGCCCTCTGGGAAGCTATCATCACAAGCCTGTATCTGCCGTCAACCTTGGCCTTATCAATCTCTACCGGAAGCGAAATAATATCCATTTACAATCCCTCCTTAACTGCCCGCCTCAGCGGGTCCGCCCTTGTGGAAAAAAATTTTTCTTTACCCACGATGGATCTATATTATCAGCATGTAACTTCTCAGAAGTTATTATAGCCTTCATTTCAGCTATTGCCGTATCAAATATACGGTTTATTATAACATAATCATATTCCCTGTATTCTTTTATCTCATCAACCGCCCTTTTAAGCCTTCTTTGTATCTCTTCCCGTGAATTGCACATCCGTTTTCTAAGCCTTTGCTTAAGCTCTGCCATTGACGGCGGGAGAATGAAGATATAAACACCGCCTTTATATCTCTCCCTTATCTGGCTTGCCCCTTGAGTATCCACATCAAGTATAACGTCTAGGCCTTTATCCAGCATAGCCTTAAGCCTTTTCCCCGAGGTGCCGTACAGATTGCCGTGAACCTCGGCCCACTCTATAAATTCACCCTTATCCGCCATACGGCGGAATACCTCTTCCTTTACAAATGTATAAGCCCTGTTATTAACTTCTCCGGGCCTGATATTTCTTGTCGTATAAGAGACAGAATGTTTCAGATTCGGAATTATTGAGCTGAGTTTCTGGCAGAGCGTGGTCTTGCCGGTTCCTGAAGGAGCAGAGACGATAAACACCCTTCCCCTATTCTTCCTCTTCATCGGCTTCAATCTTTCCTTCAAGAAATCTCTGCGTGATGGTCTCAACCTGCAGGGCGCTTAAGATGATATGGTCGCTATCAGTGACGATTATGGAACGCGTCCGCCTTCCCTCTGTAGCATCCACAAGTTTGCCGTGCTTCCTGGCTTCCTCCCTGAGTCTTTTCATCGGAGCCGAACCGGGCGTAACGATAGCAACAACCTTTGATGCTGTAACTACATTTCCGAATCCTATGTTCACAAGCGCCGGACCTAAATAACCCTTTTTCATAATCTCCTTTATTATAAGTTATAACTGAGAAGTGAGAACTAAGAACTAAAACCAATCCCACTTCTTACTTCTTACTTCTCAGTTTATTCATTGTATATTCTGCACCTGCTCTCTTATCTTTTCTATCTCGCTCTTCATATCTATAACAATACCGGCGATTCTATAGTCGCCGGCCTTTGATGCGATAGTGTTTGCCTCGCGGTTGAACTCCTGGGTTAAAAAGTCCAGTTGTTTGCCTATTATATCACCGCTTTGAAGAATTTTTTTGAACTGCTTTACGTGTGCGTCTATCCGTGCGAGTTCTTCCGTCGTGTCTCTTTTTTCAAGCATAATGGCAATCTCCTGCAAGACCCTGTCTTTGTCGTATTCCACGCCCCCCAGGATTTCTGCAAGACTCTCGTGGAATTTAGCCTTATAACCCGCAATAACATCAGGCATTATGGACCGGAGTTCTTTGTTTAGAGTCTCTATCCTGCCTGCCATATCGAAAATGTCCTTTGCTATTGTCCTTCCCTCTTCAATCCTCATCTTTTCAAGCTGTTCCATCGCCTCTTTAAATGCATCGTATAATAACCCGCTGTCATATTCCTGTTTCCCCGCAATAAAAAATTCCTTATACCCTAAAAGCGTCTGTATCTCTATATTACCCGGTATTGACAGCCGGGACTGCAACGCCTTAAGGTTTTCATATACATCTTTTGCAAGCTCTTCATTGAGTTTGATCCCGCTGCCGCGGTCTGCCGCCGCTGAAACCGAAACATCAAATTTGCCTCTTGCAAACCTCTCCTTAAGCATTTTTCTCATCGGAATTTCATGCTCGTTCAATAAAGGAGGAAGCTTTATTGAAAGGTCCATAAACCTGTGGTTAAGGGAGCGCACCTCTACCCTGAAACCGTTTTTTTCAGACGAACCGAAACCTGTCATGCTCTGTATCATAGTAAGCTAAAATATAAAACAGTTGGTATATTTAGTCAAATAGACTAAAAATATTATCTTAAAATCATAGGGCCTTCGCTATAATTAAACTAATATGAGAAATTTACGCTTAATAGTCCTGTCCGTTATATTAATACTTATTGCATTAACAAATTGCAGCCTGTCGGCAACCGACGGCTTCAAATCAAAACGCCTTTCAATGATAGGAAGAGACATAAAAGGAAGAGGCATCCAGGACGCGCGGGTGCTTGATGCGATGTCCAAAATAGAGAGGCACCTTTTTGTTGACCGAAGCCTTATGCACAGGGCATACGACGACAATCCCCTGCCGATAGGCGAAGGCCAGACAATCTCACAGCCGTATGTTGTAGCCCTCATGACAGAGGCGTTGATGCTGCAAAAGACCGACAGGGTGCTTGAGCTAGGAACAGGCTCGGGCTATCAGGCAGCGGTTCTGGCAGAAATAGCATCAGATGTATATACAATAGAGATAAGGAAGAACCTCGCTGAGAAGTCGGAAAAATTATTAAAGAGTCTGGGCTATAAAAATATAAAGGTAAAACCTGCGGACGGATATTTCGGCTGGGAAGAATATGCTCCTTTTGACGCAATCATCGTTACTGTAGCAGCCAATCATATACCTACGCCTCTGATTAAGCAGCTTAAGGAAGGGGGACGGCTTATTATTCCACTGGGAAGCACGGTTTATTCCCAGACCCTGACCCTTGCCATTAAAATCAAAGGAGAACTTAATATAGTGCAGTTGGGCGGTGTTGCATTCGTTCCAATGGTTGGAGAGGCGCAGAAAAAACGCTGAGAAGGCTTCACATCTATGTCTTCCCTGTCCTGTTTAAAGCAAAAAATGCAAAAAAATACATTAATACGCCGCCGAGAATAACTGTCTTAAACCCTGCTGATATTGCTAACATAACAGCCAATATCGGCGCAAGGACAGAGAAAGAGCCGTTTATAGCCCATGCCCATGGAATCCATGAAGGGTTCTTGTTGCTGAGATATGAAAGCCCCAGAGGAAACGGTATGCCCATAAGAAGGCCTGCCGGCATTAAGATAAAAAATACAAAGACAATCTTTATCCCTAATGAATAAGGATATACGCCCTCCGTTATGCGCGGAAGAAACAGGCCGTACAGCAAAATTATTAAAGAGAGGACCAATATAATCCCTGCCTTGCGCATTATCCTGAAATGCTGGCTCAATAGGCTTCCAATGCCGGAGCTGATGAGCATTGAAGCCAGGACTGCTGCAACAGCATAAGACGGATTTTCAAGAGAGAGGATTATTTTCTGGACAAAAGAAATTTCAACAAACATAAACCCGAGGCCGAGACATGCAAAATATGCAAGCAAAGGAATAAGGCCGATATTAATGTCGCTCCTTCCCTTGAATCTTATTACTGGCAGAAACACAAGGATAAAACTCAGCAGAACCACCTGCGCGAATATAACGGGGAGCAGATAGCCCTCTTCAATAAAATACTGCCATTTATTCCCCATTAACCTATATATTTCTCTCACATTCTTAAGCTTTAAATAATAATGAAAAAAAGGATTCTCATCATAAACAGGCCTGATGTCAAAGATATATTTTTCTATGAACTGTTCTCTGGCCTCACTGGAGAGCAGGGCTTTAAATGCGCTGAAATACTCGTTTGAAGGCATTCTGACATACAGGTTTGTTTCACCTTCCGAAATCCCCGGGTAATATATCAAATCAAACCTTCTGTCCGCAGCGAATTTTTTGACCTTAGCAATGTCCGAGATAGACAATGGAGATTTTTTGGCAAGAAGCGTAATGGTTCCCCATGTTCTTATTGCCGCTATATGCCTTTCTGCCTCCCTTAGGCCGATAGCTTCCAGCGCCTCTATCAAAGTATTAAGCAGGCGCAATTCAGTTCGCGGAGGAGGGATGATAAACAGATTTATAGACAGCATACCCTGCGGATTCAGATGTTTAAGATACTCCGCAAACGCTTCAACCGTAAACCTGTAATCCTCAGAAAAACCAAAAGAGCCTGAGGGCATTGAGCCCATAGAAGATATATCAATTATGTCAAGGGTTTTTCCTGATGAGAAAAGATAGCTTCTCCCGATTCCAGGCCAGGTGTTTTTATCGTAGACGCCGGATAAAGGGCCTGAATATTCCCTGACAGCTTTTATTACAACAGGGTTTGAATCAACCTTATGAATATTTTTCGCGCCGTGATATTCGGCAATCAATGCCGAAAGGCCGCCCTTAGGCTCAAGTATAAGCACATCATTTTTATCCGATATTTCATACGGCAGGGACGCGGGAAGATGGCTTATGAAATCAAGTTCGTTTCTGTTTTTAGGCCTTGTAATCGCATTAATATCACCCGCATCCATGGAAATCCCTATCTGCGCAGGAAGCTCTTCAAGGTATCTCAGGCTCAATCCCGGAGCAAACCTTACCGCAGGGCTTTTAAATACATCAACACGGGAAAAAGGGCTGTGATATGTCCTGAGGTGTTCCGCGCCTGGAAATTTCAGTGCTATCTTTAGCGGCTTGTATGGAGATATCTGAGGCTCCATAAATGAAGGATGAAAATATAGAAAGCCTGCATTAATGATAACGGCTATGGCGGAGATAAATCTCACAGACATAGCGCCGTATATGAATAATGGTATCATCAGCACGGAAGAAAGCATAAAGACAATTCTTTCAGGGCTGCCTGCGGACAGGAGATAAATCACCAATATTGAGCCTGCGCCTGCGCCTATAAGGTCTGCGCCGTATATATGTCCCGTATTTTCAGGCATGGTTGACAGGGCTGTTGAGATAATAAGGCCGAATGAGAAAAAAGGAAAGGACAATAACAGATAATAAATACTGATATAAAGAATCTGCATTCTGTCCCATGAGAGCCTCGCAGGCTCAAAGGGAACCATATTCATCAGAAGGTAGCTGAGAGGGATACCGACGGCGAGCATTAAAAAATATGCCGGCAGATACCGCAGATTTTTGAGCGCCGGATAAACCGAAAGCAGGGCGCCGCTTGCTCCTATGCCGAGCATTGCAATGCTTATGACCATAAAGGCAAAGTGATACCAGAGAGATATGGAGAATATCCGGACAAGAGTTATTTCATACGAAAGGCTTGAAAGCGAAGCTATAAAGACCAGGGCTATTATGGCGCGGGACTTTTTCATCCGACATATAAATTATAGCCCATGAAAATTATCTTTCAAATATTTTAATAAATTTCACCGAAGAAAAAAGACCAATCCATTTGGGACTGGCCTTTTGATTCAAGAGTGAGCCGTGCAGGATTCGAACCTGCGACCCGCTGATTAAGAGTCAGCTGCTCTACCAGCTGAGCTAACGGCCCATGAACAACAGTGTCAGTGTTCAGCGACCAGTGTTAGTAAAAAACATTTCCCTCAAAAAATCAACTGACACTGATTACTGACACTAATCACTAATTTGCAAACGCGCCTGAGAGGATTCGAACCTCCGACCCTCGGCTCCGGAGGCCGATGCTCTAATCCACTGAGCTACAGGCGCAATATAAGTTAAAAGTTAGAAGTGAAAAGCTAAAAGTTAAATTCCTTCACTTCTTACTTCCCACTTTTTACTTCCAATTTTGCAAAGCAAAATTGTTTGGGGTGAGCGAGGGGACTCGAACCCCCGGCCACCAGGGCCACAACCTGGTGCTCTAACCAACTGAGCTACGCTCACCGATTAACAACAGTGCCAGTTAAAAGTGTCAGTTATTAGTAAAACAGAAAACAAAGTATATCGTCAACTCACTAAATACTGACACTGAGCGCTGACACTAATCACTGCAAATTTTATATAAAATTTTACTGGCGCGCCTGAAGGGATTCGAACCCCTGACCCACTGCTTAGAAGGCAGTTGCTCTATCCAACTGAGCTACAGGCGCAATATAAGAATTAAAAGTTAGAAGTGAAAAGCTAAAAGTTAAATTCCTTCACTTCTTACTTCCCGCTTTTTACTTCCAATTTTGCGGAGCAAAATTGGTCGGGGCGAGAGGATTTGAACCTCCGACCCCCTGCTCCCAAGGCAGGTGCGCTAGCCAGACTGCGCTACACCCCGTAAAAAAAATAAGTGTCAAAGGGTCTCGCCTCATTCTCCGCAGCGAACCCGCCTGAGCGCGGGGGCGAGTCGCCGAGGAGACAAAGCGTCAAAGTTTCAAAAGCGATAATACTATGACACTTTGATACTATGACACTCTGATACTTCTAATACTTCAGAATTTCCAGCCAGTCGGCGATGTCTTTTTCGTCTTCGCCTCTTGCATTGAGTTTTCTCTGGCTCAAACCGCTCATCGCCTTATTTTTGCTGCCTTTATACAAAGGGTCCAGTTCTATTGCCTTTGTTATGGCTAATGCGGCCTCCCCGTATCTGCCCTTAGCGTTATAGCAAAGCGCAAGCCAGTAATATGAAGGATGAAAATCAGTCATCCTCTTCAGCGATTCCTTATATGCATTTATTGCTTCATCATATTTCCCAAGCCTGTAATACGACCTGCCGAGATTGTAATATGCGATTTCCGGAGTCCTGTACAAGAGGTTTGAAAGCGCCTTATTATAGGACGCAATCGCCTCATTATATTTTTTGCTCTTCTCGTACGCAAAACCGAGATTATTGTGAGCCTCTGAAAAATTAGGGTCCACGCTTACAGCCTTTTGAAAGAAATCTACTGCCTTCGGAAAATCCTCAAACTTCAGAAGGTATATTATCCCGATGGCATTGAGCACTTCCTTGTCTTCAGGATTAAGCTCATACGCCTTCTGAAATTCTATAAACGCGGGCTGAATATTATTTTCATTAAGATACGAAACTCCGAGTTTATAATGCGCAGTCGCCTTCTGTATGTTCTCTACGCTCGTTGTAGCGCAGGAACCGAGAAAAACAACAAAAAATAAAATTGCCAGTTTTTTCATAGCTGTTATTTTAACATAAAAATCAATATAATTTTCCCAAAGCCTGTTTTGTAATCTTATACGTCTGATCCCATGTAAAATCTTTGACGTCAATCTCAAATCCGTCCTGAAGAAACCGCACCCTTTTGCCGATAACATCGTACAGCCCGAGTATCTTTTCTCCGGCAACAGGCGTGTCCTTTGAGAAGGTTACACGCACCCTGTTGTCCAGCTCGGCAATATCAGAGGCAAACAGCCTCTTTGCAATTATTTTAAGCCTCATCACGTCAAAAAGATTCCGAACCTCTGAAGGCATCCTGCCGAAACGGTCCTTCAGCTCTTCAATCAAGGCGTCAAGGTCTTCATTGTTTTTTGCCGATGCCAGCTTTCTGTAAATGCCAAGCCTCAGCGTGACGTCTTCAATATATTCCTCCGGAATAAATGCCGAGAGTTTAAGGCTTATGCGAGGCTCTATCTCTTCCTCGGCTTTTATCCCTTTCAATTCGGAGACTGCTTTTTCAAGCATGTCTATATACATATCAAACCCCACTGCATGTATGTGCCCTGACTGCTCAGGCCCCAGAAGATTCCCGGTGCCCCTGATTTCAAGGTCTCTAACCGCAAGCCTGAAGCCCGCGCCGAGATAGCTCAGGTCCTGAATGGCCTGAAGCCTTTTCTTTGCCTCATCCGTCAAAAGGTCCTCGCCGGGGATAAGAAAATATGCGTAGGCCCTGACATTGCTTCTGCCGACACGGCCTTTGAGTTGATAGAGGTCTGCAAGCCCCATCCTATCCGCCCTATTTATGATTATTGTGTTTGCGTCAGGTATATCCAATCCGGATCCTATAATGGCGGTTGAGACAAGAACATTCGTATCTTTATTTACGAATCCCTGCATTATCCTTTCAAGCTCTTTTTCAGGCATCTGCCCGTGCGCCACGGAAATTTTTGCATCAGGCGCAAGCTGCTTCACCTGGCTGAAAATCCTTTCTATGTCGTTAATCCTGTTATGAACAAAATATACCTGACCGCCCCTGCCGAGTTCTCTTTCTATTGCATCTCTTATAAGCTCGTCATTAAATTGCGAGACTGTACTCTTTACCGCAAGCCTTTCCTCAGGCGGTGTTTCTATAAGACTCATCTCCCTTATCCCGGAGAGCGCCATATTAAGAGTCCTCGGTATCGGTGTTGCGCTCAGGGTCAGCACATCGACGCCTCTTTTAAGTTCTTTAATCTTTTCCTTTTGTGCGACTCCGAAGCGGTGTTCTTCATCAATTATGAGGAGGCCGAGATTATAAAAACTCATGTCCTTCCTCAGCAGGGTGTGGGTCCCTATCAGAATATCAATCCCGCCTTTTGCTGCCTTGCGTATAGTCTCTGCCTGTTCTTTTTTTGATTTGAACCTGCTCAGATAATCCACAGTAACCGGAAAGGCTGAGAACCTCTGCCTGAAGGTCCTGTAATGCTGATCGCAAAGAAGTGTTGTTGGAACAAGCGCTGCAACCTGCCTGTTGTCATAAACAGCCTTGAACGCAGCTCTCATTGCAACCTCTGTTTTTCCGTAGCCTGTATCGCCGCATAGAAGTCTGTCCATCGGCTCTTCAGATTCCATGGCAGCAGTAATCTCTTCTATCGCCTTTATCTGGTCAGGAGTTTCTTCGTAAAGAAAAAAATTGTTGAATTCCCTGTGCAGTTCCGAATCCGGGCTGAATGAAAAACCCCTTGAAACCTTTCTCTCGGCATAGAGCTTAAGAAGTTTTGCGGCCATCTCTCTTATCTTTTTGTTTGTCTTCTCCTTAGTCCTCTGCCAGGTCTTTCCGCCGAGCCTGTCTGTCTTTGGAATAATGCCCTCTTCAGCGTGATACCTGCTTATCTTTTCTATCCCGTAAAGCGGAAGATAAAGCCTGTCGCCTCCCAGATACTCAAGAATCATGAGGTCGCCTTCATAGTCCTCTATCTTCTGCCTCACAAGCCCCGTGAATTTCCCGATGCCATGGTCTTTGTGCACAATAAAATCTCCAGGAGACAGGTCCTCCAGGGATACAAGAAGCCCTGAAACTTTTGATTTTTTTATCGGCCTGAACGCAGGCCTTTCTCCGAAGATTTCTTTTTCAGTAAGAATCAGCAATCCGTCAAGAAAAAATCCAGATGATAATTCTCCGACAGTTATTGATATATTCCCTTCGTATCCTGCAAGGTCTTCCTTTTCAACGATAGGCGCAATAACATCCTGGTTCATAAAAACATCTCTCAGCCTCTCAGCCTGCCCTTTTGATGAGGCCACTATAGCAATTCTGTTATCCTTTGTTAACGCTTTAACCGCATCCGGAAGCTCATAAACAGATTTTCTTTCATTGTGATATATGCCGTAACCTGCAAGTGAAAGCAGCCCTGCGTCAATCCCTTCTCCCTCACCCCCCCTAAGCCCCCCCTTACTAAGGGGGGGATGGGGGGGTATAGTTGCAAAAGAAAATTCAGAAAGCATAACCGCGGCTTCGGGGAAATTATGCGGCTGGTGAATGGAATCGGAATAAAAACAATTCAGCTTTCCGAACACGGAAAAAATGTCTGCAGGCTCGGAATATTCCATTGCAGGCAGGATAGGGAATTCATCAATCTTTCTTATGGATTTCTGGGTGCTTACGTCAAATATCTTTATTGTCTCTATCTCATCGCCGAAAAACTCCAGCCTAAGCGGATTTTCGCCTGTTGAAGGGAATATGTCAAAAAGCCATCCCCTTCTGCTGAACTCCCCATGCTCTGCAACTATCGGAACCGGTTTATATCCAAGGTTAATAAACTTTTGCTCAAGCATTTCCCTGCTTATTTCACAATGGGCTTTAAGGGTCAGCGCATTTTTTCCCAATTCGCCTGCAGGCCATACACCGGCTTTTACCGCATCGTTTGAAGTTATAACAGAATCGCCTTCACCGAATTTATAAACCAACTCAGCCCTCTTCCCGCATATATCAGGCCCGTCAGGCTCGGGAAGGAATAAAACACCGTGAGGCGTAAGGTGTGAGGCGCTTAATATTGCTTTAAAAAACAGAAGGTTCTTGTAGAGTCTTTCTGCTTCTTCCTCTGTTGATTCAACCATGATAAAAGGCTTTTCCTGCAACGAAAGAAAAAGCGCCATTGAAGAGCCGGTGAGGTTATAGATGCGGGAAGAAGGGGGCAGGCCCTTTAATTTTTCTAAAGACTGCTGGAAACTCATCTCATTACACCATTAACATTATTTTACACGCTTTAGATTAGAAGAGTATTATGCGATGAGGGCTGTCAACGACAACTAATTAGAACCGTCCCAATTTCCTTTTAACTACTTCGCAGGAAGCAGCAAGCGGAGGCCGTTGAGGCTGGACCTGTTGCCCGGCGGGCCGTAGCTACGGCTCGTCGCCTGCAAGGATCTCGCATTGTTGCTCCACGAACCGCCGCGCAGAACCCGGGAGAAGCCGCTGTTTGGCCCTGTAGGGTTATTCTTGGGGCGATTCTTATAATAGTTACTATCATACCAGTCGCTCACCCACTCCCATACGTTCCCGCTCATGTCATATATTCCAAGGCCGTTCGGCTCTTTTGTTCCTATAGGATGTGTCTTATTTCCTGAGTTTGGATAATACCATGCCACGCTGTCAACATTATTTTCTCCCGAATATTTCTCGCTATTTCCTCCGCTTCTTGCGGCATATTCCCATTCCGCCTCTGTAGGAAGGCGATAATTCTTCCCTGTTTTATTATTTAGTTTTTGTATGAATTCCTGAATGTTATTCCAGCTTACATGTTCAACGGGGCAGTTGTCCCCGCAGTCTTTAAACCATGACGGGTTATTTCTCATTATTGCCTTCCATTGGCCTTGGGTTATTTCGTATTTGCCGATATAAAAGTCATCAAGGCAGACTTCGTGAACGGGCTTTTCATCCGACTCTCCGAATGTGTCTCCCATCTGATAGCATCCGCCTTTGACAAAGGCCATCTCAATGCCTGTTGTAGGGTCTTTGACAAGCTTGCCGCCTCCTGCTGATAAGTTCCACTCAACACTTGTGGTAAGCCCTCTCGGAAAATCCTGTAAAACATTCCAGTATATTTTCTTACCCTTGCCTGTCTTTGTCTTTCCAAGGTCGCCTTCAAGGTGCAGTTTGTCCATTGTATAGGTCTTGCCTTTGATTGTGAGAGTGAGGTTTATCTCCGAGTCTTCGCCCTGATCTCCTGTTATGTCAAATTCAAAGATAACGCGGTTCCCCACCTGCCGCACCTTTTCATTCGTTACCTCAGCGGCAAAGGCTCCGACTGCAAACAAAAAGATAAATATAATTACAAGCCGAGGTATGGGCAACCGGGGACTCATCTATTTTTTAAACCTTTTGCTTACGTTTGTGATTGTTATGCCGACCAGTTTCTTATCGCGCAGTCTTAGAAATACGCCGTTCTCCAAAATGTCGGTATCAGTCGCATTTTGCGGCCTCTCAAGGCTTACATACAGCACATCGGCTTTTTCATCAAAATCAAACCACAGGTGCTTGGCCCCAATCTTCTTGATATGCGGCAATACTTCAAATATATCTTTTAGTTGTGCGGTTGCTGTTGCCATATTATTCTCCTTTTCAAGAGCTTCTTTATTTTTGTGGTAATAAAAGCGGTAATGACAAACCCATCATTATCTGCCTTTGATTCTTTATAGATTACCAGAAATGCCTTTTTATCCGAAATGAGCCTGACTGCCCAAAATTCATCTTTGCTGTCACCCTCTGCTATAAAAGCAGGGCTTGAAACAGCTTCTAAAACATCATAATAGTATCCTGCCATATCATTATGGTTTTCCACAATATGTTCCCATCTTTCGCTTGTCAGGCGAACAGGAATATTGTTTACGGACAGTGCAAAATTTTCCATTTTCCCTTTTATTTCTTCAATACCACAAGCACATCGCCGTCATTGCCATTAACTACCGGCTGCTGCTCTATGCCTTTGAGCCTCTGCGCCATGTAAGGCACATTTTCCCTGAGATACGTTTTAAGCTCGCCTAAGGTTATCTTTTTGTCCTTGTTTATGTCCGCGTCGCCCTGAAGCCCTTTTAGAAAATAATATGTAAAAAGAGAGTGTTTCTTTTCCGGATACCATGCGGACACCTGATCAACAGCCGAGCTGGTTATGATTGTGGCATTTGCAGGGCCCTGATATTCTTTTTTCACCTTCACAAGCGAGGGGCTTATGCCTTTAAAGAGCATTCCCTTCTCTGAATTGCCCGAAAAGCAGGAGTCGAGAACTACGGTTATCTTTTTTGCGGGCAGCTTTGAAAGGTTGTTGTAAAGGGTCTGGAGCTTATAGCCGCTTGTCTTTATGAACTGGGGGTTCGCGTCAACAGGCACAAAATAGGCCTCGCTCGTTTCGAGGTCGGGCGCTCCGTGGCCGACATAATAAATGAAGACCCTTGATATGTCTTTTTTGACGAAGTTATAAAGCCTGCCCTTATGGCTGCTTTCTGAGCCGAAGATTTCGTTGAATTTGGCAAAACCCGCGTCTTCGGCATAGATGATATTTTGAGGGTCGTAGCCAAAGGTTTTAATAAGGTATTCCTTCATTATCTGAGCGTCTCTGTCCGCAAACTCTATGTCCGATGAGCCGGAAGCGGAATAATGCTTGTTGCCTATTATGACTGCGACATCGTATTTGCCCGCTTTTTCGCCTTGTGGTATCTGCATATCAACATCTACGCTCAAGCCTCCTGCAATCTCTATTGAGCCCTTTGGTTTGTCTTCGTCTCCTTTAACAATTACAGTTTCTATCTGCTTCTGCGGGGCGTCCATTATTATATTAAGGGCCTTTGCAAGCTTGAACTGAGGCCTTGCCTCGTTTATCTTTACGGTTAAGGGGACTTTTCCCCCGTTTTTTATGCGCCTGTTTGTGTAAAACTCAAACTTTACATCTTTGAATTTTCCGGCAGAAAGAGCGCCAAGTTCAAAATGGGTCTTGCTGTCTCCTGCCATAAAGACATTTTCTCCGGTCTCTATGTCAACGGATACGCTCCTTGCGTCTCCGTAGCCTATGTTCTGTATTCTTACGGTCAGTTCAACCGTTTCGCCGGGCTTAACCCCCGGCTTGTCCATGCCGATGTCTGCCACTATAAGTTTGGGCGGTTCAAACGCCTTTGTCTGAAACGCGACTTTAAGCGGGTCAGGGTCAAAGCCATTGGCTTCTCTAAGTGTGATGCTAAACCTTGCTTCAGATGTGGGTATGTCTTCCGATGCGGTTAATGCAATCTCTTTTCTCACGCTTTTGCCCGGTTCAATCGTGCCAATGGTCACAGGATTGTCAAAACTAAGGCCGCTGATTCTCTTATCGGCGTTTATCTCAGCCTTTACATCAAAGGCGTCGCCCTTGCCGCTGTTTTTAACTGTGATGATTAATTTGCCGGTTTCATCAGCGTCAAGTTTTTTATTACCGGAAGGCTCGCTGAATTCAATTGTCGCGGAAAGGCTCGGCGGAGCAGGGAATACATTTACATTTACATTTCCTTGTCCGGCAAAGGCAAGGCTTACAATAGATGTTATTGATAGAAATAAAAAAACAATCCGGCACATCATAAGGCACCCCCTATTTGTCTTTCGGGTTTATTACTTCGTATGTCAGCATTACGTCTTCGGCATAATCAACTATGTCTGAAAACTTCCTGAAAAACGCGCTGAAGCTCATGGCTTCAAGCGGCATGAAAATATCAGTAAAGTCCCTTGCATATTCATTATCCAGCGCCGCTATCAAAAACGCCTCGGCATCTCGCTGATGGCCGTCCAGGGTCTGCATCACAAGCTCGGTCTTTGTGTTTTTGTCGGGGAATAAAAGCCTTCCCTTTCCTGAAATCCTGTTTTCTTTATCATGCTCATTCGGGAAAACCATTACAACCTTATCATCAGCGATTATGTTGAATATCGCTATTTTTGCGTCTCTTATCACTTTTGCTTCAACAACAGCCTTGTCGCCGTTTTTGTAGACAATGCTGTTTGTCTTTGCCTTGAGTCCGAAAGATTTTATCTTTCGCTCAGGCACTTTGACGTCGGCGATTATATTTACACGGTATTCGGGGATGGGAGGGGTTTTAGAATCTTTCTGGTATGAACCGAGCGCAAGCCAGTCAACCTTTTCATTGATGATAAAACCCTTTGAGTAAGTCTTAATGAAATCGGCTGTGAGCGCCATGTTTGTTACAAGTGTGCTTGAGGCTACAGATACGCCGGATGCCTGTTCAATTGCAGCGGCCCTTGCCCTTTGCAAAGCTATCAACTGGCATTGTTCCGCGCTCACGCTGACAATGGCGCAGGAGCCCTCGGCAGAGATGTTTTTGACTGTCTCTGCGCTTGAGACGCTCGCTGACAGTAAAATTATAAAAGTGAAAATGAGCCTTGCCATACTACTGACATTGCCTCCGCTTTTTACTGATAAATAATAATGAAGGGTGTAGCCTTTTGTAAAGGTAATTTTCACTTTCACATAGTAAAGCTATATCGCTAAAGCTTTTTTATTCTCTCTATCATTTCTGTGGTAGATATGCCCTTTACGTATGGCAGGCTGCGGGTTTCCTTTGCGAGGTCCGAGCCGACAATATCTTCTTTTTTCCAGTCCCCGCCTTTGACAAGAACATCCGGCTTAAGAAGTTTTATCAATTCATAAGGCGTATCTTCATCAAACAAAGTCACATAATCCACCGTCTCAAGCGAAGCCAGTATCTCAGCTCTTTGTTCCTGAGAATTGACGGGCCTGCCGGGTTTTATCCTAGACACGGATTTATCGGAATTTAAGCCTATGACAAGCAGATCTCCGAGTTTCCTTGCTTCTCTGAGATGCCTCACATGGCCTATGTGGATAATGTCAAAACAGCCGTTTGTAAAGACAACTTTTTTGCCGCCAGCCTTTGCTTTATCAACAACTTTTTTTAATTCATTCCAAGTTAGTATCTTTGCCATGTTAGTAGTTAATAGTTAATAGTTAGTAGTTAGTAGTTAATAGTTAATAGTTGAAGGTTTTTTCCCCTTTGTTTGCTACTTGCTACTTGCTACTGACTACTTACTACCTGTTAAAATCATTTTCCTCGCCTTCTCTAATATTTCCCTATCCCCTTTATAGCTTATCTTGTTTATTGCGTCATCAATAGGAAACCATGCTGCGTCATCAACCTCTTCGTCATGGTTGCTGGTCCTGCCGCTCTGATACTCCATCAGATAAAAATGCACGGTTTTCCTGCACCTGGCATTTTCCTCTTTTATATAATACCAGTACGATGTGTCTCCTACCTTGGCAAGTATTTTCCCGCTGAGGCCGGTCTCTTCCCTTACTTCTCTGACTGCGGTTTCTTCCGGTTTTTCTCCTTTGTCAATAATCCCTTTGGGCAGGCACCATACGCTTCTATCCCTTACCGCAACCAGGGCGACCTCTGCCGCATTATTATCCTGCCTGAATATCACGCCGCCGGAAGAGACTTTATTTATTATTGCCGCAGGCTTCATAATCAAATTTAAAAAACTAACGGTGAATCGGTGAATTGGTGAATCGGTCAATAGGAAAACTAAAAAATAATTTATTATTATTTTCTAATCCCTATTCACCCATTTGCCCATTCACCTATTCACCATGAGTATTAATTTTAAGGCATTGTCTTGCCTGTAATAAACCTCATTATATCATTGTAAAGCGCAAAAGCCATCAATGCGATTATGATTGCAAGCCCGATTCTCTGAGCTACCATCATCGTCCTTTCGCTCAGAGGTTTACGCCTTATAGCTTCTATGCTGAGAAAAAGTATATGCCCTCCGTCAAGAATAGGAATGGGCAAAAGATTAAGAACGCCGAGGTTTATGCTTATAACAGCCATAAACACAAAAAAGTTTGTAAGGCCGATGGACGCCTGCTGCCCGGCTATCTGGAATATCATTATGGGCCCGCCCAAGGTTTCAGCCGGCACAATCCTCTGTATGAGTTTGATAACCACAACAACCGTAAGCACAATCAGATCCCATGTTTTCTTAACTCCCAATGCCGCTGCTTTAAACGGGTCATATTTTTTCATAAGGTTGTTGCCTGCAGGGCTTATGCCTATAAGCCCTATCTGTTTTTCGGTTCCGTCAGGAGACTTTAATGTCTTTTTCTCCGGAGTTACGGTCAATTCCAAAAACTTTTCTCCGCGCTTTATTTTAAGCTTAAGTTTTTTTTCAGGACTTCCATGGATTACCGAGGTCATGTCATGCCAGGTTTTAATAGAAGCGCCTTCTATCTCAACAACCCGGTCGCCTTTTTTTATGCCGGCCTTTTCAGCAACGGAATTTTTTATTACCTCGCCGACCTCGGGATTAAGGAGAGGCAGAATGCCTATATCCATCGCCTCTATATCTTCACCGAATATGTTTTTCCCTGTCTTTTTCTCAGGCGTTACGTAAAGTTCAATAATTTCCCCTTCTCTTTCTACCTTGAAAACCAGTTTTTCTCCGCGGCTTTCGTTTACGGAATTATCTATGTCATCCCACCCTGTGACAGTCCTGCCGTTAATTGCAGTAATAATATCCCCTGTAACAAGCCCTGCTGAAGCAGCAGGGGAATTCTCCGCAACCTTTCCGACCTGTGGTTTGGGCACAGGAACTCCTGACATAAATACAAAAATAAAAACAGCCGCGGCAAAAAACAGGTTAAATACAGGGCCTGAAAAAACTATCAGGAACCTCTTCCATACAGGCTGGTAATTATAAGCAAACGGTTTATCTTCTTCCTTCAGTTCTTCGCCGGGTTCTTCTCCCAACATCTTCACGTATCCTCCGAGCGGAACTGCGGAAATAAGGTATTCCGTATCTCCGTATTTCCTGCCTATTAGTTTAGGACCGAAACCAAGCGAGAATTTTAGGACCCTTACCTTAAGCTTCTTGGCAACAAGGAAATGCCCGAGTTCATGCACAAATATCAAAATGCCGAGTAATATAATCGCCGAAAGAACTGTCATCTTATCTCCTTTAACGGTGAATCGCTATCCGGTGAATCGCAAAAACCTATTCACCCATTTACCTATTCACCAACTATTTTTTTCGCGGTCTCCCTCGCCCATCTGTCAGCCTCAATCACAGAACCGATTTCCAGGGCGTCCTGCTTTTTATGCATATCCATTGTATTTTGAATTATAGCAGGAATATCGTTAAAACCTATCTCCCTTTGCAGAAAGGCCTTTACCGCAACCTCATTTGCCGCATTAAGCACGGCAGGCATCGTGCCTCCCTCTCTCATCGCCTCATATGCGTATAACAGACACGGGAAAGATTCTGTGTCAGGCTTCTCAAATGTGAGTCTTCCGACAGAGCTTAAATCCAGGAAAGGCATCGGATCGTCAAGCCTCTCGGGATACGACAGCGCATAAGCAATCGGGCCCTTCATATCAGGAACGGACAATTGCGCAATGATGCTTCTGTCTTTCAACTCTACCATTGAATGAATTATGCTCTGCGGATGTATAAGCACATCTATCATATCAGGAGAAAAACCGAATAGGCGATGCGCCTCTATAACCTCAAGCCCTTTATTCATCAGCGTTGCGGAGTCTATCGTAATCTTCTTTCCCATATTCCAATTAGGATGTTTAAGCGCATCTTCTATCGTAACCTGGCCCAACTCACCTTTGCTTTTGCCGAGGAACGGGCCTCCGGATGCTGTAATCACTATTCGCTTTACCGATTCCCTGCTTCTGCCTTCAATGCACTGGAATATCGCGCTGTGTTCGCTGTCCACAGGGATTATCTTAGCTCCGGACCTTACCGCTTCTTTCATTACTATTTCGCCTGCCGCTACAAGCGATTCCTTGTTGGCAAGTCCGATTGTCTTCCCAGCCCTTACGGCAGAAAGCGTAGGCGAAAGGCCTGCAAATCCTATTATCGCCGAAAGAACAAAAGCAGCCTTCTTATGCGATGCGACTTCTGTGAGGCCTTTCTCACCTGAAAGAACCTTAAGGCCGAGTTTGTTGCCGAGCTTAAGGGCTTCCGCCTCGTCAGCCACAGCCGCAACCTCAGGATTAAACGCCTTAATCTGTTCCTCAAGCAGTTCTATATTGTTTCCGGCAGTAAGTCCGACAACCTTAAACCGGTCAGGGCCTTTCGCAATTACCTGAAGAGCGCTTCGTCCTATGGAGCCTGTTGAGCCTAAAATAGTTACATATTTCATTTTATTAAGCCGGCTGCCGCAGAAATCCAGTAGAGCACAGGCCCTGCAAATAGAAGGCTGTCAATCTTATCCAGTATGCCGCCGTGTCCCGGCAGTATACTGCCTGAGTCTTTCACACCAGCGTCGCGTTTAAACATTGACTCTACAAGGTCGCCTATGACAGTCGTCATCCCTATTATTGCTCCAAGAACCGCTGCCTGCATCAAAGATAACGGGATATAACTTATAATTACACCCTTAAGAATAATTGCTCCGGCGGTTCCTCCTGCTACTGAACCGGCTGCGCCTGCGATTGTCTTGTTAGGGCTTATCTCTTCGTAGAGTTTTCTTTTTCCGAGGCCCTGGCCTATATAATAGGCCATGCCGTCGGACGCCCACACACAGCCGTAAAGAAATATTATCCACTCAGAGCCGTTTTCCCTGAGATATAACTGATAACCGAGCAGCCACGGGATGTATATTACGGCAGTCGCGGTTGACGCCGCATCATTCAGCGATGCTGTAGGATTCCGCTTTAAAAAGAGTCTCAAGGTTATAACTGCGATAAACAGGAAAGCGAAAAGGTCCGCTGGAAAGGTTCCTGAAAAAAACATGCCTAGGATAACCGCTATGCCAAAACCCAGGCCTGCGTATCTTAAAATCCCCTTAATGCCGTACATCGCATAAAACTCATACTGCGCAACAGCAGTTGCAACCAGAAGGAGCAAAAGAAAATATCCGGCCGGGAGTTTTATCACATAAAAATAAATAAGAGGCAGCAGGATTGCGGCGATAATCAGTCTCTTTATATGCATGTCAGGGCTTTATCCTCACAGGGACCGCGCCGAACCGTCTTTCCCTCGTCTGATAATCTTGAAGCGCAAGCAAAAATTCATCCCTTGTAAAATCAGGCCAGAGTGTTTCCGTAAAATAAAATTCAGAATATGCGCCCTGCCAGAGCAGGAAATTACTTACCCGTCTTTCGCCGCTTGTCCTTATTATGAGATCCGGAGACGGAAGGCCTGAGGTGTCCAGGAAAGATTCAAAATACTTTTCGGTGATATTGTCAGGACTTGCCTTTGCAGAAACAATTTTCTTCACCGCCCTTATGATCTCGTTTCTGCCGCCGTAGCTCAAGGCCGCCACCAGCGTCATGCCGCTGTTGCCTGCGGTTTTCTGCTCTGTATCCGAGATAAGCTTCTGCACATTCTGCGGCAGTCTCCAAACCTCGCCTATGGTTTTAAAAACAATCTTTTTATCCATAAACTCGCTGAACTCATTTCTTAGATATATCTCAAGAATCTTCATCAGCGTCGTAACTTCATCCTTGGGTCTTTGCCAGTTCTCAAGCGAAAAGGTATAAAGCGTTAATACCTTAACCCCTGTTTCAATCGCCGCTGAGATAATCTCCCTGGCCCTTTCCGCTCCCCTTCTGTGGCCTTCTATCCGCGGCAGGCCCCGGAGTTCCGCCCATCTTCCGTTGCCGTCCATTATCACTCCGACATGAGCCGGTATTTTATCGTATGACAACATTATCTCCCCTTAAGCAAATAGATGTAAAGCACGGTCCCGAGAGGATTCTCGCCTTTCAGGATATTCTTGAATTTTATCCCCAGCGCGGGTTTATCAAGCACAACGATTCTATCGCCCGCGATCGTATAATCCAGGGCATTTCCGGGTATATCGTCTATGAGGGTCCGTTCCTCCATTGAAACTCCGGTCCACCATAAACTCCGTATCTGTGATTTGCTGTATCCTAAGCCTTTGGCCATTCCGACAAGAGGAATTCTTTTTATGACAACTATCTCTCTGTTTTGCATAAAAAGCCTGTCTTTTACCGCCCATTCGCCCCTATCAACCATTATAGTCGGAGCAGCCCTCTTAAACGTTGTCTGAAAGCCTCCGTAGTCCTCTTTACTGCGCCATATTTTTATTCCTTCATCATAAAGATTCAGATAGCCCGTATCATCGTATGCAAGAACCAATCTTTTGCCGCCGATTTCATCTATAAAAGTAAAATCATAAATGTTAACACCGGCCGGAACTTTTACATTACCTGCCTTTTTATATCCGCCTTCCCAGGCAATTTTAAATACAGGGCCTTTATACCCTTCTCCCTTCTCATACCCCTGAGCAATAAGTTCGTTTCCCATCCGTCTTAAAAAAACATTTCCCTCCCACAACACGGAAAATCTACCGTCCTTAAACCCGTAGATACGCGAAAACACTTCTTCATCTTTCATAAATGTCAGAATAACCTCATCCCTGCCGTCTCTGTTGACATCCAGAACATCCAGCCAGATATGGTCATCCTTTGGGGAGCCCTTTATCTCATAAAGATGACTGAGGTCGCCTGTAGCGCCCGGCGCATACAGACGTATATCGCTGCCTGTGCTCATCAAAAGCTCTGCCTTTCCGTCTCCGTCAACATCTCCGGCGGTAAGCAGCCTGACTCCAAAAGGCAGGTCCACAAAGGTCCTTACATCACCCTTCTGAGGGCCGAAAAATTCCTCGCCAAATCTTAATTCCTTCATAAATGCGATAGCAAGCCTTATCTCGTCTTCGGCAAATTTTGAGGCGTCATCAGCCCACAACAGCCTGTGTTTTAACATCGTATCGCCGGCAGCCTCTTTTGCAGACAGAATTAAAACAACATCGGCGTTAAGCCTTTTTGCTTCGGCAATTATCTCTGAATCTTTATCTGTCTCAAGCGCCGTGTCAATAAGCTCAAACCTGCCGGTCTCCTTTAAGCGACGGTAATATGAATCCCCGAGACTCCAGTCCACATTCTTGCCCTGATAAAAAAGCATTCTTACTCCGGTTTCTGAAATCCTTATTTTATCGGATACCCTGACATCGCCTTTAAGGATAACTGCATTTGCCGTGTCATAGCCTACTTCTTTAATCTCGGCCTTTCCGACGAGCGTTTCCAGCATTCCTATAGGAGCCTTTGTCACAGGATGTAAAAACACCGAGCCTCCTCTGAATATAACAAACCTCATGCCCTTTTTTACATTATCTCTCTCGCCTATATTAATTACCGCCATTCCTTTATCAACAGACAGAATCTTGCCTTTCAAAGGTTTGAAATACGAAAGGACATCATCCCGCATCAGGTTAAGCGGATTATCCTCGGCATAGACAGTGAATGGCGAGCAGTAAACGGTGAACAGCAAGACAACGGCAAACAACAAACAGCATATGACTAATTGCTGAACCGTGAACCGTGAACCGTGAACCGTGAACTGTCTTCTAATGCCTGACGCCTGATTCTTCACACTGCCTCCTCACAACTTATGCTAAATCCTAATCTTTTATCGCCGTTAAAATCAAATTTCTTCATAAACAAAAATGCCGTGCCCTGATATATCCGCTCAGCGCCGCCTTCAGACAAAGAAACAGTTTCTACCGGATAATGCCATACATCTGTCTTCTCATCAAAAGAGAATTCCAGTTTCATATCCAGGCCTTTATCTTTAATGTAAAAATTCTTTATGCCGCGATGCATGCTTTTATCTTTCATAAAAAGCGTTCTGCCGCCTGCGTGAATAGAAGAGTACGGAGAACCCGAGAAAGAAAGATTAAGCTCCGCGGCAAATATGCCGTCATACCTTCCTTCAATCAGATAGTCAACTCTGATTCCGGACTTTCTGAACAATACGTTTTTTTCAACCTTTACATTATTGCCCGAGGCAACTCCCTCTCTCGTAAGCCTGACGCCGTCTTTGCCGGTATATTTTAGAAAATACGGGCTGCCTATAAAATCACCTTTTTCGTTGTATCCTGACTTCATCAGTTCGTCAAGCTTTATATTATAATCAAAAAAATGGTCCAGCAGCGATGCCCTTCTATAATTATCATATACCAGATAGTCCGTAAGACCTGATTCTTTTGTAGAAAGCCTGTCATGAATTGTCCTGGTTTCTCCTCTGCCTAAGCCTTCGGCAGAAGCATCTTGCGGTGTCGCCGATATTCTGGAATGATACGCCTCAGGCCTGCGCGTAAGCACATCAAGCACATTAATCTGTTTCTTTTTTATTGAAAGCTCAACAAGCGCGCCGCTGTCCTCTGTAAAGAATGCAGTTATGCCCTCCTTGCTTATGCATATATCCCTGAACCCGTCACAATCAAGGTCGCCTTCTTCAACAAATTCGTAACTCTTTGACCCTCTGACCCATTCTCCGTAGCGCTGCGAAGGATGAACCCTCTGACCCATTCTCCGTAGCGCTGCGAAGGATGAACCCTCTGACCCTAATATGTCCTCTGCCATTGATTCTGCATTAAGCAGGTGCTTATATAACGAAGACCTGAGATGAGGCAGATAAAGCCCCCCGAATATGCCGTGCCAGTAGGCATCATTGCACTGCCCCTTCCATAGCTCGTGAAGTAATTTGTGAGACAATTCCTTGACCCTTTGACCCTTTGTCTCCTCGGCGACTCGCCTGAGGCGAGACCCTTTGACCCTTTTCACTGCCTCATGCGCTTTTTTGCTTATCATCAGCATACGTTTATGCATGTGATTTGACTCCGGATATTTGGCAAAAAAAGAACGCCAGGTGCCTCCTCTCAAGAAACTTTTTGCCCTCTCGCCGAACAATCCCTTCATTTCGTTTAACGCATATTCATAGTCCAATGCTCCATTAGGAGGCAGCGTCCATTCGCCCATCTCTCTGTAAGACGCAGTCGGCAGATATACCCTCCCGACAGGATAAAATCTATCCTGATATTCGCGGAAGGTTGTGGTCTCTATCCAGTCGGAATTTTTCTCCAGAGCAGAAAAAAACTGCTCAAGCCAGCCGTCTTTATAACAATGTTTGTATGTCTCGGGCCAGACACCGAATTTTTCTCCGTCATCCGCCATTGTCAAAAGAGGAAAACCTCCGGTCTCAGAAATATTTTTAAAATACGACATTACGGTACTAACATCCTTGAACGGAATGCTGTATCTCAGTTCTTCACTGCCCGGGAAAACCTTTACCAGGGAGCCGTTTTCCTCGGTAATGTGATACCCGAGAAGATCCCTATCTTCAACTCCGGCGAGCTTGAAATGATAATCGTCGACAGGAAGGTATTCCAGGCCTGCAGCAGAAATATATTTCGGCATGTGCGGTTCCCATACTCTCTCCGCAAGCCATAAGCCTCTGGGATTATATCCAAACATGTCTTTTATATAACCTGTCATTTCCCGTATCTGCATAACCCGGTCGTCTTCAGGCAGAGAACAAAGAACGGGTTCGTAAAACCCTCCTGAAAGCAGCTCAACCCTTCCCACCCGTATCAGATCGGTTATCATATCAATAGCCTGGGGATGTTTTTCCTTCAGCCATACCAGCAGATTGCCAGAATAATGCAGAACCAGTTTCAATTTCGGATGTGCATTCAGTCTTTGCAAAAAAGGCAGGTATGCCTTTTTATAAGCATCTTCAAACACCTGGTCAAAATTTCCCACAGGCTGATGATTATGGATGGAGAGTATAAAATAAACCTTTGACATTAAAATTTAATATCCCTTATCTGTCTTATTGGCCCGATAGAAAAACGTAATGCCCCTAACGGGGTTTATGAATTGTCTTGCAGAACAGGTCGTTTTCAATTTTATAATTATAGCATAGATAATTCTGTTATTATGATATACTCTTCTGACAGCAAAGATGAATGATGAAACTTGTTTTTATAAAGAAAAACTTCCTGCTTTACGGCGGAGCCGAGAATTATATGAAAACGCTTTTAGACCGTTTCAGGGGGAAGGCCGGCATCCATATTCTGGCCGGGCAATGGACTGAAACGCCTGACGCAACCTTTCACAAGATAAACCTGCTTAACCTCAATTCTTTCTTATCAACAATTACATTCAATCTGAACGTCTGCCGTGAAATAAAAAAAATCAAGGCTGACTGCGTTATAAGCTTTGAACGAACAACATGCCAGGACATATACAGGGCCGGCGAGGGCTGTCATATAGAATGGCTGAGTCTCAGAAGGATGCTAGACCCCTGGTGGAAAAGATATACTTTTAGATTAAATCCCCTTCATATCGCACTGTTGAAGCTTGAGAAAAAGGCATTTCATAACACGAAACTTATCATCGCAAATTCAAACATGGTTAAATCACAGATAATAAGCCATTACGCTGTGCCGGAGGAAAAGATAAGTGTTATTTATAACGGCGTTGATACAAAAAGATTCTCGCCGGTAAATACAAAAACTTACGGAGCACAGGCAAGAAAAGAACTTGCGATCAGCGAGAAAACAAAGGTTATTCTCTTTGTGGGCTCCGGGTTTGAAAGGAAAGGGCTCGGGACGCTTATCCGCGCCGTGTCCCTTATGAAACCGGAACAACTGAAACTCCTTGTTATAGGCAGGGGAAATATCAAGAAATTCAAATCAGCCGCAAAAAAATACGGTATCGGCGACAGCATATTATTTCTCGGAAGCCGCCGGGATGTGGAAAAACTGTATGCGGCTGCTGATTTATTCGTGCTTCCTACGATATACGACCCGTTCAGCAACGCAACCCTGGAGGCAATGGCGTCAGGGCTTCCTGTCATTACAACAAAAAACAACGGTGCGGCTGAGCTGATAAAGGACGGAGAGGAAGGCTTTATACTAAAGGATTTGACGGACTACAATGACCTGGCTGAAAAAATCGGCATTACGCTTTTCAGCCAAGAATCAATGGGGGACAAAGCACGGCTTACAGCAGAAAAATATCCCATTGAAAAAGCAGCAGCTGAATTAATGCAAGTGATAATTTCTCTGCTTTATCTATAAGCATTACAGGGATATTTTCTATTATCGGATATTTAAGTTTGCAATTGCTGCAAACAAGCCACTTCCCGTCTTCCGCCAGATTAAGTTCTTTCTTACAAGCCGGACATGCAAGTATGTCCAAAAGCTCTTTTGAAATTCCCATTTAAATTCTCCTTTTCATGCAGTGGCCTCATTTTTAAATCCGAAAATCAAAAGCCATATAAACTTGGAATACTCATCCAGGACTCTCGCCCTGTCCCTTTCCCTCTTCCACCACTCGTCAAACCTAAACCAGCTTTTCTCAGCAGGCGCGCTTATTATCTTTATCTTATCCCCCATAAGCTTCCTGAATATTTTTGCCGCCCTTCTGCTGTGATAAGGGGAGGTTACGATTATGCATGATTTATATCCGTGCTTATCCATCAGTTCCTTTGTAAATATCACATCTTCTTCTGTGGTCCTTGATTTATCAGCAAGCAGGATCACGCTTTTGGGAACCCCTAAAGAAAGCGCATGCTCCTGCATTAACGCCGCCCATGTATATTTCCAGACAAGCGGGCCTCCCGTCAGTATAACCTTATCTTTTCTGGCCCATCCCTCCTTGAAAAGTTTTACGCCGTATTCAACTCTCTCTGTCTCTTCGCCGGCAAGTATGACTATTACATCAGCAGGCTTAATCTCATCTTTGTAATATAAAAATTTGCCGGCCTCTTTTAATATAAATCCATGCCCGATATATATAAGGGCTGCCAGGATAACAAAAGCAATCAATAATTTAAAACACCTGAACATTTTACCTCCAAATATGACGATTCAAAGATTTACATATCCCGGTGTACGGTATTAATCTCAACAGGATGTTTTTTTATAAGCCCCGCTATTTTTTCCGTTATAGCAGGAGAACGGTGCCGTCCGCCTGTGCAGCCGATACCGATGGTAAGGTAAGCCTTTCCCTCTTTTATATAGAGCGGGATAAGAAAATCAAGAAGCCCCTTCAGCCTTTTGATGAATTCTTTTGTCTGAGGTTTCTGGAAAATAAATTTTCTGACAGGAGGATCTAGGCCCCGCAGTTCCTTAAGCCCTGCAATAAAGTTCGGGTTTGGAAGAAACCTGACATCAAAGAGAAGGTCAATGTTCTGCGGAATCCCGAATTTATACCCGAAGGACATGAACGTTAACGACAGGGCTCTGGCTATCTTTGTATTGCCGTATAACGAGGTAATCAGATGCCGCAGCTGATGAGGCGTATAAGACGAGGTATCTATAATACGGTCCGCCATTGCCCGGACAGGCAAAAGCATATCTTTTTCTTTTTCCATCGGGGCGTCAATATCCGCGCTGCCTGCAGATAAGGGATGCGGTCTCCTTGTCTCTTTGAACCTCCTTACAAGAACGCCCGCCTCTGCCTCAAGGAACACGATTTCGGTTCTGTATTTTTTCTTAAGCAGCTTCAATACGGACTCCACATTGTGAAAAAATGCCTGCTCTCTTATGTCAATTCCTACGCCTATTTTGGGCGCATTGTTTTTCTTGGGCAGCTTTGTCACAAACGAATTTATGAGCGTAACGGGAAGATTATCAACGCAGAAAAAGCCGCTGTCTTCCAGAGCCCTTAATGCAACGGTCTTCCCCGAGCCTGAGAGTCCGCTTATTATGACAATTGCAGGAGATTGCAACCTACAAACTCCTTTATTTCACAGGCTCTATGAGCCCGAAGTTTCCGTCGCGCCGGCGGTATACAACATTAACGTCCCCGCTCAATTTATTGGTGAAGACAAAAAAGTCCTTGTCAAGGAGTTCCATCTGCATCACGGCCTCATCCGGGTCCATAGGCTTCATGTCAAAACGCTTCTTCTTTATAATTACCCCTGTCTCCTGAGACGGTTTCTGCGATGCCGGTTCTGAAGATTTCCCCTCGCCTTTTCTATGCGAGACAAGTTTTTCTTTGTATTTCTTTACCTGCTTTTCAAGCTTTTCAACCACCTCGTCTATTG
>Ga0172369_10001581_pt1 | contig 32706 bp, 25 predicted proteins | sample LakKiv25m_FD_114539 | JGI IMG/M metagenome (GOLD analysis project Ga0172369, IMG submission 114539) | Freshwater microbial communities from Kabuno Bay, South-Kivu, Congo - kab_022012_11.25m | ecosystem: Environmental > Aquatic > Freshwater > Lake | place: Democratic Republic of the Congo... | reverse complement strand
TTGGGGTCATAATATTGCAGGTTTTTTGTGAATTTCTGGCAATTTCCTGCAATATAATACATTAAAATGACAAAGTCAAGTATTTGATAATAAAATAGTTAAATATTTTTTCAGGATCGACTACCCAACTTTTGACTTTCGACTTGTCGACTTGTGGACTTGTCGACTCGTGGACTTATTAGTCATATCTAATTCGTTAAATAAAGGAATAACATTGTCATTTATCAGAAAAATACCGACCACTTCGGTGCCGATTTTTATTCCGGAAGTAGTGCGGGCGGCGAGAGGATTTTACGATAAAAAGACCATTTCCCGGTTTGAAGGGAAGTTAAAGAGCTGGCTGGGAGTAGAAGATGTGGTTTTAGTCAATAAGGGGACGGCGGCTTTATATTTGATTCTGCAGGCATTGAAGAAGCTGCATCCGGAACGGGATGAAGTGGTGTATCCGGCATATACGGTGCCGACTTTAAAGTTAGCGTTCGACAAATTGGGTTTGAAGACGCGGTGCTGCGATATTTCCCGCTATACTTTCAATATGGATGCGGAGAAATTGCCGGAAACGGTGAACGAGCGGACTTTGGCGGTGATACCGGTGCATATGTTCGGATTTCCTATGCGGCTGGAAAAGGTGTTCGAGATCGCCGGGAAGGATATAACGGTGATCGAAGATCCTTGTCAGGCGCCGGGCGCGAGGCTCGACGGCAAGTTTGTGGGAAGTTACGCTCCGGCGGCGATTTTCAGCTTTTGCAAGGGGAAGAATATTTCGACTTTTCAGGGAGGATTCGCCGCTTTGAACGACCGGGAATTGGCGAAGATGGTGAGAATAGGGCGGGAGGAATTTCCGGAAACGGCATCAGGGATTAAGTCGTTCGTATTGATGATGATTTTCACTTTGGCAATGAGGCCCGGGGTGTATGGACCGCTATATCCGCTGATCAAGCGGTTCAAATCGGAAGAAGTGCATCAGCATTTTCACGGGGCAAAATACACCGGTTTTCAGGCGGCGTTAGGGGAAATACTGCTGGAGAAATTGGAAATGATCAACGCTCAGCGGCGGTCGTTCGGGATGTATTTGTATGAAAAATTAGCCAAGTTGGAACACATTATAGTCCCGGAGATTGTGCGGGGGGCGGAACCGGTGTTCAATCATATGCCGGTGGTATTTTTAAGCGCGAAAGACCGGGATAAGGCGCGGCGGAAATTGTGGGATTGGGGGATCGACACGGCGCGGATGTATTTGCAGGCGAACCATCAGATTTACGATTTGGGTTATCCGGAGAATGCTTTCCCGGAAGCGCGTTTGGTGGCGGAAGGATTAGTGACTTTGCCGTCGCATCCGTATATGACGCAGCGGGATTTGGAAAGAATAATCGGGATTGTCAGTAAGCCGGGTGGTTGAAATGCGATTTATGATATATGATATATGATATATGATATATGATATATGATGCATGATTTAAAAGCGGCGGCGGGTGGCTAGTGGCTGGCAGCTTGTGACAGCGCTTTTCACTCGAACACTTGCACACTTGTACACTTGAACACTTCTCAAGACCTTCGACTATTTAAATGTAAGGGTCTTCGCTATTTTGTGTGGGTAGTTTGAATAATTTGTTTTTAAAATCCCCCCTTAATTCCCCCTTTAAGGCTTGTCCTGAACTTGTTTCAGGAAAGGGGGAAAGTGGGGTGGAACAGCTGTTTGCTTTTCCCCCCTTTATTTAAAGGAGGGAAGGGGGGATTTTCACCAAAAATACCTACAATACCCTTAATCTGTTTGTCCCTTGTCTACATTAATCCGGGAATTTTTACCCACACGATTCAGCGAAGAGCCAAATGTAAAAAATAAATCTCGAGCCAAATGAAAACAGTCAATATGGAAAGATTGGTAGCAGATACCGAAGGGCTGCCGATATTAAGTAAGATTGCCGACCGAGTATTCGAATATTTGAATTCTCCGGGCACAACCACCACGGAATTGACCGGAGTGATTGAGAACGATCCGCTATTATCGTCGAAAATCCTGAAAGTAGTAAATTCCCCGTTGTTTGGGTTCTCCCGGGAAATCTACACTATCAATCAGGCGGTGGTGACTATAGGTTTTCATGCGATGAAGCGGATAATTATGTCGCTGGGGATAGTCAACGCCAAAGCGCCGGAAAATTTCCCGCTGGATATCAAGCGTTTCGCCGAAGATTCTTTCACCGCGGCGGTTGCCGCGAAATTGATTGTCAATTGTTTCGAGCCGAAGCTGGAGGAGATGGCTTTCACGGCGGGATTTATGATGAATATCGGGCAGCCATTGTTCGCCCTGCATTATGCGGAAGAATATAAGTCGTTATTGGAGAAGGCGAAATCCAGCGATAAATCGCTGAATGAGTATGAAAAGAAGACTTTCTTATGGGATCATTCCCGTTTAGGTGCGATGTTAGCGCGGAAATGGGGATTTGAAGATAATATTGTCTTGCCGATTGTCTATCATCATACCCCCAATCCGCCGCTGGATGAAGAAGGCAAGGAACACATCTTAGTGCCGGTGATCTATCTGGCGAATCTGGCTTTGGAGGTGTTCAGATGCCAGGCGAAGAAGGAATCGCTGGACTTATTCAAATCGGAAGCTCAGCGCCGGCTGCATCTATCCGAAGCGACGACACACCAGATATTGGAAAATATCAGCATCAAGGGCAACGAAATTGCGGGGATTTTCGAATTTAGTTTGAGTTTATCGCTAAGTTATACTCAAGTGCTCCACGCCATAGCCGTGCAGCTGGGGGAAATGAATTTAACTTACGAACAGATGGTGAAGGAATTGCGCAAGGCGAAAGCGGAAGCGGAAAAATTGGCGCATCAGCTGCGGATAGCTAACGAAGAATTGAAAAAACGGGCGGATATCGACGGTTTGACGGGGATTTTCAATCACCGGTATTTTCAGGAACATTTGATGGTGGAATATATGCGGGCTGTGCGGTATGGCAGTCCGCTGTCGGTGATATTGTTCGATATCGATTTTTTTAAGAAGGTGAACGATACTTACGGTCATTTGACGGGGGACGAGGTTTTGCGGGATTTCGCCAATATATTAAAGGTCAATACGCGGATTTCCGATTTTGTAGCGCGTTACGGAGGGGAAGAATTTGTAGCGGTTTTGCCGGAAACTTCGATAGATAACGCCTACATTGTAGCGGAGAAAATCCGCAGTAAAGTGGAAAATCATCCGTTTTTACACGAGGGGAAGTCTCCTATCAAGGTGACGGTCTCCGGCGGAATAACTTCGGTGGAGGGCGGAAAAAAGTACGAAACAATGGATGAATTTGTCAATATTGCCGATAAAAAAATGTATCGGGCGAAAAAAGGGGGGAGGAATCAGGTGATCAAGTAAAAAAGTAGCAAGTAACAAGTAACAAGTAACAAGCGTCTAATGCCAAGTGCCTAATGCCCGATGCCTAATGCCAGTTAATTTGCGGTCATTTGAGCTTTGTTCTTCTGGCGGGTAAGGTATTTTACTACACGGACGGAATTGCCGTTTCCCAGGTATTCGATGGAGTCGAATTGCAGGCGGCTGAGGTAGATGCCTCGACCGTGTTCAAGGAAAAGGATATCTTTTTTATTGTAGGCGGGGATTGAATTAATATTGAAGCCATCACCTTCATCCCTTATGAGCCATTCGCAGCGGTTTTCATCCATATAGAAATCGATGGTAACTTTTCGATTGGCGAAGCGGGGATTTTTTTGTCTTTCACGGACGAGGGAAATAGTGCTGCCTTCTCGTTCGACAATGGCGGTAGTTTCGTCGAAGGTGATGCCGAGGTTACCATGTTCGATGGCGTTGGTGATGAGTTCGACTAAGCCAAGATGAACGCCGAGTTTTTCTTTGGGATCGAGGGCGTCGACAGTTTCCAGCATCAGACGGTCAGCGACTTTGGAAACCAAATCCAAATCGTTGCTGAGTTTGAGACTGAAAGTCCGTTTGACAAACATCCCGATGATTTCCAGTTCCTGTGAGCGTTCTTTAATGATCGATTCATATTTCTTTATCAGAGCTACCAATTCTTTACGGTTCATTGGTTTACGAATGTAATTGTTGGCCCGCAGTTCCAGCGCTTGGATAGCGGATTCTTCGCTGCCGAAGGAGGTCATCACAATGAAAATGACATTATGATTTTGCCGCCGGACCGCTTCCAGAAGCTGAATGCCGGTCATTTTGGGCATTTTAATGTCGGAGATGATGATATCGGGATTAGTCTCCTGGAAAATTTGCAGACCGCTTTCGCCATCGGCGGCGGTCACTATTTCATATCTGGAATTGGTCAGGAAATCCAGCAGCAGGCTGCGGATTTCGGGTTCATCATCGACAATAAGGATTTTCATAGATTTTTTTAAAGGGGGTGAGTGATGCTGGTATTAAGAAAGGAACAAGTAAAAGGTATCAAGAAAACACACAATAATCTTTGACTAGCGGACTTATTTCGCAGTGGTGTCAGACGTCCTCGTCTGACACCACTTTGTAAAATCCGAATTTTGGTGTCAGGTAAGGACACCTGACACCACGATTTATCCCGTAATTAGCTATGTAAGGTAAAATCTCATTAATTAGAGATTCTTCACTTCGTTCAGAATGACAAGTTGGGAAAAATGTGAAAAATATTTAAATAGTTAATTGTAGGACAGAGCACTAGCAGACTTATTAAAATAATGATTTTTAGGGAATAAAAAAAGAATTTGCGGAAAAATGTGAAAATTTTCCTGTAGTTATGACAGCTGAAGCATCAAATAGAATCCCTCCGGTCCTCGAAGAAACGGAAGGCTGGGCGCAGATCGACCGGCAGGGTCGGATAGTGTTTTTCAGCGCCGGCGCGGTGAAGATAACCGGGGTCGCTGAAGGAGAAGCGCTTTTACGGGATTACCGGCTGATTTTTCCAGCAAGCGCGAAAAATAGCGAATTGATTGAAGAAGTAATGAAGAAAGGTGGTTTATATTCCAATATTTCTTTGGAAGTTTTACACAAAGAAGGTGTCAGACTGAAAGTATCAGCTTCAATCGCCCCGGTAATCGACAGTATGAATTCGGTGATGGGGGTGACGATAGCTATGCGGGATAAACGGGAACGGCAGGCGCTCTATAACCTGCTGGAAGAAAAGACAATCGAGTTGATTAGTGAACGCAACAAACTGCAGTCGATATTCGACAGCCGGATTGAAGGTACTTTCACCATCGACAGGAACTGCAGGATTGTCTCATTTAACCGTTCGGCGGAAAGGATCACCGGTTACCCGGCGGCGGAGGCGGTAGGGAAGAAATGCTGGGAAATCTTCGATGCGCATTTTTGTTATCATGAATGTCCGGTGGGAGTGGCGAAAAAGGCTTTAACGCTGGAAAAACCTTCTAATTTCCGGGAAATTTATATTACGCGCAAGGATAATGAGAAAAACCCGGTTAGATTGACGACAGCGCCATTGATAAGTTCCGGCGGAGAGCATATCGGGGCGGTGGACAGTTTTCAGGATATGTCGGAATTGCGGAATTTATCGGAACATTTGGAGAAACGGTTCCGATTGCATAATATCATCGGACGCAGTAAAGGGATGGAGCAGGTATATTGGATGATCGAGAATGTGAGCAAGAATGACAGCACGATATTAATCACGGGAGAAAGCGGGACGGGGAAAGAGTTGGTGGCGCGGGCGATTCATTTGAACAGTTACCGGAAAACGGGGGCTTTTACCGCAGTGAATTGCAGCTCTTTTGCGGAGACTCTAATTGAGAGTGAATTGTTCGGACATGAAAAGGGTTCTTTCACCGGGGCAGTGCAGGCGAAACCCGGGCGGTTTGAAACTGCGCACGGAGGGACTTTGTTCCTCGATGAGATTGGGGATTTATCGCCGGCGATACAGGTGAAACTGCTGAGGGTATTGGAGACGCGATGGTTTGAAAGGGTAGGGGGGATCAAGCCGCAGAAATTGGATGTGAGGCTGATCGCAGCGACGCACAAGGATTTGGGGGAAGAAGTGAAAACTGGTCGTTTCCGGGAAGATTTTTACTACCGTATCAATGTGGTGAATATTCATTTACCGCCTTTGCGGGAACGGGTGGACGATATACCGTTATTAGCGCAGGATTTAATTGGGAAATTTGCGGAAAAATTCAACAAGAGCATAACGGGACTGACTCCGGCGGCGATGTCGGTCCTGCAAAATTATCACTGGCCGGGGAATGTGCGGGAATTGGAAAATGCGCTGGAATTCGCTTTCGTGATGTGTCATCAGGAATTGATCGAAGTTGAGCATTTGCCGCCGAAGATAATTGGGGCGCGAGGGAATGATTTTATCCGGCAAATTTGGGAGGATTCGCCGATGAGTTGGCCACAGGCGGAACGCGAGATGATAAACGCGGCGCTGCATAAATTTGCGGGGAATCGTCTGCAGACGGCGAAAGCCTTAGGAATAGGGAAAGCGACATTATGGCGGAAGATGAGGAAATACGGGATGATAGAGGGGAAGATTCAAAGCGCAAAGTAGAAGCGCTGGGTAGTAGATGGTTGATAGTAGATAGTAGATAGTAAATAGTAGAAAGTAAATGGTAGATGGTAGATGGTAAAAGCGGAAACGAAAGGCGATGCTGAACAGGGGTTAGTGGAAATATTTGATACTTTATCGTAACAACCTGCCGATAAAACTCACCATTATTAAGCATTAGTTTCATATTGAAACCATTTGTAATAACTTTAAAAGTTTCATATTGAAACATTCAGTATTTCATTATTTTTGGAACTGATTATTATTTATAATATTGTGAAAAATGCCGCAAATGGCATTTTTTTTGTTTATATATTAGACAGTCTGCAAGTCGAAAGTCGAAAGTCGAAAGGAATGTCATACCTGTTCCGATTAATATTTCCGATTGTAGGGACAGAACACTGTCCTGTCCCTGCCAAAACATGCGAAAAGACTTTTAGGAATATATATAAATTACCAGTATACAGTTTCGACTGCAGAGAATTGACACCGCCATATCTTATTTTGTAGTGGCGGGTTTTAAATCCGCCCGATTTAAAACAACAATATTTTTGTTAATCCCATAAGCGCTATACCGCTCAAATTTTTTAAATGCGATTATTAGAATCCGGACATATTGGCAGATTGATTATCCCTAACCGGATAGTAAAATCGGCTTTGACCACGAATTTGGGAAATAAGGACGGTTCGGTGTCCGAACAATTAGTCCGGCATTATATGGAAATGGCTCAGGGGGGCAGCGGTTTGGTGATGGTGGAAAACGCCTATATCGACAACATTGCCAGTCAGGGTACTCCGTGTCAGTTAAGTATAAGCAGTGAAGAAGATATACCGGGACTTACTTTGCTGAGTGGAAGCATCAAGGATAAGGGCGTGCGGGCGGGAATTCAGTTGAATCATTGCGGGCGGCAGAATCTGTTATGCCGAACTAAAGTCAAAGCGGCTTCAGATGTGACGATGCCTTATTTGTATGAGAAGCAGGGCATTAGAGCGGTGCCGGAAGCGATGACTATAACAGAGATTGCCGGAGTAATCGATGCGTTCGGACAAGCTGCCGGACGGGCGAAAGCGGCGGGATTCGATTTAGTTGAGATTCAAGGCGCTAACGGATTCCTCATCACTAATTTTTTGTCGCCTCATACGAATAAGCGGACGGATATTTACGGTGAAACTTTGGAAAACCGCATGCGGCTGGCGGTGGAAGTATTGCATAGTGTGCGGGAAAATGTGGGGACTGATTTTCCCGTAATTTTCAGATTGAACGGGACTGATTACGAACCGGACGGTTTCGCTTTGGAAGATACCATAGAATTGTGCCGGATTTTGGAAAAAGCGGGGGTGGACGGATTGCACATTTCCGGAGGGGATTTGGAGAAGATCATCCATTTGTTCAGTCCGGAATCGATGCCGGCGGGACATAATTTGTGGGCAGCAGAAGCGGTGAAGAAGGCGGTGAATGTGCCGGCGATTGTGACGGGTTCGATCAATACGCCGGAATTAGCTGAAGAAATTTTAATGTCGGACAAAGCGGATTTTGTGGGACTGGGACGCCCTCTGATTGCCGATGCGGAATGGATAGTTAAACTGCAAAAAGGGAAGCGGGAGCAGATTCGGCCTTGCATCAGGTGCAACGATGGCTGCGTGGAAAGAACGCTGTATCTATTTCACCCTATATCGTGTTCGGTCGATGCGAAACTGGGGCGGGAGACCGCAGGTGAAAAAATGGGACTACTTTCCGCGAAAAAGATAGCGGTGATTGGCGGAGGACCTGCTGGATTGAATGCGGCGTTGGAATGCGCAGAGCGGGGATACGAAGTGACTTTGTTTGAAAAAGATAAATTAGGGGGAACTCTGAATGAAGCTGCAAAGCCTTGGTTTAAACAGGATATAAGAAAATACCTGGATTATTTACTATATCGAGTGAGCAATAGTAAAGTAAAGATAATTTCAGAGGAAGCTGATTTAGCAGTTATCCGGGATGGGCAATATGATGTAGTCTTGGCCGCAGCGGGGAATGAGAATTGCCGGTCGATAATGGTGGAAGGACGGGAGATGGAAGGCCGGTCGGTGCGGGAAGCTTACAGGGAAGGTGCAAAGCTGGGAAAACGTTTGATTATCATCGGTGCCGGCAAAATCGGAGTTGAATTAGCTTTATGGCTGGACGATCAGGATGTCGAGGTGGTCGTCACTGAGTTTCAAAATGAAACTTTATGGAATTGTTCCGTCAGTGATAAAATGGCTTTAGGGGAAAAACTGGCGGATTCCAATGTGAAAGTTTTGACCAAAGCCAAATTGCATTGGCAGGAAGAAAATCGTTTGTCGATAGAAAATCCAAAAGAGCGGCTGGAAGTCACGGCGGATATGGTCATCATTGCCCAGGAATGCCGGACGATGAATGAATTAGCGCAAAAGTTGAAAACCATCCCCAATTTACAGATATGGGAAATTGGCGGATATTTGCAGCCGGGCGGCATTTATGAAGCGGTGCATTCCGCGTATAAAGCTGTCGGTCTGGTGAAAGAGTGAAGAAAAGCAAGAGAAAGTCTTAAGTCTGAAGTCGAAGGAAGCGTTTCCAAGTTAAAGATTTTAGACAATTATATAATCCCCAGGTGCAGCCTGATCCTGGTTCGATCCCTCCGGGGGAGGGCTGCACCAACCTCTTTAAAAACAGTACCAAGCAGCAAGGAACAAGCTCAAAGCTCAAAGCTAGATGTACTATTCGTTGAGGTTAGTTCCATTGCGTCATTGCGAAAGGCTGAAAGCCTTGAAGCAATCCCCTGATTTATGTGAAACTATCAAACTAACCTCGCGTGTCAATACAGCTAAAAGCAAGCAGCAAACAGCAAGCAGCTGGCAGCAATAATTTAGGTGCGGTACAGATGGTAAAAGCGGCGAAAAAGACGGAAGTATTACCGAATTTGCGCAATAAGATCATGACGGCGCTTTTAACGGTGTCGATTTTGCCGTTGGCGATGATGGGAGTGGGAGCTTGGGTAGTATTCGGCAGATTGCTGGAGAATAAATCGAGGGAATTGCAGACTACTATTGTAGAAAACCATGCGCGGTCGATAGAAACTTATTTCAATGAACGCATCAACCTTTTAAAAATAATTGTCGAGACGGAAAACCAGGAGGCCTTGACCAAATCCGATGCTATCCGAGGATTCCTGGAAAAATTGAATGCGGTGGGCGAACCCGGTTTCAGCGATTTGGGGGTAATTGGGGAAGACGGGAAACATTTGGCTTACATCGGGCCTTATGAATTATTAGATAAGAATTATGCCGAAACCGGATGGTTTAAACAGGTGATGGCGCAGGGTCAGTATATGAGCGATGTGTTTTTAGGATTTCGCGGCGTGCCGCACATTATCATCGCGGTGAAAGCCAGCAACGCTCAGGGAAATTGGATTTTACGGGCGACCATCGACAGCGACAGATTGGAAAGATTTGTGCGGACGGGAATGATGGGGGAGACGGGTGATGCTTACCTTATCAATACCGCCGGTTTATATCAGACGAGCCCCAGGTCAGGGAAAATTTTGGAAGCTTCCGGATTGAAACATTTGGAGTATTTTTCCGGGGTAAGGACAAAGAAGATTTTGTCGAACGGAGCGACGAAAATCCAGGCTACAAGCTGGATTCCCGGCAAGGATTGGATGCTGGTGGTAGAGCAGGATGCTGCCGAAGTGAGGGGACCGGTAAATCGGGCGATTGGCAACGGGGCGTTGTTGGCAGTTATATGTGTAACGCTGATCATTATCACTACCTTTTTAGCCACCAGATTTTTAATTGGAAAAATTTTCCGGGCGAATGCGCAGCGGGAAGAGATGTTCAAAGCGTTTATGCGGTCGGCGAAATTAGCTTCCATAGGGGAATTAGCCACGGGATTGGCGCATGAAATCAACAATCCTCTGGCGATTATATCCGCCGACAGCACCAATATCGGCGATATTATGTTTGAATTGAAAGTCGATGGCGCCAACCGTGATGAGTTGCAGACTTCTTTACAGCGGATCAAGCGGCAGGTGGAAAGATGCAAAGGTATTACTACAAAGATGCTGCAATTCGGACGCAGCCGGGAGACGGAATTAAAGCCGACAGAGATCAAACCTCATTTGCAGGAAATTACGGCGATGATGCAGCGGCAGGCGAAAGTGCGGAATGTGGATTTGCAAATAAATGTGGAAGAGGGATTGCCAAAGATAACTTTAGATCCGTTAGAATTGGAACAAGTGCTGGTCAATCTTATCACAAATGCATTTCAGGCGATGTCCGCGGGCGGGCGCATTATTGTTTCTGCCGGTTCTACCGGAAGGGAAGTGGTGATAAAGGTGTCGGATACTGGCAGCGGGATTGATAGGGATAACCTGGAACGAATTTTCGAACCGTTTTTCACCACTAAACCGGTGGGGCAGGGGACGGGATTGGGACTTTCGGTGTGTTACGGAATTGTGCAGTCGTGGGGCGGGAAGATTTATGCGGAAAGTGAAAAAGGGCGGGGGACGAAAATAGTGATAGCGATACCACATACAAGCGGCAAGTAACAAGATTAAAATTCAGTTTAAGGCAAATAATAAATACAAAAATAACAATCGATGGGGTCAATTATGGGATCGGGCGCTTTTAGAATCAGGTTACTGCTGGTAGACGATGAATTCGATTTTTTAAATTCGGTGACGGCATCGCTGAACCGGCGGGGATTTCAGGTGACCGCGGTTTCCAACGGTATGGAAGCTTTGCGGTTAATGGAGGAGCAGGATTTCGATGCGGCGGTATTGGATGTAAAAATGCCGGGAATCGATGGAGTGGAATTACTCGGGAAAATCCGGGAAATCGACGCGGAAATGCCGGTCTTGATGCTGACCGGGCACGGCAATATCCCCGACGCTTTCGAATCGACCAAATCCGGCGCTATGGATTATTTATCCAAACCTTACGATATTGATTCTTTAGCGGAAAAAGTGAAAAATGCGGTGGAAGCTAAGGGGAAAAATATTCCATTAAAATCGGAAATCGATGCAGTCAGTCAAACTGAAGCAATCAAAGTTTTATTGGTGGACGATGAAGAAGAACTGCTAAGTTCATTATCGCCGGTTCTGCGGCGGCGGGGATTTGCCATCGAAATAGCTCAAAGCGGAAATGAAGCGCTGCGGATTGTAGAAGAGCGGAATTTCGATGTGATTGTATTGGATATACGGATGCCGGGGATGGATGGAATTGAAACTTTAAGAAGGCTGAAAGAGATAAAGCCGAATTTCGAAGCGATAATATTGACCGGACATCCCAGCGTGAAGAATGCTTTCGAAAGTGTAAAACAGGGAGCGGCGGAATATTTAACCAAACCGCCAAATATCGATGAACTGACGGAATTGATAAAGAAGTCTTATGCAAAATTAGCTATGAAGAGACAAGAAGCGTCGGGAATTGCCGTGAAGGAGATTTTGGAACGGCAGGTGGATTAAAAACAAGTTATAAGCTCAAAGCACAAAGTTAAAGTATGAATTTGTAGAGAACGCCGCTCGCGGGAGAGCGGTAAATTTAAAATAAACTTAATACGAGGATTTGATGGAAACTAAAGCGAAAATCAAGGCTTCGGCCTATGACAAGTACATCAATTACAAAAAGTTCGCCATTGCTGTGGGCGCATTTGTGTTAATTCTGCTGTTGCCAATCCCGCATAGTATGCTGGATGTGGGAGTGGAGTACACTCGAGGGAAGAATGCGGTGCGGGGATTTTTGACTCAACAATTATTCGACCAGCCGCTGGACGATGCAGAACAATGGCAGAGTTTGACGGCGAAAATATTGGAAGGCTGTATGCTGCAAGGCGCATTGGATAAGGAAACGGTTTTAAAGCGGAATTTAAAATCGGTCACTTCCAGCGGAATCGAAGCCTCGCAGAAGAATTTCGACCGGTATTATAGTTTTGTTTCCGCTATGGATGGAGCGGAGTTCGAGAAAATAATGCGGGAGGCTAGAGAACTGCGTTATGACAAATTAAGTTACGCCGATTTGAATGATGAACAAAAACTCAAAGCTGACCGGGCGGCGCGGAATATTCGTATCTGTGTGGCGACTACGGCGTTCGTAGTGATATGTTTCATCACTGAAGCGATTCCTTTACCCGGAGTGGCGTTTTGCATCGGATTGATTTTTGTATTTACCGGGATTGTATCGCGCAAGGAAGTGGCTGGGATGTTTTGGGACGACGCCTGCTGGTTCATTATGGGCAGTTTGATGTTTGCGGCGGCGTTTGTCAAGACCGGAGTGGACAAGCGGATATGTCTGATGTTGTTTAAGACATTGGCCAAGCCGTCGGTGAGTCTGATTGTGTTGATTTTAGTGGTGGTGATGGCGCCGGCTTCGTCTTTTATTTCCGACCACGCTTTGACGGCGATGTTTTTACCGATAGCGATAATACTATATACCAATAGTTTGAACAGTAAAATTCCGGCGGATCCGGAATTAGCCAAGATGTTGATGATTACGATTTGTATGGCCCCGAATATCGGGGGATTCGGATCCCCGTCCGGCGGAGCCCGGAATGTGATTATGATGACTTATATGGAAGATATGTTCGGTATCAATATGGGTTACGGGCAATGGATGCTGCTTGCGATGCCGTTTGTCATCATCATGATTCCTGTGCTGTGGTTTTTGTTAGTCAAAAGGTTTAAACCGCAGATACGCGATTTATCTCCGGCGTTAGCGACTTTAAAAGAGGATATTTCCCGGATGGGGGGATGGAATCGGAAGCAGATTATCGCCGTGGTGATTTTCCTCTTAATGCTGACATGCTGGATTACGGAGAATTCGCTGATTGAGGCGATTTTTGGTATAAGATTAGGCATTGGGGTAATCGCATTGGCGGGGGCGGTGGCGTATTTATTCGCGGGAGTAGTGAATTGGCGGGATTATCATGAAAAAGTCGATTGGGGAGTGGTATGGCTGTATGCCGGGGCTATCATATTTGGCAAAGTATTGGACGATACGGGGACGGCTTATTGGATGGCGCGGTCTGTGGTGGACGGATTAGCTGCGATTGGCCTGGATTCCGGGTTAGCGCTGATGGGAGCTGGTAGTGCCGTCACCGCTTTGATGACCAATTTAATGGCGGACGGCCCGGCGGCGGCGTCGGTAGGGCCGATAACCTTGAATATGGCGGCGGTTTCCAATCCCGGATCGACTTTGATACCGTTTATGGGATTGGCGACAGCGTGTTCGTCATCGTTCGCTTACCTGCTGATTATTGGCACTCCGCCGAACGCGATTGCGTATTCCAGCGGTTATTTGGAAGCTAAAGACTTCTTAAGAGTGGGGATTCCCTGTTTTATTGTCGCATTTATCGTGCTGTTTTTGCTGAGTATGTTTTATTGGCCGATGCTGGGATTTGCCGGATTGAAACCGTTTTAATTAGGGATTAGGTGTATTGACTTTCAAGGTCAGGTACATTGGATTTTATTATTTAGAGAGATTGCTTCAAGGCTTTCAGCCTTTCGCAATGACAGGTTGTACCTAACCTCAAAGAACAATACAATTAGGGAATAGCGATAAGGAAAAGTAAAAACAGAAGCAAAAGCAAGAACGAGATGAGAAATGAAAAATTTGAGATTAGAAATTTGTTCCTTATATTGAATAATCAACCCAAATAAATAGGCGTAATTATGTCAGAAACAGAAAAAGTCATCAAGCTGCTGCTTGTGGACGATGAAGCGGAATTCCGCAGCGCATCAGCGAAAGCGTTGGAAAAGCGGGGGTATGTTGTGACCACTGCCGGCGAAGGCAGGCAGGCTTTGGAAATAATCGGTAAAGAATTACCGGATATTCTATTGCTCGATTTGAAAATGCCGGGAATGACGGGGATTCAGACTTTGGAAAAGGTGCGGCAGATTACCGAAAATTTGCCGGTGATAATCATGACCGGGCACGGCACTTTCCACGATGCGGTGACAGGAATCAAGCTGGAGATAGTGGATTTCCTGCAGAAGCCGGTGGATATTGAACAATTGGATGCCCGGATTCGTCATTTGCTGAAGTCAGGTAAAAAGACGGCTTTACGGGAAAGGACAATTGGCGAATTGATGGCGGCGCCCGGTTTATATCCTAAATTATATATCGACGAGCCGATCGATAAAGCCATTCTGGCTTTAAAAAGCGCTTTTTATACGGAAGCGGGGATCAAAGCTCAGGCTCCGGCGACCAGGTCGGCGCTGGTCTACGACCGAAAGGAAAATTTCATCGGACTGCTGAGGTTCCCGGATATATTAAATGTAGTGCTGCCGGATTTCCTCGATTCACCTTATGCGACTTATTTTACCGGGATGTTTTTAGCGCAGTGTAAGATGATCGGCCGGAAGAAGATCGGGGATATTATGGGGGAGAATATAACTGTCGATTTATTCGCGCCTTTGATGGAAGCGGTGCATTTGATGATTCAGCGCCATTTGATTACTTTACCGGTGATGCAGGGAGCGAAGTTGGTAGGAGTGCTAAGGGAAAAGGATATTGTACTTGAAATAGCGGAATATATGGGGGTGGTGGTTAGGGAATAGGGATTAGTGAAAAGTGAAGAGTAGAGAGCGAAGAGCGCTGAATGGAAAATGATAATAATTGATAGAAAGTGGAGGGACTTGCAAAAGTCCCCCAAAGAGCGTCACCCTGAACTTGTTTCAGGGTCTCTCTGAAAATCTACATTATTAAATAACAAGAGATTCTGAAACGAGTTCAGAATGACCACAGCGGGAGCTGCTGACTTTTGCAAGAGGCTCAGTGGAATGATAATTATGCCGGGGCGGGCAGGAATGTCCGCCCTGTTTGTTTTGTGAATTGTAGGTGGATTTAGAATTGTATCATCATTGCGGGTCAATTTCTTGGATTTTTTCGTAAAATTTTTTATCTTATAGTATTAATTTGTTAGAAATTTCACTAACCATATTTTACAATATTAGCGTTTAGGAGTACATTTATGATCAAGTTTGAAAAATTGTCATATCCGACAAAGGGGACTAAAATTGAAGTAAAAGACGGGAAATTAGTTATTCCCGATGACCCAATCATCCCTTTTATCGAAGGCGACGGCATCGGTCCGGACATTTGGCGCGCAGCGAAAATGGTGTTGGACGCAGCGGTGAAGAAAGCTTACGGCGGCAAGAAACATATCGAATGGTATGAAATTTACGCCGGGGAGAAAGCATTGACTAAATACGGTGAAAAAGTCTATATGCCGGAAGACACTTTGAAGGCGGTGGATCATTTCATCGTAGCCATCAAGGGACCTTTGACCACGCCGGTAGGGGGAGGTATCAGGTCTTTAAATGTGACGCTGAGGCAGGAATTGGATTTGTACGCGTGCGTGCGGCCGGTGCGGTATTTTAGCGGAGCGCCCAGCCCGATGAAGCGGCCGGAATTATTGGATGTGATCATATTCCGGGAAAACACGGAAGATGTTTACGCCGGTATCGAATTTAAACAGGGGACGCCGGTGTGCGATGCTTTGATAAAACATCTGAATGAAACGGTAATGCCAGGAAATAAGGAAACGGCGAAGAAGAAAATCCGGCTCGATTCCGGCATCGGCATTAAACCGATGTCCATCACCGGTTCCAACCGGGTGCAAAGGAAGGCGATTCAATGGGCGATTGCGAGGAAACTGCCCAGTGTGACATTGATGCACAAAGGGAACATTATGAAATACACCGAAGGCGCATTCAAGGATTGGGGTTACCAGATGGCGGTGAAGGAATACCGGGACAATGTGATTACGGAAGACGAGCTTTGGGACCAAGCCAAAGCGGAAGATGGAGTGACTCCGATAACAAAAGAAGGCGCATTCGCGAATTTGCGGGGCGGGAAGCCTGCTGGCGACCGGAATGGACGCGTCATCGTCAAGGATAGGATTGCCGATTCTATGTTCCAGCAGTTACTATTGAGACCGGACGAATATGATGTGATTTGCACACCAAATTTGAACGGCGATTATGTATCCGATGCCGCGGCAGCTCAGGTGGGTGGATTGGGAATGGCGCCGGGAGCGAATATGAGCGACTTTGTGGGAATGTTCGAAGCCACTCACGGCACAGCGCCGAAGTATGCCGGGAAGGATATGGTAAATCCGGGATCGTTGATTTTATCCGGGCAGATGATGCTGGAATATATGGGGTGGGACGCAGCGGCGGAATTGGTGATCAAGGGGATACAGACTACCATCAGCCAGAAGAAAGTGACTTACGATTTGCACCGGCAGATGGAAGGGGCGACCAAGTTGAAATGCAGCGAATATGCTAAGACGATATGCGAAAATATGTAAAAACAAGTAGCAAGTAGCAAGTAACAAGTGGCAAGAAAAAGCTACCAGCCACCAGCCACGAGCTACCAGCTAATTGAGGCGGGAAGATTGGAAAAAAATCTTCCCGTTTTTATTGTGTGCCGAGCATGTTCAACAGTTTGAGGGTGTAAATCCTTTACACAGGTTGAGAGAACGACAAGGGCGTCGCCGTGAGGTGGAATCTGAAAGAAGCGTGTATCAAAACTGCGGCCTGACGAACAGAAACCGGATATAAGGCAGTCTTAACGAGACGATGGGGCAATTGACCACGAAGTCCATATCTCTCAAGAGTTAATCTTCCACCGTGGAAGATTCTTTGACCAGATCGTCATTGGTGAAATCGGAACCCATCCAGGACTGCATCATCATCGAGGGGGGGATTTTAATCACTCGTTCTACGGAAGGAATCCAGTTCCACACTTCCGGTCTGCGCAGGAGAAAAGTCGTGCCTTTATCGCGCACCGGGGCGGTGATGAGGATGAGAGCTAAATCCCGGCCTTTGGACCAGCTTTTCATAGAGATTTCTCTCGACCAATCCGGGCGGATGACTTTCATAGTCATTTCCGTATAGGAGGTATTACCCCTCAGGTGTTTATCGGCTTTTTCGAGGATAGTTTTGGCGTCTTGGGCATTTGCTTTTCCGGCAAATTGGAAAAAACTCAATATGCAAATGAAAACTAATGGCAGATTTTTCATACGAATATTGGAAGTTGAAATGATTTGAGGCATTGTTATGCACTCCCACGCAGGAGCGTGGGAACGAGAGGTTTAATAATGCTGTCGACCGCAGAGGGTCGACAGCACGGGTGGATGTATGCATTCCCACGCAGGAGCGTGGGAACGAGAATAATGCTATAAAATAAGAAAACCGATTTTAAGTGTCAAGTTGATTAATAAGAAATCGGCATTTTAGTAAAATAAGCGATGCAGTATCCCTAAAGTTTTATTAATTAAAAGCCGATAAAAGAAATAGCGAAATGTCGAAATACGCCTTAATCTATCACAAATATATCTGATTGATATTAGGATAATTAGATAAATTGTGATAATATATATGGAAGAAAAAGGTGATTTCGTCAAAGCTAAGATTAATTATACCCGTTCTAAAAAGTCTTTTCGTATGTTTGAATGCGTAATTCTAATAAAAGCAAGGGATTCTGGCTTTTCGCCGAAATGACGCTGGGAAAAGATTTTCGCGAACAGTATGATAGTGAAAAAATAGCAAAACATAAATCCTAAATGGAGGCATACCATGCGTGGAATCCTTCGCAGTACTCGTTTTTTGGCGGTATTGTTCTGCCTTTTGGCAACGGTGTCGATGGTCGTGGCTCAAGAACCTAATTACGACCCTGTCGCCGAATGGAACGGACCGCATTACCATGTCATCAATGGTACCGGGCAGTACGCTCAAGGGAAAGTCGACGATCCGGTCATCGACAGTCCCTGGGAAAATCCGACTTCGGTTGCAGTATGGACGGATGGAGTAAATTACATCACCTTAGTAGTCGATGAATACAACGACCGCATTCAGTTTTTTGAAACGAACATTGAATTGGTGATGGAAGATTTGAACTATGACGCAACGCCAATTCAGGGTCAATTCGGCGGCGTCGATATTTATTTTACCCAAGGCGGGGTGGTGCAGGGTTCGGAAGTAATTACCATCAACGGGGCGATTTATACCAGGGTGGACGATGTAACCGCTTATGCCTCGGACGATGAAGTGTATGAAATTACTTATCCCGGCGCGGCGGGAACCGGCGGACATGCCGTGCTGCCTGCAGGAGCTGCTTTGGCTTCCGGCGATGTAGTCAGCGTGGAGTACACTTTTTCCTCAGTCCCAGCCACTAATGGAGTAGGGGATATCGATTATTCGCTCAATACTTCCAGCGTTCCCTTCGCCATCACGGAAATTTTACCGGGAACCTCTGGCCGACCCACCACATTTGAGAATTTGGCTTCCATTGCGTTGAATCTCAATACCGCCGGGATCGATATTATCGACCTTTATGTCATTGACAAGGGCGACGATACGGATAAGCTGTTCACATTCCAAGTGGAAGATGATGCGACCACTTTCGCTTGGATTGCGACTTATGAGGGGCCGCTTTCCAATCCGGCCGATGTGGATATAGAAGAGAGCGGCGACAATACGCTTTTTGTAGTGGGCGGCGGGGATATTACCGATTTCGCCGATGGCGCTGCGCCTCCAAGTCTGACTGTAGTAGCGGTGGCGAACAACGCGCTGGTGACCAATCATTCTTATCTATTGACGGTTGAAACCGGCGTCGCTCAAGGTGACGGCGATTTAGCCGGCGCCGTCCTAAGGATCGACGATAATACTACCGGGAATACTATAGGATACTATGAGTTTCCCACCGGTGTAGCTGCCGTCCTTGGCGAATTCGAATACACTATTACCGATATTCCCGGATTGACGCTAACCGTTTCCAGTAGCGAAGAATCCGTTCCTTTGTTAGGCGACGGCGATTATTTGGTAGCCAGCGACTTCGCTGATTTTACCCCAGGCACCGATGCTGTCATTAATGACTTTATTTTCGTCGCTGACGCCGGAAACGACCGCATCAAGGTGATCAAAGGCGGAGACAACGGCGAAGCTCTCACTAATGGAACAGACACGGATTATTTCGCCGGGGACAGCCGCACCGATTATTATTGGATTTCCGACGGCGCAACTACGCATAAAAGTTTCGTGGCGGCCTGCCGGGCGGAAGAAAGCAGTTTCTATCTTTATACCGGTAATGCTTCCGGGCGGACGCTGTGGACGCGGGTGAACGATTTTTCCGGTTCCGGCGCTTCCGACCGGCATTATATGTATGATTACGACACTCAGGTGATAATGCTGGGCGACGGCAATTACGGCGATATACCGGCTTCTGGCGACACCGTGCTGGCGGTGTATAGCGAGAGCATCGATGTGCTGGATTACGGCGATACCGGTTCCGGCAGCGGCAAATTCAACAATCCGCAGGGTGTAGTTGCGCGGTATAATTCAGCGCAAGGTTGGTACGATGTATATGTCGGCGATACCGGCAACAATCGGGTAGTGAAGATGAAATTCTATCCCGGTTCGACCGTCAATCCGGCTTCGATGACTTGGGTGACTTCCTGGAATTACGGGTCTTCGACTTCGGATTTGCTGGACAGCCCGACCGATTTAGCAGTGGCGGAAGACGGCGCGGATAAAGTTTATCTGTTTGTCTGCGATACGGACAATGACCGGGTAGTAGTTTACCGCGACGCTGATGCCGAGCCGACCGGCGACGGCGGCAGCACGGTCCCGGCTTACAGCAGTGTCATCGGCGGGCCGGGAACGGATTTGGGTGAATTTGCCAATCCTATCGGAGTATCGGTGGTAGCTAATGGCAATGATTTGGATATATATGTGCTGGATGCGGAAAAAGGCTATGCGGCGAAATTTATGGAAGGGCTTTCCCCGGATGTGGAAGTGGATTTTTCCACTCTCGATGCCAATGGTTATCCGCCGAACAGTTCTTATGTCTTTGAAAAATTAAGCGCCAATTCCGCCTTCGGCATCAATGCGCCGGCGGGATCATATATTAAGTTTTATTACAGCGATTCTTTGGATGCGGTTAGTCCTACGCTATGTTCCAATACTCAAGTATCCCCGGACAGCGCGGAATTTACCTGGGTATTTTCCACTACGCCTTCAGGAGCACCGGCAGACGGCGATTATTATCTCTTCGCCAAATTGTACAATTCTTCCGGCGCACTGTTAGCTACGGATCAGTCTTCTTCAAGTGAAATTCTGACTATCGATTCGGATTTAGTGCAGGGTCTATCCATCTTCGATCCGTTCGACGACGACCGTTACTTGTATCTGCAGAATGCTTCGGAAAAGGTGATACATTTTACTATCGACTATCCTGACAGCGTGGTGGCGGTGAATTTCACTGGGACATTCACTGATACGACAATGGAATTTGTCTCCATCGAAGAAGGTCCGGCCTGGGATAATCTGCAATATAATGCCACGGTGTTTGCGGCGGATTGGGATAATGCCGAAGGGACTTTCTCCATCAACGCCTCGGTGCTGGGCTCGAATTACGGCTTGACGGCGGGCGGGATTTATGTGCTGGCGGTGGCGACGGTGAAAGCGAAAACCGCGGCGGTCACCACCACTAACCGTTACGAATATACCAAATTGGATATTACCAGCGGAGCGATGACGGATTATAACGGCAGCGATATATCTTCTCCGGCGTTGAACGATTTGAATATCCGCACGGCCTATCTGGGCGATATCGCCGATCCCGACAGCGCGTTCGGAACATTGCCCAATATGGTGCCCAAACCTGACGGCATTATCGGCTTCGATGATTTGGTAGTGTTCACTTTAGGCTGGAATGGGTTGGGCGGAGTGCAGGATCCTATTGCCGATTTAGGACCGACGACCGGTACAGCGCCGAATTTGGCGGCGAATCCGGACGGTGACTGGGATGTCTACGATTTATTAGCGTTCACGCAGATGTTCAGCTGGTATCTGAGCCAGGATTTCACTTCCGGCTTAGCGCCTCTGGTGATTTTAGGCGGGAACGGTTCCGGGATGATTGCCGCCGGTTCCGAACGGACAGGAGACGATCTTTACTTATCGGTGAACGCGAACGGCATTGTCGATTTGATGTCGGCGAAACTGGTCATCGAATATCCGGCCGAACGCTGCGTATTTCAGGGATTGGAAGAAGGTTCATTCCTGAAGCGGGAAGCGCAGTCGATCTTTGTCGCCGATGAAGAACCAGGCCGGGTAACGGTTTATATGTCGAGGCTGGATGAGCGCCGCCCGGCGGTGTCGGGCAGCGGGAATCTGGCGGAATTATACTTCACCGCTTTGGATGAAGCGCCGGTCGAACTGGCTGTTTCCTATGAACTGGCGGGAGCGAACGGACAGCTTATTGAATCCGGCAGTGTTGGTTATTGGGGGACAGGGTTGCCGGAAAGTTACAAGCTGGAGCAGAATGTGCCCAATCCGTTCAATCCGGTGACTAAGATCGGATTCCAGCTGCCGGATGCGGGCTGGATTAAGCTGGAGGTGTTCAACATCTTGGGCGAACAGGTTGCGGTGTTAGCCGACGATTATATGGAAGCGGGTTATCATCAAGTTGAATGGAACAGCCTAAATAACCAGGGCGCGCAATTATCCAGCGGGCTCTACTTCTACGCTTTGACGGCGGGAGATTTCCATTCGGTGAAGAAGATGATGATGCTTAAATAAGATTCCCTGACCGTGGTGTCGACTCTCTGCAGTCGACACCATCCTATTAGATTAAAATGAGGCTGTCGACCACAGAGGGTCGACAGCACAATATACGAAAGCGTCCCGAATAGTCGGGACGCTTTTTTTATGGGGGGAAACCAATCTGACGGCAAATATTGCCCATCTCTTAATTATTTTTCTCTATAGTTTTCACTAAAATATTAGCCTGCTTTATTCATAAAATTGTAAAATTATAGAATCCTTCATTGCATTTTGTATTTGTAGGGACGAGACCCTGTCTCGTCCGATTTTTAGACGAGGCGTTGCCTCGCCCTACAATAAGAATCTGTATATATTTGTGTTATGATTTAATAAATAAAATTTATGAATTAATCAAGTTAGTTGTTGTACCGGATCTAATATTTTTTCGGTATGTTTTAGTAGGGACAGAACAGTGTTCTGTCCCTGCAATCTTATGGCACAAGCCTTGCAATAATCAGATGGAAATCCCTCCGTTTTAGATAATTGAACGCAGCCTATTGATCGTATGTACAATAATATCAAATATATATCATTTTAATCTATATAATTGGAAACAGCGATGAACCGGCTAATATTTCCTCTTATACTGGGTTCGATAGCGTTTTTTGCCATCGACAAAGCCGCCGCGCAGGATTATTCTTTTCAGGGCGGCGAGTCCATCCATCGGATTTCTTTGGTCGATCCGATGGGAGTGGGGGGGGTGCATATCGATGTGCGGACGCATTTTATGAAGCTGGAAGTGGATACCACTTCATCATTCGACCTGAGGTTCAATTTATCCTATGGGATTTTGCCGGGATTGGATTTTTCTTATACGATGCCTTATATGAGGATGGTGAGTGGGGATTATAACAAATATGGCTTAGGCGACGCGATGTTTTCTTTGAAGTATATCCGTTCCGGTCAGGAAAACCGGATTTACAAGTGGGGTTTGCAGGGGACGGTGATGATTCCTTCCGGTTACCGGGATGAAATCCCCGGATTTCCCTCCTTTACGCTGGATCAATTTGGTTACGGCGGGAGATATTTGGCGAAGATTGAAGGGAGGAATATGGCGCTGACCGGTAATATCGGCGGCTTTTGGTCGGAAAAAGGGACAGTCAGCGAAATTTTTTACGGCTTTGGAACGAAAATGAAACTCATTGGAAGGTTATTGATGCTGGCGGGGGAAATAACTTCCTCACAAAGCGCCAGCGGGAGATATGTGGATTCCTACGCCTATGCGGGAGTGGAATCGCATTTGCCTTATGTCGGCTTGTCGATGAATTTGGGAGTGGAGGATCAGATGAAGGTGGATCGGCCTATCCGGCTGATTGTGGGGGCTTCTTTCACTTTCCGCAAAACCTTGCCGGGGATTTCCAAGGGGATTTTGGAGACAAAGAAAAGATATAACAAATTGATGGTGTTCGATTTCGCGGAGGAAAGAGCGGGATTTACCGGTGAAGATGTGGAGAAGCGGCTATGCCGGAATTTGGGTTCGCTGGAAGATGTGACGATTGTAGCGCCTCCTGCGGAAGAAGCTGAAACCGCCGGCGCTAACCGCAGCGCGGCGATCAAAGCGGCGCCGCCGGAAAAAGCGGATTTGCTGGTTTTCGCCCGCTACGGTGATTTCGGTTTGGTGCGGAATCGAGGCTTCTGCATACCGTATGTATTCAGTCTGCCCAAGACACAGGCGTTTGTGACGGCGGATTTATGGGTGATCGATACTAAGACTTCGGAACAGATTTATACCGGCCGGATTACGGGAAAAGCTTCCAAATTGCGAGGGGTGGCATTTTTCCAGCCTAACCGTGTGAGTGAAAATATGTTCTTAGATGCGGCGCAGTCGGAAAGACTGCGCAAAGAGGCGGTGGATGACCTCATTAAAGAGATGTCGGTGGTGTTTTCGGACAAATTTAAGTAGAAAGTAACAAGTTACAAGTAGCAAGTTGCAAGTATAGTTGCCTTTAAAAATAATATTGTTCGGTCGATGGAAATCATCTTTTTGTAGGGGCGGGTTTCAAATCCAACCGATTTTAGACAATAATCATTTAATAAGTACTACAGCAAGCATAAATAACAAGCGGCAAGTTACGATAAAAAAGCGGGCGAAAGCCCGCTTTTTGTGTATAGTGTTTCCTAATAATTAAATGTATTGTTCTTTGAGGTTAGTTCCATATCGTCATTGCGAAAGGCTGAAAGCCTTGAAGCAATCCCCTCAATAATAAAGCAGTCTCAATTATCAATACAATTAACAATCGGTCATCCAGTTAAGTCAGAAAAGTCATTTTAACCTCTATTTACAGATGTTGAAAAAGAGGTCATTCCGAACTTGTTTCGGAATCCAGCGCCTTTTTCGAAGTTTTCACGCAAGACACTGGATGCTGAAACAAGTTCAGCATGACTATTCTACTCATTTTTCACCTAAAGCTGAACAAACTGGATAACCTGAATTAACAATATCCATTCAGTTCAAATTCTCGGGCTCTGTCTTTGAGCAAATGCCCGACCGGTTCCAGCAGGATAGAACGGTTGACTAAGTCGTGTAAGCCGCCGGCGTCCATATCCAGATTATGATAGTCGATAAGCTGTAAGAACTGTCTTTTACAGTTGGAACAGGGGGCGGCGACATATTTAGCGCCGATGGAAGTCACCTGTTCGACTTTTTTCTTGCCCGATATGTTCATTCGGAAATCACGGATTGAATCCATAGCGGATAGTCCGCCGCCTCCTCCACAGCACCAGTTGTATTGCCGGTTGGGAGTCATCTCTATGAAATTTTCGCAGGCGGCGCGCATAATCACGCGGGGTTCTTCCACTATGTTGCAGCTGCGGCCAAAATTACAGGGATCGTGGTAGGTCACCGGTTCCGGCACTAAACTGCGGTCGAATTTAATATGGCCTCTTTGAATGTGGTAAGCGGTGTATTGCAGGATGTTGGTGATACTGAAAGGGAGGTCTCCCCACCATCTCTGTTTTTCCATCATAAACTTCATAATGCGGTGAGCGTGTCCACATTCGCCCATCATCAAAGTCTTCACTTTCAGCCGTTTGGCTTCCTCGACATAGAGCTTATTATCCTCTTTCATAATTTTATCATCGCCGGTGAATAAACCGTAATTGGCGCCGTCGAAGGCGCGGGAACTAAGCGTCCAGTCAGCTCCCATAACATGGAAAACTTTGGCGATACCCATCATCGAATCGGGATTGACCAGCACATCGCCGGAAGGGGGAACTAAGAAAATATCGGCGCCGACTTTATCGATGGGGATTTTCACCGGGACGCCGGTAGTTTCTTCCATCTCCTCTTCCATAAATTTGGCGGCTTCAATGAGGGCGATGGGGGGAGCGTTATCGGTATTGCCGGTTTTCAGGGACACTTCCATCACTTTTATCAGGTGGGGGGGAGTTTTTCCCGCTTGCTGGAGGATAGCGCGGCCCTTGCGGGTAAGCACCGAGTTGTCGATATTCATCGGACAGTAAACGGCGCATCTGCGGCAGCCGGTGCATTCGTAAAATTCTTTAACCCAGGTGTCGATATCTTCTTCCCGGAAATCTTCGGCGCCGGCCAATCCGCCAAAGATTTTTCCGCTTACGGTGCAGTGTTTTTTATAGAGTTTTCTCAACAAATCCGAACGGACAGGGGGATTTAAGCTTTTTTCGTTGGAACCGTAATATACCGGGCAGACTTCGGCGCAGGTACCGCATTTGATGCAGGTCTCCATATAGATTCTCAGAGGGAGATTGCTCTTTTTCATCGATTTTACACCAGCGACGACCGTATCTTTAATTTTATTATTATCAGACATATCAGCTCCGTTTTAAAATGGTCTGAGAGAAGAAGACGCCTCCCAGGTGAAGAATTTTACTAAATGGGATTAAAATGATGAGTAATTGCGCGAAAAGAAAATGCAGGAGGAAAAGACTATTCTGCGGTATTTCCGCCGCCCGGATAGTAAAGAGGGCGGTAAAATAATTTCTGGTCAGTTCCAAATCGAAATGGGTGGCGAAACGCATAGCGTTGCCGGTGATTATGATGGCTAAAATCAACAGCATAATCAGATAGTCGGGGAAGGCGGAAATTTCCCGGACTCTTTGAATACCGATGCGGCGGAAAATCAGGAATAGGACAACAGCCATTATGACTAAACCTGCGATGCCGCCGGAAAGGGCGGACATTTGATCGACCTCGGCTTTATCCATCCCCAGCGCATTCCACAGCCAGGGGAAATCGGTGAAGACGCGGAAATGCCCCAGCGCGATGAAAGCCAGCATCAGATGAAAAATCCAAGCTCCGGCCCAGAAGAATCTATCGGATTTGAACAGTCCGGGGAAAAGAAAGGTCTCCTTTATCACGCCCCAGAAAAGCCCGTTGTTGGGACGGGGAAATAGGGTGATGATGGGCGAAGGCAGTTTCGCCCAGACATAGAAGCGGTAGATCATCCCCGCCAGAAAGACGATGATGGTCAGGTAGGGTAAAATATGAAAGATTAAGGAAGATAATATATTCATTTTATAAAGCCTTCGTTGATGATTTTGATTATTGTGCTGCTAAGGAAATATACCTGTCCTAAAAAATCTTTTTATTAATCCGAGCGAAAAATATTTTACATTTCAACCTTATGATTTATGCTCAAATCCCGGTACTGTCATTCCCGCGAAAGCGGGAATCCAGCCTTTTTTATCGGATGTGGAACTGAACACGATGTAAAATATAAAAAGGTCTGATTAATATATGAATGAAATAGTAAGTTTAATAAAAGCAATGGATTCTGGCTATTCCCGCAGGGATTACTGCGTAGCGCCAGAATGACGACTTGGAAAAGACTTTCAAGAAACAGTATGATCGTTTAGTATTAATCTCGGCAGTATCAGCAAGTCTAATTTTCGACTTTCGATTTTCGGCTTGTCGACTTGCAGACTTGCGGACTTACAGACTTTTAGATACATCCCGGCGGTTTGGGCAATCCGGCGAGCCGATAGGCGCCTCGGACAGTGCCGCAGGGGAACAATTGGCAGACTTTTTCCATACTGAATCCGGTGGCTTTACTGATGCGGACGACGCTGGGCCCCCGGCAGAATTCTTTGTAGTAACTTCTGACAAATTCAATCACCCTCCAGTGTTCGTCGGAGAGTTTATCTTTAACGATGAGGTTGCGCCGGGCTAATTCTTCGGCGATATCTCGGGTCCAATTGTCGTAATTGGCGAGGTATTCATCGTTATCGAGGTTCAGAGCGGCTTCGACTTCTGCGATTTTCATCTTGGACTCCTAATAAAGTGATTAATAAAAAAGCCCGCACCGATTGGTATACCACTACCAAGTCAAGTACGGGCCCTACTTTCGCGGTTACCCTGAAGCTATGTAATTTTACAGCTTTTTAGCTTTTTTGAAAATCGACAATCTCTTCTTTTTTAATTTTTCCCGGCATTCCGTCTTTGAAGGGAATGACGATATTACCGTGAAATTTCTGATGCACCAGGTCTTTCAGATAAGCCATAAGATCGGGAAAGGGGCAGGTGGCTAATTCGCTGCATTCCAGGCAAGTATCCGGGATTTTACTGGGTAATTTCACTTTTATAGCGGAGGCATATGAATTAATCGAGATATTTCGAGTAAGTGAAAATAGTAACAAAAGAATAAAAACCAATACGATAAAATGTTTACGATTTAACATACGATTTTTTTCGCAAATTGTCAAGAAAATTTTACAGAAAGTTAGAAAATGGTTTTTTCCCGCAGGCAATAATTACCTATCAAATTTTAATAATAATTGTATATTTATTAATAGGATAACTAAAGGTATAAATCTTGCATATAGCACAAGCAAGAGAAATGTTTCATTATCGGGGATAAAAACTATGATTCGAGGTTTATGGGATTCGATGTCGGGGATGATACCTCGTATGTTCCACCACGAAGTGGCGGCGAACAATTTAGCCAATATCACCACCACCGGTTTCAAGGGTGAAAGGGCTTTTGTGCGCTCTTTTATAGATGCGGAGATGATGGCGGAAAAGGACCCCAACAAATATTACCGTATTTCCGATTTGGAGGATGTGAAGATCAATTTCGAGCAGGGTTTGATGGAAGAAACGCATAATCCGTTGGATTGGGCGATTTTGGGCAAGGGATTTTTTAGTATTCAGACTGCACAGGGGGAAATGTTTTCCCGCAACGGGAATTTTAAGATTGACAAGAACTATCGTCTGGTCAATTCGGAAGACATGCCGGTTTTGGATGTGCGGGGAAGGCCGATTCAGTTATCCGAAGGGGATTTATTCGTGCGGGAAAACGGCGAAATCACTATCGACGGCGAAGTAGCGGCTCAGTTGAAAATCACCGATTTTCCTCAACCTTATGAATTGAAGAAAATCGCCAATAATCAATATACTCCGGAAAATCCTGATATAAAGGGTTTTCCCTCAAAGGATTTCCAGGTGAAGCATGGATTTTTGGAACGGTCGAATGTCACTCCGGTGGCGGAAATGTTGAATATGATAATCTACTTCAGATACTATGAAGCGGATTCACGGATATTGATGGCGCAGGACGATACTTTACGGCGGGCGGTCAACGATGTGGGAAGACCCGCTTAAAAGCAAGTTAAAAGCTTAAAGAAAAAGCGAAGAGCAAATAGCGAAGAGCGAAAAACTAATTCCATAATTAATCAGAAAAAAGTTATTCACAAAAATAGAGGTATCCGAAGATGATGCGAGCGCTTTTTAGTGCGGCCTCAGGTATGTATGCGCAGCAACTGAATATCGACACCATTTCCAACAACCTGGCGAATGTCAACACCAGCGGTTATAAGAAGGCGAAGGTGGAATTTCAGGATTTGATTTATCAGACAATGCGGGCGGCGGGATCTTCCAGTTTAGCCGGAGTGGTGGTGCCAACGGAATTGCAGATTGGACACGGGGTGCGGCCGGTGGCGATCCAGAAAAATTTCGCACAGGGTGCGCCTCGCGCCACGGAAAATCCGTTGGATGTGGCAATATTGGGTTCAGGATTTTTTCAGATAACCATGCCGGATGGTACCATCGCTTACACAAGGGACGGATCATTTAAAATTAACAACGAAGGTTCGATAGTGACTTCCGACGGATTATATATCGAGCCGGAAATTTCCATCCCTATCGACACCACTTCCATCAACATTTCCAATGACGGCACCGTGTCGGTGCTGGTGGTAGGTTCTACGGAGCCGCAGGATATCGGTCAGATCGAATTAGCGAAGTTCATCAATCCCGGCGGTTTGAGGAATATGGGACAGAATTTATTCCTGCCGACGGAAGCCTCAGGGGAAGCGATTATCGGCACTCCCAGCCAGGAAGGATTGGGGCAGCTAAATCAAGGGTATCTGGAAAGTTCCAATGTGCAGGTGGTGGAAGAAATGGTGAATATGATTGTGGCGCAGAGGGCTTACGAACTCAATTCCAAGTCGATCCGCACTTCGGAAGAAATGCTGCAGATGGCGAATAATATCAAGAGATAGTCGGCAAGTCTGCAAGTCTGTAAGTCTAAAAGTCGAAAGTCGAAAGAAGTGCACAAGTGGACAAGTGTTCAAGTGTGCAAGTTAAAAGCAAAAGCAAAGCAGTTTGAAGCACAAGATCGACTGCTGCAAAGAAGGATCGATTTTCCAATGAAAAACCTTTACCGAATATTGCTGATGCTATTTTTCGCGGCGCCTCTGCTGGCGGCGGACGCAACGATATGCACGCGCGATTGGGTGATTTGGGACGGCAGCGAAGTCATTTTAGGCGAAATCGCCGAGATTTTTGGCGTGGATCAACTGCTGGTGGCAAAGCTGAATTCGGTTTATCTAGGAGATGCGCCGGGGCATGGTGAGTCGATGCGTCTATCCCAGACCGATATCAAATGGAAGATGCAATTGGCGGGATTCGATTTGGAGCGGATCGATTTCAGCGGCTCTTATGAAACAGTGATTGTGCGGGAAAATCAGGCGGATTATCATAATAATCCTATCGCGCAGACGGTAATAGAATTTATCCATAAACATTATGCAAAGACAGGAGAGGAATTCGATTTGCATTTCCGGAATTTGCCGGAAGTAGCGGACAATATACAAGGGCGGGCGCAGTTTGAAGTCCTCGATTCGCCCAATCAGTTATTCCGAGGTAATGTAGTCATAGTGGTGGAGGCGGTGGTGGAAGGGAAGCAAGTCAAGAAGTATCCGGTGTCGGTAAAAATTCGCACTTACGGGGAAGTAGTGGTTGCTTTGGAAAACATCGATATGAATACTCCTCTGTGGGTAAGCAATTTCAAGAAGGAGCGGCGGGAAACAACCAATTTGCGGGAAACGCCGGTTTTTGAATTATCCGATGTGAAGGCTAAACAGGCGGTGCGGAATATTTCGCAGAATTCCATTTTAATGCGAAATCAGATGGAAGCTTTGCCGGCGATTCGGCAGGGCGATTTGATCACCATCGCTTTGAAGACGGCCGGTTTTTATATAACGGCTCAAGGGCGGGCGCGGAAATCCGGGGGAGTAGGAGAAACTATTCCGGTAGTAAATTTGGTATCGTTGAAGGAAATCGATGCGGTGATAATCGATTCCAATACGGTGGCGGTCAAGTCTAATTAATTAAAAATTAAAAATTAAGAATTAAAAATTTACACTTGCATCCCATGACTCGAATCTAACATCAGGATAGAATATGAAAAAGTCATTATCGATAATATTTATAATAGCTGCAGCGGCGGGAATGGCGCAGGGGCAAAGCGGGCTTTATGGCAGCGCGACCACGCTGTATTCCGACCACCGCGCTCATTCCGTAGGGGATATAATCACTATCGAAATCGTGGAAGTGGCTACGGCCTCGAATGAAGCTTCGACGGAAGTGTCGAAGGAGCATCAGACGGATATATCCGCTTCAGGGTCGGGTCCTTTGGATTTCATCCCATTGACCGGACTCAGTTCTGAAATAAAGAACGATTATTCCGGCGAAGGCAAGACTTCCCGCAAAGGCAATTTGAAGGCGAAGATGACGGCGGTTATAACGGAAGTGCTGCCTAACGGCAATCTGCTTATCGAAGGTTCGCGGGTGGTGGATGTCAACGGGGAAAAGCAGACCACTATATTGACCGGAGTGATTCGTCCGCAGGATATTACCACCGCCAATACGGTGTTGTCTTTTAATATCGCCGACGCTCAGATTACTTACACCGGGCGGGGATCGGTGCAGACCGCGCAGAGGCCGGGATTGCTGGCAAGGATAAGCAATTGGATTTTTTAATACGGCATTAGGCATCAGGCATTAAGCAATAGGCATTGGGAAAAGCAGAATGATGAATGAAATGAGGTTAAAGAAGAAAAGGCGTAAAAATATGCGAAAAGGGATAATAATCAGCCTGCTTCTGCTGTATGCGGCGGGAGCGATGGGGCAAGTGAGGATAAAGGATATCACCGATATCCGGGGGTGCGCCACTATCCAGGTGATCGGTTACGGTCTGGTGGTCGGATTGGATAGGACCGGTGACGGCACCAAGTCGGAATTCACTATCCAGTCGATAGTGAATATGCTGGAAAGATTCGGATTGCAGGTGGATCCGAAGCAGATAAAGCCGAAGAATGTGGCAGCGGTGATGGTGACGGCGGAATTATCGCCATACGCTCAGCCGGGATCGAGGCTGGATGTGACGGTATCGTCGATCAGCGATGCGACTTCATTACAGGGCGGGGTGCTGTTGATGACACCTTTATTGGGCAATAATGGCGAAGTATATATACAGGCGCAAGGGGCAGTTTCAGTAGGAGGATTTTCCGCCGGAGGCGGGGGCGGCGGCAGTGTCAGCGAAAATCATACTTTGGTGGGGCGCATTCCCAGCGGAGGATTGGCGCTGCAGAGGAGTCCGGTGCAGATGAACGATGAGGGTTATGTGACTTTTTTACTGCGGAATCCGGATTTCACTACGGCTTCCCGGATAGCCGCGGCTTTAAACGATGAATACAATCAGCCGATAGCGGTGATTGCCGACGCAGGTTCGGTGGAAGCGCGGGTACCGCCGGATAATTCCGGCAGTGATTCCATAATGGAATTCATCGCCCGCTGTGAAAATCTGGAAGTGATACCCGACACTCCCGCGAAAGTAGTGATCAATGAACGAACGGGGACGGTGGTAGTGGGGTCTAAAGTGCGGTTGTCGCAGGCGGCGATAACTCACGGCGGATTGACTATTTCCATAACGCCAAAAAAGGAAATATCTCAGCCGGCGCCAATGACGCAGGGAGTGACGACCACAGTGGAAACTCAACAGGTGCAGGTGGAAGCCAAGGAAAGCAGTATGCTGGTGGTAGAAAACACCCCGGATGTGGAAGCGGTGGCTAAGGCATTGAATGAATTGGGAGTAAAGCCCAGGGATGTGGTGGCGATTTTTCAGGCTTTGAAGCAGGCGGGAGCTTTGCAGGCGGAGCTGGTGATTATTTAAGTTTTGAGTGTTGAGTTATTAATCCGAGCGGAAAATATTTTACAATTCAACCTTATGAATTATGCTCAAATCCCGGTACTGTCATTCCCGCGAAACAGTCTGTCCGAAAACGCCCCGAAGCTGTCATTCCCGCGAAAGCGGGAATCCAGAGGTATTTGTTTATACAAC